>ERZ761603.937-NODE-937-length-22978-cov-42.694804_pt1 | contig 22978 bp, 18 predicted proteins | sample MGYA00511879_ERZ761603 | MGnify/ENA primary metagenome ERZ761603 (study PRJEB28899, sample SAMN02850040) | bioreactor sludge metagenome | biome: EBPR Sludge; feature: EBPR Bioreactor; material: flocular biomat | place: Australia: Thorneside Wastwater Treatment... | reverse complement strand
TACGATATTACAAGGTGACTGGAGTTCAGACGTGTGCTCTTCCGATCTCCCCGCCCCCCAACCGGAGCGGACGGGGACGATGGTGTATATACTTACCGTCACAGGGGTTGCGTGCCGGAGAGCGTGATGAAGAAGGTTGGCCTGATCATCGGCGTGCTGGCGGCGGGATGTGTGGGTGCGTCCGCATCGGCGTGGCCGATCGGGTTCTTTGTGGCCGGCGGCTTGGCGGTGGTCTCTGGCCGGGCGGAGGAGCCGACGCTCGACGAGCTCGTTGTGCAGTTGGACGATCCGTCGTACGCGGTGCGTCAGGGCGCGCTGGACGAACTCGCCCGGCGGATGGTGTCGCCCGGGTGGGTCGAGTCGCAGTTGATCAGTCCCGCGCTGACGCCCGAGCAGCGGACGAGGCTTTCGAGCCTTGGGCCTCGGGCGCTGATGAACACGGAGCGTGGCGCGCTGGGCGTGCAGTTTGATGTGCAGCGGGCGGGGGTGTTGATCGCGGGGACGGTGCGTGGGTTTGATTCTGAGCGGATGCTCCGGCCGGGCGATGAGCTCTTGAGCATCGGCGGGGAGCGGGTGAGCACGTCCGACGAAGCCAGGGCCGCGATCATCGCCAATGACCCGGGCGAGGAGATCGAGTTGCGCGTGCTCCGCGGGGGGAGGGACCAGGGCGTGCGCGTTCGGCTCGGACGGTTTAACGAGCTGCGCTCCACGGCGATGGTGAACTGGACGGACGCGGCCCGGGCGTGGCGGATCAGGCTTGATCGCATCGAACGGGCGCGGGGGGCCCAGCCCGCGCTGGACGCGGGCCTGACCGTCGGCGAGTGGGCGGCGGCCCGTCGCGAGGCGGGGCGTGAGGCGAATCCCGCCGAGCCACAGCCCCGGCGAGAATATCTGGACGACGGGTCGTTCGTGCTGGTGTATCCGGGCGCTGGTGTTGTGGTCGAGGGGGATCGCGGTCTGCAGGCTGGCGGGCAGCCTCGCGCGAGCCAGGCCGAGTCGGCTTCGCCGCGGCGGGGGATGATCGGGCGATCGGCGACGCGCGTGGAGCGTCGGGCGGACCAGCAGAGGCAGCTCGAAGAGATCACGAGGAAGTTGCAGCAGCCGGGCCTGGCGCCCGAGGTTCGGGCGGAGCTGCAGGCGCAGGCGGACCTGCTTCGGCTGCTGCTCAACGCCGAGCAGATCCTGCCCGGCGGCATCAACGACGCGCTGGAGCGGGCGAAGTAGTCGAACGAGTGGAATGTGGAAACAAAGGAGGCCCACGGCGTCTGCCGCGGGCCTCGGGTGGTTTCGTATGAGAGAGGCGTGATCAGAAGCGGGGCTTGCGGCGATCTTCCTCGGGCTGCGCGTTGTCGGCGGGGGCTTCGCCCTGCTCGAGCTTCTTCATGGCATCGGCGATGCCGTCGATCACCTGCATCGGAACGTAGGTGCGGAAGGAGACGCCGCCGCCGGTCATGGTTCCGGCCATGCCGATGGGGGGCATGTTGTCGGCAACCTCGAAGGGCATGGGCATGGCGAACATCTGCATGACGCTGGAGGCGGTGTCGGCGACGCCCTTGAGCCCCAGGTACATCTCGAAGGAGCGGTTGGCGGGGAGGTTGGCGGCGACGCTCTTGATGCCGGGGTCCTCGCCGAGCGTGCCCTTGCCCTGCGAGGCTTCGATGGCCTTGGTGAGCAGTTCCTGGTTGGGGCTCATGGTGCTGATGACGCCCTTGTCGGAGGCGAGGATGTACCCGCCGAGTTCGCCGCTCTGCCCGGTGAACATCATCATGGCCTGCTGGATCGCCATGGCGGCGTCGGAGTTGGGGTCAACGTCCATCTTCATGGACCACTGGTCGGCCTTGCGGCCGGCGGATTCGACGGCGCCGGCCTTGTAGGAGGTGGCGTACTTGATGCCCTCAACCTCGGTGCCGTTGGTCTTCTCGATGCCCTCGCGGTAGGCGGCGATGATCCCCGCGGGGTCGGAGGTCTGCATGTAGGTGAGGGTGTTGGCGAAGAGTCCGGTCTGGAACATCGCGGGGGTGGTTCCCATGATGAAGGCCTGGCCCTTGACCTTGTCGACGGTCTTGAGGGCCATGGAGTTGAGGCCGGCGAGGGCGGGCTGTTCGCCGCCCATCTGCTGCATCTCGCCGGACCACTTGATGATGGCGCGGATGGTGGGGTTGGACATGTCCATGGCGCCGGCGAACATGAAGGGGATGTTGGGCAGGCTCGAGATGAGCCCGCCGACGGTGGCGTCGCTCTGGAAGAGCTTGGCCGACGCCGAGTCGCCGCGGAACTGGGCGGCAAAGTCGAGCGAGACCCCGCCGTTGGTCATGCTGATGCCGACGGCGCCGGTTTCGATGTCACGGGCCATGGCTTCCATGACTTCCTGGACGGCCTGCATCCCCTTCTCCATTTTGGGGTTGCCGCCGCCCGCGGCCGCGAACATGCCCATCTGCTCCTTCATCCCCGAGAACTGCTCGACGAGCATCGAGTTGAGCGGGGTGAGGTTGCTGATGAGGACGATGTCGGCCGAGTCGGCGAAGGAAGCGCTCGTGCCCAGGGCGGTCTTGTGAGAGGCGAGCTGGCCCGAGGGGGCATCGAACGCCTTGACCGAGGCCTCGGGACCCATGGCGACGTACCCGCCGCCGATGTCCTTGGCGAGCAGCCCCTCGCCCATGTTGTCGAGGGCGGCCATCTTGTCCTTGACCTCGCCTCCCATCGACTTGGCGAAGGCGGCAAAGTCCGTCACGGGGACGATCATGACCGCGTTCTCGGGATCAAAGTCGTCCTTGGCGGCGTCGCCGAGCATCACGAAGGCCAGCGAGCCCTGCTTGTTGAATCCCTCAGCGTCAAGAACAACCGACAGCTCGCCCATCATCATCTCGACGGGGGCGTCGAACTTCTTCAGGATGGTCTCCAGGCGGGTCTGGACGTTGGCGATGTTGCGGACGCCGATCGTCACGACCGCGCCCTTGGGGGCCCGATCGAGGGCGGCGGGAAGGTCGGCCAGGGCCGAGCCGGCCAAAAGACAGGTCGTCAGGGCGGCGGACAGGCGGAGGCGGGTCGTCAACGTCGTCATGGCGTGGTTCCTTGTCTGAGAGACCCCGAACACGGGGTTCGCCGATGGTATACCCGTCCCCCGAGCGGGAGGATGCGGCGTGGTGTATTCGGCTGATCAGGCCGAGCGTTTCAGTGGATTGAACGGCTGACGAAGTCCAATTTCATCGCCTTCTTCGCCAGGGCGAGTGTCTCTTCGGCGACGCTGTTCGCCTTGCGGACGCCCTGACGGATGACCTCCAGAACCCGGGCCTCACCTTCGGGGGTCTCGAGCGTGGCGCGACGCTGGCGCATGGGGTTCAACAGGGTGTTGACCGCCGCGCCCAGTTCGGCCTTGATGTGCCCGTGCATGATCTCGCCCCCGGCGGCGTACATCGCGCGGATCTCCTTCGCCCGCGCCTCGGGCAAGAACGCGTCGCAGTACTGCAGCAGCACGTGGCTTTGCGGCACAAGACCCGTGGCGGCATCGGGGAGCACGGTGATCTTGTTGATCTTCTTCTGGACGGTCTTCTCGTCGTCGTACAGGAAGATGGCGTTGCCCAAGCTCTTGGACATCTTCTGAATGCCGTCGGTCCCGGTGAGGCGAGCGACGCGGCCGAGCTTGGCGGCGGGGATGGGGAAGGTGCCGCCCTCGAGGTGGTGGCGTTCGGGGGGGGTGCGGTTGTTGACGCCGCAGTAGACCTGGTTGAACTTGAGGGCGACGTCGCGGCACATCTCGATGTGCGCTTCCTGGTCTTCGCCGACGGGGACGAGTTCGGGGCGGAAGGCGAGGATGTCGGCGCACTGTCCGACGGCATACATGGGGAATCCGAAGGGGTACGAGTCGCCGAGACCCTTGCTGTCGATCTCGGTCTTGAGGGTCGGGTTGCGCATGACCTTGTTGAACGGGATCAGCATCGCGAAGAGGAAGGTCAGCTCGGCGATCGCGGGGATCTCGCTCTGCAGCACGAAGGTCGAGCGATCGGGATCAAGCCCCACCGCGAGCCAGTCCTTGACGATCCCGAGTGTGTTGGCCCGGATATCCGCGGGCTTCTCGGCAAGGGTGGTGAAGGCATGGACGTTGGCGATCAGGAAGTAGCAGTCGTACTGATCCTGGAGTCGCAGGCGATTTTCGAGCGAGCCGACGAAGTGCCCGAGGTGGAGCCCGGTGGAGGTGGGGGTGTCGCCGGTGAGAATGCGGGGCTTGGTGCTCATGGGGCGGAAGGGTAGGGGGTGGGGGCGCGGGCCCGACGGAAAGGGCTCCGCGGCGCATCTTGCGATCATGCGCTCGTCATCCAAGCTCTCCGGTGTTGGATCTCTGTTGGCGGTTCCGGCCGCCCTTGTCGTCGCGTTGCTTGCCAAGGTGGCGGTGGAGGCGGTGCCCGCGCAGGCGTGGTCGCAGGCCGCGTCGTCGGTCGGAGAGGGCGTTGGGGCCGGGGTGGATGTGCTTGCTCGGGCTTTCAACCCCACGCCGGTGGCGACGGCGAAGGATCTTGGGGTGCCGTTCGATCGGTACACGGTGAAGGACGAGTTTGGGCGAGAGATTGAGTTTTATGTGTCTACGCCCCCCGCGCCGCCCCCCACGTCGTCCGACGGGCAGCCCGGCAAGAACCTTCCATTGGCATTGTTCGTGCAGGGCTCGGGCGCGTCGTCGCTCTTTCAGAAAGCCCCGGATGGACGGATCGGTGGCGGGCTGCAGAATCTGCTGCTGCGTGAGGCGAAGGGACGGTTCCGCGTCATGTGCGTGGAGAAGCCCGGGGTGACGTTCCTCGACGCGCCGGCCCAGCCGGGCTCGGCCGAGGGAACAACCGAGGTCTTCCGGCGCGAGCACACGGCGGAGCGATGGACGGTGGCACTGCGGGCCGCGCTCGATGCAGCGCGCACGCTCCCGGGCATCGACGCCTCGAACGTGCTCATCGCGGGGCACAGCGAAGGCGCGGACATGGCGGCGCATCTCGCGCGGGCGTGCCCGGACGTTGGGTTCGTCGGGCTGCTTTCGGGCGGAGGGCCCACGCAGCTTTTCGATCTCGCCATGCTGGCATCAAGGGGACAGTTCGGCTCGGCGAATCCTGAGCAGGCGATCGACGACGTGTACTCCACCTGGGCCCGGATCGAGCAGGACCCGGACCGCATCGACCTCATGGCCTGGGGGCATCCGTACCGGCGCTGGTCGAGCTTTATCCGGACCAGCCCGCTGGAGAGTCTCAAGGCCTCGGCCGCGCGGGTGTATCTCGCCTATGGGACCAACGACCGGGCCGTGCCCCCCGAATCGGCCGAATTGACGCGGGCAACGCTGGTCGCGGCGGGGCGTGATGTGGTGGTGGATCGGCGAGAGGGCGAGGACCACGGCTTCTCGAAGCCCGGGCAAGATCCTTCCGCCGGATTCGCACAGGTCTTCGCGGGCTTGATCCGATGGTGGTTGGGGGATTAAGGCCGGGCGAAGCGGGGCGGATCGCCGCCCGAGACTGTCGTGTCGCCCGCTATCCTTGCCCCCGCGTGGAGCGGTGGGTTCGCGGGGACAAGCAGGAGCGATCGTCGTTATGGCCAAGAGCAACAAACCGGCGGTAGGGATCGATCTGGGTGGGACGAACATGCAGATCGGCGTGGTCGGCAGCGACATGAAGATGCTGGGCCAGGCGAAGAAGAAGACCAAGGCCGCGGATGGGGCGGCGGCGGTGCTCGATCGGCTTGTCGAGGGCGTGCACGAAGCGCTAGCGGCCGCGAAGCTGACGATCAAAGACGTGTCGTGTGTGGGGATCGGTGCGCCCGGGGCGGTCGATCCGGGCACGGGGATCGTGCTCGAAGCGGTCAATCTGCGCTGGAAGAACTACCCGCTCGCGGAGGTGATGACCAAGCGATTCGGGATCCCGGTCTTTCTCGACAACGATGTCAACGTCGCGGTCTGGGGCGAGCACCAGCTCGGGTCGGGCAAGGGGTCGCGGAACATGCTCGGGGTGTGGGTCGGCACGGGGATCGGCGGCGGGCTGGTCCTCAACGGCGAGCTCTACTACGGGCACTTCATGACGGCGGGCGAGATCGGGCACGTGATCGCCCTGCCCAACAACCCGCCCGGACACCGCAGCCTGGAGCACAACTGCTCGCGCACGGCGGTGGTCGACCAGATCGTCCGGCTCGTCAAGGCCAACCGCAAGAGCAAGATCACCGAGCTCTGCGAGGGCAATTACGACGACATCAAGAGCAAGATGGTCGCCAAGGCGTACGAGGTGGGCGACGAGGTGGTGACCGAGGTGATCGACCACGCGGCGGAATTGCTCGGGATCGAGATCGCCGGGGTGGTCACGCTGCTCTCGCTGGAGCGCGTGGTGCTGGGCGGGGGCCTGACCGAGGCGGTCGGACGCCCCTTCGTCGAGAAGGTCGAGCGGGCCGTGAAGCACTTCGCCTTCCCCGAGCGGTGCAAGCAGGTGAAGATCGTGGCGAGCCAGCTCGAAGACACGGCGGGGATTTTCGGAGCGGCGATTCTCGCGTCGAACCGGCTCTAAGGCCGGCTCTGGGGCCGGCTCAGGTGACCGTGCCGTACATCCGGTCGCCCGCGTCGCCCAGTCCGGGGCAGATAAACCCGCGATCGTTGAGTTGGCGGTCGAGGGCGGCGGTGTAGATGGGCACCTCGGGGTGCTCCTGGAGCAGACGGGCGACGCCTTCCGGGGCGGCGACGAGCGACATCATGCGGATGTCGGTGGCGCCCGCATTCTTGAGGATGCGGATGGCCTCGACGGCCGAGCCGCCGGTGGCGAGCATCGGATCGACGAGGATGACCGGGCCTTGCGAGAGGTCTTTGGGGAGTTTGCGCAGGTAGACGACCGGCTCGAGGGTCTCTTCGTCGCGGGCGAGCCCGAGGTGTCCGACGCGGGCTTCGGGCATCATCTCCAGGATGCCCTCGGTCATGCCGAGCCCGGAGCGAAGCACCGGCACGACGGTGATGGTGCCCTCGAGGCGCTTGGAGAGGGTGCGTTCGATCGGGGTATCGACCTCCACGGCGCGGGTGGGGAAGGATCGGGTGGCCTCGAAGACCATCAGCCCGGCGATCTGGTAGAGCAGCGCGCGGAAGGGGCGGAAGCCGGTGGTTCGGTCCCGCATGTGGCTGAGTTTGTGCTGGATCAGCGGGTGGTCGAAGACCACGAGGTTGGGGAACTCGCGGGGCTTCATCGGCCGATCCTCCGGGTTCAGGGCTTGGTGCCGGTTTCGCGGATCATCTGTACGACGCGGGGCGCCAGCTCGTTGGGCACGGGGATCGTGAGGTGGTATTGCACGATCTGCCACTTCCCAGCGACGCGGCGGGCGGCCCCGGTGCCCCGGCAAACGCCGTACTTCTCGTGTTCCAACATCTCATCAAACCAGGCCGAGTCAGCGTCCTGGTTGAGATACACATTGCGGCGGCCTGGGAGGAGGGTGTAGGTCCAGCCTTTGCCCTGCTCGAAGTAGTAGCGGCAATATCGCTCGAACTCGCTCATGTTCCAGCGTTCTTTCGCGTCGGTCCCAAAGAAAATCGCGTCGGCGGCGAAGCAGCCCATGTACTCGGCGAGGTCGGCCTCGGCGGCGGCGGCGTGCATCGTGGTCAGAAGGCCGTCAACCGCGAGCCGGGCCTGGCTCAGGTCGAGTTGCTGACGCGCGATCTCTTCCTCGGTTGGTCCGGAGGAGCACCCGGCCGCGAGGGAGAGAGCAAGCAAGCCCATCGTGGCAGCGAACAAACGTGGTCGGTGGCGGTTCATATCCCGTAGCGTACCGCGCCACGGCCCGCGGGCTACGCTCGGGCGTGAACGTCACCGTGCTGATCAATCCGGCGTCGGGGCGCGGGCGAGCAGCGACCCTGGGCGGGGCGGTGGTCGAAGGGTTGCGGCGGGCCGGGCACGACGTTGCCGTTCGATCCACGCACCTCCCGAGCGGCGAGCCGGGACCGACACTCCACGCCACGGAGATCGGCGACGCGCTGGTGGTGGTTGGCGGAGATGGGACGTTGCACCGGGCCTTGCCGGCGGCGGCGGCCTCGGGGGCGGGGGTCTATCACGTGCCCGCGGGGACGGAAAATCTGTTCGCCCGGCACTTTCGGATGTCGGCACACCCCGCCGCGGTGGTTCAGGCGCTCGATCGTCCACCCATTCGGACTGACCTTGGCATGTGCGACGGACGATTGTTCGCGCTAATGGCCAGCGTCGGGCCCGACGCCGGGGTCATCGAGCGTCTCAGTCGGCGTCGCGGGGGAGCGATCTCGCATTGGAGCTACCTGCGACCTGTGCTCGCCGAGTTCGGGCACCCACGACTGGCGCGGATCTCCCTTGAGGTAGATGGGTGCCGGGTGCTGGACAATCGGCGGGGCCTCCTGGTCGTCGCCAACAGCCCCCAGTACGCCGCGCGCCTCGACCCGGGACGAGGAGCACGCACGGACGACGGCCGACTCGATGTGGTCTTCTTCCCGTGCGAGTCGGGTGTCGATGTGGTGTGCTGGGCCGCACGCCTCTGGCTCTGCACGGATCGGCCCGATGGATGCCTGTCCTGGACGGCTCGCGCGGCATCGGTCTTCGGCCGCGAGGAGGCCACGCCCCTTCAACTGGATGGCGAACCAGCGGGCGGTCTCGGTACCAACGACCGTCCGACAAAAATCACCATATTGGGCGGTGTGTTGCGGGTCTTTGGTTGAGTGGTGTCGGATGATTGTATTTTGCTAGCATAACACAACGCAAACAAAAAGTGAGAAACCCGCGGTGGCGCTAGGCCGGCTGGCCGGGATCCCGTACCATCCTCCTTGGCCGACGAGGCGTTGGCGGGTGGGATCGTGGAAGGGACATGACCGATTCGGGATGCACATGCTGCGGGGGAGGGTGTGGGAGCGGGCAAGGGCCGGCGGTGGTCGACGTGGTCGACAGCACCGGGCGCTGCGGGCCCGAGTTGGTCGGCTGGTTGGGTTCACGGATGGGGGAGGCGTGTCGGGAATTGGGTGTGTCGGGGGAAGTTCGGATCAGGGTGGTGGCCGACGCGGTGATGAGCGACCTGCACGCGACCCACAGCGGGGTTCCCGGGACGACGGACGTGCTGACCTTTGACCTGCGGGACCTTGGGGTGGGCCCGATGGACCTTGACCTAGTGGTTTGTCTGGACGAAGCGGAGCGTCAGTCCGGGCAGCGCGGGCACGAGCCGGCGAAGGAGCTTTTGCTCTACGCGGTGCACGGGTTGCTGCATTGTCTTGGGCACGACGACCACTCGGAAGAGGCGGCGTTGCGGATGCACCGCGCGGAGGATGCGGTGTTGTCGGCGATCGGTGTGGGCGTGGTGTATGCCAGGCCGGTGGCCGGGGGTGAGGCGTGATGGGCGAGTGGTGGATTTGGATCGCCTTGCTGTCGGTCGCGCTGGGAGGCGTGCTGTCGTCGCTGGTGCATGCGCTCTCGGACCTATCGCGTCCGGCGATCGAGGAGATCGCGGCCCAGCGTGGCCGGGTGAGGAAGGACCGGCACCTGCGGGTCATCCTGGAGGATCTGACGGGGCACGCGCAGTCGGTTGCTCTGCTCAGGATCGGGTGCAACGCGTTGGCGGCGGTGGCAACGACGCTGTGGGTCACCCATCTTCGAGGGGCGGATCAGCCGGGGTGGATCGAGGTGGTGATCGGGGTGCCGGTGGCGGCGCTGACGGTCTGGCTGTTCGGGCAGGTGATCCCGTCGAGCGTGGCGCGGCACGCGGGCGAGCTGGCGGTGTACACGTTCGCGCCGCTGATCCGCTTTGTGCACGCGATCACCACGCCGGTGCAGGCGGTGGCCCGGTTCTTTGACGAGGTGGTGCGTCGGTTGAGCGGGCAGACGCAGGACGATGCGGAGGAGATCAAGGAGGAAGTGCTGTCGGTGGTGGAGGAGGGGCGGCAGGAAGGGCGATTCGACGAGTCGGAACGGGACATGATCGAGGCGGTGGTGCGGTTCCGCGAGACGACGGTGGCGCAGATCATGACCCCGCGGACCGAGATGGAGTCGATGGAACTGACCAACGAGCTGGGAAAGGTGACGGCGATGATCCGCGCCGGGGGACACAGCCGCATCCCGGTGTACGAGGGCACGATCGACCGCGTGGTGGGGATTTTCTACGTCAAGGACCTGATGCGCTGGCTCGCGGGGGACGGCAGCCGCGGCGGTCGGACGTTCAACCTGAGGCAGATCCTTCGGCCGGCGCTCTTTGTGCCGGAAACCAAGACGGTCCGCGAGCTGCTGGGCGAGCTGCTGCAAAAGCGGGTGCACATCGCGATCGTTGCCGACGAGTTCGGCGGCACGGCCGGGCTTGTGACGATCGAAGACATCATCGAGGAGGTCTTCGGGGACATCCAGGACGAGTACGAGACACCCGGCGGCGAGGTCGAGGATGTCGAGGTGGACAGTGCCAAGGGCGAGGCGGTGGTCGACGCCCGGGCGTACATCAAGGATGTCAATGACGAGCTGCGGGCTCTTGGGATCGAGCTTCCCGAGAGCGAGGAATACGACACGGTGGGGGGGTTTGTGACGCTGACGCTCGGGCGGATCCCGCCTGCGGGTGAGACGTTCCAGCACGGCCCGGTGGAGATCACGGTGTTGGAGGCCGAACCGACCCGGGTGACGCGTGTGAAGCTGACGCACCGGGACGCGGACGAGGCGGCGGTGCCGACGCACGAGGCGGGTCAGGGGGCCTGAGTCCCGCGTCCTACCATGCAGGCACGATGCCGCTGACCCTGTACAACACGCTCACGAAACGAGCGGAGCCGTTCGTTCCGGCCGATTCTTCGCACGTGACGTTTTATACGTGCGGGCCGACGGTGTATGACGATGCGCATATCGGGAACTTTCGTTCGTTCCTGGCGGCCGATGTCTTGCGTCGGTTCGTGGAGAGCGGGTTCTGCGAAGTCTCGACCGGCACGGGCGCTGTGCATCGGGGGCCCAGGGTGGTCACGCACGTGATGAACATCACGGACGTTGGGCACATGACGGATGATTCGGAGGGTGGCGAGCACGGTGAGGACCGGATGGCCGTCGCGGGAAGAAGGCTGGCGGAAGCGAAGAAGAGCGGGAAGCTGCCGGCGGGGGTCGAGGTAGACCCGAACAACCCGTACCAGATCGCGCGGTTCTACGAGGAGCGGTTCAAGGAGGATGCGCGTCGGCTTGGGCTGAAGCTGGCGATCCAGGCCGAGACCGACCCGACCCTGATGCCCCGCGCGACGGAGCACATCCCAGGGATGATCGAGGCGGTGTCGAGGCTTGTGGCGCGTGGGTGCGCTTATGTGGTGGGCGAGCCCGGTCGGCGGGTGGTCTATTTCGACGTCACGTCGTTCCCGGCGTACGGGCGGCTGTCGGGGAACACGCTGGACAGCCTGCGCGAGGGCGAGGGCGGGCGGGTCAATGCCGAGAACCAGGCGTCCAAGCGGCACCCGGCGGACTTTCTCCTGTGGAAGGAAGAACCCTCGCACATCATGAAGTGGGAGAGCCCGTGGGGCTGGGGCTATCCGGGTTGGCACATCGAGTGCACCGCGATGAGCGTGTCTCGACTGGCGGCCCGTCCCGGGCCTCAGGGCTGGATCCCAACGGACGACGTTCGCGCGCCCGGTGCGATCATCGATCTGCACAGCGGCGGGGAGGACAACATCTTCCCGCATCACGAGTGCGAGATCGCCCAGTCGTGCTGCGCGTACACATCGAGTTCGCTGTCGGGAACGTTCGCGCGCATGTGGTTCCACCCTCGCTTTCTGCTCGTCGAGGGGACCAAGATGAGCAAGAGCAAGGGCAACTTCTTCACCGCGCGGGATCTGTTTGCCAAGGGGCACGAGCCGGCGGCGGTTCGCCTCGAGCTGATCCGAACCCACTACCGGTCGAACGCGAACTTCACGATGCAGGGTCTTGCTGACTCGCAGAAGATGGTCGAGCGGTGGCGTCGCTTTCAGGCGTCGGCGTCGGGCACGAACCCGGGCGGGCAAGGGCTGCGAGACGGTGCTTCGCTGGCCTTTGCCGACGCGATGCACGCCGACCTGAATGTCGCCGCGGCGATTGCCGAGGTCAACAAGTTTGTGGCGTCGGTGGAAAGGCCCGGGCGAGAAGACGCGGACCTTGTGTCGCGATTCGACGCTGTGCTGGGCGTGCTGGAGCGCGAGGCGCCAAAGGCAGAGTCGACGAGCATCGGGATCTTCACCGGCGGGCTCTCGCCGGACCCCGCGGTGATCGAACTGCTGGAGAAGCGTCGGGCGGCCCGGGCGTCGAAGGATTTCGCGGCGAGCGATCGGATCCGCGACGAGCTGCTGGCGATGGGGCTTCTCATCAAGGACGTGGCCGGGGGCAAGGTCGAAGTTTCGCGGAAGGTCTGATCGAATCGGAAGGGAGAAGCCTTGCGGGCACCATGGACGATCTGGGCGCACCTGACGGCGGAGTTGCTCAAGCTCCTGCTGATCACCACGGGCGTTCTCGTGACGGTGCTGTCGTTTGCCGCGACGGTCAAGTTTCTGGCCGACGGGAAGCTCCAGGCGGCCGACGCGCTCAAGTACATGGCGTACGCCATGCCCCCGATGCTCGCGTACGCCCTGCCGTTTGCCGCGTGCTTCGCCGCGACGCTGGTGTACCACCGATTCGCCACGGACAACGAGGCTCAGGCGGCGGCGTCGGGGGGCATCAGCCACCGCTCGCTTCTCGTGCCCGCGGTGGTGATCGGGCTGGGCTGCGCCGGCTTGCTTGTGGCGCTCAATGAGGAGATCATCCCCCGGTTTCTTCGGCGGATGGAGAGGCTTGTCAAGGCGGACGTGCCCCGCCTGTTGACGAACTACGTTGAGCGTGGTGAGGCGTTGCAGCTTGGTCGGCGGATGATTTTCGCGGATCAGGCGGTCCCGGTGCCGCCCGAACCGGGCAGCGACGTGGTGAATCAGCTCGTGCTCAAGCGGGCGGTGTTGATCGAGACGGATGAGGCCGGCAAGCCGATCGCCGAGGGGACCGCGGACCTGGCGCTGGTCGCGCTGTCGAGGGTGAGCGGCGAGGGCGATCATGCGCGGACGAGGCTCACCGTGCGCATGAAGAACATGGTTGCGCTCCGGGAAGGCAAGGGCCTGGCGAGCAACGAGCTCACGTCGGCGTTCAGCATCGACGTTCCCGACGCGTTCGAGGATGACCCGAAGTTCCTCACGCACGACGAGCTGCGCGGGCTTCGGGCCGCGCCCGAGCGGATGAACTGGATCGATCGCCAGCGGCGCGACGTGGCGTTGCGGCTTGCCCGCGCGGTTGTTGCCGATGAGCTTGATCGCGAACTGCGCTCCAGCGGCCGTGTCGTCCTCAAGGACCCTGACGGGCGGGCGGTCGAGATCGAGGCGATGTCGGTCGGCGAGGAACCCGACGGCGTCGAGGCGCGTCCGCTGGTGCCGGCTCAGGGTGCGCGCGTGGTTGTCACGAGACAACCCGGCCGCGGCCAGGCCGACCGGATCCGCTTCAGCGCCGCTGCCGCATCGTTGCAGCCGGCCTCGCGTGATGAGTTCTCCAACGATACGGTCGAGTTTCAGCTCGTCATGACCGAGGTGCGGTCGTCGTCGATCGCGTCCGATGGCACGGCCTCGCCGGGCGGCGTCTATCAGACGTTCGCGCTCGGGGGGCTTGTTCCCGCGAGTGATCCGGCGTCGCGGCTCGTCGCGATGCCCGTGGCCGAGCTGCTCGGCGAGGCGTCGAAGCAGCCCGCGTCTCGGGCCGCCGCGTCGGAGCTCGCATCCAAGGTCGATCGGCTCGGGCGGGAAATCACCAGCAAGCAGCACGAGCGGATGGCCCTCGCGGCGTGCTGCCTGGTCATGGTCGTCACGGGTTCGGTCACGGCGCTGCGCCTCTCGCTCAAGCTGCCGCTGACGGTGTACCTCTGGAGCTTCTTCCCGGCGCTGGTGTCGATCGTCACCATCTCGGGCGGGCAGCAGCTCACGCACAACTCGGGCGAGTCGGGGCTCGTGCTGCTCTGGGGAGGCGTGGGGCTTCTCGCGTTGTACACGCTGATTTCGTTCCGCACGGTCGCCCGGCACTGACTCTCACGCGTGACCACTCCACCGACCATCGCCGGCACGCCTTTCGCCCCGTGGGCCGCGTCGTGGCGTTGGACGTTCGTGCTGATCGGCGTGATCGCCCTCGCTCGCCTTGCCTATCTCGCGTGGTTCTGCCCTTACACCCTGCTCGAGGACGAGGCGCATTACTGGGAGTGGTCGAGGAACCTGGATTGGTCGTACTACAGCAAACCGGCCGGGATCGCGTTCCTGATCGCGGCGTCGGTAAGTGTGTTCGGAGAAAGCGAGTTCGGCGTGCGGGTTCCCGCGGTGTTGGGGGGGGCGCTTTTCGCGTTGGTGACCGCCGCCCTCGCCCGCGAAGTCACGCGGGAGCGTCGCGCCGGGTTCGTGGCGGCCGCTCTGGTGCATCTGGTTCCGATGTTTCAGAGCACCAGCCTGCTGACCTCGATCGACATGCCCTATGCCGTCTGCTGGTCGGTCGCGGCGCTGGGTGTGTGGCGGGGCGTGCTCGGCGGGTCGACGCGGTGGACGATCATCGCCGGGCTTGGTGCCGCCGCGGGGCTCTGCTTCAAGCAGACCATGTTGCTCTGGTTTCCGGGTCTGATCCTCGCGGCGTGGTCGGGCTCGCGGCAACGCCCCGATGATCGCCGCCGTGTTTGGCTGCGGGCGTTGTGCGTGGCGGGTCTGGCGCTGGTCGGCCTGCTGCCCAATGTCATCTGGAACGCCCAGCGAGATTGGCCCACGGTGCGTCACCTGCTCGGCCATCTTGGCATGCAGGGCGGGGACGTCGTCGTCGTCGATTCGGCACAGGCGCGGGGTTATGACCCGTTGTGGACGCTCGAGTTCGTCGGAACACAGTTCGCGTTGGTCGGCCCCGCTTTGCTTCTGGTGGTGCTCGGTTGGCGGCGATTGGCGGACATGCCCGAGGCGCGTCGGTTCCTCGCTTTCTTTGCGTTCCCGATTCTCGTGTTCTACCTGGCGGTCAGCTTCAAGACCGAGCCGGAGGGCAACTGGGCGTACGCCGGGTATTGCACTCTTGTGCCTCTTGCCGCGATTACCGTGGTGCGAGGGATGGACGAGTTCGTGCTGGCGTGCGCGCGGTGGAGGGCGCTCCCCGAGCCGAGGCCGCGGGCGGGGTTTCTGGTACGTCGTCCGGAGACCCCGGTGCAGGTGGCGTGGCACGCGACGATCGCGATCGGGCTTCTCGCGGGGCTTGGCATGCTTCGGCTTGATTGGCTCGTGCAAACCCCGGTCATCGGGCCCCGCATTCCGCTGTCACGGCTTGTCGGAGCGGATCAGATGGCCGCGCATGTCGAGCGACTTCGGGAGGAACTGCGAGCGCGAGCGCCCGGGGCCGAGCCGCTGGTGATCTCGCAGTTCTATGGGCGGGCCAGCCAGCTCTCCTTTTATCTCCCGGGGCATCCTGTGGTGTATTGCTCGGGCAGCCGGATGGGGGGTCGGAAGAGCCAATACGACCTCTGGACGCATACAGACTTGTCCGACCCGAGCCTGGCGGGCCGATCGGCGGTGCTGATCGGCGATGCCGGGCAGGACTGGTCCTGGGGCCTTGAGCAGGTCGAGCCCGCGGGCCGGCTCGACGGGGATCGCAAGCGCAATCGCGAGGCGTTCCTTGGGTTCGGGTATCGTCCGCCCCGGAGAACCACCCCATGACGATCCTGTCCATGTACGAACGGGCCGAGCGGAACCGCCGCCGCGTCGTGTGGTGTGTCGTGTGGGGCGTCGCCCTCGTCGCCGCCCACGCGCTCGATCGTGCGGCGCTCGACGCGTTCCGGCTCCAAGACGCGTCGTCGGTCGAACGAAAGGACTGGTACCGGCTGCTGCGCGTGCTTGGCTTCTGGCCCACGTGGCTGGTCGTCGGCATCCTGATCGAGATTGCCGCGGCCCGAGGGCGAGACGAGACACCCGCGGCACCCCGCGCGCGACCGGGGCTCGCCTTGTTGTTGGCGGCGGGATTGTCCGGGCTGATCGCGGAAGTTCTAAAGCGTGTGATCACGCGCGAGCGCCCGGGGCCCGAAGGCGAGTACATCTATCGGGGCCTCTTCGAGGGGTTCTGGAACGACCATCGTCTCGGTATCCCCAGCAGTCATGCCGCCGTGGCGTTCGGAGCGGCCTTCCTGCTCGCGCGATATCACCGGGGTCTCGCGGTGCCGGCGTTTCTGCTCGCGTGCGGGTGCGGCTTGACGCGGATGCTCTCGGGCGCACACTACCTTTCGGACGTCGTGGCCGCCGCCGCCATCGGCGCATTCGCCGCGGGGGTCTTTGCTACCCTTTCCCGTGGGGCACAGGGTTGGAGTTCGCGTCCGGCATGACGATCCTCGACAGGGCCATCGCCAAGCAGTTCCTCATCAACACCGCGGTGTTGCTTGTGGTTCTGTTCTGCTTCGTGGTGGCGGTGGATGTCTCGCTCAAGTTCGACGAGTACATGGAGATCGCCTCCCAGCGGGCTTCGCAGGGCGGCGGCGAGGCGCCCTTTGTCCGCACCTTCGTGGTGTCGGTGGGGCTTGTGATCGATCTCTGGTGGCCTCGTCTGCTGCAACTGCTGAACTTCATGCTCGGGCTGGTCATGATCGCCGCCATGGGCTTTACCTTCGCCCAGATGGTCCGATCGCGTGAACTGGTGGCGATGCTGGCCGGCGGACTTTCGCTCTGGCGGGCGGCTCGCCCCGTTCTGGTTGTCGCGGCGATTCTGTCGGGGGTTCAGCTCGCGAACCAGGAACTGGTGATCCCGAAGATCGCTCCGCTGCTGACGCGCGAGCATCGGCAGGCCGGGCTTCGTTCGCTCGGCGTGCTTCGCCTCAAGCCAACCTCCGACGACGCCGGGCGCGTGCTCTACGCCAACGCCTTCGACGCCGACGCCGGGACGCTCGAAGGTCTCCGCGTGATCGAGCGGGATCCCAGCGGCAAGCCCCAGCGGATCGTTCACGCTGACCTCGCCACGTGGGACGGGCAGAAGTGGGTGCTTCGCGGCGGGAGGTCGATCCCCATGGCCGAGGGCGTCGCCCAGGGCCCGGTCGCCGCGATTTCGACCAAGCTTGACCCGACCGCGCTCAAAGTGCGTCGGTTCGCGGGATACCGCAACAGCCTGTCATGGAGTCAGATGTCCGAACTGATCGAAAGCCGCAAGGACGATCAGTCGGCCAACGTCCGCATCGACGAGTTCGAGCGGATCCGTTGGGGCCGGCTGGGCGTTGTCTCGGCCAACCTGCTCGGGCTGATGATCTGCATGCCTTTCTTCCTGCGTCGCGAGCCCATCCCGATGATCAAGCCCGCGCTCAAGTGCGCGCCGGTCGCCATCGTCGCCCTGATGGGGGGCGTCTTGGGCGCAACGGCCGCCATCCCCGCCCTGCCTCCCCAGGTCTCGGTCTTTGTCCCACCTCTGGTGCTGCTCCCCCTGGCGATCGCCGCCATCACCAGCATCCGCACCTGAGACCCCGCCCCCGCCGTACACTGCCCGCGGAGGCCACCATGGCGTCAGTCGTCTTTTACTTCCAGGTTCACCAGCCGTTCCGCCTGCGCAAGTACTCCGTCTTTGACAATGATCCGTTCTACTTCGACGACGCGAAGAACGCCGAGATCGCGCGAAAGGTCGCCACGAAGTGCTACCTGCCGGCAACGAGGCTCATCCTCGATCTCGTCCGGCGGCACAAGGGCAACTTCCGAGTCTCCTACGCCATCACGGGTGTCGCGCTCGACCAGTTCGAGGCCTTCTGTCCCGAAGTGATCGATGTCTTCAAGGAGCTCGCCGCGACAGGGTGCTGCGAGTTCGTGGGCGAGACCTATCACCACTCGTTGTCGTTCCTCTACTCCCCGGCGGAGTTCCGCGAGCAGGTCGCGATGCACACACGGCGCATCGAAACCCTGTTCAACCAGACGCCCGTCGTCTTCCGCAACACCGAGCTCATCTACGCCAACGCCCTGGCGCACGAGCTCTGCCAGATCAAGGACGCGTCGGGCAACCCGCGCTTCCACGGCGCGCTCTGCGAGGGCGTGGATCGGATTCTCGGGTACCGAACCCCCAACTACGTCTACAAGCCGCCGAAGTGGGACGCGTTCAACTCGGGCGACTTCCGCGACCTGCTCGGCCGCGACGGCAAGCCTTTCAAGCTCCTGCTCAAGAACTACCGACTGTCCGACGACGTCGCCTTCCGGTTTTCCAATCGCGGCTGGGCGGAGTGGCCCCTCACGGCGGAGAAGTTCGCGCAGTGGGTCCACCAGATCAACGGCGACGGCTTCCTCTGCAACCTCTTCATGGACTACGAAACCTTCGGCGAGCACCAGTGGGAAGACACGGGCATTTTCCGCTTCCTCGAAAAACTTCCCGAGGCCGTCTTCGACATCGCGCCCGGCCAAAACCACTTCATCACGCCCTCGGAGGCCTTCAAGCAGTTCGAGCCCGTCGGCGAGTACGACGTGCACGATTTCATTTCCTGGGCCGACATGGAGCGAGACCTCTCCGCATGGCGCGGCAACGCGATGCAGGACAACGCCCTGGCCGAGATCTACCGCCTCGAGAAGCCAGTCAAGGACAAGCTCGCCCGCCTGCTCGCCGAGTATCGCGAGCGTCACGGCCGCGAGGCCCCGCAGACCCTCCCCGACTCAGAGCCCGTCCAGCAGGCCCGCTATCTGCTCGCGGACTGGCGGAAGCTAACCACCTCAGACCACTTCTACTACATGTGCACGAAGTACTGGTCCGACGGCGACGTGCACAAGTACTTCTCCCACTACGACTCTCCCTACGACGCGTACATCAACTACATGAACGTGCTCGATCACGTCCGCCAGCGGTTGGCCACCTGAGCCCGTCCGCACGCCGGTTCATTGACCCGTCAAAAGAAAGAGGGGACCCGCATCACGCCGGGTCCCCTCTCGTCATTCAGCAGGCTTAGTGGGCTTGCTCAGCAGCCCGTCTCGAACGCCTCGACGAACGCAGAGAAGTCGAAGAAGTCGACGAACCCGTCGCCGTCAAAGTCCGCGGACTTGCCGGGCGGGCACGCGCCGCCCTCGAAGCAGTCGACGTACGCCGAGAAGTCAAAGAAGTCGACGAACCCGTCGCCGTCGAAGTCAACCGAGCAGCTCGCCTCGCCATCGACGAGGGCGTTGATCGAGTAGACCGCGGTCTCGTTCTGCGAGTAGATGTACATCCGATCGCCGACGAGCTGCAGGTCCACGTTCTCCATCGCGAGGGGCGAGCCGTCCGGACGGTTCACCTTGACGACGCCCCACGAGTCGGTGTCCAAGTCATAGACGCCGATGTCGTTGGTGTTGGCCGCACGCGTGACCCAGATGCAGTTGGTCGCGGGCACGTACTCCAGCGAAGCGCGGTTCACGCAGCCGCCGTCGTTGCACGCGAGTGTCCACGGCACGACCTGGGCCGAGGGGCTGATCCGACGCAGGATCGCCGTCGAGTTCACGCACCCGGCCGCCCACGTCGAGCGGTACAGGCCCTGGTGGACCTGCCCCGTCAGCCCGTTCAGCCGGTTGCCGGCCGCGTCGGTGTGGGCGAGCATGAACAGTTCGTCGGCGGACCGACCCTCGGTCAGGGCGCCGGCCCAGCGGTTGCCGACGCCCGTGATCGAGGCGGCGGACGAAGCCCGCGTGACGTTGAACCCGGTGTACTGGCTCGCGCCGAGCCACGCGGAGTACACCAGTTCCTGCCCGTTGACGACCGCGCGGGCGATCCCGCTGTCGCCGGTGCCGGTCACGACGTCACCGTCGATGAGCAGGCTCCACGCGCCCGAGCCGATGTCGTACGCCGCCAGATCGCGCCAGTTCGCCGTGTTGAGCGAGCCCAGACCCAGCGTGTTCGCCCACACGTAGAGCTTCGAGCCGTCGCCGCTGGGCACCATGATGCTCGCGGGGTTGGCCGCGAACTCGATGCCCAGTGCGCCGTCCACGAACGTCGCCTCGCTCGGGCGGGATGAAGTGTCCCACGACTGCAGGCCGAAGCCGCCGTCGAGCATCCAGAGCGTGTCGCCGACCAGAGCGATCGAGGGCATGTCACCGATCGTGTCGCCCAGATCGACCTCCATCGAGGCCGTTTCCGTCACTTCCGCGCGAAGGTCGGGCCTGGGCAACGGGGACGGATCGCCCGGATCGGTCAGCGGGATCGGAGGCTGGGGCATCGAGAACCCGGGCACCGATTCGACGCGGATGTTGTCCAGATAGAACTCTTCGTTCTGCGAGCCGGGGGCGCGGATCGTCAGCCCGCGGATCGCCTTCTCGACCGCGCTGTTGTTGAGGCGCAGCGCGATGTCGCCGTCGCGGAACTCTCCGATGCGCACCGCGGTCCCCGAGTCGATGTCGAACATCTCGCCGTAGACCATCGGAGCGGTCTGCTGGTCGAGATCAAAGTAGTACGCCACGCGGTACCACTTGCCCTCGCAGGCGCCGGCCGACGCCACGCGGGTGACGATGTTGTCGTTGAATCCCGGGGCTCCGGCGCCCACGGACGTCCAGATGCCCATGTTGTACTGCCCGCCCGCCCCGGTCAGGTAGAGCTGCCCGACGGATCGGCCCACCACGTCCTGGGACGCGGTCCCGTCCTGCGTCACGTCGTCGATGATCGGGATCAGCCGCAGCGAACCCTGCCCGAAGCTCGAACTGTGCCAGATGTCGTACTGGATCTTGACCACGCCCGAGGCGGAGTTGAAGACCGCGCCCAGATCGACGCTGATGCGCGTGGACCCCAAGCCGGCCGGATACTTGATCGCACGCGAGCCCCCCCCGATGGGGCTGACCCGGTCGCTCACCACCTGCAGGTCGAGGCGCTCCGTAGGCTGGGCCCAAAGCCAGGGTCCGCCGGGCCCGTCCTGCCCGTGCAGCCCGCCCACCGCATTGTTCTCGAAGGTGATGACCGCCGACTGGCCGCAGGCTGTGCCGGCCATCGCCGCCATCGCCAACGCCCCACACCACCGAATCGCCTTGTTTGCCGTGGTTGACATCGTCTTTCTCCTGTCAGTGTGCACCGACCCGCCGTACAGCCGGGGGCCGGTTATTTCAGTCTACTGTTCAGAAATATCTTCGCAATACCAAACATACTCCGATAATGGGTCATTCTGGTCGGCGTTACGGAACTCGACCGTTGCACTTTCTGTAGCTTCCTAATAAGATCCGGTGCGGCCACGCTCTGCCGCCCGTCGAGAAAGGGGTTTCCACATGCTCCTCGTCCGCCGCGGATTCACGCTGATCGAGCTTCTCGTTGTCATCGCGATCATCGCGCTGCTCATCGGGCTCCTGCTTCCCGCCCTCGGCAAGGCGCGCAATACCGCCAAAACCCTCCGCTGCGCCGCCCAGATCCGCTCCAGCCACGGGCTCATGTCCGCCTTCGCCGCCGAGCGGAAGGGACAGGCGCCCATCGCCGGATGGTGGAAGGACACCCCGGCCTCCCAGATGGTCGAGAACTCCCCCCGCATGCCACAGGGGCTCATCTACTACGACGACCGCCGCGGCATCCGCAGGCCGCTCCCCTTCTACGCCCAGCTCGCCGTCTTCGCCGGGCTCACCATCGACACCACCTCGCGCAACACCGTCGAGGCCGCCCTCGGCAACGGCACCGAGGAGGACTTCCTCCCCTTCGCCGCCTTCTACCGCTGCCCGGACGACCGAACCAGCCAGACCGGAACCGGCAGCCCCGACCTCGGCGGCACCCTCCGCCCGGGTGACAACGCCACCCTCGCCATCGACGAACTCACCTCCTACGCCTTCAACGAGTACGTCTTCGGCCAGTTCGTCGAGCAAGGCAAGGAACGCCGACTCAAGGGCGTCCTCGACAAATGCGCCTACCCGAGCCAGGTCTTCTACCTCGTCGACGGCGAGGCCAACTCCCAGAACGTCGGGTTCATGACGATCTGGGATTACGTGCTTGAACAGGGAAACACCCTCTACAAATACAACAACGACTACGCCACCAGCTACGCCCGCAACTGGACCGACCGCGGCGTCTACAAGCAGTTCGACCTCGGCCGCCACAATCGCGGCATCAACGCCGGGATGCTCGATGGCAGCGTCCGCTCCGTCTTACTTCTCCCGCCCGATCGCCTCCGCGATCTGTACATCTCAGACCCCCAGGACCCCACGCGCCCGGTCATCCAACGCCCCTGATGTTCGCAATCTGGAAGGGTTTGCGCACCCGCCGGTTGGTGTAGAATCTCACCGAGGGAATGTGAACAGACGCGCCTTTACATTGTTGGAGCTCATCATCGCGGTGGGGCTGGTCGCGGCTCTGCTTGCCCTGCTGCTTCCGGGTCTGGTCCACGCCCGCGAGTTGAGCCAAAAGGCTGTCTGCGCCGCCAACACACGCTCCATCGGGCTCGCCTTCCAGATGTACCTCGGCGATCACCGCCGATTCCCCGCCGCCATGGCCGGCTCGGCGTGGCGCTACGGCGGGGTCGACTTTGTCGGGCCCGACCGCACGCCCGTCTTGACAGCCTCCAGGCCGATCAACACCGCCATGGTCGATCGGCTTCCCTCATCGGAAGAGGCGTTCATGCAGACCTTCCGCTGCCCCGCCGATCGAGGCATCTGGCGCAGCGACAGCTCCGCCGCCCAGGGGCAGTCCGTGCTCGACGGCAACTCCTGCTACTCCTCCTTCGGCACCAGCTACCGCGCCAACCCAGCCCTCTTCGATTCCACCCTCGCCGGGATCGACACGCTGCACCGCCCCCTCGCCGAGCACGAGATCGCCGTCGGTTTCTCCCGACTCCTCATCGCCGGCGACGCGGTCTGGCACTACGCCACACGCCCCGAGGCCGACCCCGACGCCCGCCTCGACGCCTCGTGGCACCGCACGCCCAAGGGCGGCAATATGGTCGCGTTGGACGGCTCGGTCCGCTTCGAGATCTTCTCGTCCACGCCCGCCACTTACACCCTGTCGCCCCTCCGCGAATCCGCACGCTGATCATCTGTCCGGCGGCGTCAACAGGTCCGGCTGCCGTGCCCACGACGCCACGCCCATCCCCATCACGCCCG
>ERZ761603.934-NODE-934-length-23024-cov-70.289608_pt1 | contig 23024 bp, 22 predicted proteins | sample MGYA00511879_ERZ761603 | MGnify/ENA primary metagenome ERZ761603 (study PRJEB28899, sample SAMN02850040) | bioreactor sludge metagenome | biome: EBPR Sludge; feature: EBPR Bioreactor; material: flocular biomat | place: Australia: Thorneside Wastwater Treatment... | reverse complement strand
CACCAACTGGCCAGCGGCCGTCTTTTCCTGCAGACCGAGGCAATCGCCAGCGACCTCCCGGCGGGATTGCCAACGGCCAAGGCCGACAACCAGATTCTGGCGGTGCTCATCCACCTGCAACGCCGGTATCCGGATCGTCCGGTGATCCTCGTCTCCAAGGACATCAATATGCGCATCAAGGCCCGCACACTCGGGCTGCAGGCGCAGGACTACTTCAACGACAAGGTGCTGCAAGATACCGACCTGCTGTACACCGGGATGCGCGAGCTGCCCCCGGATTTCTGGGGTGAGCACGCCCAGGGCATGGAGTCGTGGAAGCACGACGGGCGCACGCGGTACCGCCTCAAGGGGCCACTTTGCACGCAGCTGCTGCACAACCAGTTTCTCATCGCGGATGGTGAGCGGCCCCTGCACGCCACCGTCCGCGAGGTCTCGGGAACGACCGCCGAAATCGAGACGCTGACCGACTACACGCACGCCAGGAACAGCGTCTGGGGAATCACTGCGCGCAACCGCGAGCAGAATTTTGCCCTCAATCTGCTGATGAATCCGGAGATCGATTTCGTCACCCTGCTCGGCCAGGCGGGCACCGGCAAGACGCTGCTCACCCTGGCTGCGGGCCTCACCCAGGTCCTCGAAACCAGGCGCTACAGCGAAATCATCATCACTCGTGTCACCGTGCCGGTCGGCGAGGACATCGGCTTCTTGCCGGGAACCGAGGAAGAAAAGATGGGGCCGTGGATGGGCGCTCTCGAAGACAACCTCGAGGTGCTCAACAAGAGCGACGAGAACGCCGGCGACTGGGGCCGTGCCGCCACCCACGACCTGATTCGCAACCGGATCAAGGTCAAATCGCTCAATTTCATGCGCGGCCGGACCTTCCTCAACAGGTTCCTGATCATCGACGAAGCGCAGAACCTGACACCGAAGCAGATGAAGACGCTGATCACCCGCGCCGGACCCACCACCAAGGTGATCTGCCTCGGCAACATTGCGCAGATCGATACCCCCTATCTCACCGAGGGCAGTTCCGGCCTGGCCTACGTCGTCGATCGCTTCAAGGGCTGGAAGCACGCCGGGCACATCACCTTGCAACGCGGCGAGCGCTCCCGCCTCGCCGACCACGCGGCCGAGGTGCTATAATTTTCGGAACGTTAACGAGCCGTGTCTAGCGACACGGCTCGGTCGTTTGTAGCCACCGATCCGGGCGACCCGCTCCGTGCCACAAGGATCCTGCGCTTACCGGAGAGTCGATTGAAACGACGCAACTTCCTTGCTGCTTCGGCACTTCTTTCGCTACTGGCGCCTTCATCGGTGCTCGCCGCCAACAAAAAAAAGGCGACCACCAACACTCCTGCAAAATCCGCAGGCAAAATCAGGGGCACGACCAAAAAAACCGGCAGGCCAAGCGTAAAGCCCGTCGTCGACAAGCCCGCGACCCCTGTCGCGGCAGGCCCCTTGCCGGCAGAAGCCGAACAGCGCGACGCCACCAGCCTGCCGGACGAGCCACAGACGCCGTGGCGAACCTACGACATCACGTCGACCATCGCGCTCGGCAAGGTCAGCGGCAAGACCCGGATATGGCTACCGCTGGCACTGTACAAGGACACCCCCTGGCAGCGTTCGCTGGGCCACGGCTGGCAAGGCAATTTCGCGAGTGCCGGCATCTACCGCGACCCGGTGGCGGAGTTGGTGGTCTTTTACGCCGACTGGAACGTGGATACCACTGCACCGCAACTGCAGATCACCAGCCAGGTCGCCAAGCGCGACCGTCATTTCGATATTACCCGGCGCGGCAGCGCCGCCGAACGCAGCGACGTGCTTCGCCGCTGCCTGCAATCCAGCAATCTGGTTCCGACCGATGGACTGGTACGCCGCACCGCCGAACGCGCAGTCGGCCGGATCAAGGATCCGGTAGCCCAGGGCAAGGCGATTTACGACTGGGTGGTGGAAAACACCTCGTATGACCCATCGCGCCCCGGTGTCGGCCGGGGCGATATCGAGGCCATGCTCGACAGCGGTCATCTGAGCGGCAAGAGTGCCGATATCTCGCTGCTGTTCGTCGGCCTGTGCCGATCGATCGGCATTCCGGCGCGTCCGATTTTCGGACAGCGCATCGATAGCTCGCGATTGTTCGCCGGCCTCGGCGCCACCGGCAACCTGAGCACCGCGCAGCAGTGCCGCGCCGAGTTCTATACGCCGGGTTACGGCTGGATTCCGGTCAATCCGGCAGATGTACGCAAGGCCATTGACGAGGAACACCTGAGCAGCAGCGACCCGAAACTGATTGTACTGAGGAAGCTGCTGTTTGGTTTCTGGGAGATGAACTGGGTCGCTTTCAACACCGCTCAGGATGTCAGCTTACGTGGCTCAAACGGCCACCCGCTGCCCTTCCTGGCCCTGCCGCAGGTGGAAACCGCCGCCGGCCGCTTCGACAGCCTCGATACCAGTCGCTTCAGCTACACGGTCAACGCCAGCCGCGTCGAGGGCTGAAGCACCGCGCCGGTCGCCGGGGCCGAATCCCTTCGGCGGCTGGCGAGCAATCAGTACGAGCCCGGCGTGGCGAAATTCTCGAAGCGCGTGTACTCGCCGAGAAACGTCAGACGCACGGTACCGATCGGCCCGTTACGCTGCTTGCCGATGATGATCTCGGCAACGCCCTTCTCGGCCGTGTCCTGGTTGTAGACCTCGTCGCGATAGATGAACATGATCACGTCGGCGTCCTGTTCGATGGCCCCGGATTCACGCAGATCGGACATCACCGGACGCTTGTTCGGCCGCTGTTCGAGCGAGCGGTTGAGCTGCGAGAGCGCCATCACCGGCACCGCGAGTTCTTTCGCCAGGCCCTTCAGCGAGCGCGAAATCTCGGAAATTTCGGTCGCCCGGTTCTCGCCGTGCCCGCTTACCGACATCAGCTGCAGATAGTCGATGACGATCAGCCCGAGCTTGCCGCACTGCCGGTGGAGGCGGCGTGCCCGGGCCCGCAGATCGATCGGATTGAGCGCAGGCGTCTCGTCGATATAGATCGGTGCCTCGTGCATCTTGCCCAGGGCAAATGACAGTCGCGACCACTCGTCGTCGTTGAGGCGGCCGGTACGGACGCGATGCGCGTCGAGCCGACCGACCGACGACAGCATGCGCATGGCGAGCTGCGTACCGCCCATTTCCATCGAGAAGACAGCCACCGGCAGCCCGACCTCGATCGCCACGTGCTCGGCGATGTTCAGCGCGAACGAGGTCTTGCCCATCGACGGCCGGCCGGCGACGATCAGCAGATCACCGCCCTGCAAGCCCGAGGTCTTGCCGTCGAGATCGTGGTAGCCGGTGGGCACGCCGGTAATGTCCGACGGGTTGTCGCGATCGTGCAGTTCCTGGATGCGCTCGACCACCTGCGTCAGCAACGGGTTGATGTGCTGGAAGCCCGACTGGTGGCGAAAGCCGCCTTCGGCAATGGCGAAGACCTTCGCCTCGGCTTCATCGAGCAGCGTCTTCGGATCGCGGCCGAGCGGGTTGAGCGCGCTGCTGGCGATCTCGTCGCCGGCGGTAACCAGTTGCCGCAGAATCGCCCGTTCACGAACGATTTCGGCGTAGCGCCGGATATTCGCTGCCGACGGCGTATTGGCCGCGAGCTCGCCAAGGTAGGCCAGACCACCGGTATCGCTGCCCTCGCCCGCCTGCTCGAGACTTTCAGCCACGGTCACTGCGTCGGCCGGCCTGCCGCGCTCGAGGAGTCTGCAGATCTGCCGGTAGATACGCTTGTGCTCGTGACGGTAGAAATCGCCTTCGGCGATCAGGTCGGCCATCTTGTCGAAAGCGGCGTTATCGAGCAACAAGCCTCCGAGAACCGACTGCTCGGCCTCTATCGAGTGCGGCGGCACGCGCAGTGCAGACAAGGCCGGGTCGCTCTGCGGGCCCCGCTCGCGCCGCGCACCGCGATTGCTGGGGCGCTGCGTGTTCTCGGCGGTCAATGAATCGGAATCGGAGGGACTAGCCATGGCGGATCAGCGAGCGGCAACAGAACGAACGGGACAGCAAGTCTACCCCGGCCCCGGGCATTATTCCGGCTCGCGGACGCAAAAAAGCCTTGCCCAGGGAGCAAGGCTTTTCCCATGGCACCGGAAATCGGTGCCGGATCAATGGCCTACAGCTTGAACTGTTCGGCGACCACGGTTACGGTGATCGTCGCCAGAACGTCGCTGTGCAGCGAGACCTCCAACTGGCTCTCGCCAATCATCTTGAGCGGACCCGCGGGCATCCGCACGTCCGACTTCTCGACCGCGAAACCGAGAGCCCGCAGGCCATCGGCGACGTCGAAGTTGCTGACCGAACCGAACAGGCGACCATCAACACCCGCCTTGCGCTCGATCCGGACGACCGCCCCGCCAAGCCTTTCCGCGTACGCCTGCGCAGCGGCCAGCTTCTCCGCAGCGGCACCCTCGAGTTCAGCGCGCTTGGCCTCGAATTCCTTCATGGTGGCCGGTGTCGCACGCTTGGCCTTGCCCTTTGGGATCAGGAAATTGCGCGCGTAGCCATCCTTGACCTTGACCAGATCGCCAAGGCCGCCGAGGGTACCGACCTTTTCCATCAGAATAACTTGCATCGTCTAGTCCTCGCTTACTGGTGATTGTCGGTATACGGCAGCAGCGCCAGGAAGCGGGCACGCTTGATCGCCACCGACAGCATCCGCTGGTAACCGGCCTTGGTGCCGGTCAGACGAGCCGGCATGATCTTGGCGTTCTCGGCCACGTACTCCTTGAACAGGTCGACATCCTTGTAGTCGATCTCTTCCATCTTCTCGGCGGTGAAGCGGCAGAACTTGCGCCGCTTGAACAGACCACTGCCACGCTTCTTGACGTTCTTGTCATCCTTCTTCTTGAAGAATCTTCCCATTTTTCTTTCCTTCGACAAATTCGATCGTAGTTACATGCAGTCTCGGCTGCTTGCTGTTCCGGCTCCTGGCGGCGAGAAAGCCCGTCAGCTGGAGCGCTGCGCCAGGCGTTGCCGCTTGCAGCCACTGTGCCGTCGCGCCCAGGGCAATGGCCTGGATCTCGCACTCGACGCGGCGTGGGCTGCCCGCTTCAAGCTGCTCCGACTGGTGCCCGATCAGGCATTCCGTTACCGGCACACCGGCGGGCGTGAAGCGCAGCGCCCTGCGCTCGATCAGGATTCCAGTTAGCTCGACACGGTTCAGCAGAGCCTCGACAATCAGGCGACTGGCTCGGCGACCGCTTCAGCGGGCCCCTGCTCCCGGACTTCCAGCAACGACTTGGACTTCTCGTCCTTCATCATCGGCGACGGCGCGCTGACCGCACGCTTGGTTTTAACCGTCAGATGCCGCAGGATGGCGTCGTTGAACTTGAAACCGTGCTCGAGTTCGGTCAGCGTGGCGCCATCGCACTCGATGTTCAGCAGCAGGTAGTGTGCCTTGTGCAACTTCTGGATCGGGTAAGCGAGCTGGCGGCGTCCCCAGTCTTCGAGACGGTGAATCTGCCCGGCACGCGCGGCGATCAGCGCCTTGTACCGCTCGACCATCGCTGGCACCTGTTCACTCTGATCGGGATGAACGATCAGAACGATTTCGTAATGACGCATGAACACTCCTTGTGGTTGAAGCCCCCCGCCATGCAAACGGTGGAGCAAGGTGGAAAAACCTCGCATTATAGCCGCTTGCCGGCCTGCCAGACAAGCCGGGTCTTGCCCACGAGCCCAGAAACGCCGACACCGATGCCAGCTTACCCCCGAGTTTGCCGCCAGCAGACACGCGGCCAGACCAACAATCGTTGGCGAACCGAGTTCAGCGTGCGTTGGCGATCGCGCCCAGAGTTCGAAAGCGTCGTCGACACGCCGCCCAGGTATTGAACCTGTGGGCGACAGGGATCCGCTGGCCGTACGGATCAAGAGAACCGGTGTTCGGATCGCCGGTCTGTCACCCAGGAAAAGAAGCGCCCGCCACTGCCGTGCGTGCGGATCCCCTGCACATCGTGCCTACGTTGCTGCGCGTTGCACCAGATGGCGGATGTGCCGAACCCCCAGCGCAGCAACGATCACGACGATCGGAATCGCGATCCCGGTGACAATTTCCGGGTTGACCGCCACGCCCACCGCCTTGACTGCCTTGGCCGCATAGCCGATCAGGCCGACCACGTAATAGCTGACCGCTGCCACCGACAATCCTTCGACCGTCTCCTGCAGACGCAACTGCAACTTGGCCCGCCGGGCAGCGGTACTGAGCAGCGACTGATTCTGCCGCTGCAGCGCGATATCGACACGCGTACGCAACAATTCGCTGGCGCGGCTGATCCGCTCTGACAGGCTGTCCTGAAGCCTGGCGACTGTCTCGCAGGTACTCATCGCCGGGAGCAGGCGGCGCTCGACGAATTCGTGCAAGGTCTGTACGCCCTCTACGCGCACCTCGCGGAGTTCCGCAAGGCGGCGCTCCACCAGCCTCTGGTACGAACGCGCCGCGCAAATCCGGCCCAGCGTAGACGAAATGGTGCTCTCGACGAGCGCCGCAAGCCTGGTCAGCCGGTCGAGCAGAGCCGGTTCGTCTTCGCTGGTGACGACCGTCATTTCGTTGATCAGATCGCCGAGTTGTCGGTCGGCATCGGCCAGCACCGGCAGCGTAGCCCTTGCCACCGGGAGCGTCAGCAACGCTCGCATCAGATAGGTTTCTATCTCCAGCAAGCGCTGTACCATCCGTCCCGCCTGGCGTGGGGTGAGGCTGACATCGTCGATCAGGAAACGGCTGAAGCCGTCAGCGTGGATACGAAAATCAGCCCGCACGCTGGCGACACCGTCGCCGACCCGCGAACCGACCAGCGCCGTGCCTTCGAACAAGCGGGCCAATTCCTCGCTACCGGACGCTTCGGCGGCGGCCGGACGCAGCGCCACATGTGCCGCCACCAACACCTGCCCCGGCAAGCGCTCGAGCCAGTCCTGCGGAACGCTGGCGATTACCGGCTGGGCGAAGGGATCGTCGAATTCGCCTTGACGAAAGAAGGTGTAGCTGTTGCACTCGGCGCGCCGCTCCCACTTGAGGCGGAAGGTACCGAGATCGACCTGGAAATGATTGAGCTCCGGCGCCGGAGAAGTCACCCCGTAACGCGTGCACAGCTCAACGATGCTTTCGTAATCGGCCTGCCGGTTCGAAGAATCGCTAGCCAGCGCCAAATACGACGCCTGCTCGGGGATGTTCAGCGCTTCCGGCGGACGGGCATGCAACTCATAGTTGAGCGCGAAGCGCTGCGGGTGATTGGCTGGATATGCCACACAGTTCCTTTGTCAGTTCCGTCCCGGGACGTAACAGGAGGTCTGGCGAATGATCGATGTGCTTTGACGCCCACTACCGGACGAGGCCCGGCACAGGCGACGCCCAGCGACCCTTCTCCTGCCCCCGCGTGTCGTTCCTGGTGAATTTTACGCCAATCCCGAAAGGTCGCGTTTCCGGCCGCGCTCCTTGGCGTCGGGGCGGCCAAGCGCCACGTAATGGCCTATGTCCCGCGCAGGGCCGGCCGCTCACCTGCTCCCCAGCTTCGGATCTCCGCGTCCCTCCGGCAAGTCCGCGTGAATTCGCCAGCGGAATAGGCTAGAAGTCCAAAGGCGGACGCAGTCCGGGCGCAGCCGAACCCTTTACATCGCCGCCCGCTCGCTTACTCTTCCTCTTTGCCGAGGGAGGCACTCTGCCGCCCTCGGCATGGCGGACTAGAGTTCATCCTGCCAGTTCGGCCAGGGAGCGCTGCAGGTCGCCACGGTCGATCAGTTCCTTGGTCAGCAAGCCCGCCATGAGCGTCTTGCCCGCGCCGGGGTCGTCGGCCAGGAGGAAGCGCAGTGGCTGGCGAGGGAGCACGGCTTCGTAGACGGCGGTGATCTGCTGCGGCAGCCGATCGCGGACCGAGACGTGTACCGCCAGCACCGGGCCGAACAGGTGCGCCAAGCGAATGCGCTGGGCCTCGGAAACCAGGCGGAAAAGAGCGCCGTCGCCATCGAAGCCCCAGGGTCGGCCCTGCTCGACCAGTTCCTCGCGGGGCTCGTCGTGGCGGTCCAGCAGTTCGTTGGCGACCCTGCCGGCGGCCGTCCGATAGGTCAAGCTCCAGCGCCGCATCGCCGAACCACTGCACGCTGACCACGGTCACCAGTACGTCTGGAACGATGCCGCGGGTCGCGGCCTTGACTAGAGCGGCACTTCCTCACCCTTTGCTTCTTGACCGTCCCGCAAGGCTTGTTCGGCGGGCAGGCGCATCAGGCACGGGAAGCCCTTCGAGGCGAGACCTGCGCGCGGCTTCAGTGGGCACGAGACAAACGCAAGAGACCTGCAGTGCTCACGACCGCGGAACGGCGAGAGGCCGGAACGCGGCTCCGGCAACGCCCCGCCCCCCACACCGACCTCCGACGAAAGCCCGCTCCCGCCAGGACCGGTCAGGTAGGTCGCGGTCGATCAGCGAACCACGACAGCTTCGACCGACCGCTGGCGGAAGACCGTCAGCCAGCAACCACCGACAGCGGATCGTGATAGGCGTAGTTGAGGTCGTCGGCGACCTCGCGGCAGGTAACCTTGCCGAAAGCGACGTTGAGACCGTTGCGCAGGTGCTCGTTATCCTGCAGCGCCTGCCGCCAGCCCTTGTCGGCAATCTGCAGCGCGAACGGCAGCGTCGCGTTGTTGAGCGCGTAGGTCGAGGTGCGCGGCACACCGCCCGGCATGTTGGCAACGCAGTAGTGCACGACATTGCCGACCATGTACGTCGGGTCGGCGTGCGTCGTTGCCTTGGCCGTTTCGCAGCAGCCGCCCTGGTCGATGGCCACGTCGACGATCACCGAGCCGGGCTTCATGTCATCGACCAGGCGACGTGTGATCAGCTTCGGGGCGGCAGCACCGGGAATCAGTACGCCACCGATGACCAGGTCGGCGCGCAGCACGTGGTGCTCGACATTGTCGCGATTGGAGAAGACGGTGATCACGCGTGCGCCGAGCAGCCGATCCATGCGCCTAAGGACGTCGATATTGCGGTCGATGACGACCACCTGCGCGCCGGTGCCGACGGCGATCTGCGCGGCGTTCGAGCCGACCACGCCGCCACCGAGAATGACGATCTTCGCCGACGGGACGCCGGCCACGCCGCCAAGCAGGATGCCCATGCCGCCATGCGCCTTTTCAAGACAGTAGGCACCGGCCTGGATCGACAGCCGCCCGGCAACTTCCGACATCGGCGCCAGCAGCGGCAAGCCGCCGCCGGGCTGGGTGACCGTTTCGTAGGCGATACAGACCGCGCCGCTGCTGACCAGATCGGCACACTGCGCCGGATCGGGGGCGAGGTGCAGATAGGTGTAGAGAATCTGCCCTTCGCGCAGCATTGCCCGCTCACCGGCCTGTGGCTCCTTGACCTTGATGATCATCTCGGCGCTGGCAAAGATCTCCGCGGCGCTCGCGGCGATCGTCGCGCCGGCCTTCTCGTACACGTCGTCGGTGACACCGATACCGCTGCCGGCACCGGTTTCGACGGTGACCGGGTGACCATGCGCGACCATTTCCCGAACCGACGACGGGGTCAGGCCGACGCGGTATTCGTGGTTCTTGATTTCCTTGGGTACGCCAATGTGCATCGTTGTCTCCTCAAAGTGGATTCGGGGCCGCCAATCTTATGCCAATTCTGGCAGAGCGACGTCTTTTTCAACTGCCTGACACCGCCGCGACAAGGCACGGCGACGCGCTCTGCAGAGCTATCGCGGCTGATCGCTTGCGTATAGACTGCCAGTCTCGCAAGTGGTCCGTGGCACCCGCGCGACGCCGTCAGTGGCTGCCTTCGACGACTGCATGAGCGGCGCTGCGGCAGTGTCCATGGACGAACTCGTGACAAGAACATCAGCCGACATTCCTGAAGGGACCGTCGCCATGCCAATCGTCCGTCCGCTCGACTCCTGCTGACGCCGCCGCCCGATGCTTGCCAATGATCGCGACAGCGCCAATGGCGCGCCATCAGAAGCCGGCAAGCGTCCCGGACTGCCAGCCGCCGCGGCGACCATCGCCGCCGACCTGGCCGGCTTCCGGCACGAAATGCTGCGTTTCGCCGCACTGCAACTGCGCGACCAGGCCAGCGCCGAAGACGCTGTCCAGGAAGCGATGCTCGCCGCCCTCCAGGGCGCCGATCGTTTTGCCGAACGGGCGAAGCTCAAGACCTGGGTTTTCTCGATCCTCAGAAACAAGATCGTCGACATCATCCGCCGGCGCGTTCGCGAACCGATCTACGAGCACCCGGAAGACGAGATCGACGACGCCGACTTCGATCCGCTGTTCAAGAGCAATGGCCACTGGCAACGCGACGCCCGCCCTTCGGACTGGGGCAACCCGGAAAAGAGCCTCGAAAACCAGAACTTCTGGGCGGTCTTCGATGCCTGCCTGAACCGACTGCCGGCGGCCACGGCGCGCGTTTTCATGATGCGCGAGATGCTCGGTCTGGAAACCAGCGAAATCTGCGCTGAGTTGACGATCACCAGCAATAATTGCTGGGTGGTGCTGCACCGCGCGCGCATGGCGCTACGCCTGTGCCTCGATCAACAATGGTTCGGCGACGCGGCGCAGGCTCGATGATGAGCTGCCCGCGACAGGCGTAGCCACCGCCGCGCGCCAACCGCGGCGACCTCGCCACTGCCTCAGCTACCGACCACGCCGCCATCGCGACGCCTGATGACCAGAGTCGCCGAACGCGGCCGGCCACCGGTCGCCTCTGGAAATTGGCTGGCCGGCCATCCCGACCCGGCCAGCGGCGTTTCCGGGTCGGTGCGTCCGGCGACCTCTCCGGGGTGCTGGACGTTGATCAACAGGTTGCGGGCATCGGGCGTCGCGCTGATGCCGGTGATCTCGCAGCCCCGCGGCCCGGTCAGGAAACGCCGTATTTCACCACTGACCACGTCGCCGACGAGCATCTGGTTGTTGCCGAGTCGCTGGTAGTCGGAACGGTTCAGGACACTGCCCGAGGCATCGGTTTGAATCCACAAGCGACCGGCGGGATCGAACCACAGGCCATCAGGGCTACCGAAAGGATCACCCTTGATGTTGCCCTGCTTGTTCGGATCGGATTGCTGTGGGTCGCCGCAAAGCACGAAGACGTCCCAGGCGAAGCGGCCCGCAGCGGCGTCGGCGCCGGCCTCGCGCCAGCGGATGATCTGGCCAAAGACGTTTTCGGCCCGCGGATTGGCGGCGTCGGTGCTCACCCGCTGGCGATTGTTGGTCAGCGTGCAGTAGACCTCGCCGCTGTGCGGATGGACGGCGATCCACTCCGGGCGATCCATCTTCGTCGCACCGACGAGGTCGGCGGCCTGACGGGTCCGGATCAGGATGTCGGCCTGGTCGGCAAAGCCGCTGCTTTCGCCCAAACCGTTCCGGCCGTGCTCCAGCGCCAGCCAGCGACCCTTGCCGTCGGCGTCGAAGCGGGCGACGTACAGCGTCCCGACGTCGAGCAGCGCGCCGCCACCGGCGGGACTGCTGGCGTCGAAGCGATCGCGGGAGACAAACTTGTAGAGGTATTCGAAGGCCTGGTCATCACTCATATAGACCACCACCCGGCCGTCGCTGGCCAGCGCGACGGTGGCGCATTCGTGCTTGAAACGGCCCAGCGCGGTGCGCTTGACCGGCGCCTGGGTGGGCTTCCAGGGGTCGATTTCGACCACCCAGCCAAAGCGGTTGGCCTCGTTGGGCTCGGTCGCCACGTCGAAGCGGCTGTCGTGTTCGTGCCAGCGATAGCCGGAACCGTTCTTGCGGATGCGGTAACGCTGCTGATCTGGCGTCGCTTGCTCAAGGCCGTTGAAGTACGAGTCGAAGTTCTCCTCGCAGCTCAGGCAGGTGCCCCAGGGTGTGGAACCCATCGCACAGTTGGCCAGCGTCCCGAAAACGACGTTGCCACGTCGGTCATCACCGGTACGCATTGCCGCAGCCCCGGCGGCCGGGCCGGCGATGCGCACCGGCGTGCGGGCGGTAATCCGCCGGGCGTACGGCGAAGGCCGGACCAGCTGCCAGCGCACCCCGGCGCCGCCGCCGAGCCTGATTTCGATCACCGAAACGCCGTGCGCGTTTTGCGACTTGAGCGTCTTGGCATGGCTCCAGTCGGCCATTCCGTTGGGGTGCAGCAGGCCGTCGTCGGTGTATTCATGGTTTACGCACAGCAGGCCGTGCGTCGACGACGGCTGGCCGTTCTCCACCCAGGGAAAGAAATGCATCCCGTCATGGTGCATGCCCGCCTGCTCGGCCTGTTCGGCGGCGCTGTTGCCGGCGTCGGCCCGGAACGCCGGTCCGTCCGAAATCGGGTCGCCCCAGGCGTACAGCAGTTGCACCGTATACCCGTCGGGAACGCGCACCAGGTCGTCGCCCGACACGGCAATCGGGGTGAAGCCGATCGCCGGTCGGTCGGCCGCAGCGGCCAGTGCCGGCAGCCCGAAGAAAGACAGGGCAGCGCTGCCCAGCCCCACCTGCAACAGACGGCGGCGGCTGTTCAGGGGGGCCGGCAGCGCGGTGAGCAAGCGCTCGAAATGCGGATTCGTGCCGCTGTTGCTGATCAGCTCTCGGTCCATTGGCGGTGCTGCCTCGACGGGTGGGCGAAAGCAGCCATTATCGCCCAGTGCAGCATCCCACTGTCGTTTCTCCCGGCCAGATGCGGGTGCTCGGGTGAACCCCCTCCGGGGCCGGAGCAAGGCTACCCGCCGCCGACCTCCCTACGCGGTGCGGTGCCGTTCCACATACTCGCGCAAGGCCTCGTTCATCCGCGTTTGCCAACCTTCACCGGTCGCCTTGAAGTATTCCAGCACTTCGCGGCTGTAGCGCAAGGTCACCGCCACCTTGGTTGGCCGCTTCTGCGGTCCGCGGCGACCGGGCAGGCGACCTTCGCCCGTTGCGCGCGGCGCCGCCGCGGGGTCCCTGGAATCGTACCTGCACTCTGCACCATGTAGCCGGTCTGGAGCACCGGCCGTGCCGGTTCCGATGCGCTCCTTGGTGAACGCCGAGGGTGCGGTGGTAGTTTCTCTGGTCATGTTTTTCACCGTAAGAACTGTCAATGAGGTTGCCGCGGGCAACAGGCTCCGTCCATCCCGGAAACGCCGCGATTTACCAAGCGCCCTCGGGCGCCCGGTCTACTTTCCCTTGCGCGGTGCGGCGGCCGGAGCGAGCACGTCGCTTATCGCCGCCTTCAGCGCGGACAGGTCGAGACCGGCGAGCAGCATCAGGCCGGCGCGGAACAACTGTCCCTTCCCGATGCCGACTCCTCCGCGCGCCAGACGCTTCTTCAACTGCGCGAGCTGGCGGTATTCGCTCCTCGGAATGCGGACGCTGCGACGAACGGTCCTGGAGGCCTTTCGCGCCTTCCTGGCTTTCCTGGCGGGCTCCTCCGCGGGCGCTGCAGCAAGCCTGCTGAGCCGCAGCTGGTTGGTCGCGGCGACGATGGCGTCGGCGCTTGACGGCGTGGAAGGTCTGGAAGGGGTGGCTGGCGATAGCATTTCGATCTCCCTGGCATGATACGGAACAGCCGCCAGCCGACCCTGCGGCTGGCTCGGGCGCTGCGCTTGAGTGGGGCTGGCTGCTTGGTGTTGAAGCGACGGACGAATGATGCGTCGCCTGTGTGACGGATTGATGACGGTCAAACCTGCTGCCGCCGCCGGGCGCGCCGTCGCGGCGCCTAGTGCAGCCCGGCAACTGTCTGCTCCGAACCATCACCGCTCAGCACACGGCTGGCGGCCAGCGCCGGCGTCAGTCGGCCAGCGCGGCGGCGAGCGTCTTGGCGTTCTGGCGGATCATCCCGAGATAACTGCCTGCCGGGGTACCGGCGCCGGACAGCGAGTCCGAGTACAGAGTGCCGCCGATGACCGCGCCGGATTCCTGGCTGATCCGTTCGAGCAGGCGGGGGTCGCTGACGCTCTCGATGAACACCGCCCTGATCCTTTCCTGGCGGATCTGTCGGATGGTCGCGCCAACGCCGGCGGCTGAAGGCTGGGCGTCGGTGCTGACCCCGACCGGCGCTATGAAGCGGATGCCGTAGGCGCGACCGAAGTAGGCAAAGGCGTCGTGCGAGCTGACCACCTTGCGCCGCTCGGCAGGAAGCGCGCCAAAGGTGGCGCGCAGTTCGCGGTCGAGAGCGTCGATCTGCTGTTGCAGGCTGGCGGCGTTGGTCTGGTACGCGGCCTTGTTCGCTGGATCGACGGCGCCAAGCGCGGCGGCGATATTGGCGACGTACTTGCGCGCATTGCCGAGATCCTGCCAGGCGTGCGGGTCAAGGTCGGCCGCGTGCTCGTGCCGCGGACGCGCGCCGGGAGTGGCCGGCGCCCTGGCGAGCGGCCTGACCCCGTCGCTGGCGACCAACAGCCTGCCGCGATAGCCCGAAGACTGGATCAGGCGGTCGATCCAACCTTCGAAGCCAAGCCCGTTGACGACCACCAGACGAGCCCGCGCGATGGTCTTGGCATCGTCTGGAGTCGGTTGGTAGACGTGCGCATCCGCCCCCGCCCCGACCAGGGTGTACACCTGCACGTGCGCGCCGCCGACGCGCTGCGTCAGGTCGCCGAGGATGCTGAAACTGGCCACCACCGGCAGCGCCTCAGCGGCCGCGACCGGCCGCCCGGGGCCGACGCAGAAGAAGCCCAGCAGCAGGCTCGCAGTCAGATGGCAGAACAGCTTCGTGGCGATCAATCGCGGCCTCCGCATTTTCCCCACCCTGCCCTCAGCGCTCGAAATGCCAGCCTGACCGCCAGCGACTGGCCAGCGGTCCCAGCGTGCCCACCGCCAGCGACAGCAGGTAGCAAGCGCCGAGCGCCAGGACAATCGCCGGTCCCGCCGGCAGGTTCGCGTAATACGACAGCAGCAGCCCGACGAACGAGCCGCTGATTGCGATCAATACGGCAATCAGCAGTAGCGGGCCGATATTGCCTACCCACAAGCGCGCCGCAGCGGCCGGCAGGATCATCATGCCGACCGCCATCAGCGTTCCCAGCGCGTGAAAACCTGCGACCAGGTTGAGCACCAGCAGGACCATGAAGCCATAATGTGCGAGCGGACCGAGGCGGCTGACACGGGCCAGAAACGCCGGATCGCAGCCTTCGAGGACGAACAGCCGCAGGCCGAGCGCGAGCGCCACCACCGACAGCGAGGTGAAGCCAGCAAGCAGCAGCAGGGTCGCGTCGTCAAGCGCCAGCACGCTGCCGAACAGCACGTGCAGCAGGTCCACGCTGCTGCCGCGCAGCGAGATGATCAACACACCGGCCGACAGCGAAATCAGGTAGAAAGTGGCCAGACTGGTGTCTTCCTTGATCACCGAGTTGCGCGCCACACCGCCCGACAGCACGGCTACCGTCAGACCGGCGAGCAAGCCACCGATGGTCATCGCCGGCAGCGACAACCCGGCGATCAGATAGCCGATGGCGGCGCCCGGCAGAATCGCGTGCGACATCGCGTCGCCGGCCAGGCTCATCCGCCGCAGCATCAGAAAGACCCCGACCGGCGTCGCCCCGAGCGACAGCGCCAGGCAACCGACCAGCGCCCGCCGCATGAAACCGAACTCGATGAACGGCGCCAGCAGCGGCATCGCCGCCAGCGTTTCGCTCATCGCCGGCCCCGCTCGGCTTGACAGACCGCAGCCTCGGCTTCGCCGCCGCGTCCTTCGGCGATTTGCCTGGCGCGAAGCAACTGGTCGTCGCTGAGGACCATCGCCGGATCGCCGCGGGCGACGATCTCGCGAGCGAGCAGCAGCACTTCCGGGTACTCCTGGCGCACATGCTCGAGGTCATGCAGGACAGCGATCACCGTCCGCCCCTCGCCGTGCCAGCGCTGCACCAGCGCGGCCAGATCGCTGACGCTGGCGGCGTCGATCGCCCCGTAGGGCTCGTCGAGCAGGACCAGAGGCGCGTCCTGCAACACCACCCGCGCGAAGTGCGCGCGCTGCAACTGGCCCCCCGAGAGCGCGCCGATCGGACGGCTCTCGAGCCCATTCAGCCCGACCAGGTCGATGGCGGCGCCGATTCGCTGACGCAGGGCGCGGTTCAGCCCGCCAAAGGCACCAATCGCTCGCCATAAGCCCATCGCCACGAAATCATGGACGACCATCGGAAAGCTGCTGTCCAGCGTCGTCTGCTGCGTCAGGTAAGCGATTTGCCGGCGCTGCACGCCGAGCAGTTCGATGCGGCCCTGCAGCGGCCGCAGTTCGCCGCAGATCCCCTTGAGCAGCGTCGACTTGCCGGCACCATTGGGACCAACGATCGCCAGCAGGCTGCCGGCGGCAACTTCCCCGTGCAGATGATGTACCGCCGGGTGGCGGTTGTAACCCAGGGTCAGGTTGTCGAACCGCAGAATGGGCTGGGCGCTCGACGCTGGCGACTGGCTCATCGGCAAACCTGCATTCAGTCCATCGCCCAGTAAACGCTCGCCCAAAGGAACAGCAGCGCGCCGATCGCCCACAGCAGCCGCGAGGCGGCGCTGGCACAAAGAACCGGATTGGGCCGGTCGGCACTGGCGGACCGGTGCGGACGTGCGCGGGAAGGCATGGGCGATGCGAGGCGATTGGACAAAGCACAGTCGGGGTTGGCACGAGCCGCGAATCTTGCCTCGTTCGCAGGCCAAATGCAACAGTGTTGCGCAAACAGGCAAGTTGCCTCGGTTCGTTCCGACGACCGATTGCGCACCAGGCACATCGGCGCAGCGATGACCCCCGCTGCTGGTCGAGGCACCTTAGTCAGTACACTGCCCGTACCGACAGCCGACTGCTGGTCGTCAACCGAAGCGGCCGGTGATGTAGTCCTCTGTGCGCCTGACCTTTGGCTTCACGAACAGTTCGTCGGTCGGCCCGAATTCGATCAGTTCGCCCAGGTACATGAACGCGGTGTAGTCGGAGATCCGCGCCGCCTGCTGCATGTTGTGGGTCACCATGGCAATGGTGTACTCGCTCTTCAGTTCATTGACCAGTTCCTCGACCTTGGCCGTCGACATCGGATCGAGCGCCGAGGTGGGCTCGTCGAGCAGCACGATCTCGGGCTTTACCGCCACCGCCCGAGCGATGCACAAGCGCTGCTGTTGACCACCGGAAAGCGCCAGGCCGCTGTGCTCAAGCTTGTCCTTGACTTCGTCCCACAAGGCCGCCTTGCGCAGCGCCCATTCGACCCGCTCATCCATCTCCGCCGGGGCAAACCTTTCGTAAAGCCGGACGCCGAAAGCGATGTTTTCGTAAATGGTCATCGGAAACGGCGTCGGCTTCTGGAAAACCATGCCGATCTTCGCCCGAACCAGATTCACATCCTGCTTCCTGTCGAGCAGGTTCTTGCCGTTGAAGACGATCGTCCCTTCCGCGCGCTGCCCTGGATAAAGGTCGAACATCCGATTGCAGGTACGCAAGAGGGTAGACTTGCCACAACCCGATGGCCCGATGAAGGCGGTCACGCGGTTGCGGGCAATATCCAGATTGACGGCGTTCAAGCCTTTGAAATCGCCGTAATAGAAATCCAGGTCACGGATTTGCAAGGCGGCGTGCTCACCTATTTGGGCGGCGGATTTGGGAAAACCGGAAGTACCCGACATACCATGCTCCGAAAATCAGATCTGGGTGGTTTGGCGAAACAGGATGCGCGCGCCAATATTGATTGCCAGCACCAGCAAGGCGATCAGCAGGGCCCCGCCCCAGGCCAGTTGCACCCAGTTGTCGTAAGGACTCATGGCGAACTGGAAGATCACCACCGGCAGATTGCCCATCGGCTGCGACATGTCAGCGCTGAAGAACTGGTTGTTGAGCGCGGTAAACAGCAGCGGTGCGGTCTCGCCGGTCACCCGCGCAACGGCCAGCAGGACGCCGGTCACCACGCCCGCCCTGACCGAGCGCAGGCTCACCTTCAGCGACACCTGCCAGCGCGGCGCACCAACCGCGAAAGCCGCCTCGCGCAAGCTCGAGGGCACTAGCCTGAGCATGTTTTCGGTGGTCCGCACGACCACCGGGATGGCAATCAGCGACAATGCCAGCGAGCCAGCCCAGCCGGAAAAACCTCCCAGCGTCACCACCATCAGCGCGTAAACGAACAGGCCGACGACGATCGACGGCGCCGACAGCATGATGTCGGTGACCAGGCGCGTCGCCGCTGCGAACCGCGAGCTGCTGCCGAACTCGGCCAGGTAGATCCCGGCCAGGATGCCGATCGGCGTCGACACCAGGGTGGTCATGCCGACGATCATCATGCTGCCGACGATCGCATTGCGCAGGCCACCGCCCTCGGAACCCGGCGCCGGCGTATCCTGGGTGAAGAAGTCCCAGCTCAAGGCCGCGAAGCCCTTCGCCAGCAGCGTCCACAGGATCCACGTCAAGGCGAGCAGGCCAAAGGCCATGGCGATCATCGACAGGCCAATTCCGAGGCGATTGATCAGCACGCGACGTCCGTACAGTTCCATGTCCCCGCCTCCGCTCACTTGCCTTGCCTGGCGCCAGCGCGCAGGACCAGCCAGCGCGACAGTACCAGCACCAGCAAGGTGATCAGGAACAAGACCAGGCCAAGCGCGAACAGCGACGACGTGTGCAACCCGGGGTCGGCCTCACCGAACTCGTTGGCCAGCACCGAAGCGATCGAGTTGCCCGGCGAGAACAGGCTGCCAGCGATACGATTGGCGTTGCCGATGACGAAAGTGACCGCCATCGTCTCGCCCAGGGCACGTCCCAGCCCGAGCATGATGCCGCCGATCACGCCGACCCGCGTGTACGGCAGGACGATGTTCCAGGCGACTTCCCAGGTCGTGCAGCCGACCGCATAGGCGGATTCCTTGAGCACCGGCGGCACCGTTTCGAAGACATCGCGCATTACCGAGGCGACGAACGGGATCACCATCAGCGCCAGGACGATTCCCGCCGCCAGGATGCTGACCCCGATGGGCGGCCCGGCGACCCAGCTGCCGATCAGCGGCAGGCCGCCGAACAGCGATTGCAGCCAGGGCTGCGCGGTGCGGGCGAACAGCGGGGCGAAAATGAACAGGCCCCAGATGCCGTAGATGATCGAGGGAACGCCGGCCAGCAATTCGATGGCCGTGCCGAGCGGGCGGCGCAGCCATACCGGACAGCTTTCGGTCAGAAACAGCGCGATGCCGAAGCTCACCGGCACGCCGATCAGCAACGCGATGATCGACGTACTGACCGTGCCGTAGATCGCGATCAGGGCGCCGAAATCGTCGTCCGGGACGCTCCACACGTCGCGCCACAGAAAAGCCGGGCCAAACGCCTGGAACGCCGGCGCTGCCTCGATCGCCAGCGAGACCAGGATTCCCGCCAGGGCCGCCAGCACCAGCAAGGCGAAGAGCAGCGTGACCCGGTGAAAGACGCGGTCCTGCCGCTTGAAGACCTCGACCTGCGGAAGGTGCACGTCCAACCGACGGGGAACAACTAGCTCGCTCATTTCCAACGTGTTCATCGTCCAATGCCTCCGTATCCAGCCAGTCAGGCAGACCTACTTGATGCGCTTCATCTCGGCTTCGACCGCCTTCACCACGCTGCCGGGCAAAGCGACGAAGTCGAGTTCATCGGCCATCTTCTGACCGTTGTTCAGCGCCCAGGTAAAGAAGTCCACCACCCCCTGCTGCCTGGTGGCGTCATCACCTTTTTCATAGGCCAGGATGTAGGTCGCGGTGACGATCGGCCAGGCCTGCTTGGGCGCCTGGTCAAGCAGGTCCGGAGCCATGCCTTTGACCTTGAAATTGGCGCTGTCGGCGGCAGCCTTGAAACTGTCGCCCCCCGGCAGTACGAAATTGCCGGACCTGTTGCTCAGCGCGATGAACTTCAAGCCGTTCTTTTTGGCGTCGGCGTAATCCACGTAGCCGATCGTGCCCACGATCTTCTGCACGTTGGCGGCGACGCCGGGGTTACCCTTGCCGCCAATCCCGTTGGTCGGCCAGTTGACCGTCTTGCCGACACCGACCTCGCTCATGAACGCGGCGGACTGCCGGGCCAGATAGTTGGTCATGACGTCGGTGGTACCCGAACCATCGGAGCGGTGCACGATGGTGATCGCCGTGTCGGGCAGGCTGGCGCCGGGATTCAGTCGGGCGATCGCCGGATCGTTCCACTTCCGGATGGCACCGCGGAAGATGTTTGCAGCGGTCGGCCCGTCGAGCTTCAGCTGACCCGACGCGATACCCGGCACGTTTGCGACGATGGTCACGCCGCCCATCACGACCGGGACCTGGACCAGTCCGGCAGCGTCGAGGTCGGCTTCACCGAGCGGCGCATCGGACCCACCAAAGTCCACCGTTTTGGCCTTGATCTGCTTGATGCCGCCCGAGGAACCGATCCCCTGATAGTTTACGGTGCCGCCGGTAGCGGCCTTGTACGCCTCGGCCCACTTGGTGTAGACGGCGTAGGGAAAGGTCGCTCCGGCGCCGGTGATGTCGGCCGCTGCTGCGGCGACCGGGCCAAGGCCCAGCGCGATCGCGGCGGCAACACTTGAGAATTTCAGGAAAGCACGTTTGGACATGAACAGGGTTGCTCCAGACAGGTGAAGGCGTGGCGTATCAGCCGCGGCGATCTTACCGGCGCAATGTTTCGGCGCCGTGACTGGACGGCTCGAACGACGACCCCGGCCGCCGGACGGTGACTCGGTAGCGGGGCGTCACCAGCGCTGGAAGACTTGCTGCGTGCGGCGGCTGCCCGAAAACCCGTGCATACTCTCGGCCATGCATTCACAGCGCTCTTCCCGGCGCAGCGCCGCACCGACGGCGCGCCTCCCTGCAAAGGTCCCGGCGACCATGGCCGACGCCAGGGCGGCGCAAAGCGCGCGGTCCCTGCCGGCCGTATCCGATGATCGGCAGGTGGTTCGGTTAGTGATCACCCACTGCCGTGCGCCAGGCGCTGGCCGCAACGCTGCAAAGGACGGTGGCCAACCGTTGTCGCCGGCATGCCTGAGCTGAGTGCCATTGCTCCGATGCCGCTGGCGGCCACCCTGATCGTCCTCCTGCTGGTCGTCATAACGGCCGTTGCGATCGTCGCCAATTGGCTGATTCGCCGCAGCCTGGCCGCGCCGCGGGTTCCTGAGCGGGGTGTGCCGGATGGGGTGCCGTGGCGCGAAGTGGCGATTCCCGGCGGCTGTGGCAAGGCCCTGTTCGGCTGGTTCGTCCCGGCCGGCGAAGGCGCGCCGGCACTGGCGATCATCCATGGTTGGGGCGGCAACGCCGAAATGATGTTGCCGCTCGCCAAGCCCTTGCATGCCGCCGGCTACGCGCTGCTGTTCTTCGATGCGCGCAATCACGGCCGCAGCGACGGCGACACTTTTTCGTCCCTGCCGCGCTTTGCTGAAGACCTGGAGCACGCGGTCGACTGGCTGCGCGCGCTGCCAGGAGTCGATGCCAGCCGCATTGGCGTCATCGGTCATTCCGTCGGCGCCGCTGCCGCGCTGCTGCTCGCCGCGCGCCGAAACGATCTGGCCGCCGTCGTGACCCTGGCCGCTTTTTCCCATCCGGCAACAATGATGCGCCGCTGGCTGAGGTCGAAACGCATTCCCTACTGGCCGCTCGGCGCCTACATCCTCTACTACGTCCAGCGCGTTATCGGTCATCGCTTCGACGAACTGGCGCCTTGCCGCAGCATCCGCGAAGTCAACTGCCCGGTCCTGCTGGTGCATGGCAGCGAAGACGAAACGGTGCCGGTCAGCGAAGCGCAGGAAATTTACGCCAGGCGTCGCGATCAACGGGTACGCTTGCTGCTGATCCCCGGCAGCCACGACCAGTACGCTGAGATGGACCACCGCATCGGCGAGGTGATCGGGTTTCTGGACGCCGTCATGCCAGCGGCGGGCGATCCGCGGCAGCGCCGCATAGCGGCGAAGCGACAAGGAGCGGGACAATGAAAAGAAGCTATTGGGTGATCGTGGCCGTCGTATTTCTCGTCGGCCTGGACTGGTTTATCCGCGCACCGGATTCCCGGTCCCGGCAGCTCACCGACGTCATCGAAACGCAGGGGAGCGCAAAGCTGAAGAGCTACCCCTACCAGTTCCGGGTCATGAAGGTTGACGGGAAAACCGCGTTCATCAGTACCCCGCGCAATGTTGAGGTACCGGCGTTCAAGGCACTGGCCGTCCTCTATCCCGAAATTGATACCATGAACGCCAATGACCCGGCTTTTATCGCCGTTCAGACCCTGCTTGGCGAAGTACAGGCCGAAGCGCGATCAATCGTCCTGTCGCAGCCGGGTATCGACGATGTACGCTGGGAACTGGACCGCGAGTGGCTCGCCGCGCACTACATCGACGTTCCGCAAGAGTAATGCGCCGGCGCGGCGACTTCGGTCGCCACCCCGCTCGCGGTCTGGCCGGGTGGCGGCCAACGGACGCGCCGCACCCCCGGATTGCGCGGTTGTCCGCCGACGCTGACACCCGCAATCTCAGGACCGCGTCGATCACCGCGGAGGTCCTTTGAATGAATCAGGAAGACATGTGGACCACTCGCTACCGGGATGCCGGTGAGCACTATCTGTTCGGCATTGAGCCCAACCGTTTCCTGGCGCATCGGGCAGCGCTGCTGGAGAGCGGCCGGAGGGCGCTGGCGGTCGCCGACGGCGAGGGCAGGAATTCGGTGTGGCTTGCCGAGCAGGGCCTGGACGTCACGGCGGTCGAGATTTCCTCGGTCGCCGTGGACAAGGCCCGGCGACTGGCGGCCGGCCGGAAGGTCCAGGTACGTTTCATCGAAGCCGACATGCTGGCGGTCGACTGGCCGCCAGCACACTTCGACCAGGCCTTCGATTGGGTCATCGGCATTTTCATCCAGTTCGTCGGTGCCGAGGACAGAAGCAGACAATTCGCGACGATGAAGCGGCTGACCCGCAGCGGCGGACGAATCCTGCTGCAGGGATACACCCCGAAGCAGCTCGACTATCGTACCGGAGGACCTTCATCGCTTGAAAACCTGTACACGCAGGACACCCTTCGCGCCGCCTTTGCCGACTGGGAAATCGAGGAACTCGTCGAGTACGAGGACGAGATCGCCGAGGGCTCCGGACACCACGGCCGTTCGGCACTGATTGGTCTGGTTGCCCGCAAGCCGTGAG
>ERZ761603.932-NODE-932-length-23040-cov-17.398825_pt1 | contig 23040 bp, 19 predicted proteins | sample MGYA00511879_ERZ761603 | MGnify/ENA primary metagenome ERZ761603 (study PRJEB28899, sample SAMN02850040) | bioreactor sludge metagenome | biome: EBPR Sludge; feature: EBPR Bioreactor; material: flocular biomat | place: Australia: Thorneside Wastwater Treatment... | reverse complement strand
CAGGTCAGCGGTCCGGCGCTGCCCGCTTCAGCGACCGCAAAGCGGCCCGAACTGGCCGGTCGTGCTTTCCAAGCGATGGGCGTGTCCTTGGTCTTACACCCGGAAAACCCCTACTGCCCGACAGCGCACATGAACGTGCGCGCGCTGGTCGCCACCAGGAGCGATGCAGCACCGGTATGGTGGTTCGGCGGCGGCATGGATCTCACCCCCTACTACCCATTCAACGAAGACATTCGGCACTTCCACGCCACCTGCAAGCAGGCCTTGCAGGTTTTCGGTGACGACGTCTACCCTCGTTACAAGAAGTACTGCGACGAGTATTTCTTCCTCAAGCACCGTAATGAGCCACGCGGGGTCGGCGGCGTCTTCTTCGACGATCTCAGCGAGGGTGGCTTTGAACGCTGCTTCGCCCTGACCCAGGCAGTCGGGGAAGCGTTTACCGAGGCCTACCTGCCGATCATCGACAAGCGTCGGGACCTGCCCTATGGGGAACGCGAGCGCGACTTCCAGGCCTATCGGCGCGGGCGCTACGTCGAGTTCAACCTGGTCTGGGACCGCGGCACGCTATTCGGATTGCAGTCGGGCGGACGAACGGAATCGATCCTGATGTCGCTACCACCGATCGTCAAGTGGCGCTACGACTGGCAGCCGGCCGCCGGCAGCCCGGAAGCGGCACTCTATGAAGTCCTGAAACCACGCGATTGGGCTTAGTAGGCTAGCGGCACAGGAAGAGCCTGGCCCCTAGCCTAGCTAGGGGAGACGTCGGCCTAAGCTAGCCGGGTAATCGCGGCACTGACGGCTGAGGCAGCGAGTTCACACCGAGTCGAAGTAGCGCCGGCGGCGTCGCAACACGCAAGGCAATCTGCTCCGCCGCGGCCCGATAGTGCGGCATGGCCTCATCCCAGCGTTCAGTCTGTTCGAAGAGGCGCGCCAGTTCCAGCCTGACGGCGCGCTGATCAAGCAGCGACAGCGACGCCTCGAGGTAGATTTGCGCTTTGCCCCACAAACGCTGCTGCAGGCACAGGCGACCCAAAGCGAGCAGCAGCTGCGCGTCGTCGGGATGACGCGGCAGCCATTTTTCGGCACGCGCAATACATGACGTCAGGTCACTGCTCCGCACCTGGCCATAGAGTTGTACCAGGTCAGAATCCCACTGCGCGTCGAGTTGTTTCTCAATCATCCGTTGAGCCTCATCGTCCACCCCGTGTTCGAGCAAGGCTTGGCAAGAGGTGTGCGTCAGTCGCAGGCTGCGTTCCTTGGCCGGTATCGCGCGCAGGTAGGTGAGCAATTGCCCCTCGTCCTCCTGCTGCTGGCGGATGGTTTCCTGATGCGCCAGGGTCTTTATTTCCTGCACCAGCTCGGGCGCCAAAGCCTCTCGTTTCTCGAGTACGCGGGCCAGCTTAAGTACCTCCGGCCAGTTGCCACAGCCTTGCTGCGCACGTAGTTCAAGGCGCAGGGCCGCGATATGCCGACCAGAGATGTTCTGCAGAGCGTGCAGTACACTCACGGCCTCGCCATACTGCTCATGGTCAATGGCAATTTCCGCTTCCAGCATCAGCCGCGCAGGGTCAAGTCGCGGGTCGCTAACGCGGCCGAGCCACTCCTGCTCCTTCTCGGGTTCGCGCAGACCGTGGGCGGCTCGCGCTGCCAGGAGGGCTGCCAAGCCCGGGTCCTGCCCGGCAGTGTGCGCCTCGCCTGCTTTCTTCAAGGCCTGAGTGAAACGCCCTTCGAAAAGCAGGCGAATCGCCTCGTGAAGAGATGCCGTGGCTTTCTCACTACGGCGACGTGCGCGATAGTCGCCAAACCGCCTGGGCAGGGAGAGCGTCAGACCAATGGTGCGCAGCACCAAAGACAGCAGCATGAAGGCGGCAATAAAGAGGATGATCGCCAAACTGAGTGCGATCTCGATACGATACGGCGGTACGATCAGCAGCAGATAGCCATCGTTGTATCGTGCTGCCAGCGAAACGCCGACAGCCATGGCAACAAGTGCCAGTAGCCAAAGTAGCCCTCTCACTGGCGCTCCTGACCAAGCTTGAAGGTCTTGACCGCAGACCTGCTTTCGTTAAGCGTCGGCATCTCGATGTTGATCTCGGTGGCGATGAGCTGCTCAAGATTGGCTTGCGCCGTTTGCAGCGAGGAGTCGCTGGCATCGAAATAGCGGTTCATCCACGCCTGAGCATGCTTCAGCTCGTTCTGGAAGGTCCATTGATCACGGGCCAGAAGAGCTAGGCGGGCATTGAGCAAACGCAACTTGAGGTTTTCGCGCAAGAAGAATGCCTGACCAGGCGTCAGCATCGCCGGCTCATCGCGGTCAAAACGCTGGATGCGGATCAATGACTTGACTTCGCCCCAAACCTCGCGGCCCAATTGCTGCCACAGCTCAGCGCTGACCAGTTTCTGCCAGAACTCGGCGCTGGTCAGCGCTGGCCATTCGGCAGACACCGGTGCAGGGCTGGTCTGCCCGGGCGTTTCCGGGGCGTCTTTCCCGCCACCACCATTCGCCTGCGGGCGGCCATCGACCGCCAGCGGAATCGTATCGAGAGCATTGATAACGCTTTCCAGGCGCAGGCTCATGGCCGCGATATCGATCTGCGGCAAGGCGCGCAGAAGTTCGAGATCGCTGCTCAGCACCTTGCGCAGACTTACGAACTGTGGCCGGCTGCTGGCCGCTAGACGGGCGTCGGCCGCCTGCAAGGCGAGTACGGCGGCCTGGACGTTGCCTGCCAACTGCAGTTGCTGCGCGGCTAAAGTTACGCTTTGCTCGACCTCGGCCAGCGCCAACTCATCCCGGTTGCGAGCCACATCCTGATACAACTGCTCAAGCATCGCCTGCTGGCTCTGCGATTCGCCAATCTTCTCCTCAAGCGCTGCGAGGCGACCGAGGACCCCAGCCACCTGCTCCGTCGCCCCCTTGGACAGGGCGCGAATTTCCGCGCCGCTGCTATCGCTATCGGCCAGACGACGGGCCAGTTCCTGCTGCGTATCGGACAGCTTCTGCCGGGTTTCGAACCACTGCCAAGTCGCCAAGCCCAGAGCCACCAGCACCACCAGCGGCCAAGGGCTACGCCAGGCAGCCGACTGCTGGTTGGCCACCGCCGGAACTGCCGCTGCCGAACTTGCTGCCTCCGGCGGACTTGTGGCATCCGGCGGACTTGCCGCTGCCCCGCTCGCGGCCAACGGCTCGCTCTGTGGCAGCGCACTAGCAGACGCCACCTCGGCCACTTCCTGATTCTCCGCAGGCTCCTCGACAACAGCTTGTGTCCCAGCAGGTGACGAACTATCGAGCGCTGGCTGCGCGTCCGGCAAGGTCTCCTTGTCGGCTACGGACTCGGTTTCCGATGCCGCTTGCTCCGTCTCCGGTAAGGAATCCGTCGCCGGTCGCTGATCCGTCTCCGGCCGCTGCTCGCTCGCGGCGAGGGCCTCGCCCTCCGGTGTTGTCAAAGAACCCGCTGACTGCTGCTCGTCTGGCGGCGACTTGCCAGCAGCCTCAGCCGCAGCTTGTTCGGGGAGTGAAGACCGTGGGTCGATTTCTTCTTTCATCATGACCGCCAATTATATACGTTCAGAGCAGCAATGATCCCAGCATCTGCCGGTTCGGTCAGAATCACCCGCTGCAAACCAAGTTTCTGCGCCAGCTCCGCAATTCGCGGGTGCGGTACGAACACCGGAGTAGTACGCAGAGACGCACGCGCGGGGGCGTCGAGCAGGTCGACCAAGTTACGCAAACCCTCGCTGGATGAAACTGTGAGCGCGTCAAGCTGGTCGCTGCGCCACAGCGCTTCAAGCGCTGCCGCACTGTCAGGTGCGGAGCGCTGGTAACAACTCACGTAGTCGACCTCGGCCCCGCGCTCTCGCAAGCTATCGGCAAGCAACTCACGACCGCCGTTGCCGCGAAAGATCAGCACCCGTTTTCCGGCAACGCAGGACCGCTGCAACGCAGGAAGCTCAAGCAGTGCTTCGGAATCGAAACGTTCGAGCGGAGCCAGGGCATTCCTGATCCCGTACGTCGCCAGCGAGGCAACGCTCCCCGGACCTATGGCGACCGCCTGCAAGGCAGCCGGCCAAGCGCGGGCCGAAAGGATTGCTGGGACGCTGAACTCGACGGCATTCGGGCTGATGAACACGGCCAGGGCGTAACGATCAAGCTGTGTAATCGCCAAGCGCAGAGGTTCCGGGTCGTCGGCCGGCGCGATATCGAGCAAGGGAAAAAGCAGCGGCTCGCCACCGTGCTCCGCGATCCAGGAGGTCAGACGGGGGGCTTGCGCACGCGGTCGCGTAACGACAATGGTCTTTCCGCACAGGGCGCCGGTCATCGGCCTGCCACAAGCTGGTCAAGAATGGCGTCCGCACCCTGGTCGCGCAGCGTCTGCGCCAGACCGCGGCCGAGCGACTCGCAGTCCTCCGGCGCACCACGCAACTCAGCGGTACACAACTGCCGACCGTCGGGCGTGGCGACCAAGCCACGCAGCCACAGTACACCGTTATCCAGCACCGCGTGTGCAGCCAGGGGAAGCTGGCAACTGCCGCCCAGAGCACGGGAAAAAGCGCGCTCCGCGCGCACACATTGAGCCGCGGCCAGGTCGTTGAGTGGAGCCACCAGGGCCATCAGGTCTGCCCGCTCGGCGGGCACCTCGATGCCGAGCACACCTTGCCCCGGTGCCGGCAAAGACTGCTCCAGGGTCAACACTGAGGCGATTCGACTGCCCAGGCCGAGTCGAATCAAGCCCGCGGCGGCGAGGATTATGGCGTCGTACTCACCGGCATCGAGCTTGCGCAAACGAGTATCCAGGTTGCCACGCAGACTCCTGATAAGCAGTTGAGGATAGCGAGCGCGCAAACTCGCCTCGCGGCGCAGGCTCGAGGTCCCGACCACGGCCCTGGCCGGCAAGTCATCGAGATCGGCAAAGCGATTGGAAACAAAGGCGTCGCACGGGTTCTCGCGCGACGAAATGGCGCCCAAGACGAAGCCCTCGGGCAGGTCCATCGGCAGGTCCTTCATCGAATGGACGGCGAGATCGGCCTGACCGTTCTGCATCGCCACTTCGAGTTCCTTGATGAACAAACCCTTGCCACCGATTGTCGAAAGCGGGCGATCGAGGATCTGATCGCCGCGAGTGGTCATACCCAGGATCTCGATCTCGCGCTGCGGGTAGAGTTCTGCAAGGCGCCCGCGTACATGCTCCGCCTGCCACATGGCAAGGCGCGACTCTCGCGAGGCGATGACGATACGCGACTGATCTGGATTTGCAGAGTTCACGGCAGGTTTCCGGTAAACGCGCTGCCAAGCTCGCCAGAAAGCCGGTGCGCGAGGGCAGCATCACTCCAAAGGCATCTTTGATCAGGGAACGATTCTAACATGCTTGGCGTGCCCGCTCGTCTCGACTGTGAAGTCGTTTTCTGCGCGCGACGCCGAGAAAGACTGCCGGCGCTGTTCGCCGAACTTGAACGCCGGAAGTTCTGGCAGCGACGACGATACGGGCGATGCTGCTTACTGCTCGGCCGCCTGCAGGGTCGTCAAATAGGCCAGCACATCCTTAACATCGCCGGCCTTCAGCCTGTACAAGGCTCCCGTCTTGGCACCTTCTTCGTCGTGCGGGCGTTCGGCCTGGAGATAGGCGTCAATCTGCTTTTGCAGGTAATTCGTGTATTGGCCAACAAGCATCGGGAACATGCCGCGCCCCTGCCCGCGCCGGCCATGGCAGACCGCGCAGTCCTTCTGGTAGACCGCCTTGCCGTTTTCGATATTCCCTTCAGCACGCGGGATGATCATCACTTTCTCCATCGCCAGCAGCCGCGCCAGGGCGTCGTCGCTGTCCTTGAATACCGGCGGCCGCGTCGGCAGTTCGATCTGCGCCAGGTAAGCGGCAAGCAGCTTCATGTCCTCAGCATCGAGTTCACGCTCCCGGGTATACGGATACATCGGCAGGTTCAGTCGCGACTGAACCTGGAAAGCTTGCAGCTGCTGCTCAATGTACTTCGGCGGCTGGCCGGATATGCGTGGGTATTCGCCTTGCTTGCCGCCGGCACCGAAGGGGCCATGGCAGGCTGCACATGGACCATAGACATCCTTGGCGCGATCCAGGTCAAGTGCCGCAGCCGGCAGCCCGATGACTGCCAGAAGCAGCAGGCAGAACCGTTTTCTCAAAGTTTGAGCGTGCCTCATGAAGATCTCGTCGGATGACAGCGGGCATTATAGGAAAACCGGCCCCGGCCGCTCCTTGATGAGCGTCAAAAGCGGCTGCCGGCCGCGATCAGGAACTCAGTTGGCGCGCAAAGGACTTGAGCAAGGGCCACTGCCGACGACTGACCGGCAGCCGCTCCGGAAGGTCGCGCAGGATGGCCTGCCATTGCGTCTCGGCATCATCGCCATCGCCACTCTTCTCGAAACCGCTGACCGCATCCCGGGCCACCAGCACCCCGCGATGGAGACGAATGAATTGCCCGCCGAATTCCCGTTCGAGATGGGTCAAGGACTCGTCAAGCAGAAACTCACGATCACGGGTACGCGCCGTGACGTACTTCAGGTCAGCCCGCAAATAGACGATCTCAGCGACGGCAATCAGCAACAGCCGGCCACGTTCGTGGCAGGAAAGATGGCTACGCGCGCCTTGCGGCAGTTGCGCAAGCAGCGCCGCTGACAGCGGCGCTTGGCGGTGAACTTTTCGCAGCGCCTCGAGCAGGCGCCAGGCACGCACCGGCTTGAGCAGATAGTCGACGGCGTTAAGCTCGAAGGCCTGTACCGCGTAAACTTCATAGGCGGTCGTAAAGATTACCGCCGGCGGGTGTTCGAGCCGAGAGAGGTGACGTGCGAGTTCAATGCCGTCCATTTTCGGCATGCGGATGTCCACCAGCGCCACATCGACCCGCATGCCCTCGATGGCGGCCAGGGCATGCAGGCCGTTGTCGGCTTCGGCGACGATCTCGTTCGGCAGTTGCGGAGCGATATCGCTCAGCAAGTCACGCAAACGTGCCAGCGCTGGCGCCTCGTCGTCGCAAACGAGTAGCGACAACGAAGGGGTGGCAGCCGGCACATTCATCGCCAATGCGCTCGACATGGCAGAACGATACGCACCCGATACTCGTGCCGGCCGTCGCCAAGCGCCACCGCGTGGGTCTCGAGTCGAGCTTCAAGGTCGTAGTACAGCGCCAGGCGTTCGCGGATATTGTCGAGCGCCATGTGGCTGCCGCGCTGTTTCTCGGCGCCGCCCGCGCAGGGATTGACAATATCGAGTTGCAGAGCATCAGCGCGGTGCGCCAGGCGAATGCGAATACTGCCCGGATCGCCCAAGGGCTCGATGCCGTGGTAAACCGCATTCTCCAGTAGCGGTTGCACCATCAGCGGCGGCACTTTCAGGTCCAGCGGCAAATTCGGCGCAATGTCCCATTCGACGTGCAAACGCTCGGCGAGGCGCAGCTTTTCGAGGTCCAGATACTGCCGGCAGAGGGCAAGCTCGTCGGCCAGCGGCACCAACTCGCGATGATCACGCATCAGCGCGCGAAAAAGATCGGCCAACTCTTCGAGTGCAGTTTCAGCGCGTCGCGGGTCGACGCGAATCAGCGAGAGCACTGCATTCAGGCTGTTGAACAGAAAATGCGGTCGGATGCGCGCGCTCAGCGCCTGCAGTCGCGCCTCGACGAGCGCCGGGGACAAGGCGCCGGCGCGCAAGGCGAAGTAGCCGAGCATGAACCCGGCCGCCAGCGCAGCCAGCAGGCCCGCCCTGAGCAGACCCTGGCCGCCACCACCATCGGCAAAGAGCAGGTGACTCCACAAGGCCGACAATAGCATCGCCGATACGGCTGCCAGCAACAACACGAGCGTGCGCCCGATCCACGCGGATACTCGCTGGAGGCTGTTGCCAAGCAAGGCCAGCAGCGCCAGATCGAAGAGCAGCAAGGGCTGCACCCAGGCCGCCATGTCGATGAAATGCTGCAGGCTATCCTGAACACCCTGACTCTGAACCAGCGCAGCGCCCAGCGCCAGAAGGTTCACGCCGAGCAGACTTCGCAGCATGACTCCGGAATTTCGAAAATCCGGCAGGGGCTGGTCGGCCAAGTTTTGCTTTATACTTGCCATCACTCGAAGTGGCGCCTGTCCAAGGTTCTACGAGTGATTCTAGCCCAGGAACCTCTCCCCCATGAGCCAATCGGATTCTTCCCAATACACTTGGGCCGGCCGCTTCTCCGAGCCGATGTCCGACCTCGTCACACGCTATACGGCCTCGGTGGATTTCGACCGCCGCATGTGGCGTCAGGACATTCGCGCCTCGATTGCGCACGCGACCATGCTCGCCAAACAGGAAATCATCAGCGCCGAAGACCTCGCCGATATCGAGCGCGGCATGGCGCAGGTGGTGCGCGAGATCGAGAACGGCACCTTTGTCTGGTCGCTTGACCTCGAAGACGTGCACCTGAACATCGAGAAGCGCCTGACGGCCCTCGTCGGTGACGCCGGCAAGCGCCTGCATACCGGCCGCTCGCGCAACGATCAGGTGGCAACCGACATTCGCCTATACCTGCGTGACGCTATCGACGAGTTGCAGCCACTGCTGCGGCGGTTTCAAACCAGCCTGCTCGACCTGGCTGAAAAGGAGGCCGCCACGCCGCTTCCCGGGTTCACCCATCTCCAGGTCGCCCAGCCAGTCACGTTTGGCCATCACCTGCTCGCCTATTTCGAGATGATGCAGCGTGACGGCGAACGCTTCAGCGACTGCCGCCGCCGTACCAATCGTCTGCCGCTGGGCGCAGCGGCGCTGGCCGGCACCACCTATCCCATCGACCGCCACTTCGTCGCCGAATTGCTGGGCTTCGAAAGTGTCTGCGAAAACTCGCTCGACGCGGTTTCCGACCGCGACTTCGCGATTGAATTCTGCGCGGCCTGCGCGCTATTGATGATGCACCTGTCACGCCTGTCGGAAGAGCTGGTGCTGTGGATGAACCCGCGCTTCGGCTTCATCAGGATCGCGGATCGCTTCTGCACCGGCAGTTCGATCATGCCGCAGAAGAAAAATCCCGACGTTCCGGAGTTGGCGCGTGGCAAAACCGGCCGCGTGTACGGTCACCTGACGGCCTTGCTGACCCTGATGAAAGGCCAGCCTCTGGCCTACAACAAGGACAATCAGGAAGACAAGGAGCCGCTATTCGATGCCATCGACACGGTCAGCGACACGCTGCGCATTTTTGCCGAGATGATTGCCGGCATCACCGTCAATCCCGAAAGAATGCGCAAAGCACTGAGCGAAGGCTTCGCCACCGCGACCGACCTGGCCGACTTCCTGACCCGCAAGGGCATGCCCTTCCGCGACGCCCACGAAACCGTCGGACAGGCCGTGCGTCGCGCGGAGGAGCTGGGTGTCGATCTGGCGCAACTCCCGCTCGCCGAGTTGCAGGGCTTCTCACCGCTGCTTGGCGAGGAAGTCTTTGCGGTACTAACCATTGATGGCTCACTGGCCGCGCGCGCACATGTCGGCGGCACGGCGCCGGAGCAAGTGCTGGCGGCCATTTCCCGCGCCCGTCGCGACTAGGCGCCAACCGCAAGCCCCCGACAATGGAGAAGATCGGCAAATACGAGCTGATCCGCGAAGTTGGGCACGGAGCCACGTCTACCGTCTACCTGGCCAGCGACGCGTTTACCCAGCGCGAAGTGGCGGTCAAGGTGGCCTTTCCCGGCATCCTGAAAGACCCGAAGCGAGGCCGACTCTACACCCACCTGTTCCTCAACGAAGCGGCACTGATCGGTAAACTGTCGCACCCGCACATCGTCCAGACCTATGACGCCGTCGTTGACGACCATCTGTGCTACATCGTCATGGAATACGTCGCCGGCGGCACGCTGGAGACGGTGTGCGCGCTCGGCCGGCTGTTGTCGGTCGAACGCGTTGTCGAGATCGTTTTCAAGTGCAGCCGGGCGCTAGACTTCGCCTTCCAGGCCGGCATCATCCACCGCGACATCAAGCCGGCGAACATCCTGTTCACCTGCACCGACCCCAACGAGGGCGACATCAAGATCTCGGATTTCGGCGCAGCCATCATCGGCTCGCCCGATCGCACGCTGGTGCAAGGGATCGGCTCACCCGCCTACATGTCGCCACAACAGGTCAAAGAACAGGCGCTTGATCAGCAGACCGACATCTACTCGCTGGGTGTCGTCATGTACCAGCTGCTGACCGGACAACTGCCTTTTCAGGCGCGCAACAGTTACGACATGATCTACCAGATCATCAATGCGGAACCGCGCCGGCCCTCAAGCATACGCCGGGAGATCCCGCCTGCCCTCGACGCGATCGTTGCGCGCGCAATGAGCAAGCACCTCGACACGCGCTACGCCACTTGGCAGGACTTCGCCCATGATCTGGCGCAAGCTTTTCGTGAGCGGCGGCCAAAAGTATCCGCGGATACGATCGCCGATCTCGAGAAATTCGACACCCTGCGTGGCTTCCCATTCTTTGCCGACTTTTCCGACGTCGAGATTTGGGAGATAGTGCGCTTCTCGCAGTGGAGCCGCGCTTCGCCCGGCACACGGATCATTCGCGACGGCGACCTCGGGGATTTCTTCTGCTTCCTCGCCGAAGGCGAGTTGAAAGTGCTCAAGAATGGCCTGATCCTGGACATGCTGACCTCTGGCGAATGCTTCGGCGAAATGGCCGTCATTGGCAAATCGAGCTGCACACGCGTCGCCGACGTCATCGCTCTGACAGAAGCCAAACTGGTGCGAATAACGGCCCATTCCTTGAAATCTTCCTCCGAAGCCTGCCGGGTACACTTTTACCAGTCTTTTCTGGCCGTCCTGAGCGAACGCCTGACGTCCGCGAACACCCGCCTGGTAAGCTTCTGAAGCTTCGTCGGCGGCAGCCCGCGTGCAGCAGCAGGCGCGGCTGGCGAAACTCGCTAGGGACTAATGACCACAATACGGAGCCACCCCGTCCCAGCCCATCAGATCCGGCCGCTGGTACGTGCTGCGGACAATTCCTGTCGTGGCGTCGAAGAGCACGTCGAAGCGTGCGAGTTGGTTCCAGCTGTCGCAGAACCGCCACTCCCAGACCAGTTCGTCGCGCGCTTTGAAATAGTCGGTCCACTGCGGCACAGAGGGTCCGAGCAAGCGCAGCACCGACTCGCGGTCACTCTTACCCGCTTCGACACGAGCGAAATGCACCATATCCAGCACCCCTTCGATGCGCTGCAGACGTCCATCCGGCGCGATGAAGACCATGAAGGTCTGCGTGCCTGCCGGCCCGCGTGGATACGCCAATTGTTCGCTGCCGTCAGGATCCTGCCAACTCAAGGCCGGCATTCCCATCGTCGCGATCACCTCCGGCAAAGTTGCCACCCCGGCTTGCAGACCGCGGCCGCTGTAGCCGGCGCAAGCCGTTAAAAGCAAGGCAGCAAGCAGCAACGGCGAGTGCTGACACGCTTGTCGTCCGCTATTCATCGCCCCGTCCGCCATTCATGTTTCTCAAATCCGGTAGCGAGCAAATCTCCGGCGTCGGAGACCAGTTGCCCAAAAAAGCTCCGTTACGGTATATTAGTTTTTTCTGATTAATGGAGCGCGACACTGATGAGCAAGTCTTTCGGCACAATTACCCACGACGTATCCAAGGCCCTTGCAACCCTGCGCCAGGATATCCCGGAGACCATCCAAGGCTTCAATGCGCTGGCCAAGGCATCGCTATCGCCCGGGGTGCTGTCGGCACTGGATAAAGAACTCATCGCCCTGGCGATCGGGGTCTCCAGCCGCTGCGATGCCTGCATCGGATTTCATGTCAAGGCGCTGATTCGCCTGGGCGTCAGCCGTGCGCAATTGATGGAAACACTTGCCGTGTGCACCTACATGGGTGGCGGCCCGGCACTGATGTACGCCGCCGAAGCGGTCAGGGCCTACGAGGAGTTGAGCGTCGGCAAGCCGGCAACGGCCAGCGCTTGAGCAATCCCGTCGCAACGACACGCGCTGCGACGGCCTGTTATCAGAAGCACTTAGGCGGCGCATCGGACCCGAAAGACCGACAAGAAACACTGGCGATCAGACCGGATCAACCAGGCCTTCAAGCAGTTTCTGCAGTTCACCGTCCTCGTACATCTCACGCATGATGTCGCAGCCGCCGACGAACTCGCCGCGCACGTAGAGCTGCGGAATCGTTGGCCAGTTGGCGTAGGACTTGATACCGCTACGGATTTCCGGGTTCTCGAGCACGTTCACACTCAGGAAGTTGGACACTCCGCAGGCCTTGAGGATTTGCACCGTTACCGACGAGAAGCCACACTGTGGCGCCTGCGGCGTCCCCTTCATGTAGAGGACAACAGGGTTGCCCGTTACCTGTTCTTTGATCAATTGCTGCGCATCCATCGTAAAACCTCGTAGTGACTAGTCATTATGAAAAACAATCAACAGAGCAGTGTAGCGGCTGGCGGCATCCACCGTCAATCGAGTCGGCCGCCACTGACGCGTTCAATGCCCGCCAGATCACACCATGAATCGAGTTCGAGCAGCCCTTGCTGAGCCAGCATTTGCCGCACCGCAGCGGCCTGATCGTAGCCGTGCTCCACCAGCAGCCAGCCGCCTGGTCGCAGACGCGCTCCGGCTCCGCCAATGATCGCACGCAGGCAAGCCAGACCGTCGCCACCAACCACACCGTCTGTCAGCGCCATGCGTGGTTCGAAAGGCAGACCATTGTGCTGCAAATGCGGATCCGCGTGCGCGACATAGGGCGGGTTGGCGACGATCAGATCGAAACGGTTATCACCGAGTGGCGCGTACCAATGACCAAGAAGAAAACTGACCTCCACCGCATGCCTTGCAGCATTGGTGCTGGCCACGGCGAGTGCTGCCGACGAAAGGTCAACCGCCGTGACCGACGCTCCCCGGCATTGCCGGGCCAGGGTAACCGCCAGAACACCGGATCCCGTTCCAAGATCAAGTATCCGCGCGCAAGACGACGACTGCAGCCGTTCGATTGCCAGGTCGACCAGGAGTTCCGTCTCCGGACGAGGAATCAGCACTGCTGGCGTGACGGCAAACTCCAGGCCGTAGAACTCCGCGCTGCCCAGCAGATAGGCCAGTGGCTCGCCTTCCGCACGGCGACTGACCAAGGCATCGAGCCTGGCGAACTGGTCGGCGCAGAGCATCCGCGTCGGGTGGGCGATCAGATCGGCGTGAGTGCAGACCATCACCTGCTCAAGCAGCAGACGCGCATCAAGGCGAGCGATGCGCTGGCGGGCAAAACGCCAGGCAGCGTCAACCGTCATGGTGGTCATCGCGATTGGCGGTTGGCGCAGGGGTAGCTCAGTCGCACGCGACGTTCACGGGAAGGCCTCACTCGCTCTCGGCGAGCATCGCCAGCTGATCTGCCTGATATTCCGCGACCAGCGCAGCCAGCAATTCGTCGATATCCCCGTCCATGATCGCTTCGATCTTGTACAAAGTCAGGTTGATGCGGTGGTCGGTGACTCGACCCTGCGGAAAATTGTAGGTGCGAATGCGCTCCGAGCGGTCACCACTGCCGACCAAATCCCTACGTGTCGAGGCAATGTTCGCGTGCTGCTCACGCTCCTGCACGTCGCGGATACGCGCCGCGAGGACCGACAAGGCCTGCGCCTTGTTCTTGTGTTGCGAGCGATCATCCTGGCATTCGACGACAATCCCCGTCGGCAGGTGGGTAATCCGCACGGCAGAATCCGTCTTGTTGATGTGCTGTCCACCGGCACCCGACGCGCGGTAGGTGTCGATGCGAAGATCGGCCGAGTTGATCTGCACTTCTTCCAGCGCATCGGCCTCGGGCATCACCGCCACCGTGCACGCCGAAGTGTGAATGCGCCCCTGCGTTTCGGTGTCCGGCACGCGCTGCACGCGATGAGCGCCGGACTCGAACTTCAAGCGCGAGTAAACGCCGTTACCGATGATTCGCGCGATCACCTCGCGATAGCCACCGAGGTCCGAAACGCTGGCCGAAATGACTTCGACCTGCCAGCGCTGGCGTTCGGCATAACGCGTATACATGCGAAAGAGGTTGCCGGCAAAGAGCGCCGATTCCTCACCACCAGTACCCGCGCGCACCTCGAGAAAGACGTTGCGATCGTCGTTGGCATCCTTGGGCAGCAATCGTTTCTGCAGGTCCTCCTCGATCTGCGGCAGGCGCTCCTTGACGGCAGTGACTTCCGCTTCGGCCAATTCCTTCATTTCCGGATCGGCGAGCATCTCGAGCGCCGACGACAGATCGGACTCGGCTTGTCGCCAGGTCTGGTAAAGAGCGACCACCGGGCCAATCTCAGCGTACTCGCACGACAGCCTGCGGAATTCGTCCATGTCTTGCGTCGTTTCGCTGCTGGCCAACATGCGACCAAGTTCGTCGAGACGACCGGTCAGCTGTTCAAGTTTGTCGCGAATGCTTTGGTTCATGAGGAAGTCGCTTAAAGCGCGCCACGCGGCAACAAGATCCCAGTGAATCTCACGGCTTGGCGTCGGTTACCGGAGTCGGGGCTACTCGCCGAAGCGGGAATCCGGATGGAGATGGAAGAGACGTCCGACCAGCGTCTGCACGGCGTCCTGGTCAGTACCCGCCTGATTCAAGGCCTGCGTCGGCGCATGCAGAAACTTGTTGGTCAGACGATGCGAGAAGCGTTCGAGGACACGCGCCGGGTCTTCACCCTTGGCCAGCAGCTTCAGCGCATGCTCCATCTCGTGGCGGCGCGCGCGGTCGGCAGCATCCCGCAGGGAACGAATAAGCGGCACTGTAGCACGCGTGGCGAGCCAGCGCAGAAAGGCCTCGACGCGTTCGCTGATGATCGACTCCGCGTCCACCACCGCCGCCTGGCGCGATTCGACACCCGATTCAACGACCTGCGCCAAGTCATCGACGGTGTACAAGAAAACGTCGTCCATTTCACCAACCTCGACCTCGATGTCGCGAGGAACGGCCAGGTCGACCATGAACATCGGGCGATGACGGCGAATCCTGATCGCCCGCTCGACCATGCCCAAGCCGAGGATTGGCAACGGGCTGGCGGTACAGGAAACGACGATATCGAACTGCGACAAGCGCTCGCCGAGATCCTCCAGCCTGATCGCTGTTCCGCCCAGACGATTCGCCAGCATCGAGCCGCGCTCGACAGTCCGGTTGGCGATGACCACCTGCTTCGGATGCTGCGCCGAGAAATGCGTGGCGCACAGTTCGATCATCTCACCAGCGCCGATGAAGAGGATCTTCTGATCGGCGATACGTTCGAAGATGCGCTCGGCCAAGCGCACCGCGGCAGCGGCCATGGAGACCACATTGGCGCCGATCGCCGTCGTCGAGCGCACTTCCTTGGCCACTGCGAAGGAGTGCTGAAAGAGTTTGTGCAGCGTCGTACCTAGGGTGCCGGCCTCTTCGGCGGCGCGGACGGCATCCTTCATCTGGCCGAGAATCTGCGGCTCGCCGAGAACCATCGAGTCCAGCCCGCTGGCAACCCGAAAGGCATGTCGAACGGCGTCGCGTTCGGGATAGGTGTAGAGGTAAGGCGCGATCTCGTGGCGTGCCAACCGATGGTAGTCGGCGAGCCACTGCGTCGCCGCATCGGGCAATTCGGTCGCAAAGTACAGCTCGGTACGGTTGCAGGTCGACAGGATCGCCGCCTCGTGGACCGGTTTGCAGTCGGCCAGATCAGCCAGGGCCCGGGGCAGGCTTTCGGCATGAAACGCCATCTGCTCGCGAACCGAGAGTGGTGCTGTGTGGTGGTTGATACCAAGGGTGAACAGCGCCATGCTTGGGGGACGGTAGGCAATAGGAGTGGCAAGTCAGCAGGCGATTATAGCACCGCCTCCGGACGCCTCCCTGCGCGCGCAGTGGTGACGAATCCATCCTCAGCCGTGCGCGAACTCGCCGCTCAGGCAATCTCCGCGCGGGGCTTGCCGATGAAGTAGCCCTGCGCGTAGTCCACGCCGAAAGCGCGCAGCATGTTCAGGGCGCGTTCGTCTTCCACGAACTCGGCCACCGTCTTCTTGCCAAAGCCGCGCGCAACCTCGGCGAGCGCCCGTACGAACACCTGATCATCGGGGCTATCGACCAGGGTGCGGACAAACGAGCCATCAATCTTGACATAGTCCACGGGCAACTGCTTGACGTAATTGAACGACGAAAAGCCGACGCCAAAGTCGTCAAGCGAAAACGCGCAACCAAGTTCGCGTACGGCGTTCATGAAGGCGCGCGCCTTCGAGAAATCCGATACCGCCGCGGTTTCGGTGATTTCAAAGACCACATGACTCGGCAGCAAGGCGCTACGCGAGAGTTCAGTGCGGATGAACGCCAGCAGGCGCGGATCATTGATGCTGACGCCCGACAGGTTGATCGAGAACTTGTAGAACTTTCCGGCGGCAAACAGGTCCAACATCCTGCCAAAAACCTCTTGGATCACATAGCGATCGATTTCGCGTATCAGCCCGCTGTTCTCGGCGACTTCCATGAACGCACCCGGCGCAATCGGCGAGCCGTCGTCTGCACACATGCGTACCAGTGCCTCATAGTGACTGACCTGGCGAGCACGAATATCCAGGATCGGCTGGTAGTGCACAATGAATCCGCAATCGCGCAGTGAGCGATTGATCATTTCTTCCCAGTACAGTCGGCTCTGCATCTTTTCCTGCACGCCCTCGCCCTCCGAATAGAGGTGCCAGCCGGCGCCACCCTTCGACTTGGCCTGGTACATCGCAATGTCGGCATTGGCGAGAAGCTGCTTGACGTCCATCGTGGCCTCTGAAAAAGCGACGATGCCAATGCTGGCGGAAACACGATGATTTGCTCCCAGGCCTGGGGACTTGATCTCGGCGAGTCGAGTGTTGATCTTCTCGGCCACCAGAATAGCGCCTTGGCGATCACATTCGTGCAGCAGGATGCCCAGTTCATCACCGCCCAGGCGGCCGAGAAGATCGCTAGCGCGCGCCACATTGCCGACTTCGTGGGCCACCTCCCGCAGAAGCGCATCACCTGCCTGATGTCCGTTCAAATCGTTCACGTACCTGAAGCTGTCGAGGTCGAGATAGAGCAGCGCCCCATCACGCGCCGAAAGGTGGGCGCTGGCCAGCGCCAGATCGAGTTGATGCTGGAAATGTTGGCGATTCACCAGGCCGGTGAGCGGATCGTGCTCGGCCAGATAGCTAACATGCGACTCGGCGCGCTTGCGTTCCGTGTGGTCGATTCCGACCGACAGAATCATCACCGCATCGCCAGGCCCGGAAAGACGAGAGTGGTTCCAGGTAATCTCGTAGGGTTGGCCGTTCGAACTCGCGAGAATCGATTCCAACTGCACGTGCTGACGTTCGCCAGCGGCAATTTCCCGCACTGCCTCCTTGATCGCCAGATCCGCGGAGCCATCCGGGCGGACAAGTTCGGAAAAGCGCTTGCCCGGCAAATCCTCCGTCGCCCAACCCGAGAGCAGCTGTCCGTAGCGGTTCAGGGTAAAAATTTCGCCGTCGGTAGACTGCGTCAGGATGATCACCTGCGCCGTATCGAGCAGGTTCTTGCTGAAGTCGCGCTCGACCGAGATGCTCTGCACCATTCCCTGCATCTCGGCAGAATGCGCCGCGACGTCGCTCTCCAGCGTTTCCAGCCGATGCGACAGGGCAATCGCCGCCTCATCGAGGCTGTCGATCTCGTCGTCGAGCAGCCGCCGCGCACGCGGCGCAATCCTCGCCCGCGCTTCGGCAAAGGCGCTACGCCCGAGCAGAGGAATGGCACGCACTGCCCGGGTCATGCGCTGCAAGGGCGCATGCACCAGCAGCGCCAACAACAGCAGGGATAAGAGCGAAGCCAACAGCTCGCCCCGCAAGCGATTCCAGACCGACTTACGAATATCGGCCAGCGCCTGGGTGAGATCGTCAACAACCACCAACAAGGCCGAGGACTGCCCCTCAGCGCTAGCGGCCAACGTCAGAAACGACAACTCGAACTGCCGGTCTTGGTAGGACAAACGGCGCCAGACACTTTCACCGCGCAGCGGCGGCAGCGCCGCCAACTGCTGCAGCAATGGCAGGTTGCGCTCCGTATTGCTCAAACCGATGACTTGCAGGCCGAGGGCAGACAGTGCGTTCTTGCCGGCCGGCTTGGCGACAGGAACGAGAACCCCGAGATCGGCACCGGACAAGCGGTGAAAAGAGACCACTACATCGGCCAAAGAACTGCCCAGGACCACCGCCCCGGCAACGCGACCCGCCGAAAGGATCGGTGCCGCAGCAAACTGTGTGCACACCTGCCCGCAGCGCGTCCAGTGCATCGCTCGCTCTTGCCCGATCACGGCGCTAACCTGCGCCTCCGGCTTGGTCTCAACGAGCACGTTGGTGCTCCAGGTCGCCAAGGGTGGGCCGCTTGGCGGGTAGACCTGCAGGGACTCCAGCCCCAGATCGAGTTGCAGCACCGACCAGTAGCTATCAAAGTGCTGTCGCAACAGAGCATCGCCGGCCGGCGTCTGAAAAAGGCTCACACCGACTGAGTCCAGAGCAGCCAGCATGCCGGCCAGCGCCTGCAAACGAAGGCCGAAGTCGCTACGCAGCGCCAATGCCTGGGCGACCAGACGTTCTCTGGTCGCCGTTCGCTGCACTTCGAAGCGCGTCGTCAGGTCATGGAAGTGAAGCCAGGACAGCGCACCATTGACCGACAGCATCACGCCTCCCAGGGTCAACAGGATCTTCCACCTCAGGCTGAGGAAGCGGGAGGCGCTACGCACCTTCGTGGGTGGCCGACGGGCTGACATTTGAAGAGGCTAGAACCGGAAGGAACCGAGGAGCATGAAGCTGTCCCAGTAACGACGGAGATTCTGCGGATTTGGATTGTCCTGCACCGCCAAAAAGCCGGTGCCGTCGACATGATGCGCTTCCGCACGGAGCATGAACTGCGGCGTGACGTCGAAGCGAACGCCAGCGGTCCAATCCTTTGCATAGCGCGTAAAGGGGGGTAGGCGGGTGGCTGCGGCAAAATCCTTGCCATTACGATCACCCTTGTCGGCATAGTACACGTCGTAGCGCAGGAGCGCTTCCCACTTCGGAGCCAAGCGATAGGTCGCCTGCAGATAGTAACTCTCGCCAAGCGCATCGCCGTTGTAGAAGTACGGGCCGAAATCGGTCACCGAGATACGGCGACTCGCGTACTCACTGGTCAGACTCCAGTTCTCGGCGTTGTACTGGGCCGAAAAGATCAGTGGCGTCAGCTTGAAACGCCCGGCGCCAAGACGGTCGGAATATCCCGGTTTGTAACGCAGGTCGAGATGCAGGGCGGTGAAACCAAAGCGGTACTTGCCACCGGAGCCTTCGTACATCACTTGAAAATCCGGCGCCAGTTTCGAATCCAGATGGCCTGGCGGATTCAGCCCGACCAGAGCCACTGTTGCCGCTTCGGTATTGGTCTGCGGTTGTCCGTAGGCAAAACTGGCAGAGAGCGAACCATGCTCGTGGTAACGCTCCACGAACAGCTCCACGCCATCGGCCGAAACCGTCAAGTTGCGCGTTCGATCGAAGTAGATCGATTGCGGCAGGATGATGCTCGGTCGGGTAAAAGGAACGTCGCGCGTCTTGTTGTACAAACCGTAAGCCGTCTTGATCCGCCCCACGCGCATGCCGCTCCGCCCCTCCTCACTGGAAGTCATGGTCCAGTCCAGCAGGCCATAATCGAGTCGCACGTCGCCATCATCCGTGCCGCCCGCCCGGTGCGAAAGCAACTGGGCAGACAGTTGAAGGTCGGGCGTCAGCCGCCACGAAGCGTTCGCTCCGACCTCGCTGTACTCATTACTGATCTGATCGTCGCTCTCCCCGAAAAAGTTGTTGTCCGAGGTGTTTACCAAGGTCAGCGAAAAGAAGCCGTGCACCTGCAAATCGCCGTCCAGAAAATCAACGGCCCACGCCAGCCTCGGCGAGAGCGAAAACAGCGCGATCACAGCGATGCCAAAGACGGCCCTAGCGAACTTTGAGTACACGAACATTGTCAGCAACCTCGCTAGCCTTGACGTAACCCATTGCACCTGGCGTGGACGCCACCCGAGAGAGCATCTCCTGGATTGAACCAACTTGTTCAGGGTATTGCCCCTGACCCGAAAAAACCTGTCGGTCCCATGCCATTCGCAATTGGTGAGGAAACACCTGCAGCACACTCTTGCTGAAGGTGGCATGCTCGGGGGCGTCATCTCGCAGAACAAAGACCCTCACGGGCGTGTTGCCCGGCCATTTCTGGAGAAGCATGCCAAAGATTGCGCGCAAGGATGCGCGCGGAATCGCTTCTTCGCTGCTCGCCGGGTGAGCGATGGCAACCATCACCGGCTCGGCTGGCTGGGCGTGCGCTTTCCCGGCCAGCAGAGCGGCCGCCAGCACGCTGGGCAATAGCGCCCGGCGAATCCAAGCCACGAATTTAATGGTAAGAAGCTTTTCCATCACGGCGCATCCTACCAGACAAGCTACGCAAGAATTCGCGTGTCGGCGAACGCGGGAAGATCATTGCCGCATGCGGCAGCGAAAAGCCCCGAGGTCTGTCAGGTGCTGTACTCAGCTTCCGACAACAGATCTGAGGCGTGACCTGTGCCCAATACCCTCGCTCGTCCAGCGCACGGGTCGGGAATGATCGCAGAAACTGCGACCGATCGGCGCTTCGCCGACAAAAAAAAAGCCACGGCGCACCGTGGCTGTGGAGCGCCGTCCCAAGTCAGGCGGGCGTTGCCTTGCCCGATGCCGACGCACTCTCCATCCAACGCTTGATACGATTCGCATCGCCGATACGCGTCTGCTTGCCAGATGAATCAAGCAGCACGATCACCACCGGCCGATCGGCGACCCGCGCCTGCATGACCAGACACTTGCCCGCTTCCTGAATGTAGCCGGTCTTCGACAGGCCAATTTCCCACGTCGGGCTCTTGACCAATTGATTGGTATTGCGGTACTCGAGCTCACGCCCTTTCACTTCGGCGGTGGCACCAGGGGTCGTCGAGAACTCGCGAATCAAGGGGTAGCGATACGCGGCAGCCACCATCCGTGCGAGATCGTGGGCGGTCGATACGTTGTTGCTGGTCAGACCCGTGGGATCCGCGAAATGCGTTCTGCTCATTCCCAGCGACGCAGCCTTGCGATTCATGGCCACAATGAAGGCCGGCAAACCGCCCGGATAGTGACGTCCAAGGGCATTCGCGGCGCGATTTTCGGAGGACATCAGGGCCAGCAGTAGTGCCATTTCACGGGTGATTACCGAGCCTACCTGCAAGCGTGATCGGCTCCCCTTCAGGTAGTCAACATCCTCGTCGGTAATGGTAATCGGGGCCTGCAGGTTGGGCATCGAGTCCAGCACGACCATCGCCGTCATGACCTTGGTGATCGATGCGATCGGAACGACGATCCTGGCGTTCTTCTCGTACAAGGCCTCACCGCCATCCTGCGCGATCACCAGTGCCGAACCCGAGCGCACCGCGAGGTGCTCCTGACCCTGCCACAGGTCGACGCCACCCGCCATTGCCGGGGCCACGTTTTTCCCTTTCTGCGTTGGCCGCGAAGACTTGCTGCCGCCAACCCGGGCCGCCGACGGACTCGCCTTGGCCACGCGGGTGGATTTGGCCTTCGACACCCGCGATGCCACCTTGCCTTTCTGCGCGACCCGCTGGCTCGAACTCGCCTTGCTGACCGGTCGAGCCTTTGCCTTCTGCGTCGTCGGGGATTTACTTTTCTGCACTTCAATTTTGCTGCCGGCCTTGTCCGCCGCGTGCACGGCCCCTATTGAGGCAAAACCGGCAGCCACCGCCAGCGCCCCCCACAGCACTACTGCTTTCAGCATCATCCGCATCGCAAGCCTCCTGCATGATCCGATAGTTGGCAACAATTCTCGTTCAGCCCATCACCATGAGCCAACGGCTGAAAAAATAAGGGGATAGACAGGCTATGTAATGTAGCACATCAATTCTTTAGAATTCAAGAAAGGTGTTGGAGCCTTCTCCACGCGCCATACCGCCGCGCCAAGCAAGATTGCTCAGCGCGGCGGCATTGGATTTCTCGAAGCGCGGATAGCCGGTCAAGGACCGGCATGCCAGATGCTCAGCGCTCGTTCATCAGCCGGTCGACAACCGCCAGAGCGGTCATGTTGACCACGCGACGAACGGTCGCCGTTGGCGTCAGGATGTGCGCCGGCTGCGCTGCCCCCAACAGGATGGGTCCGATAGTGACATTGTCGCCCGAAGCGACCTTCAACAGGTTGAAGGAGATGTTGGCCGCATCAAGCGTCGGCATGATCAAGAGGTTGGCCTGTCCTTTCAGACGTGCGTCGCTGGGAAACACGCGCTGGCGGATTTCATCGTTGATCGCGGCGTCGCCGTGCATCTCGCCCTCGACTTCCAGGCGTGGGGCACGCTCCTTCAGCAGGCGTAGAGTTTCACGCATTTTCAAGGCCGTCGGCGTATTCTCGGAACCAAAGGAGGAGTGCGAAAGGAGCGCCACGCGCGGGGTCACACCGAAACGGCGAACCGTGTCCGCCGCCAGCAGCGCCATATCTGCAAGTTGCTCGGCCGTTGGGTCGTAGTTGATATAGGTGTCGGCGACGAACAGGGTGCGATCGGGTAGCAACAGCACGCTCATCGCATACAGACTCCTGACGCCGGGCGCCAGCCCAATAACATTTTCGACATGCTCCCGATGAACGCGGTGACGACCGAAGGTGCCACAGATCATGCCGTCGGCGTCGCCCATGCGGACCATCAGTGCAGCGAAGAGCGACGGGCGGCGCCGCACCTCACGACGGGCAAAATCGGCCGAAACGCCCTTACGCTCCATCAGCCGTCGATACTCGCGCCAGTAGACTTCGAAATGGTCGTCGAAAAAGTCGTTGTGACCCGCACAAACGACCTCGAAGTCAATGCCCGGACGCACGCGCAGGTTGGCCGCCTCAAGCTTGCGGGCGATATCTCCCGGATGGCCGATGAGAATCGGTTTGGCGATGCCTTCGTCGACGATTACCTGCACCGCGCGCAGTACGCGATCGTCGCCGCCTTCAGCAAAGACGATACGCCGTGGCGCCTGCTTGGCCTGCGAAAAGACCGGTTTCATGATCAGGCCGGAGT
>ERZ761603.927-NODE-927-length-23089-cov-150.979118_pt1 | contig 23089 bp, 15 predicted proteins | sample MGYA00511879_ERZ761603 | MGnify/ENA primary metagenome ERZ761603 (study PRJEB28899, sample SAMN02850040) | bioreactor sludge metagenome | biome: EBPR Sludge; feature: EBPR Bioreactor; material: flocular biomat | place: Australia: Thorneside Wastwater Treatment... | reverse complement strand
GGGGCCCTGTTTCGGCAGCACGCTCCAGATCAGATCGTCGGCGGTCCGGCTGTGTCGCTGCCAGCGCTCGCCGTTCGCGCCTCCGTCGGCGCCAGCAGAGGTCATCACGGGTAGCCAGTACGTTTCGAGAAAGGCGGCGATCTCGGCTGAGCGCGTCCGTGCCAGACTGGTTCGCAGCCAAGTCGCGGCCAGCTGGCTGGCGTAGCGTCGGTTCTCGTGCGTGCGCACCATTTGCACGCACGGCTCGGCGGCTGCCCGGATCGTCCGCTCGCGCTCATCGATCAGCGCTGCGAGATCGGCGAGCGGAGCGCTTAGATCGACCGGCTGGCGTCCAAGCGCCGTGCGTGCCGCTGCTGCCAGCCGGCACAGCCGCGCGCACAGCGGGTGCCCTGATGGCGCACTGCGCGGCAGGCCCAGTGCCGCGTGGCCGAGCCGGTTGAGCAACAGGCGGGCGGGGTGTGTCTCGCTGGCGAGCAGCGCCGGGTCGAGGATCGCCACTTTCAGCAAGGGAATCTGCAGACTGCCCAGCGCCGCGCGAATGGCATCCGGCAGTTCATCGGATTCGCACATCGCCTCGAAGATCAACGCCATGGTGTCGATGGTGACCGCTTCCGGTCTTCCCGCCGGCAGATCAAGATCCCGTGACCGCGGCGCAGACGTGCCGGCGGCGCTGCTCCCCGTGCTGTCGGCCAGCGGCGTGCGTGCCTCGAGTGCCGTCAGGCGCGTGAGGAGGTGCTGGAGCATGAAGATCGCTGCCGCGTCGAGCGCCGGATTGCCGGCCTGCAGGCTGCCATCGCCGGCCATCGCGGCTGAGCTTGCCGTCGGCGTGCCGGCAGTCTGCTGGCGGACGAAGTCCTGCAGTGCCGAGCTCGACGTCTGGCCATGGCTTGTCGGACCCGGCGGCGGTGCCGCCGTTGCCGTGCCCGTCTCGGCATGCTGCCGTCTCACGGCCGGCGCGGCTTCGACGCCCTGACTGGCGAGGAAGTCATCGATCTCGCCGTAGATCAGGGGAAGCTGCTGCAGCAGCCGCTGTTCGATCCGATCGATCAGGGTCAGTGCCTCTTCGAGGCCACGGGCAGCCTCCCGACACAGCGCCCAGAGCCCGAGGCAGATCACTTCCGGACCGAGTGGCTCGTCACCTTCGTTGCTTGCCGACCAGCCGAGCAGGGTGAGGTAGCGTGCCTGACAGCGGAACAGGGACCGTCCGCCGACCTCGCGCAGGCGGCTGCCGACGTTCCGGATGCGGATATCGAGTTCGAGATCTTCGTCGCCCATCAGGGTGAGACGCGAGGCCGTCAACTCGCTGGTCTGCCCAAAATCGTCGTCCGAGTGCGTCGACAGCAGCTGGTCATGCGCTTCGCCGACTTCGCGCTCGAAAGCCACTGCGGCCGCCGGTGAATGCGCTGCGCAGATCCTGACGACATCACCCAGCCGGCGTTGAAAAATCTCCCTGCTGGCGCGGGCCAGGGCGAGCTGCCGGTCGCCGGGGCGTTGGGTTGGCGGTTCGTGTGCAGGCATTCGTCAAGCCTTCGGGTTGCTCGCGCACATCTCGGGTGGCGTTGTTTGTTGTATCGTAACGCGGCTCGGCTGGAGGTTGCAGACCGCGTCGCTGCGGCGAGATCGTCGGCCCGATTATAGACGACGACTCCGTCGTCATGAACGCCCGTGGACGCCGACGCCGGGCTTTTCGCCTCGTGCCCGAGTGTGCCGAGGATAATGGTGGTGGTCGTTGTGCGACAGGCGGGAGCGGACATGAAGCGGAGATACCTTGGCAACAGTGACCTGCAGGTGTCGGAGATTTGCCTCGGCACGATGACCTTCGGACAACAGTGCAGCGAGGCCCAAGGGCATGCGCAGCTCGACCGGGCGCTGGCTGCCGGAATCAACTTCATCGACACCGCGGAGATGTACCCGGTACCACCGCGGGCGGCAAGCTGCGGCCGTACCGAGGAAATCATCGGTGGCTGGCTGCGCGGTCAGGCGCGCGATCGCCTGGTCATCGCCAGCAAGGCCGCCGGACCGTCGCGCGGCCTCCACTGGATCCGTGGCGGCCACCTCGGTTTCGACCATGGCAGCCTGCGCAGCGCCGTCGAAGGCTCGCTGCGGCGATTGCAGAGCGACCACATCGACCTCTATCAGCTGCACTGGCCAGCGCGCAACCAGCCCATGTTCGGGCAGTGGCAGTTCGATCCGACCAGGGAGCACGCGGCGACACCGATTCTCGAAAGCATCGAAGCGCTGGCGAGGCTGATGCGCGAGGGCAAGATCCGCCACTATGGCCTGTCGAACGAGCATCCCTGGGGCGTCATGGAGTTCGTCCGCCTCGCCCGCGAGAACGGTCTGCCGCGACCAGTCTCGCTGCAGAATGCCTACAGCCTGCTCAACCGGATCTACGAGAACGGGCTCGCCGAGGTCTGCCACCGCGAGGAGGTCAGCCTGCTGCCGTACTCGCCGCTCGCCTTCGGTACCCTGACCGGCAAGTACCTGATCGACCCGCAGGCGGCCGGTCGCATCAACGAGTTCCCCGGCTTCGGCCAGCGCTACGGCAAGGCTGGCGTCGCGCCTGCGGTGCGCGCCTATGCCGAACTTGCGGCCCGGCACCGGCTGACGCCGACGCAACTGGCGCTGGCTTTCGTTTACTCACGCTGGTTTGTCGCCAGCACGATCATCGGTGCCACCAGCGTCGCGCAGCTTGACGAGAACCTCGCCGCGCTGGCCGTGCCACTGTCGCCGGAGCTGTTGGCCGGGATCGACGAGGTGTACCTGTGCCACGGCAACCCTGCACCGTGAACAGTGCTCGGTAGGCGCGTCGTCCGCAGGTCGAGTCTGTCAACGGTCATGACTGTCGAGACAACCCGGATGATGAAAGTCATGGCCGTTCGCCTCATCACCGGCGCTTCTTCGATGCCCGGGGAAAAAGGGTGATGCGTGCGTCGCTGACGCGCCTTGCACAGCAAACGCGGGGCCGGGGTCGGATGGCGGCGGGGTAGTGGGCGAGCCTCGCTGGCCGATTGCAAGACGACGCGGCGGCTTCTACTCCCTGGCCGTTGCCTTCGGCGCCGACCGGCCTTCACCTTCCGCGGGCTCGCTGACAACAGCCTTCCTTTTCTTGCTGCCGGGTGGTTGCGGCGGTGGCAGCTGTGGTTCGACCGTTTCCAGCTTGTTCTCGCGCATGTAGATGTCCATGTCGCGCCAACCCTCGTAGATCGAGGACTTCGGCAACCACGAGTAGATCGAATAGCAGTCCTCGATCGCCCGCCCGGACTGTCGACAGGCGCCGCCGACCGCCTTGCCCTCGGCGTCGAGACGCGCGAGCTTCGCTCCGGCGGGTTCGATGCCGACAGCCTGCTGCGCCGAGTCGCAGGCGCTCAGGCCAGGCAGCAGCCAGCAGGCGATCAGGAGGGTGCGAATTTGCCGGCGTGCACGATCGAACACGGTGCTTCCCGAGAAGCTGAAGATCATTTTCGCATTGTAACCAGAAACGACCGATCGCCGCCCCGCATTCGCTGCCGGCGGCGGGGTACGTTGCGGCGGCGGGCGGCCTCGTTTGCCAGCGTAGCGCCACCTGCAGCTATAATCACACTCTTTTTTCGCTACCAAAGGACCGCCATGCTCTTGCGCAAATTCCTCCCGACGACGCTCGCGCTTGCCCTCGCCGTTTCCATGTCCAGCCTGGCGGCTGCGCCGGCCGAGATCCTCTTGTCGCATCAGCTCGACGAGGAGCGCGCCGAGCGTGTCGAGAAGGTGGTCGAACGTTTCAACGGCAGCCAGAAGGAGTACGAGGTCAAGCTGGTGCGCCGCGTACAGGGCGAGCCGGCGAAAGATCTCAACCTCGTCACGCGCGAGGAGCAGGGACATTTTGTCGCTGCCAAGGCTACCTTCAAACCGATCCAGCAGATCATGACAGAGGCCGGCGTGCCCTTCGACGGCAGCAAGATCGCGCCCGAACTGCGCGTCGGGCTGGCCGATGCAAAGGGCAACCTGGTCGCACTGCCGATCGGTCTGTCCACGCCGATCCTGTTCATCAACAAGAGCGCATTCCGCAAGGCCGGTCTCGACCCGGAGAAGCCGCCGCGGACCTGGGCCGAAACGCAGCAGGCGGCGGACAAGCTCTTTGACTCCGGCAGCACGTGCCCGTACACCACTTCCTGGCCGGCGTGGGTGCATATCGACAACCTCAGCGCCTGGAATGGCGTCGAGGTGGCCGATGCCAAGGGCAGGCTGGTCTTCAACGGCTTGCCGCAGGTCAAGCACACGGCGCTGCTGACGACCTGGGCGAAGGCGCGCTTCTTCATCTACTTCGGCCGCCGCGACGAGGCGGACAGGCGCTTCGCCGAAGGCGAGTGCGGCATGCTGACCTCCTCATCGTCGCTTTTCGGTGCCTTGCACGAGAGTCGCAAGGTTGACACCGGAGTGTCGCCGCTGCCCTATCACGACGACATCCAGGGAGCGCCGCAGCAGACGCTCGCCGGTGGGGCCTCCTTATGGGCGGCTGGCGGCAGGAAGCCGGCCGAGTACAAGGGAATCGCGCAGTTCGTCCGCTTCCTGATGGAACCCAGTCTGCAGGTCGAGTTCACCGCCGCATCGGGCTTCCTGCCGATGACCGCCGCCGCGCGCGCCGCCGCTGGCAGCAAGCTGCTGCAGGCCGATGTCGCCGGTCTCAACATCGCCTATCGCCAGTTGCAGGGCCCCGCGGCGCTGCGCACGATCCGCGTTTCCGAGATCGAGAAGGTGCGCATCATCGTCGAGGAGGAACTCGAGGCAGCCTGGTCCGGCAAGACGCCGGCCAAGGAGGCGCTCGACATCGCCGTGCAGCGGGGCAACCTGGTCATGAACAAAGTGCCTGCGGCAGCGGCAAAGGCGCCAGCCAGGAAGAAGTGAGCACGGCGCGGTTCGGCTGGCGCCTGCCGCGCGTGTTTGCGCACCGCTGCGGCGGTGCGCTGGCACCCGAGAATACCCTCGCCGGCCTGCGCATCGCCGCCCGTCTCGGCATCACGGCGGTCGAATTCGACGTCATGCTGTCGGCCGACGGCTCGCCGTGGCTGATCCACGACGAGACCCTCGAGAGGACCACCAACGGTGTCGGCCGTGTCGGCTCCAGCAGCGATGCGCAACTGCGCGCGCTCGACGCAGGCATTCGCCGTCACCCGGCTTTTGTCGGCGAAAGGGTGCCGACCCTGGCGGCGGCAGCGGCCGCCTGTCGTCAGCTCGGGCTGCATGCGAACGTCGAGATCAAGCCGGCGGCCGGCTGCGAGGAGCTGACCGGCAGCGTCGTCGCGCGGCAGGTGCAGCAACTGTGGGCCGGCACGGCGCAGCCACTCGTCTCTTCCTTCTCCGAGGCTGCGCTGCAGGCAGCACGCGCGGTGGCTCCGACCTTGACGCTGGGCTGCCTCTTCGAGCGCGTCCCCACCGACTGGCGCGAACGCCTGCGCCGACTCGGGGCCGCGACGCTGCACTGCGATGCCGGGCTGGTTGACGATGGGGTCATCGCCGAGGCACGGGCCTGCGACATTCCACTGCTCTGCTACACGGTCGATGATCCGGTTCTGGCGTCGTCGCTGTTCGTGCGTGGCGTCGCTGCCGTGTTTAGCGATCGCATCGATCTCGTTGGCGATGACGAGGCGGCAGACGGGCGCCCCGCTGACCATCACAGCGGCGGCAGCCGCCGGTAGTTCCAGCGCCTTCCGGACGCGCCCGTGCGCGGGCAAGGCGCAGGTTGCTCGTGGCGGGCTGAAGTCCCCGCCAGCCTACCCGGGTCGCCTGGCTCTCGGCCGACTTGCGGGAGCGTCCGGTCGGTTTGCAGATCGGCGAACTGATCGAAACGCATGACCACAGCAACTTCGAGTGCTTTGCCGTCCTTTCCGGTCCGCTGCTCAACGTTGATGCCACGTATCGCCGATTGCGCACGGCCTTCGACAACTTCCTCGACATCGCGCGGCTGTCCGACGACGAGGCAGCAAGCAGGTTGCGCGCACTCGAGATCGACATCCTGGTCGACCTGGGTCGCCACACGCTCGACGCCCGCACGGGCATCGTTGCCCGACGGCCGGCGCCGGTTCAGGTCAGCTGGCTCGGGTATGCGGGTGATGTGGGAGCGCTGCTGGCGCGGCGAAGCACCGGCGGACATCAGCCTCTGACGAGCTGAACCCGCGACGGGTCGCCCTTTGCCCGCAGGCATCGACAGGACGGCGGCGGTGTCGGCGTTGGCAGGCTGGCAGCCGGTCTGGACGGGGCCGACAGGCCAGTGTGCCGGTTGTGCAAGTGATGTTTCGAGCAAAGTCGAGGCCACGGCGGGGTATCATAGTCGAGTGGAGACACGCGCAAGCTACGGCGAGGGAAGGGCTGTCAGGCGGCCGTTGCCGCTGGCGTCGTTCCCCGTGTTCACCGCTGATCGCAACCATCGAGGCGAGCCAACATGCGCATTTCAGTCAGGAGCTGCTCCGGTTCACCGCCAATCCACCCGCTTGCTTTCGACTTCGGCGAGCGTGGCGGGTCGATCGGCCGGGACGAAAGCAATGAGCTTCGTTTGCCGGATCCGGACCGGCACATCTCGCGGGTTCAGGCGAGGGTCGAATGTCAAGGACAGCAGTTCTTCCTCGTCGACATGGGCGCCAATCCGTCACTGGTCAATGGTCGACCACTCGGCAAGGGCAATCGGGTGGCGCTGATGGGTGGCGAGGAGATCGTCATCGCGAACTACGTCCTGCACGTGGAATTCGCCAGCGCACGTCCCGAGTTTTCGTCGCGTTCGGCGGCCCCGGTGCAGGCGTCTGACCCGCTGGGATTGTTCGCGGCGCAGCAGGGCGCGGTCTTGTCGCCGGCCAAGGCGGTGGGCGGTCCGTTCGGCAACTCGGTACTGGGCGGCAGAGCGTCCGCGGCGGACCCGTTCGCTCCTGCCGGCGATGACCCGTTTTCCGTTTTTGCGCCGCGGGTGGCGAAAACTGCACCGGCAGAGGAGCAAGGGGCTCGCCGCCCGCCCCATGATCCCTTCCTGGCGCCGGAGCCGGTCGTGGTCAAGCCGGCAATGGACCCACTTGGTCTCGGGCAGGTCTGCGGCGAAAACTCGATCGATGCCCTGTTTGGGCTCGGTACGGGTACTGCCGACCCGCTGGCGGGAAGCCCGCTGGCTGATGCCGGCGGGCCATCGGCAGGCGCAACCGGGTTCGGAACGGATCCATTGGCACTCTTTGGTGGGGTGCCGGCTCGGCAAGGGTCGTTGCCGCAGCGGGACGATTCGCCGATTCTGAACCAGGCCGTTTCCCTGCCACGCGCGGCCACCCCCCCGAAGGCCGACGTCGCCGCGTCGTCCGTCAGGCCGCCGGCGCCGACGGCTGCAAGCGAGCGGCCGCTGGCAAGCCCGGGCGTCATGTTCACCTCCTGGGAGGAGGAGCCGCCAGCAGGAAGAGAGCAGGCAAGGAGTTTCCGCGACGAGCCGACACGGATCGTCCAGCCGGCGCCTGCGCGGCAGCCAAGGACTCCGCCTGGCGAGCGAGTTTCCCCCGTCGCCAGACCGCAAGCGAAACAGGCTCCAGCGGCTGCTGCGCCGGGTGACGCCAGCGCTGCCGACCTCGCCGAGGCTTTCCGGCGCGGGCTTGGCGTGCAGGTTGCACTGCCCGACGGGATGAGCGTCGAGTTGATGGAGCAGATCGGTATCATGCTGCGTGAGGCCGTCCAGGGGACGATCCACCTCCTGATGGCGCGCGCCGAAACCAAGCGCGAAGTTCATGCGCAGGTGACGATGATCGTCGGCAAGGACAACAACCCGCTGAAGTTCTGTCCCGATGTCGGCTTTGCGCTGACGCAGTTGCTGGTTCCTCAAGGCCGAGGTTTCATGCCGCCGGCGGATGCCATGCGTGATGCCTACGAAGATCTGCGCGCGCACCAGTTCGGTTTCATGGCCGGCATGAACGCCGCGCTTGCCGGCGTCCTGCGGCGCTTCGAGCCGGCAGCGCTCGAGCGGCGAGTGGTTGGCAAGAGGCTGCTCGACAACATCCTGCCGGCAAGCCGCAAGGCCCGGTTGTGGGATCTGTTTGAAGAGATGTACGGTGAGATATCCCGCGAGGCGGCAGATGACTTCCACAACCTGTTTGGCCGCGAGTTTCTCAAGGCCTATGAAGAACAGGTGCAGCGCCTGGAAGCGGAGCGTGACTCCGTTCCGTGACGCGGCACCTTACCGCCGAGGAGAGAGTGATGCTCGATCCCCAGACCTGCTTCCGGTCCAGGGTTGGCGGCCGTAGCCGCAACGAGGACGCCTGTGGCTACTGGACATCGGATGGCTGCGGCTGCTGGGTTGTGTCGGACGGTGCTGGTGGGCATGGCGGCGGCGACGTCGCTTCCCGATTGGTGGTCAGCACCGTCCTCGCGGCGTACGTGGAGGATCCGGTGCTGGCGCCCGACAAGGTGGTGGCGCTCCTGCAGGAAGTCAACGCAGCCGTCGTCAGCCGCAAGGCGGACGGAGGGGCGGCACGTGACATGCACGCAACGGTTGTCCTGCTTCTGGTTGACCGGGGCAGCCGCCTGGCCGTTTGGGGCCATGTCGGTGACACCCGGATCTACCTGTTCCGCTCCGGGCGTGTGCTCTATCAGACCCGCGATCACAGCATCGTCCAGACGATGGTCGACGCCGGCTACGCCAGCAGCGAGATGATTCGCAGCCACCCGCAGCGTAGCCTTCTGACCTCGGCGATCGGTTCATCCCAGGCGATCGAGCTTTCGGTCTCGGCCGAGGCGATGCAGTTGTTGCCGGGCGACGTTTTCCTCCTGTGCACCGATGGCTGGTGGGAGCACATCGAGGAGCGCGAGATGGAGGGAATGCTGGGCACATCGGCTGGCGCGGAGGCATGGTTGTCGGAAATGGAAGAACTCATCCGCCAGCGGGCGCCGAGCGAAGGCGACAACTACACGGCGCTGTGCGTCACCATCGCCGAGAGCGAAGAAGACGAAACCACCGTCATCCTCCCCTGAGAGGTTGTGAAGAAATCGTCGCGAGCAGGCCGGGATGCCAGGCGCGAGCGAGCGAACGACGAGACAGATCAGAGGGATGGGCGAGGGAGATTCGCGAGTCGCGGACGCGACTTTCACATCAACGTGCCTGCAGCATCTCTTCGAGCACCTTGTCGAGCCTCTGCCCGCCGCTCTTGCCCGGTTTCTCCTTCGCGCTGACAGGTTGATCAACCCTTGTCTTGCGGCCGGGGGGGGCCTCGCTCGCGGCACGTTCCACCTCGGTGACGACGAAGCGGGCGGCAGCGTACGCTGGCGAGCATTCCCGACCGGGGTCACAGCTCACTTCTCCCGTCAGCGCCGTGCCTCCCGCTGACGATTCGCGAAGCTCCCTCTCGAGCGTCGCGACGGTGACGCCAACCGATCCATTCGCGCCTGCGCCCGAGAAGTACGGGAACCGCCGCGGCGACTCCGAGACGATGGCCAGGACATCCCAGTTGCCGACTGGTTGATCCGCTTCGTAACCCCACTTTGGTCTCGGAAACTTGAACGGTTTTCCCGGCGCGATTTGATTGTCGCGATCGAGCTGGTTGGGAAAGATCTCGTTCAGCTGGCCGGTCGCCTGGTCCCAGAGGAGAACGTAGAGGTAGCCACGTCGCTTGCTCGACAGGCTGAACGAAAGCACGTCACGGCCGACGGCCAGTGGCGTGTTCGGTACCTCGACCCGCAGCTCGAAGTCCTTGTCCGAGCGCTCGAGCGCGATCGCGAACGCTTCGCCGAGTGAAACCGGCGTTGCTGCCGGAGTGGCGGCGACCGGCTGCTCCGGAGGGGGCGCTGTTGCCGCCGGTGGCGCCGGCGCGGTCGCTGTGTCTTTGCCGGTCAGGAAGAAGTACGCGCCCGCCGCGGCGACGACGCCGATTGCGGCGATGGCGCCGACGGCAGCGATGAGTCCGGCGCGTCGTGGCCGGTCTGCTGCTGCATCGCGTGCAATGGCCGGCCCCTCCGCGACTGGTGGCGACGGGATGGGACGGGGTGGCTCGGTTCGCCGTTGGGTGGGCGCATGCGTGGCATCGCTGCGCGGCAGTATGGTTGTTTCTTCGCTCGCAAGGAGCGTGGTCGCGGTCGATGCAGCCGCGTCGGGTCCCAGCAGCTGGGCCATCTCGGCGATCGATTGCGGTCGGTCTTCACTCCTGACCGCGAGGCAGCGATCGATTGCCTGCAGGAATTGGTCGCTGTAGCGACCGGCAGCGACCTCGCTCAGGGGCTGGTAATTGTCCTTCATGACCCGGTTTACCGACGGTGGAGGAACTTGCCCGGTGATCATCGAGTGGACCACAGCCGCCAGCGCGTAGATGTCGGTCCATGGCCCCTGCCTGACTCCCGGCATGTCCGCGTACTGTTCGATCGGCGCAAAGCCGGGCTTGAGAATGACCGTCAGCGCCTGCGTCATGCCGCTGATCACGCGGCGGGCGGCGCCAAAGTCCAGCAGGACGGGGCGATCGTCCTTCAGGAGCATGATGTTGTCCGGCGCAATGTCGCGGTGAAAGCAGTCTGCGTTGTGGATCAGTTCGAGAGCGTCCATGATCGGCTGGAGGATCTTGCGGATCCAGCGCTCGTCGGGTCTTTCGGGCATCCCCTGCACGACGTCGCGCAGCGTCCTGCCGGCGTAGAAGGGCATCGCCATGTAGGCGGTACCGTTCGCCTCCCAGAAACGGAACACCTTGACCAGTGCGGGATGGTCGAACTGGGCCAGCAGGCGTGCCTCATTGACGAAGCTGCGGCGGCCGACGTCGAAGGTCTCGCTGTGCCGCTCCGAGCGCACGACGACCGTCAGGTCGTCAGCGCGTGTGGCGAGGCTCGACGGCATGTACTCCTTGATCGCGACCTGCCTGCCCAGCGAATGATCGGCTGCGAGATAGACGATGCCGAAGCCGCCTTCGCCGACCAGGTCGACGATCTCGAACTCCGACAGATGCGTGCCGATGGGTAAGGCGTTGTTCGACTTGCCGATGCGGGTACCGGAAAAAGTCCTCGGCGCGGGTGCAACACCTGCACCGAGGACGAGCGTCTTGTCATTGTCCGACTCTGGCACCTCAAGCACCTCCGATTCCTGGCGTCGCGTCACTGGCAGGAGAATAGACAAGCATCTTCGTCAGAAACGAGGCGGTCGGCAAGCCCCTGAGCGCAAATCCACCACTCGCCCCTGCACATCCATGACACCACCACAACGAGTAGCCAGCAAGGGACTCCTGCAGCCGCATGCCGGCGATGGCAGCGAGGCAGTTCGCGGGAAAGCCCTCGTTGTCCGTCGACTGCAGGCCGATCAACTGTTCTTGTTGCGCCAGCCGCTCCGCCGCCGCAGCCCACGGCAGCGCGGGCTGCTCGTCGAGTGTCGGCAGGCCGAGTTCGCTCAGCGACTCTTCGAGGGCGTCGATTCCGTGGTCGGGATCGAGTACCGCCCGCGCGCATCGCTCGAGTCGCTTCAACCAGAGGTCAAGCGCAGGGGCCGCCGCCAGCAGCAAGGTTGCGGGCGGCAGCGCGGTCGCCAGGGTGATGGGAAAGTAGCGACCGACCCGGTCCACCGACGGCATCCAGACGCCCGTCCATGCCTGCGGCCCGAGCACACCCGGCGTCAGGAAGAAATGCCAGACATGCGCAGTCAGGAAGCTCTCCAGCCACTCGCCGCCGAGTTCCGTGCGGCTGTGCGTGATCCCTTCCTGCAGCCATGCGTCCCATCGCTCGACGAATTCCGCTGGTAGTCGGCGCTGCGAGAAATCGCCCAGCTGCGGCAGCTTGCCATACCACCCGGCAGCGGCGGTCATGCGTTGGTGGCCAGCAGCCTGCCGGACTTGATGGTCCGAAGCGAAAAAAGTGGGAGACGAGCGCAGTTCTTCACGGATTGCAAGCGCATGGTTGTTCTAGTCGTGCAGAAATATCGGAGAAAAGATCCGTTTTGCCACTTTTCGCCGCCGACTTGGTCAAGGCCGACAGGCTGCTAGAGGTCGCTTGGGCAGCGGAACTCGGAGAGTTCGCGCAAGCGGAACGGATTCTGCACGCTGCTGGCGGTCACCTCGAAGGTCGCGGACCGGCCATCGATGTCGAAGGTGACGCGGAAAGTCTCCGGCGAGCCAAAATCCTCGACCCGCGACCTGTCGAAGAGCCGGAACAGCGACCAGACGCCCTCCGTCGCCTTGCTCGAGATGCCGCCGGGGCCGGGCGGCGTCATCTGGATGCGTGCCGAGAGACCGCCCTTGCTGCCCGGCCACTGGATCGACTGTGGTATCTGTGGTCCGTGGGCATAGCGGACCAGTTGCCCATCGAGGTCGAGCGTGAACTGGCTGATCGCCGCATCCATCTCGACCGGCTTGAAGGCGAGTTGCATCGAGCCGCCACCGCGGAAGAACACGTCGCGGATCGTTGCCGCACGCTGGAACTGGGCGAGGTTTCCAGGGTTGCCGAGCGAGTGTTCCTGAACCTTCTTGAAACTCCACGGGCGGGTCGAGGTATCGACGTAGGGCGCGAGATTCTTCTGGAAGAAATCGTCCATCAGGCCGCCGGGCCCGAAGAGACGCGCGAAATCATCGCGGGTGACGTCGCGGATGCTGTTGCGGTCGAAAGGATAGCGACCATCGATGGCGAGCTTGCAGAACTGTCCGATCTGCGTGCCGACGGCGGACGACAGGGTTTCGCGCGTGGCGACGAGGGACTGGCTGGTCCCCGCGCTCGACAGTTGCTGCAGCATCGAACGCAGCGGCTCCGGCATGTTGGCACTTTCCGCCTTGACGCGCGCCGACGAGTTGGCCGGAGGAGCCGCAACCTTGTCCCTGATCGCGGTCTCGGTTGCCGAGAGCTGCACGTAGACATCGTTCAGCAACTGCATGACACCATCGATTGGCGCGGCCTTTCCATCACCGGTGACGAGTTGCCGGATCTTGACGAAACGGTCGTCGACGATGCTCTCCAGACGATGACGCGGGGCGGCGGCAGCGGGATCGCTGCTGCCCAGGCCCAGCACCTTGCCCAGTTCCTGCTTCGCGCCGGCCAGTTTCTCCTCGGCCTGGTGGAGAACCGACTTCTCTCCCTCTTTCGGCGTCAGCGTCGTCTCCCGCGCCACCGCCTTGAGGAAGCGCGGCAGCGGCGAGTCCGGGGCGGACAGGATGCGCGCCATCTGGATGCTCTGGCTGAGACTGGTCGACCGGATCAGCGTGATGTCGGCAAGATAGTCCTCCCAGGTGCGCGCATAATCGGCGAGGTAGAGCTTGCGCACGTCGTTGGCGATGCTGCTCGTGTCACGCAGCGCAAAGCCCGGTTTGGCCACCGTTCCCAGGACCCACGCTTCCTCGTCGGCGAGCTTCCTGGCCACCGCGCTGACCTCCTTGTCGAAGCCCTTGTGATAGCCGTCGTAGGTGTACAGGCCGGGCACGCCGCGGGTCAACGGCGCGCCGCTCTTGCGGACAAACACCAGCGTGGCGCCACTGCCGGCGGCCTGCTCGATGCTGAAATCGGGGAACGCGCTGCCGACTCCCTGCCGCTTGAGACGACTGTAGATGCGGTTGGGCAGCGTATAGCGGAGCAGCATGTCGCGCGTTCGCGCCACCAGCGCCGCGTCCGGCACCACCGGTGACGCGACCGGGCCGTCGGCGAAGAGATTGTTGAGATGCGTCGTCAGCGCCGCGCGCTGATCGGTGGTCGCGTCACGCGGCAGGTTGCGTTCCCAATCGAAGGTGATCCAGGCCTTCAGGGCCTCGGCATCGAAATGCTTCGGATCGTTGAGCATCAGGTAGGCCTTGAGGGTTTCGTAGGCCAGTTCGAGATTGCTTCCGTCCAGTCCCCGCAACTGACTCTCGATGCGCTTCGAGAGCCGCGGAAAGAACGCGTCGCGCAGCAGGCTGCGGTAGGCCTGCTCGGCGGCCGAATCGAGCTTGTCGCCCTGGAACAGTCCCAACCCCATGCCGAAAGGAGCATCGCCGCGCGTGCGGGTAGCGGTCGACGTGACGTTGCGCACCGCATCGAGGGCGGCCAGGATGGTCAGCGGGTCGCCCTGTGAAGTGGCGGCAATCTGCGCGACGACCGTCTTGGCCGCTGCCGTACTGGCCTGCACCTCGTCGACGTAGGTCCGGTTGCGCAGATAGCTGAGCGTCCAGCCGAACAGCAGCAGCAGCGAGAGCAGGGCCATGGCAACCAGAGCCCCCGCGTGGACCAGGCTGCGTCGCCGTTCCCACTTGAGGTTGGCGCCCCCCAGACGGGATTCGGCGAATACCACTTCGCGCAGCAGGCGCGTCAGGAAGAAGCTCTTGCCGCTGCCGGCCGCCGGGCGCAGCAGACGCCGTTCGACACCGAAGGCACTGCCCAGGCTCGCCATGACGCGGTCGATCGGATTCCCTTCCTGCGTCCCGCTGGTGAAATAGACGCCGCGCACCATCAACGGGTGGTCGTAGCCGGACGGGGCGAAGACCTTGCCGAGAAAGGCCTCGAGCAGCCGGCTGGCGGCCCCGAACTGCTGGTCGAAGGCGCTGATCGCGCTCCTGCGCAGGAGGTCGGTCTCTTCCTGCAGGCGCGGCACGAGCTGGCCGTGCAGGCGCTCCAGCAGCGCCGCCAGTTGCCCGGGCAGTACCTGCAGCGCCTCGGCGCCGGTTTCGTCAAGCGGGAAGGTGCAGCCCCAGACCTGGTCCCGCGCCTCCTTGCCGAGGTTGGAGAAGAACTCGTTGAAGCCGGCCATCAGGTCCGACTTGGTGACCAGGACGTAGATCGGCAGGCGCACGCCGAGCCGGGAATACAGTTCCTGGACCCGCGCCCGCAGCGCCTCGGCATGGCGAGTGGCTGCGGCTTCCGACTGTGCGAGCAGGTCGCCGAGACTGACGGTCAGCAGCACGCCGTTCAACGGCTGGCGCGGACGATGCTTGCGCAGCAGGGCAAGAAAGCCCAGCCACGCCTCGCGGTCCGCGTCATGATCGGAATCCTGCGTCGTATAGCGACCGGCGGTGTCGATGAGGACGGCTTCGTCGGTAAACCACCAGTCGCAGTTGCGTGTGCCGCCGACTCCCTTCAGCTCCTGTCTGCCGAGCTTGTCGGCAAGCGGAAAGCGCAGGCCGGAGTTGACCAGGGCGGTCGTCTTGCCGGCGCCGGGCGCACCGATGAAGACGTACCACGGCAGCTGGTAGAGGTAACGCGCCGAGCCGAGGCCGCGCAGGCGCGCCAGCGCGCCGCCCTTGACCGGCTGCGCCTGGCTCTGGCGCAGCACCTTCACCGCCTCTTCGAACCGCTGCCGCAGGGTCGCCACCTCAGGCGACTCGACCGCTTGCTCGCTGGTCTTGCCGAGCAGCCCGTCAAGCAGCCTGGCATTGCTGCTGCGTGCTCGCCAGCGGCGGATCGCCAGGCGCAGGATGACCAACAGGACCAGCAGGCCGATCATCAGCCAGCGGACGGTTTCCGATGCGAACGGCTCATGGCCCGCGATGGCCAACAGCGGACTGACGAACCAGATCAGCAGCGACAGCGCGATCAGACCCAGCGTTCCGAGCACGATCGGGTGGAGCAGCGCGCGCAGGATCCTTTTCATCTGTCTCCCCTTGTCGATGCAGCGGCGTTCACGTCGGGGCCGGGCGCAGCGGGATACACGATGATCTCGACCCGGCGGTTGCGGGCGCGGCCTTCGGCTGTGTCATTGCTCGTCACCGGGTCGGTCTCGGCGCGTCCTTCCGTTCTGATCGCCGGGCGTGCGCCGAGATGGGGCGACAGCGTTGCCGCGACGGCGTCGGCGCGTGCCTGCGACAGATGCCAGTTCGAGGGGAATCGGGCCGACCGGATCGGGCGGTTGTCGGTATGGCCCTTGACCAGCACGCTGCCCTGTACCTGCCGTATGGCATCACCCACGCGTGCCAGCAGTTGCGTGAAGGTGGGCGAGAGCGTCGCGCTGCCCGCCTCGAAGAGGCCATCCCCCTGCGCCAGGACGATGCTGTGGTCGGGCAGGTCGCGGACGATGACGCGGCCGGCCTCGATATCGCTGACCAGAAAGTGCGCCAGTCGGGCCGGCGCCTTCGCCGGCGGCGGCTGCGGGCTGGCGGCGGCTGGCGGTGCGCCTGCCTTGAGGGCGAGGATCGCGGAAAACGCCGGGTCGGAATGGCGGTTCAAGGCGAACGAGGCCAACAGGTAGAGCAGTGCCAGCACGAGCGTCGAGAGCGCGGCGACGGCCCACAACGGAAGATTTTCGCGCAGGGGGCGCGTTGCCCCGGCGGTGCTTTGCCAGGCCGGCGAGAGTTCGCGGCTGATCTCCCCGCGCTCCTTGAGCAGCATCTGCGCCAGGCGCTCACGAATCGAAGCCAGTTGTGCGTGACCATTCTGCAGCACCCGGTAGCGTCCCTCGAAGCCGAGGCTGAGAATCAGGTAGAACAGTTCGAGCAAGTCGCGATGGGTGCCCGGCTGTTGGGCAACCCGGCCCAGAAGCTCGAAAAATTTCTCGCCGCCCCAGGCCTCGCCATGGAACTGCACGAGCAGGCTGCGCTGCGCCCACACCTTCTCGCCCCAGGGCGTGTTGGCGGCCGCTTCGTCGAGGAATGTGCACAGGGCATAGCGGCCCGCCATCACCTGCTCGTGCAGAACCCCGCGTTCCTTTGCCTGGCGCTCGAAAATGCTCACCGCACGTGCCAGCGCCTCGCGCAGACCACCCGGATCGGCGTGGTGGACCTGGCGCAACTGCGGGGCAAGATTGAGCAGTGGATTGGCGGCCGCAACCAGCGGGTTCAGCCCGGTGTTCCAGTCGAGGGAGGATAGTTCGACCCGCTCGAAGCGGGACCCGGCAGGCGATCCTTCGCTCGAGCTGGCTGCTGCCGGGCGACTCGATCTCGCTCCGGGCGAGGGTACGAGCAGGGTCTTGTCCGACGGGGGCAAGAAAGGATCATCGTGCACCATGTGGCCCATCTCCAGTCATGCGGCAGCGCGACAGCGGCTGTGGTCAGGCGCGGATGGCCCACAGCGCGAGCTCGAGCGACGGGAAGTTGCCCGAGACGTAAATGCCCAGCCCACCCGAATCGTTGAGCTGTTTCCACAGATCCCCCGAGTTCTCCAGTTCGAAGTAGCTGAACCCGGCGTGGTAGGGAATCTGCCGCGGCGCGACGGCCAGCGGGCGCAGGGCGATTCCGGGCAGTTGCAGATTGACCAGTTCGCGGATCTTCTCCAGCGGCCCCAGCTTCGCCTGGGCCGGAAAGCGTGTCCGCAGTGTCTCGCTGGGCATCTGCGCGTTCACCGCCAGAACGAAACCGGCGTTGCGCAGCAGGCTGCGATCGGCGATCACGCCGACATAGCGCCCCTGCTTGTGGTCCTGGAGTTCGATCTGCATCGCGTTCTCCTCGATGACGGTTCCCAGGAACCGTCTGATCTCGGTCATCAGCGGGGCGAAGCAGAGTTCGAGCGCATCATGATTGTAGGCCGGCATGGGAGCCGGGCATCTTTCAGTGCGCACCAGCGTTGCCAGTTCGCCGGCGAGTTCCAGCAGGCGCGTGAACAGACGCTCGGGATGGAGCTGGGACTGCTCCAGCAGATGGTTGAACACCGGCAAGTGGCGGTTCACGGTCAACAGGAAGACGAAATGGGCAATCTCCGCCACCCCGCCCGCGGCGGGCTGGACGACCCTGGCCGCCAGTGCATCCGAGCGCTGCTTGAGCAGCCCGGAGATCTCGCGCAGGATGCTGGCGAGGACCGGCGAGACCCGGCACGACAGCGCCGGCGGGATATGGCTGCGGTCGACCAGCAGGCTGTTGTCGGGGCGTCGCTCGCTGATGCGCAGGACGGCGAGCCGCAGGAAGGCATCGGATATCCGTTCCGCCACCACCAGGCGCAGCCGTGGGTATCCCACCTTGACCGGCTGCGCGCTCGAGTCGGCCGTCGTCGAATCGCTGAACTCCTCGTCGGCCTGGGTGAAGCGGGCGAGATCGGCAGCGGTGTCCGACGGCAGGGCGTCCTCGAGGCTCTCCGGCCGGCGCAAGGGCAGCGCCAGATAGACGACGGCATTGCGGGCGTCCGGCGGGAAATCGAGGGCGAGCGGGGCGGGATGCGCCGCCGGAAAGTCAAACGGCGTACCATCGGGCAGGACGCCGCGGGCCGCCAGCAAGGCGACCTTGCCCGTGCTCAGCGCGCCCTCATCGAGTTCGAGGTGGCTGAACCCCCAGAAGAGCCCTCCCAGCGCGCGCGCGCGGCTTTCGACGAACCACTCGGTGTAGCGGTCCTGTTGCTGGAAATGCTGTGGGCGAAGGAACAGGCCCTCCGACCACACGACCTTACTGAACCAGGACATGGCTGCCCCCCGGAGCAAGAAAAAGGACGGGCGCCCCCGCGCGCCGCCCCTTCAACATCAGCGCGCGCGCGGCGTGATCGAGACGCTGTTCCTGTCGACCCGGATCGAATAGCTGGTCGTCATGTTCTGGGGAACTGGAGCGGTTGCGCGCCAAAGCGTCTGGTTGAAATCACGAAAGGCGACAAAAACGCCAAGTGCATGGGCATCGCCGAGCGGCCGCAACTCCACCGAGTGGCGTTGGCCCGGCCTGAGCGTCAGTTCCTCGCGCAGCACCTTGCTGGCAGCAAGCACGGTGTCGTCGCGCTCGAAAAGCGAGAAGTAGTCGGCACTGTCAAAAGCGCCGGTACTCTGAAGAAGATAGTAGCGGACCACCACCGGCATCCCCCGGCCCGTGACATCGGCGTTGACCGAATCGGCAGCCGTCAGATCGATGCGGACGATCGTCGGCTTCGGCGGTGGCGGCGGGGAAGCACATGCAGCGAGGAGCACGACCCATGCGGCCACGGCAACGACAAGAGCGTATTTTCTTGTATTCATCAAGCCATGCCCTGTTCAGGTGGGTCTTGCGCTACGTGGCGATTATTGTCGACATCGAGGCCGGGCGCAACCCCATGCCGGCGACACGAGGGCTGCGCCTGACCGCGCCTTGGCGGTGGCACGCGGGCAGCTGCAGGCGGGCGGCTGGGGACTGCCGGCAGGGCGCAGCGAGGGCCGGCAGGCGACTGCCGAGCCATCACGTTCCGGTCACTGTGGGAACAAGCCATTCGCTGCTCGCTGCCATGACGGGGCAGAGCAAACGGCCGCTCGGGCAGCATGTTTCCCTGCCGCTCGGCTGTCGGCTGCCGGAGTCCGGGGGCCGCCCGGTACGGGCGACCCCCGACGTGCCCGCGGACGCCGAACCGTTGCCGGAGACTACTTGGCCGGTTTGGTCGTGATCTCGACGCGGCGGTTGACCGCGCTGTTGGGGCTGTCCTTGTCCTTGAGCTGTGCCGACCCGACGCCCGTCGCGGCAAGGAACGACGGCGTAACGCCGAAATCCTTGATGAAGTACTGGCGAACGGCTTCCGCACGCTGCTGCGACAGACGCTGGTTCAGCTGCTGCGAGCCGGATGCATCCGTATGACCGACAAAGACGACCTTGTTCCCCGACTGCTCGTTACGCTTCAGCACCGGGCCAAACTGGGCAAGCAGGCTCATGGCAGCGGCCGAGATCTGCGCCGACCCGACAGCGAAAGAGACATCGACAGGCAGCGAGTAGGTCTTCCGCGACACGATCTGCCCGCAGGTGAAACCGGCTTTCGCCGCTTCAGCGCAGTCGCTCGCGGTCGCCGACTTGGGGAAAAGCCCCTCCTCGATGGACTCGGCCGTGACCTGCCCGGTCAGCTCGACGACATTGCCGGCCGGCCCTGCAGCCGTGGCCACTGCCGGGAAGAACAGCCCGAGAGCGCTGCAAAGGAGCAAAGAAAGGAATGAAGAACGATGCATGGCGTGATACCTCCCTCCGAAAGAACCCGATAGGACCCGGCGCATTGTTTGCGCCTCGACCCCCTTGATTATAATCACTGTACCGGCTATGCGCAGGTTCTTTCACTGCTGCTGGCGCGGTTTTGGGCGCAGCGTGGCGCCGGCCGGGGCAGGACGTTCATCGCCGGCAGCGACTTGCCGGCCGCTCGGCAACCCGCGCTTCACTGCGCAGCGAAGCGCCCGGGCAGGCGAGCCGTCACCGGCGGTCGATCAACAGACGTCCGACTTGCGCGATCCGCACAGACCCTTCGGCGGCTGGTAGCCGAGGCGGACTGCTTCCGGTCCGAAGAACTCGGCGTCGGGATCCCCCTTCTGCGCCAGTTGCCGGTACAGCTGGTAGCAGGCGATGGCGTTGCCGAGCAGCCCGGAGTAGCGCAACCACTGCTCGCTGCGCGCCGGATTCGCTGCGAGATCGCCGCTGCCGAGGCGGTAGCTGTCCGCAATCCGCGCCGCCGCGTCCTTGTCGCCGCGCAGCGCCTTGCGCATGTCCTCGGCAAAGCGTTCATCGCTGCTGCTGACGCGAAAGGCGCTCAGGGACAGGCGAACGAAGCGGCTCGAGAGTGCCCGCAGCGCGTCCTCGGCGCCAGCCAGTGCGACCCGCGTCTGCGGCTCGTAGCGGCCCTCGGGGTAGGATCGGAGGAAGCTCTCGGCAGCCTTCTTGATGTCGGCCGGCGTTGGCGCGGCGAGAACGGCCTCAAAGGCATCGTCCTCGGCGGTGCGCGGCCCGCTCGTGGCACGCGCCTTGCCCAGCCGGAACACGCCGGTGCGGCCGGTGGTGATGTGTGGCCGTTGCGCCAGCTTGCGAATGATCGCCAGCGAATGGTTCGACATCGTTCGCGCCACGCGCAGGCGGGTGAACTCGAAGATGTCGGCGAACGAGATTTCCTGATCGACGTTGGTGAGCACATGCACCAGTTCACGCGTGTAGAAGCTGTTCTGGTTCGGATCGCTCGGCGACAGCGAGACCTGGCCGGCACTGGCCGAAAAGGCGACGATGCAGCCCGTCGGCGCCGTTGAATAGTTGAACGCTCCGGTTTTCTCGTCTTCCGAAATGCCATCCCGGCAGGCATCGATGACGGCCACGCCAAGCCCCGGGTAGCGCTGCGGAAACGCAGCGAGGACCTCGTCCTGCAGGTTGACCGACTTCTCCTTGGCTTTCGGATCGTCGCTGGCGACGCCGGAAGGCAGCAGATAGTTGCGCCCTTCGTACTGCATGCCGTGGCCGCAGAAGTAAACGATGCCGATTCCCCGGCCATCATCGGGCAGGCCTCCCATTCGCTTGCCGAAGCGGTCGACCGCCGCCGCAAAGCGGGCGCGGTCGACATCGTTCTCCACCTGCACGTCGAAGCCGTGGAGGCGCAGCGCCGCCTCGAGGTCGCGGCCGTTCTTGCGTGCCGGCTGGATGCTCTTGCCATCCGGATAGCTGCCACAACAGATCAACAGCGCGATCCGATGACCGGGCGTGTGGCCCGCATCACGCCCGCCCGTCTGCGCAGCCGCGTCCGCTTCGCCGGCGGCGACCGCGCAACGCGTCGCCAGACCGATCTGGCTGGACAACAGGATGCCGGCGGCGCGGGCGAGAAAGCGTCGTCGGGACGGCGAAGCGCGGAGCGATCTACCGTGTATTGAAGCGGGAGCCCTCATCTCATCTCGACCAGAAGCGATGTGCAACGAGCCGCAAGAATAGCCTGAATTGGCGCGCAGCGGGAGCACCACGGGTCGCTGCGCCTGGCTCTTGCCAGGGCAGGTAGCGGCTCCCGGCGTGCCTCTGCCGAACACGGCAGCACGCGGCGCTGCCGGCATCGTCCTCGACGCAATGCTGGCATAAAAATGGTGGCGGCTTCGTCTATGCTTGTGTCGCGATCATTTTTTGAAAAAACATGCTTGATCGCCATGAGAGGCACTTGGCGCGAGGTGCTTGCGCCCGCTTGCGTGTTTTCGCGCCGCTATCGGCTTCAGGAGTCGCCACATGAGCTTGCGGGCAAGAAAGTTGCATCCCTCCGCTGTCGACTTCGTCTATACTCACGTCGCGATCATTGTTTGAAGAACATGCGATGGCGCGGCGTGATCCTGGCGGGGGAGGGCGGGGTCGGGATGATCGACCTGTCGGGTTGATCGGCTTTCTTGGGGGAGAGCGGGATGCTGGGCGACACTCGCGGCCGCGGGTGCCCTGTTCGCGGCGTGGTCTTGGCGGTGCTGTGGCTGCTGGTTGGCGAAGCGGCGTACGCGCAGGTCGACGCGGGGGGTCTGTTGCGCGACATCCAGGGCACGCCGGGTCTGCCGAAGCTCGACGACGCCGAGGTCGGCAGCGAACTGCCGCTGCCGAAGCGCGAGATTGCCGACGTCCCGGAACTGCGGCTTGACGTCGCCGGTTTCGAGATCGTTGGCGTCAGCGCGGACGAAGCCGCCGCCGTGCGCGACAAGCTGGGGTCCTTCACCGGCAAGGACAAGACGTTCCAGGACCTGCTCGACGCCGCCGGCGTGGTCAAGAACCATTTCAATGCGCAGGGCTACCTGCTCGCGCAGGCCTACATCCCCGAACAGAAGATCAGCGACGGCATCGTCCGCATCGTCGTCCTCCTCGGCCGCCTGGGCAAGATCGACCTCAACTACAACGAGCAGACGCCGGTTTCGCGCGCGCGCATCCAGGGCTACCTCGACCGGCTCCAGGCCGGCAGCGTCCTGCAGACGAGCGACGTGGAACGGGTCCTCTTCCTGATCAACGACCTGCACGGCGTCAGCGCCCGCTCGACCGTCCGCCCGGGCAGCGAACCCGGAACCGCCGACCTCGTGCTCGACGTCGAACCCGACCAGCGGCTCTCCGGGCAGGTCCAGATCGACGACATGGGATCGCGCTACACCGGCACCAACCGCATCACCGGCAGCCTCGTCTTCGGCTCGCCGCTCGGTCTCGGCGACTCCCTGTCGCTGCGCGCCCTCTTCTCGCAGGACGGCGGCACCGGCTACGGCTCCGCCAGCTACGTCGTCCCGGTGGGCAGCGACGGCCTGCGACTCGGCGTCTCCTACTCCTACCTTGGCTACACCCTGCTCGAAAAGCAGGGCATCCCGGAGGGCAACGGCCTCGCCCGCGACATGATGGCCTTCGCCCTCTACCCGATCGTCCGCTCACGCAACCTCAACGTCTTCGTCCAGGCCGGCTACGACTACCAGAAATTCACCGACAACCCCGACGCCGGACTGTCGATCCACCGCACCTCCCGCTCCGTTCTGCTCACCCTCAGTGGCGACCTGCGCGACGGACTCTTTGGCGGCGGCATCAACAACTTCTCGCTCGGCTACGTCAACGGCACGCTCGACAACCCCACCGCCGAGGTC
>ERZ761603.926-NODE-926-length-23095-cov-33.641059_pt1 | contig 23095 bp, 17 predicted proteins | sample MGYA00511879_ERZ761603 | MGnify/ENA primary metagenome ERZ761603 (study PRJEB28899, sample SAMN02850040) | bioreactor sludge metagenome | biome: EBPR Sludge; feature: EBPR Bioreactor; material: flocular biomat | place: Australia: Thorneside Wastwater Treatment... | reverse complement strand
GGACAGCCAAACTACGTCACACCCCGGCTAATGCCAATATACTACACCAACGCCCTTTGAAGAAGTTTGATGACTGGTATTTTGATTTCTACCCTTACCTTTTCCTGATTAGCAATAAACGTCAGCCACGCGAATCGAGCGCAGAGGCTGCGGGTGTTGTTCCGACGGCGGCGATCAAGAGGCGCTGGTGGAGCGAGCGCAGATCGAAGCGCCGGTTGAAGCGATAACAAGACACGGCAAGGTAGCGTGTCGCGTACTTTCGAAAGTCGAACGCATGGTAGCAACCCAACAAAGTGGTCTTGAGATTGCCGAGGGCGGTGTTGATCCACTGGAACTCCAGCCCCTCCTTCGGCTTGCGCCCGGCAATGACGGTCGACTGGTGACTGCAGCCTGCCTCTGTGACAGCCCCAAAGCAGGCCAGTCCATCGGAGAACACCGCGCTCCCCGGTGCCAAATGATCTTTCGCCCAGGCGGCCACCACCTTGAGCGTAAGGCCGGGAAGCGGTGTCAGCCGGACGCACAGCGGACGATCCGCTTCGCTCAGCGGAACGGCCGCAACGAAGGCCACCTTGTTCTCGGAGCCGCGTCCGACCTTGCCACCGGTGCGCTCGCCGCCGAGGTAGGCGTCATCGACTTGGACTTTCCCTTCAAGCAGATAACGCTCTGCGCGGTCGGCCATCACCCGCATGAGCTTGTGGTGGATCAACCAGGCGGTGGGGTAACTCACGCCCAGTTGGCGCTTCAGGGCCCGGGCCGACAACCCGGTCTTGGCCTGACTGATCAGGTAGATCGCCAGGAACCAGGTGGTCAGCGGCAACTTGGTGCCCTGAAACACGGTGCCGGCAATCAGCGAGGCTTGATGACGGCACCCGTTGCATTGAAAGACCTTGCGGACAGCAAAACCCGTTCGGCCAGCGAACCTCTTCCAGCACCCGCTCACATTGCGCCGCGGTTCCGCAGTCCTTCAGAAATTCCGGCATCGACAGTCCGTGTTGAAATTGAATCCGGTTCATCGCCATTTCGTACCCCTCCAAGTGTACTGTGCGGGTGACTCTACGGTCAGTCAAGGTCACCAGATGAACCCAGCTGACGTTTGTTGCTAATCAGGTACCTCTTTGACCACATTCCGTTATTGATTGTGTGATACTACAAATGCAAATCTTGAACAAATTATTAGTGAGTTCCCTTTGAATCTGCGCGTTTTGATAGCATACTCTATGGCGTCGACTCTTACTCAGACGACGCTTGACTACCTTAACGCTTTTAAGGACTATCTCGGTGGAAATGTTGACTATCTCCACGTAACGCACGATTCACAAATAAGAGTGTCGCTTAGCCGATATGATGCCGTTATTCTGAATTATTGCGCAAGATTGTGCGTTGAAGGCTACGTTTCAGCGGACTTTTTCGAACAGTTGAAAAACTTTGAGGGTCTGAAGATTCTCGCGGTGCAAGATGAATATAATCGCACCAATGTTCTCAAACGGGCAATTAGGGAAATCCAATTCCATGTTGTGCTGACCTGCGTGCCGCAGGACTCATTGGAGTACGTCTATCCCCGAAGTGAGTTCCCAGAAGTTCGTTTTGAGACGGTTTTCACTGGTTACGTCCCAGAGTCCATCTCTGTAGCGAAAACTCAATTGAAACCCCTTCGAGAAAGGCCGATTGTTGTGGGCTACCGGGGGAGGGACATTGGCGGCTTTTACGGTCGGCTTGGGTTCGACAAATACGAAATCGGACGCCGAATGAAGGAAATTTGTGGGCAGCGCGGAATTCCGCATGACATTGCCACAGATGAAGAAAGTCGTATCTATGGCCCGACATGGTTCGATTTCGTCGGTTCTTGCCGGGCTATGCTTGGCTCTGAGTCAGGATCGAACGTGTTCGATTTCGACGGTTCTCTAGAGCGTCAGTTTGGAGACCTTGAGCGCGAACTTGGTCACCGTCCATCTTATTCCGAGTTTCTGCCGGTGGTTGCGCAACGCGATTCAGAAATCTCAATGGGGCAGATTTCACCGCGCGTTTTCGAATGTGCCCTCATGAGAACGCCGATGGTCCTGTTCCGAGGAAGGTACTCTGACGCGATTGAACCGAATATCCATTACATTATGCTGGAAAAGGACTTTTCCAACGTCGACGAGGTACTGTCCCGACTGGACCGTTTCGATGATCTCGAGGCAATGACTGAGCGTACCTATGATCATCTCGTGGCCTCTGGTCGGTTTTCATATCAAGCCTACATGAGTCGAATTTCCGGAATCATCGATGAAGAAATTAGGAGCCGGTCGCGTACTCGCGAAAATACTGGTGCTCCGGAAATGGTGTTGAATTCAGAAATTCCTCATTGGCTGCTTCAGAAACCTACGGACAAACCGCAGCCTACTTCGCTTTTCCAGTTGATCGAGAAGAAGAAGCTTTTCTCGGTCTATGTCAATGAGATTATGAGATTGCAAGAGTTGGAAATGGCAACGCTCCTCAACTATCGCCTTGCTTCCGACCAATTACTGAAGGATCTGCCTGCAGGAGGAGAGGGGTTTTCTCCCGCGGGAGAATTCGGGCGGTTGCTGGATGACGTGGAGTTACAGTTTCGCACATTTGCTGAAGAGCGTTCCGGCATGAGTGAGCTAGCATCTCGCTTTGGGGATATCACCAATCTTTCCGAGATGTGCCAACTGCTTGAGGTTTATGAGAGACAAGCAAGGACACTTATGGCGATCTATGACAAGCTTAATTCGACGTGGAATGAACTGGTCACTCAACTTCGCATTTCTGGAGACCATGTTGCTATGGCCAAGTATTCCATGCTGCGTACTATATGGTCGAAATTGCCACTTTCAACCCGGGAATTCTTCCTGCCATTCATTAACCGCATTCTAACTAAACGGTAATTGGACTTATGTGCGGGATATTTGGTTTCTGTACGATCGGACCGCGCCACCGCGAGTTCTTGTTGTCTGAATTGGATATTGGTCTGGAACGGATTCGCCACCGCGGACCGGATGGATCAGGAAAATGGATAGCACAGAATGGGCGGGCAGGCTTTGGGCATGTTCGTCTTTCAATTATCGACTTGGCAGCTGGCGCTCAGCCGATGCACAGTGATGATGGACGTTACACCATCATCTACAACGGTGAGATCTATAACTACATCGAGCTGCGGGACGAACTGGGTGAAGGATTGTTCCGCACTCAATCTGATACTGAAGTTGTCCTACGGGCCTTCCAGCGCTGGGGGGTCCAATGTGTGGAGCGGTTACGCGGCATGTTTGCCATAGCGATCTGGGATGCTGTCGAGCAAAAGCTGTTCATGGCCAGGGATCGCTTCGGAATCAAGCCGTTTTATTGGGCTCAGACCCCGAACGGCCTGTATTTCGCTTCAGAGATAAAGGCGCTGCTTCCTTTCTTGAAGGAGCGCCTTGTCAACAATGCTGCTCTTTCGGATTACTTTGCTTTCCAGTTTTGTCTGGGAGAGAAGACCTTGATGAGCGGCGTCTGGCAAATGCCGGCTGCGCACTACGCCAATGTTTCGCCAGGGCAGACCCCGAAGCCAGTACGGTACTGGGAAGTTCACTACGATATCGATTTTGATCATACAGAGCGTTGGTTCACAGAACGCTTGAGAGAATTGGTCGAAGATTCCGTGCGCGTTCATCTTCGGGCGGACGTCGAGGTCGGCAGCTATGTTAGCGGTGGCATTGACTCGAGTTTGCTCGCAGCGCTAGGGCGAGAGGTTCGACCGGATGGACGTTACCAGGCGTTCAATGGCCGCTTTCTGGACAGCCAGGATTTCGACGAGTCCCGCTATGCCCAGGCGCTGGCCGATGAACGGAACATGCAGCTGCATGTGGCGGATATTGGCGAAAGCGATTTCGTTGATCACATCTCCAAGGTGATCTGGCACCTTGACCAACCGGTTGCGGGGCCGGGGTCGTTTCCCCAATACATGGTTTCGAAACGCGTCGGCGAGAGCATCAAAGTTGTCCTCGGTGGGCAGGGTGGTGATGAAATCTTCGGGGGTTATGCCCGCTATCTGGTTGCCTACTTCGAGCAGTGCATCAAGGGTGCCATCGAAGGGACATTGCACAACGGAAATTATGTGGTGACCTATGAGTCGATCATTCCGAATCTTCAGATGCTCAAGCAGTACAAGCCGATGCTACGTGAATTCTGGGCGAGTGGGCTGTTTGGCGAGCGTGATGAGCGTTATTGGCGACTCATAAATCGGGCCAATACCTTTGGTGGCATCCTTGCACCCGAAGCTATCGACCAGAGTTCCACTTTCGAAGAGTTCAAGAAGATATTCTGGGGTAGCAATGTCGGCAAGGAGTCGTATTTCGACTCGATGACCCACTTTGACTTCAAGACCTTATTGCCTGCTCTATTGCAAGTCGAGGACCGCATGAGCATGGCGCATGGGGTTGAGGCCCGGGTTCCGTTCCTCGATCATCCTTTGGTCGAGTTTGCTGCCACGATTCCGGCGGACATCAAGTTTCGTCATGGCGAATTGAAGCGACTGTTGCGCACTGTATTTTCTAACAAGCTGCCGGTGGCCATTCGTGAGCGCAAGGATAAGATCGGCTTTCCGGTACCGTTGAATCTCTGGCTGAAGAAGGGGGGGCGCGCGCGGGACTTTATCGGGGATTTACTTGGCACAGAAAACGCAAGGACGCGTCCGTATCTTGGCGCAGGGCTTTCGGTAGATTCTGTGCTGGATTCGCAAAGCGTTTACGGGCGCAATCTTTGGGCGCTGGTCAGCCTGGAGCTGTGGCATCGCCAATTTGTTGACGGATGAAGATACTGGCCTCTTGCACGAATTGGCCTATTGCTGAAGCGCGGCAAAGGCGGTCTTGAGCAAATCTGCATTACGCTCGGCGCAATGAACGATTGCGGCCTGCGACGACTGAGCTTTCATTTTGTTGAGAGCGTCCGCATTGAGACCGTTCAGTTCCTTAGCCAAAGCTCGTGGTTCAAACGATTCGGCAACCACGCCGCAACCAAATTGGGCGACGATGCGGGCCATTTCTGGTGACGGGCCAATGGCAACGGCAAGGCGCGCTTGCAGGAATTCAAAAAACTTGTTCGGTAGCGCGTGAAGGTAATTGAAGTTTGTTGGTTCCAGCAAAAACAAACCCACGTCATATTGCGCAGAGAAGGAGACGATCTGATTCATTTCTACTGCGGGAAGAAAATGAATGTTGCGGGAGCTAGCGGCCTGTCGCATCAATTGCGCAACGTATCTGGTGTCGCCTGGAATGAGAATGAAGTCCACCGTGAAGCGCGCATCAAGCAAATTCCCCAATTCGATCATGCTTTCGATGCGGCGTGAGCGGGCTGCAACACCGTGGTGTATCACCCGGATCCGAGACGGATCAGTCTTGTGTATAGGAAGATTGTGGAATCCTGGCGCGTTCGTTATCACAGTCGGGCGAGCACCATACTGCCGAGTGTATTCTTCGGCAATGCCAGCGCAAACGGTTGTCACCATGGTGGCTTTCGGCAGGTACTGCCTGCATAGGTAGTCGCTATATTTCTGGAACAGGAAACGCCAAAGCCAACGATCTTCCAGTTCCCTTGGGGAGTATTCGTGGAGGTCGACAAGAACGGGTGCTCCTCGCGCAAGGCGCAGTGCCAGGGGGAGCGTTTGAATGTCGTTGGCAACGACAAAGGGGTACCTCGCGTGGCCAAGGTCAGCAAGTGCGCGAATGACGTGACCCTGGGACCAATAGAATTGCTCGAAACGTCCTGTCTTGAGGCAGAACAAGGCATGAGCACGGCCGACGGGGGTGCGGCGTTGGATCGGCACCGTGTAGGAGGTGACCCCGTCGATCGCCATAACTCCGGTGCCTGCTGCGAGAACAGCCTGCTGGCCCTTAAGGACATCAATCTGTCTGAAAACACGCGGGTCGCGCTGGATGTCTGATAGCGACAGCACCAGCACCGGTGAGGATTTGCTTGACATGTCTTTCGCCGAGATGAATTTGCCATTATAGCCAAGGGGTTGCTAGAATGACAGGCTTGGCGTGTGCGGTGGCAACTGTCCCCCTTGGGCGCCAAGATTTGGTTTCAAGCGTCAACAATCTCGCTGCGTTGATAATTCCCTAACCTTTCTCGGGACGGGTATGTGTGGTCTAGTTGCTCTGCTTAGTGATTCGCCAATCGATTCTCGCTTGGTGATTCGCATGCGCGATCGCCTGATCCATCGCGGTCCCGACCATGGGGGTCTTTGGGTGCGCGACGACAAGAAACTGGCGTTTGGGCACCGTCGCTTGGCCATTATTGACGTCTCTGCGGAGGCAAACCAGCCAATGCAGAGTGAAGACGGGCGGTTCGTGATTACATATAACGGGGAGATCTACAACTACCTTGAACTGCGGGACACGCTCGCCACAAAGGGCCACACCTTTCGTACGGGCAGTGATACGGAAGTTCTATTGGCAAGTTATATGCATTGGGGAGTTGAATGTCTAAGCCGATTGAATGGGATGTTTGCATTTGCCTTGTGGGATGCGGTTCAACACCGCTTGTTCGTGGCCAGGGATCGTTTTGGCGAAAAGCCGCTATTCTGGGCGCGCTCAAACGACCGGTGCGTGGCCTTTGCATCAGAAATGAAGGCTCTACTCTGCCTCCCCGGCGTTTCCGATGCAACCAATGATGACGTCTTGGGAAATTATGTGGCAGGCACCTATTATGAAGATGGTCCTGAAACATTTTTCCGGGATATTCAGCGTCTACCTCCTGCTCATGCGATGGTCTTTGACAATGGTGGCAGTCAGTTGCGCTTTTGGCGCTACTGGACGCCCGACTATAATGCCATTGACGACTCAATTGGCGAGGGTGAGGCGGTGCAGCGTTTCCGAGAGTTGCTCGAACGGAGCGTTCGTATGCGAATGCGCGCGGACGTGGCGCTCGGGTCCAGTCTTTCTGGCGGGCTGGATTCGTCCACCCTGGTTGGTTTCCTTGCTAAGCTACGTGAAACCGAAACGTCCTTCACACAAAATACCTTTTCAGCCAGGTTCGATGATGACTTGACGATTTCCGAAGGACCGCAGATCGATGCGGTAGTCAAGCAGGCAGGCGCCCATCCTTTCTCGGTTTCACCTAGCCCGCAACGACTCATGGAGGAATCACCGAGATTGCATTGGCACCAGGAGGAGCCATTTCTCTCGGCTTCGATTTATCTTCAGTGGTGTGTCGCACGATTGGCGCAAGAAAACAACACAATCGTCCTGATCGATGGACAGGGCGCTGACGAAGTTCTCGCTGGATATCAACATTATTTCAAGAGCTTTCAACTTGACCTCCTGGATAAGCGCAAATACTGGAGTGCAGTTCGAGAAACAACAATATTCAACGGGCGTTTGCGGCGGGCCAGTCGTGGTTTCAAGGATAGTGCCAGGCGTTTTAATGCGCGAATCGCTTTTTCGCTTCTTGAAATTATTGGTATGGCAGGAATAAAGCGTCCTGCGTTGTACAAGGGGCCGTACGATGTTGGGGTTCCGGAAGCTGGACCCGGATTACGTCTAAGGCGTCAACTGGCGGAAGCGCTGCAGTACAACTGCCTACCTCAACTGTTGCGCTATGCAGACCGAAACTCGATGGCTTTTTCACGGGAAGCTCGCTTGCCTTTCCTGGACTACGATTTGGTCGATTACTGTATATCTCTGCCGGATAGCTTATGGATAAAGAACGGTTGGCAGAAGTTCATCATGCGGAAGGCTACAGACGGCCTAATACCGGTAGAAATCCAGTGGCGCGCCGACAAGGTGGGGTATGCCGCACCGCTGGACTTATGGCTGCGACGCGAGTTGAAACAATGGTGTCTTGATCGCTTGTTTAACGGACCGATAAGGGAAGTGCCCGGCTATCAGGAAAACGTACTTCGAGATCTTTGGGACACCCATCAGAGCGGCAGCGTTAACAACTCTTGGGCTTTGTGGCGCTGGATCAGTCTTAACGAATGGTTTTCGTTGCGTGCTTCCGGCGCGTGGCGTGATGGAATCCATTGATGCGCATAGCAATGACGTTGCAGCATGAGTGGAGAATCGACTCTCGCGTAATTCGCGAAGCTGAGGCCTTGGTTCGTGTGGGCCATCAGGTGCTTGTGGTTTGCCGTAGTCAGGCGGAGCAACCACTGACTGAAACGCAAAATGGAGTTGATTACCAATCCATCCCACGAACATCATCGGTCACTCTTCGCCATCTCTTTGCATTGTTTTTTGTACATCTGCGTGTTTATTCTCTGTGGGTCGTAACCCGTTTTGGAATAGGCTGGCGTTGTGGTCTTAGGGAAACTTGGAGATCATTAAGGCCATTAGCCATCTTGTTCCCCCTGTTAATGTTAGGCGTGCTAGCGAAATTACTTCAGGCACTCGTAGCACCACTTGTGAGTCTGGTAGTTCGCCCCATTGCTAAAAAGGTTTTTGCACCAACGACAAGAAAACTAATCTGGGATACATATCTGCGGGCGCGACATAAAGCCGTAGAAGCGCTATCCTTGTCTCGCATTAGGGATATCGCGAGGGATTATGTTGAGCCGCTTGTTCATTTGAATGATTATGCCGTCAGTTGCTCAGGATTTATCATTGGTTGGCGGCCAGACGTTGTGCACATTCACGATATGGTGTGCATGAGTGGGGGCTATGTCGCCGCGCGAAGACTAGCGGTGCCTTTTTTTTATGATGCCCATGAGCTGGAGACGCATACGAACTACCATCTTAGGCGTCTGACTTGGTTGTTTATTGATCGCTATCAGTATGCATTAATTCGTCGCGCGGCAGGAGTGATCACCGTCTGCGAAAGCATCGCCGACTGGTTATCACGCAAATATAAAATTGATCGGCCTACAGTTATTTTGAATACCCCAGATTTCGATGCTTCTGCAAAGAATGGCACCTGCAATGAAACGTTACGTGCCTATCTGGGATTATCCGATGGCGAAAGACTGGCCGTATATGTCGGTGCCGTAACCATTGACCGAGGTCTGGAGAACTGTGTTGAAGCCCTGCAGTACGCGCCTGGAATCCATTTGGCGCTTGTTGGGTCGCGTTACTCGGTGACCGAAGAGTTACTTGTTCGCCTTGCCGATCAGTTTGGCGTCTCGGAACGACTTCATCTTGTTGATCCCGTGCCAGGCAACTTGGTTGTGCCGTTCGTCCGATCAGCCACGTTTAGCTTGATTCCAATCCAGAACGTCTGCTTAAGCTATTACTATTGCATGCCAAACAAGTTGTTGGAAAGTGTTGTAGGTGGCCTGCCGGTAGCGATCGCCAGATTGAAAGAACTGAGATCTTTCCTTGCAATGTTTCCGGTCGGTACTGAGATGGACGAAAGTTCGCCAAGAAGCATCGCAACTGCGATGCAAGAGCTTTCGGAAGAAACCAATAAGTATCGCCCAACGGCTGATCAAATCTCAGCAATCATTGCGTACTATGGCTGGGAGAGCCAAAGAGCCAAGCTTGTTCACTTGTACGACGGTCTGAAATCGAGTGTATTGACCTAAAGAGCGCAAGCTGCCTGTCAATGTGCTTCTATGTTTGTTTTTTTCATGGAGTGCTGAGTAAGGGCAAGAGGTTGTTATTTCTTATGCTCGCTATTGCCTATCCCGCATTAGGGCACGACTGAATCAATGTGTGGCATCTTTGGTGGCGTCTGGCGCGATGGGGCCCATCGTCTTGAAGCCGCGTTGAGCGGTTCGGCGCGGGCATTGCGCTTCAGGGGGCCGGACGACAATGGGCAGGAGATCTTCATTCTTGGCGCGGCAACTATAGCGCTAGGTCACACGCGCCTGTCGATTATCGATCTGACGTTTGGTGGCCATCAGCCGATGCATTCGGCCGATGGCCTTGTTTCCATCGTGTTCAACGGCGAGATATACAACTACCGCGAATTGCGGAGTGAACTGAAACTGTTGGGTCATCGTTTCGCGTCAGATTCCGATACCGAGGTGCTACTGACGGCCTGGCGCCAATGGGGGCAAGACGGCCTGACCCGTCTGGTGGGTATGTTCGCGTTCGTAGTGTTCGATCGCGGGCAGGGAACGATCACCTGTGTGCGTGACGCATTCGGCATCAAGCCGTTCTTCTACGCGTTGGAACAGGGCAATTTCCTGTTTGCCTCGGAAATTCCGGCCATCAAGGAACTGAAACGAAACAAGGCCGAACTTGACTGGCAGCGAGCCTATGACTATCTCGTGCATGGCGATTACGACAGCGGGCCCCGCACATTTCTGGATGGGATCTTCCATCTCGAACCTGGTCACGTTCTTGAACTAGACATCGCCAGCGGACGGCTGGCCAAACCGGCGCTCTGGTGGCAACCCCAGATCGCCGAGCGGCGCGATCTCGGTTTCGCCGAAGCGGCCGAGCAACTGCGCGAGCGCTTTCTGGACAGCATTCGTTTGCATCTGCGCAGTGACGTTCCCCTGGGCGCGGCCCTTTCTGGGGGGATCGACTCTTCGGCCGTGGTGTGCGCGATGCGCCATGTGGCCCCGGATGCGGCGATCAACACGTTCAGCTACATCGCTCGTGGCAGCGTGGTCTCCGAAGAGGGATGGGTAGACCGCGTCAACCAGCATGTGGGCGCTGTGCCGCACAAGGTGGTGGTCAGCGCCAATGAACTCGCCGCCGACCTGGACGACATGATTCAGGCTCAGGGCGAGCCTTTCGGCAGCACCAGCATCTATGCACAGTACCGCGTTTTCAGGCTGGCGAGGGAGCAGGGTGTCACGGTCACCCTGGATGGTCAGGGGGCCGATGAAATGCTTGCCGGCTACAATGGCTATCCCGGGCAGCGCATCCGCAGCCTTCTCGAGCAGGGGAGTTACGCGGAGGCGTGGCATTTCCTCGATGAGTGGGCCCGGTGGCCCGGTCGCAGCCGCTTGGCAGGCGCCAAGCGGGCAGTTGCCGAACTGACCCAGGGAACTCGTCTCAATGGTTTCCTGCGGAGGCTCAATGGTATGCAAGCCCTGCCTGCCTGGATAAATGCAGCGCCCCTTGAAGAAATGAGGATTGTCCGCCGTCATCCGCAAGTTCGCTCGACCCAGGACGAGTCGTGCCGGCGATTGGTTGCCGAACTGGCTCTTTCACTGACCCAGCGCGGTCTTCCGGCATTGCTACGGCACGGGGATCGAAACTCGATGCGTTTTTCCGTGGAGAGCCGGGTGCCTTTCCTAACTCGCGAACTGGCCGACTTTCTCTTGTCGCTGCCCGAGGCCTACCTGATTTCGCCGGAGGGCCAAACCAAACACGTCTTTCGCGCGGCGATGCGGGGTATCGTTCCGGATGACGTTCTGGACAGACGCGACAAGATCGGCTTCGAAACGCCAGAGAAGGAGTGGCTGCTGGGAATGGCCGAAACCGTTCGTGGCTGGCTGCGCGTCGACCTGCATTTGCCATTTTTCCTTCAAGCCGAGGTTCTCAAGGAGTTCGATCTGATCGCGACGGGCAAGAACCCGTTTTCCTGGCAAGTCTGGCGCTGGATCAACTTTTCGCGCTGGTATAGCCATTTTATAGCGTGATTTCTGAAACAACCAGGAACATGAAGAGCATATTGATCCTTTCTTTCTCAGTAATCCATAGTGATCCGAGAGTGATGCGACAGATCCGGCTGCTAGAGACGCATTACCATTTAACAGTTTCCGGATTCGGACCAAAACCTGATGCCGATATCCGATTTTTTGGGCTTGAAAACCCACAATTCAAGCTGTGGCACAAACTGATCTGGGCATTCAAGCTCTTGTTCCGGCTCTCCGAAAGTTACTACTGGAGCCTTCCCCACGTTCGCCATGGTCTCAAAGCGCTCGCAGGGCTGAGCTTCGACCTACTCATTGCCAATGACATCACGACGCTTCCCCTCGGGTTGAAATTGGCCGCCAGCAAACCGGTTCTCATCGATGCCCATGAATACTCACCGCGGGAATTCGAGGACAAGTGGCTTTGGCGGCTACTGTTTGCTCCATATCATGACGCGTTGTGTGCCCGCTATCTGCCCCAGGCGGCGAGCATGACCACGGTTTGTAAGGGAATTGCCGACGAATACGAGAAGCAATACGGTGTGACGCCAGCGGTGCTCTACAATGCTTCCCCGGAGTTGTGCCTTGGACCGTCTGCAGGGCTCCACGGCAGAGTGCGCCTTATTCATCACGGCGCTGCCATTCGCTCTAGACATCTCGGCGTGATGATCAAGATGATGTGTTATCTGGACGAACGATTCACGCTGGATTTCATGCTGGTCGAAACCGACGCCGCCTATATGATGGAGTTGCGCGACATGGCAAGAAGTGATGGACGCATCAGCTTTGTCGAACCCGTCGCTCTGGAACGAATCTGCCAACGAATAAATGGATACGACGTCGGACTGTTTCTCTTGCCGCCGGTTAACTTCAACTATCGCCATGCCTTGCCGAACAAGTTCTTTGAGTTCATCCAGGCGCGACTTGCGGTTGCCATCGGCCCTTCCACCGAGATGGCTCGTATCGTAGAGGAGTATTCACTGGGGGTGATCGCCGATTCTTTCGATCCCGAGGCCTTGGCTGCCGTGCTCGAACAACTGACGGATGAGTCCATCCGTGGTTACAAGCTGGCCGCCGATCGTGCTGCGCGGGAGTTGAATTATGAGACTGCCGGGCGGGTGCTGCTGCATGAGATCGAACGGCTTGTCTGATTTGTCTGTACCCCGAAAGGTGCTGATCATCTGTCAGTATTTTGTCCCCTATGCGGCTTCCGTGGGTGGCGTTGCTCGCGTTGTGCACCTGGCTCGTTACCTGAAGGATCAGGGCTGCGAGGTGAATATTCTGACCTCCGACGGCGCGGATTTCGGAGATCTTGGCCTGGGAGAGCTACTGACCGGGCTGGGTGTCACCTATCTGACGGATCCATTGAAAAGATCGGTCCAGAACAGCCTGATGAGAATCGCACATCACCCTGCCGGTTCGGCCAGCGTCTGGTTGTCCCGGCTGCGGGTTGTCAAGCGCGTTGTAACTTCCCTGGTGATCCCGGATCTTGGCCTCTTCATGGTGCCGAAGTACTATCGCGCCGCTGTTGCACTGATTGAATCAAGGGGCTTTGACACCTTGATAGTCTCCACCCCGCCCCACAGCATGCAGCTGGTAGGTGGATTATTGAAGAAGAAATTTGACGGGCGACTCGATCTGGTCGCTGATTATCGGGATAGCTGGAACGGGAGCACGATATTCTCGCCCAGGGGTACCTTAGCTTCGATGATTTCGCGCAGGCTCGAACGGTTCAGTCTGAAGAGGGCCGATCTCATCACTTTTGCTTCGCAACCGATGCTCGCGAAATTGAGTCGCTTGTTTCCGGAGCTGCCTCTCGAGAGCAAGGGGCTGCTGATGATGAACGGATATGCCGGCGAGCCTTGTCCGGTTCGCGTGGCGAGTGACTCCGTGGACTTGCGTATCGGTTATTTCGGTATGGCGGACGACGATGAGAAGGGGTATCGAAATATTGAGCCACTCTTCCGCGCTATCGCCGGAGCGATAAAGACCGGGATCGCTATCCGCCTGTGCTTCTACGGCTCGCTGCGCCTGTCCCGCATTGATCTCAAGGACTTTCCTTTTGTTGAAGCAAACGCTTCCGTGGCGCATGACGAGGTGTTCACTGTTATGCAGGGAATGCACTATCTTCTGATCTTGCATACGGATCCGGCCAGCAGCGACGAAGTGATCACCGGAAAGTTTTTTGACTATATCAAGGCCAGGCGGCCTATCCTGTGTTTCTCGCCAGAGAATACCGAGGCGGCGCGTCTGGTCAAACAATGGCAGGTTGGTGAGTGGCTGGACTCCCAGGCGCCTGAACGTGCCTCGCAGGCGCTGTGCAGTCTCCGGCCTCGTGATTATCCCGCGTTGCTCGACGATGAACTGGTCTCATCGTTCGCTCGCAACGGGCAGTACAGGAAGCTCTTCGAGAAGCTTCGCGGGGCGGCATGACGGCATTGGCATTTTCACGGTACGTTTTTGACGGTGCCCAAGGGTTACGTTGGCTGCTTGAGTCGGTTAGGGGTGCTTGATTGATAGCGGTTTCGATCGTCAGCCATGGACACGGCGACATGGTGGGGAGGCTCATCGGACAGCTCCTGGCATTCCCGGAAGTCGCCCAGATCATTCTGACCTTGAATGTTCCGGAATCGGTGGCATTGCCGGATAACGCTCGTGTGACGGTCATCAGCAATGCGGAGCCAAAGGGTTTCGGCGCCAATCACAATGCGGCTTTTGCTGCTTGCACCCAGACGTTCTTTTGCCCGTTGAATCCGGATATTGAATTCGACCGGAATCCGTTTCCTGTCCTGTCCGCCGCGCTCGGTGACGATCGCGTAGCCCTTGTGGCACCGCTGGTGAGATCACCCGATGGGAAGATCGAAGACAGCATGCGGCGCTTCCCGACGCCGGGTTCATTGCTCATGAAAGCACTCGGTGGGAGCGATGGCCGCTATCTTGTCCGGCAAGACCAGGTGGATTTTGCTCCAGAATGGGTGGCTGGAATGTTCATGCTGTTTCGTAGCCGCGATTTCCATGATTTGGGTGGTTTCGATGAGCACTTCTTCCTTTACTACGAGGACGTCGATATATGCGCCCGGGTATGGCAGAAGGGGATGAAGGTGCTGGCGTGCCCACGGGGATGTGTCGTTCATGATGCGCAGCGTGACAGTCGTCGGAGTCTGCGCCATCTGCGCTGGCACTTGATCAGCATGGCGCGCTTTCTTTGGAAGCACCGGCGGCGGCTGCCCAGGGTTCCGGAAGTCCAGCCATGAATCTGGTGACCGGCGCAACGGGGTTCATTGGCCAACGATTGATCAGGGTACTTGAGGCAGACGGCGCAACTTGCCGCCGCCTGTCGCGACAACCAATGTCATGCGCCGATGCGTTTGTCGCTGACTTGGCTGACAAAGCGACGTTGACCGCAGCATGCTCTGGTGTGGACCAGCTGTTTCATTGTGCTGGCTATGCGCACGCATTTGGCTCCCTTGCGAGCGACGATGCGACGATTCAATGGCAAGTAAACTTCGAGGGAACGCGCAATCTGGTAGAGGCAGCGGGGCAATCGGGCGTGCGACGCTTTGTCTTCCTCTCCAGTGTCAAGGCGATGGCCGAGCCGGGAGGCTGCTGTGCCGATGAGGATTTCCCCGGGCAGCCGGAAACCGCCTATGGGCAAGCAAAGCGTGCTGCTGAGGCGGCTGTGCTGGAGGCCGGTGGCCGCTACGGGATGCACGTGGTCAATCTGCGCCTTGCCATGGTCTATGGATCAGGCGGCCGTGGGAACCTCGAACGCATGGGGCGGCTGGTCAAGCGCGGTTTGTTTCCGCCGTTGCCGGAAACGGCCAATCACCGTTCCCTTGTGCATGTCGATGATGTTGCCGCGGCGATACGTCTGGTTGCCAACGATCCGCGGGCTTCCGGGCGAACCTATATCGTTGCTTCGCATGCGGCACCATCGGGACGGGAGTTGTTCGACGCTCTGCGGTCGACGCTCGAGATGCCACGATGTTCCTGGGAGGTGCCTGCATTTTTGCTGCGTTTTGCAGCCATCGGTGGCGATGCATTGGAGATGCTGACGAGACGGCGAATGCCATTCGACAGCGAAGTTCTCGATCGCTTGCTGGGTTCGGCCTGGTTTTCCCCGGCACGGATAGAACGGGAGCTAGGTTGGCGAGCAAAGGTGTCGCTTGCCGCCGGGCTTGCGGAGATGCTTGGAAAATGAAACGTCTGCTCGATCTTTGCCTGGCTGTGCCGGCTGCCGCTGTCCTGGCGTTGCCGCTACTCATGGTTGCGATTGCAATAAAGTTGACCTCGCCCGGTCCGGTGCTTTACTGGTCCGACCGCGTGGGCCGCTACAACCGGATTTTCCACATGCCCAAATTCCGCAGTATGCGCACCGGCACGCCGGCGGTGGCAACTCACCTGCTGCAGAATCCCGAAGCCTGGCTTACACCGATCGGTGCCTTCCTGCGCAAGACCAGTCTCGACGAACTTCCGCAATTGTGGAGCATCCTTGCCGGCGACATGAGCTTTGTTGGCCCGCGCCCCGCGCTGTTCAATCAGGATGACCTGGTGGCCTTGCGCACGGAGCGCGGAGTGCATGAACTGATGCCGGGACTGACGGGATGGGCACAGGTCAACGGGCGCGACGAACTGCCGATTCCGCAGAAGGTGGCGCTGGATGCCGAGTACTTGCTTCGTCGCTCGCTCCTGTTCGATATCCATATCCTGTGGCTGACCGTCGTCAAGGTACTCAAGCGGGATGGTGTCTCCCACTAGGCCGACAGGTCATTCTGCTGCCGCCGAAACCCGATGATTCCCCGGGGAGCCTGGCGGAGAGGTTACAATTCTCCTTTGCTTCAGGCTTGCTGCAGCTTTGACTGCGCTTTCAAGTGACCAAGGCCTTTCTTTCCCTGTTCGTTTTTTTGTTCGATCTCTCGGCCGTCATTGTTGCTTGGGCTGGCGGGATTTTGCTGCGCTTCAACCTCGATCTGCCAGCCAGCTTTGTTCCCCTGCTGGCATGGGGTCTGGTGTTCCTGGTACCTGCGCATGCCCTGGCCTGCGGCCTGGCCGGCCTCTATCGCGGGATCTGGATGTTTGCCAGCTTACCGGACTTGAAGCGGGTCTTGCGCGCGGTTGCGTTTTCGACGGCTGCCATGCTGGCTTTTTTTGCCTTCTATCGCTATGGGGGAATGGCGGTCCCGCGCTCCCTCTTGATACTCTATCCGATCTTGCTGGTCATTTACATGGGTGGCGGCCGAGCCGCCTACCGCATGTGGAAGGAACATCACCTCTATGGTGGGCTGATCGCCCAAGGCAAGCCGGTGGTGATCGTCGGAGCCGGGCGCGGTGGGGCGATGCTGGTTCGCGAGCTTGAGCGCAGCCCGGACTGGAGGGTGGTGGCGCTGGTAGATGATGACCGCAGCAAATGGGGGCGTGAGCTTTCCGGAAATCCGGTGATAGGCGGCATCGAGAGCCTGCCCGAGGTCCTGGCCTCGGAGAAAGCTGCGCACGTGATCCTGGCGATGCCCTCGGCGTCTGCCGAGGCATGTCGGCGAGCTGCCGACCTCGCCGTGGAAGCTGGAGCGCATGTCTTCACCGTGCCCGGGATTGAGGATGTGATGGGGGGGCGGGTGGCTGTTTCGTCGATCCGGCCCATCGAGATCGAAGATCTGCTTGGTCGTGAGGCGATTTGGATCGACACGCCGCATGTCTCCGCCCTGGTGACTGGCAAGACCTTGCTGGTCACCGGGGCCGGTGGTTCGATCGGTAGCGAGTTGTGCCGGCAACTGGCGCGTTTCGGTCCGGCCCGTTTGCTGCTCTTCGAGCAGAGCGAGTATGCGCTATATACCCTCGAACAATGGTTTGCGCTGCACATGCCCGATGTTGAGCTGGTGGTGCTGGCCGGCGACGTGAAGGACGCGGAGCGCCTCGACGAGGTATTTGGGGAATGGCGACCGCAGGTTATCTTTCATGCGGCGGCGTACAAGCATGTGCCGCTGATGGAGATCGGCAATGCCTGGCAAGCGGTGCGCAACAACACGCTGGGCACGCTGCGGGTCGCCGAGTGTGCGGCCCACTTCGATGCCGAACGTTTCGTGTTGATTTCGACGGACAAGGCGGTGAATCCGACCAACGTGATGGGGGCGACGAAGCGGCTGGCGGAGATGGTCTGCGAGGGGCTACACCGGCAGGGTGGGAATACGCAGTTCGAGACCGTTCGTTTCGGCAACGTCCTCGGGAGCACAGGCAGCGTAATCCCCAAGTTCCAGGAGCAGATCGCGCGCGGCGGACCGGTCACGGTGACACACCCCGACATTACCCGCTATTTCATGTCGATCCCCGAAGCCGCGCAACTGGTGATGCAGGCCGCGGCGATGGGTCACGGGGGCGAGATATTCGTGCTGGAGATGGGCGAACCGGTGAAGATCGTCGATCTGGCGCGCCGCATGATCCGGCTGTGCGGCTACACCCAAAGGGATATTCGCATCGAGTTCACCGGCCTGCGCCCCGGCGAAAAACTCTTCGAAGAACTGCTGGCCGATGCCGAGCAGACCCGCGCCACGCCGCACCCCAAGTTGCGCATTGCGGGCGCCCGCGCCGTCGACGACGACTTCTTGCCTGGCTTGCGTTCCTGGCTGGAGGGCGGCAACCAGAACGACATCCAGGTGCGCCAGACCTTGATGCGCTGGGTGCCCGAGTATCAGCCGGTGTTTTCCGCTGGTGATGGTTGCACTGGAACAGGGAGCTCAAGCCAATGATCAACTCATTGAGTCGGATCAACAAGGTCGTAGTGGCTTATTGCCGTTTGCAGCACCCCATAAGTCAGCCATGCAACAACCCTTAAGTTCCCGACTGACTGAGAACAACTTCGACCTCCTGCGATTGCTCTTTGCAGGAACGGTGTGCCTCGTTCACGCTTACGAACTCTCAGGATTTTCAGAGTTGGCCGTGATAAGTCAAGTCTTGTCATCCGGTATGGCGGTAAAGGGCTTCTTCGTGCTCAGCGGCTTCTTGATTTTCATGAGCTTCGAGCGTTCAACCTCCCTTTCGTCGTACGCCATGAAGCGTATCAGGCGAATCTATCCCGCGTATTTCACCGTCGTCATGCTTTGCGCTTTCGGCATGGTCGCTGTCAGTTCGCACAGCGTTGCTGAGTATTTTTCAGGAACCTGGGTCAGGTATGTCATTGCGAATCTGACTTTCATGAACTTCTTTCAGCACACACTGCCAGGGGTGTTCGAGAACAACAGATTGACCGCCGTGAATGGCGCGCTTTGGACCATCAAGATCGAGGTCATGTTTTACCTGGTTGTCCCCATGTTCGTGTTGTTGTTCAGAAAATTTGGCCGCCTTTGGGTCCTTGTGCTGACCTACTGTGCTTCGGTGTTTTACGCTGAAATCATGACGACCATGGCCGAACGAAGCGGATCCCAACTTTACGCAGAACTTGGGCGCCAGCTGCCCGGTCAGCTCTCGTACTTTATGTCTGGGGCCTCCCTCTACTATTTCTTGCCTCTGTTCGAACGCCGGATCAAGTATTTCTTGACTGTTTCGGTCGCAGTTTTTGTGACCAACCACTTCTTCCCCCTGCCGATACTCGTGCCGTTTGCACTTGCCGTCGCGGTCATCTTCTTCTCACTGTTCCTGTATGTAGGCAATTTCGGAAAATACGGCGATTTCTCGTATGGTGCCTACATTCTTCATTGCCCTCTTATCCAACTGCTGATTCATTTTGGCTGGTTCAGCTACGACCCTTGGTTATTCCTCGCTTCAGCGATTCTGATAACAGCAACTGGCGCGATCGCCATGTGGCATCTCGTCGAGAAACGGTTCCTCTTCCGCTCAAGTCATTACATCGCAGCGACGGCAGAAGCAGGCGGTTGATCAGAGAGGCGATCTCACCCTCCCTGCCGCTTCTCCGTCAGCGCTCAAGCAGCGACGGCATCGCCTTGTGCTGGCTGACCAGTTCCTGAACCCAGTGAAGGCGGCGACAACACTCATCACAGCACCTGATTCACCAGGCGATCGGCGCGAGTGCGGGCGAGGCGTTTGAGAATGCGCTGGACCGGCAGCGGGTAGGTGTCGGTGGCATCCAGTGCGCGGTGGTGGTCGAGCCGGCGCGTGTGCGCCAGGATGCTCTCCAGCTCGGCCTGGTGCTGGTCCAGCAGGCGGCGCTGCGGATCGTGGATCAGCAGCCCGTTTTCGAGGTCCAGACGCCAGGCGCGCGGATTGAGGTTGCTACCGGTGATGAGCGCGTAATCGTCGTCAACCAGCAGGCCCTTCAGGTGAAACGTGTGCTTCTCGTGGCGCCAGAGATGCAGATCGAGCAGCCCCCGGTCGACGGCGTCCTGGTGCGCCTTGCAGAAACGGCGCAGGTTGGCTTCATAGAGGTAAGGAAGTGCACCAATCGTCGAGAAAGGTTGCTCCGGGGGAATGTAGAAATCGTTGGCGGTCTTGTCACCGACGACGATCGTCACCCGGCAGCGCTGCCTGATCTTCTCGCCGATGGCGCGCCGGACTGGCCCCGGGAGGTTGAAATAGGGGGTGAACAGTACCAGGCGCTGCTCGGCACGGTGGATCATCTGCAGGATGACCGAGTTCAGCGCGTTGTCGCGACTGCCGAAACCCAGCAGGGGGGTGATTACCACCTCGCGCTGGCCGACCGCGCCGGCAGCGACGCCGTAGCGGCTATTCGCGAGAACCCGGCGAAAGCGGATGATGGCGCTGCGCAGCGATTGTGTTTTTGGCCTCAGTGCGGAGTCCACACGGCAGACCGCCGCGTTGGTCTGGAGAACGCCGGTCATCAGGATGGCCATGCTGTCGGCCAGTTGACAACTGTCGATCAGATGGTAGCGATCGAGGCGATAGCGATCAAACCGATGCAGGTAGACATCATTGATGCTGGCGCCGCTATAAAGAACACGGTCGTCGATGATGAAACCCTTCAGGTGCATCACACCCATCCACTCCCGCGTCTGCACCGGCACGCCGTAGATCGGGACGCCAGGACCGAGCCGGTCAGCCATCTCGCTGTACAGCGCGGCATTGCCGGAACTCGCAGCCTTGCCAATCAGCCCCCGCTGGGCGCGGTGCCAGTCCACGAACACGGCGATCTGCAGACCCGGACACGCTGACTTGGCCGCATAAAGCGCGGTAAGAACCTCTCTGCCGGCCTCGTCATCCTGCACGTAGAGCGCCGCGATCAGAATTCGCTGCCTGGCTTTGGCGATCAACTGGAGCAGCATGGCGCGAAAATCACCGGCGCTGCACAAGGTCCGCACACGTTCGGCGGGGACGGAAATGCCGCCCAGACCGTCCAGACTTTCCACCCACCGACGGCGGCCACGCAGGCTTTGCACTGCCGCAGCCAGTGCGGAGTTCATCACCGGACAGCGCCTGGGTGTGGGTGCCGCGGCAAGGAGCAGCGACCGATCGATGCCGAACCCGAGCTCGCTCGCGTGAAACCGCAGATACAGGCCATCGGCAGACTCTAGTTCCGCTTCCTGGGTGCGTCAGTATCGGGGGCGAGAAACATTCCGACCCCGACGATGATCAGCAGCACAGGCCACCAAGTGCGCAGCAACTGAGCAAAATCCACTTCCAGAAGGCCCAGGTTGATCGCCAGCGCCAGGATGCCGATCAGAATCAGCGCGATGGCGCCAAGGTTTCCCCTCATTTCATTTCCTCCCGAGTCTGCAAAACGACTGCGCTCCGATGGCCGATAGGGCCAGGCACCTGGCGATGCGCCAGTGACTGCCGCGGGCATCAAGGCACATACTGATCCAGGTAATCATTCACTGCCAGCATCCCCAGTTTGTGCACGTCGCGTGAAGACTCGAGGATCTTGCCTTGTTGCGGCGGGGAAAACCAGCGCGCCAGATGGGTCCTGAATTTTTCAACCAGCACCGGAATTCCCTCGGTGCGCCGACGACAGTGGCCGAGCGGATACTCCGAGACGAGTTCGGCTGTCCGGCGGCCGTCGGTGAAGAATATCTGCACGGCGTTGGCAATCGAGCGCTTGCCGGGGTCCAGATAGTCAGCCGAAAACCGCGGCTCCTCGCGGACCTCCATCCGTGCACGCAGCGAGTCGATACGCGGGTCTGCCGCCGCTTCGTCCTCGTAGTCCTCGGCGGTGAGCCTGCCCTTGACCAGCGCGACGGCGACCATGTATTGCAGACAGTGGTCGCGGTCAGCAGGATTGTGCAGGGGGCCCTTCTTGTCGATGATGCGCAGCGCCGACTCGTGCGTGCGGATCACCACTCTGTCGATCGTTTCGATCCGTCCGACCACCTGTGGATGCAGTTCCAGCGCGCACTCGACAGCCGTCTGGGCGTGGAACTCCGCCGGGTAACTGATCTTGAACAGCACGTTCTCGATCACGTAGCTGCCATAGGGCCGTGACAGGCGGAACGTCCGGCCCTTGAACAGGACCTCGTAGAAACCCCAGGTCGGGGCGGTCAGCACGCTCGGATAACCCATCTCGCCCTTCAGCGACATGAGTGCCAGCAGCACGCCACGCGCGGTCGCATCGCCGGCAGCCCACGACTTGCGTGAACCGGTGTTCGGTGCGTGGCGATAGGTGCGCAGCGGCTGGCCATCAACCAGCGCCTGCGAAACGGCGTTGATGATCTGCTCGCGTCCACCGCCCATCAGCCAGGTACATACTGCCGCCGTCGCCACTTTGACCAGCACCACGTGGTCAAGCCCGACGCGATTGAAGCTGTTCTCCAACGCCAGTACGCCCTGGATCTCGTAGGCCTTGATCATCGCTTCGAGCACCTGGTGCATCTGCAGGGGCGCCTGTCCGCCGGCAAGGCGGGTCCGCGACAGCCAGTCGGCAGTGGCAAGAATGCCGCCGAGGTTGTCCGAGGGATGGCCCCACTCGGCCGCCAGCCAGGTGTCGTTGAAATCAAGCCAGCGAATCAGGGTGCCGATGTTGAAGGCGGCCTGCACCGGGTCGAGCTGAAACTCGGTGCCGGGAACTCTCGCCCCATGGGGTACGACGGTGCCGGGGACAACCGGCCCCAGCAGTTTGCTGCAGGCCGGATAGGCGAGCGCTTCGAGTCCACAGCCGAGGGCGTCGATCAGACAATAGCGCGCCGTCTCGAAGGCTTCCCTCGACTCGACCTTGAAGTTGAGGACGTAGTCGGCAATGTCGACCAGGACCTGGTCGGGATCAGGGCGGGAGGCGGGAATTCGCGTACTCATAATGCTTCTCTTCGTGCTCGGCGCTGCCGTCACAGGTACTCGGAAAAACACCGTCGTCAGGTCGCCGGATACTCAGCTTCGTCTCGCCAGCGGAACAAACTCCTGCGGATCCGGCCCGATGTAGTTGGCCGAAGGACGAATCAGCTTGCCATCGATGCGTTGCTCGATGACATGTGCTGACCAGCCGCTGGTCCGGGCAATGACAAACAGCGGTGTAAACATCGGCGTCGGTACGGCCAGCATGTGGTACGCCACAGCCGAGAACCAGTCAACGTTGGGAAACATCCGCTTCTGCTCCCACATCACGGCCTCGATCCGACTGGCGATGTCGAACAGGACCATGTTGTCGCCGTCCGAGCACAATTGCTGGGCGACGGCACGGATCACCTTGTGGCG
>ERZ761603.925-NODE-925-length-23107-cov-43.996183_pt1 | contig 23107 bp, 27 predicted proteins | sample MGYA00511879_ERZ761603 | MGnify/ENA primary metagenome ERZ761603 (study PRJEB28899, sample SAMN02850040) | bioreactor sludge metagenome | biome: EBPR Sludge; feature: EBPR Bioreactor; material: flocular biomat | place: Australia: Thorneside Wastwater Treatment... | reverse complement strand
CCTGCGCCAATGCCTCAATGCTGATCCAGCCGAGCAGTGACGGTCCAAAGATGGTGCCGGCGAGCACATAGCCGATCACCCTCGGCCAACCGACGCGGGCGTGCAACCACTCACCGATCAGCAGCCCAACGACCAGTAGCAGACTGAACAAGGCCAGCGAGTCAATGCTTTCCGGAAACGGTGGCAGGAACAAGAGTCGTTCGAGCAGGGTCTCCCAGCCGCTGCGCAGAGGGGCGATCAGGTCGTCAGGCATGGCGGAGGGAGTCGCCAGGATGGCCCGGGTCAGTGCGCGACACGGGAAGTGGTCGGTTTTTGGGCGAGCGAGCACGAATCACCATAAACGGCCTCGCGCAGCGTTCAGGAACTCGTCCAGAATCGGCGTGCAGTCGAGCAGCGTCGGGGAGCCGGGCGGATGAAACTCGGGGTGCCATTGGAGACCGAGAACGTAGGGCTTGCCTTCAAGCCGGACGGCCTCGACCATTTCGTCATCAGCACCGCGCGCCTCGACACGCAGACCCCGGCCCAGCGCCCGGATCGCCTGATGATGAATGGAGACGGTGCTGCCGCGCGTCATCTTCGGGTACAGGCGTGCGAGACCGGAACCGGTGTCCCAAACGATGTCGTGGAAGTGGCGGTCGTAATCGGCGTGTACGTGAACGCCTGCCGGCGTCACCTGGGTGGCAATGTCCTGGTAGAGGGTGCCGCCCAGCGCGACATTGATCAACTGCGCGCCACGGCATATTCCGAGAACTGGCCTGCCGGCTTCGACGAATTCGTGGAACAGCTCCATCTCGTAGGCATCACGCAGGCGATCGCCGGCCCAGTCCGGGTGGAGCGGTTCCTCGCCGTAACACTGCGGGCAGATGTCCGCGCCGCCCTGCAACACCAGGCCGTCGAGATACTGTGGATAGTCCGAGAGGCGGATGCTGCTGCGGTGAACAATGCCGTCGCCACTGACCGACGGAATCATGAAGACCATTACCTCGCGCGACATGACCCAGTGCGCGACCGACTGCTCCAGGTATTGCAACGACTTGGACTGCAGCCCGGTCGCGCCGGGTTGCGGGTGGTAGATGCGGGCCGACAGCCCGATGCGAAGTGGACGTCTGCTCATGGCGATCATTCTCCTCAGGTGGACGGCGTAGCCGGCGTATCAAGGCGCTTTGGTACGAGCCGGGTCGCTTCACCAAAGCCCTTGATGGCGGTTTGAGTAGCCAGTGGCCCAAACAACTGCATCAGCAGGATGGTGGCCATCAGGATACCGACCAGCATCGGCGGCATGCCCGAATACAGCATCTGGGTGTTGACCAGCAACACCAGTGCGACGCTCGACATCGGCTGCAGGCCTATACTCAGCAGCAGGCTCTCTCGCTGCGAGAGTCCCAGACGCCTGCCGGCGAGCCTTGCTGCCAGAAACTGACCGGTGAGGCGAATCAGCACGATCAGCAGCGCCTCCGGCCAGAACTGCTGCAGGCAGACAATATCGAGCGCAGCACCGGCAAGGACGAAAGTGACGACCATGAAGACCCGTGCATCGCTGGCAATACGGATGGCGACGACCTTTTGTTTGCGGTCGCAGGTTTGCACCAGGATGCCGAAGATCAACATCGGCAGGAATACGGAAACCTCAAGGTGGATGGCGGTGCCGACGCCAAGCACGATGCAACCGAGAATCAGCAGATGCTGGTGTTCGACCTGTCTGCCAAGCCTCCCAGCGGCGACCAGGACCAGACCGGCGCAGACGCCGCCGAGCAGCAGCGAGGCGCCGATGCTGCCCAGCGCATCGGCGAGACGTGTTGCGTCGCCCAGTGTCGCTGCATCGGTCAGGAAAGGCGTCATCAGTGCGACAGCGGTGAAGGCGACCCCGCCGTTGATCGCCACCATGGTGTACAGCAGCCCGGTGCGTTCCCCCTTGGCGCCGACGTCGCTGCAGGTGGCTATGGTGATTGCTGGCGAGGTGGCCAGACAAAGTGCCGAGACAAAGATGGCCGCACGGGGACTGAATCCCCAGAAGGTGAAGACCGCGAACATCAGCAGGCCGGATGCCAGGGCGATCCCGATTCCGGCCAGCAGACGGTTCAGGCCGTCCCGAGCACCGGTGCGTGGCACCAGATAACCGAGTTCGAACAGGATCAGACCAAGCGCGAGGTCAATCAACAGTTGTGCCGAGTCTACGTGGAGCGGCGTGATCCAGTTCAAGCCACTTTGGCCGATCAGCAATCCAAAGACGACATAGCCCGTCGTGCGCGGCAGGGAAAGGAGGCGTCGTGACAGCTCACCGGCAGCCAGGCCGCCGAGCAGAACCAGACCGAAGAGCTGGGCGGAGTTGAGCATGAAAAAGCAGCAAAAAGGAGGGGCTAGGCCCACTGAATCCTCGTTGAAATGAAATACACTAGGGCAATCGGCAAAAACAACATTGTATTTCAATGTAATTCATGTCCCCGACTGGTGCAACCCTATTCTCGATCTATACTTTGAAAACGAACCCTGATACCCCGCCCTCGCTGCTGACAATGGAAGTGCTGCAGCAATTCCGGCTGATTTTTGGATCCCTGCGCCAGCATTTCCGTCTGGTCGAGGAGCGTTGTGGTCTGTCCGGTTCCCAGATGTGGGTTCTCCAGGAAGTCGAGCGCCACCCGGGGATCGGGATCAGCGACCTGGCAATTCGCATGGGGATTCATCAATCCACCTGCAGTCTGCTGGTCGACAAGCTGGTGGGGCAGGAATGTCTGACGAAGAGCCGCCACCATGGGGACCAGCGCCGGGTGGGCTTGCGCCTGGCGCCGAAGGGTATCTCGGCCCTTTCCCTGTTGCCGGGACCTGCGGAAGGTATCCTGCCGGACGCCCTTTCCCGGCTGCCGAGTGTGGTGTTGAAAACATTGCATATCAACCTGGATGAGTTGATTGTCCACCTGCCCGGCAAGGATGAGTCCTGTGCTGGCGTGCCGCTGGCGGAGATGGTCAGGCGGTCCGGGGCAGAAGGTGCCTAGCATGGCGCGCACCGGACTTCGCTCGTCGACACTGTCGGTCCTGATCCTGGCCGCTTGCGCCGGTACGCTGCCGGGCGAACCACCCTCGCTTGAGCCACCGTCAACGCTTCCCGATCAAGCGGCACCGGCAGTCACTGACGAGCAACTCATCAGCACTGTCGACATCGAGCGCAGCATTTTCTTCGCCAGGCGATCGACGGCGGTCGATCCTGCGGAGCTTTACAAACTGCGGCAGCAAGCGCAGCGCCTGCTGGCCGACCCGAAACTGGTGGTGACACTGGTCGGGCATACCGATGATCTGGGTAGCGCGTCGTACAATCTGGCGATTGCGGAGCAGCGGGTGAGTAGCGTTTATCAACTCCTACGCAAACACGGTGTGCCAAGAAAACAGTTGCTTCGCTACGCCGTCGGGCGAGAAAAGGTGGCGCGGGCTTGTCGTTCGAGTGAATGCCGCGCCAAGATGCGGCGTGTCGAGTTTGTCTACCCGCAATAGTGCTCGCGAACGAATAGCGACACCCCAACAGCTCGGCCAGGGAAGCCGCGTGCGGCGCCAAGCCCCCCCGAGATCGCTTCCAGAAATCGCCATGGCCTGCCTGTTACCCTTTCCGCAGCACGAGACGCTCGCAGGGGAAGCACATTGATGCTCCCCGGAGTGGGTAATCGGCTTCGAGAGGTTCCCGCGCCAGGTACAGCCGGCGCTGTAGCGCTGCGTGGCCGGCGCGTTGACCCGGCCGGCCTTACTCGCACCGACGGGGTGCGAGTGTCTTGCGAGAGTCCCCGACCCAAGTTGCTGCGCGGCTGCATCAAAGGCACAATACGCGGGCCCGCATTCCGCGGAGCTCACCTTCGATTTCTTGCTTTCCTTGATGGAAAGGTGGTTTTCGCAATGAGCAATTTTGGGGATTTCATCTGGCTGATCGCGTCGACCTTCCTTTTCGTGGCCTGTCTCCTGATCCTCTTCCGGATCATTTCCGACCTCTTCCAGGACAGCGCACTCGGCGGTGGCTCCAAGCCCCTGTGGCGCATTTGCCTGCTTTCGTGCCGATGGTGACCGCACTGGTGTATATGGTCACTCGTGGCCAAGGAATGGCCGAACGGCAGCCCGCCTCCTCCGAGCGCTCGCGGTCCGCGGCGGAATCCTACATCAAGCAGGTAGCCGAGACATCGCCCGCCGAACAGATCGCTGACGCCAAGGCGCTGCTCGGTGCCGACACGATCAATCAGGAAGAGTTCGCCAGGCTCAAAAGGCCCTCCCCTCAACGCAGCCCCGCAGGCGGTGCCAGCGGGCCGCCTGGGCTCCTTCCCCTCACCCTCAAATACTCTGGAGCAAGTCAATGAACCGAATTCCATTCATCCATGCCCCGGCGGCCGCTGCCGCACTGGCACTGACGCTGCTGCCAACAGTTGCCGACGCCCAATCGCGCGTGCAGTACGGACGCATCACCAAGGTTATTGCCACCACCGTCACCGACACCACCGCCCAGAACGTCGGCACCATCCTGGGCGGCGGCATCGGCCTGGCCACGGGCAGCGGGCAATCCGGTAGCAACCGTGCCCTGCGCACCCTCGGTGGAGCAGCCGCCGGTCGGGGGGTCGGCCACCTCGCTGGCCGATCGCAGGCCTTCGAATACACGGTCCTGATTGGCGGCATGACAAGCACCCGCATCATTTCCGACCAGGCGGGCAAGAGCGTCGGTGACTGTGTGGCGATCGAACAGGGCGAGTTCAGCAACATCCGGCTGGTGTCCGACGACCGCTGCGCAGCCATGCCGACGGGACAACCCGGTGCTACGGCCGCCACGGTCGACGACGTACAGGCCGCCAGTGCCTGCGACCAGGCAAAACAGCAGGCCTTGAAAGCCGACACCGACGAGGCCTTCACGCTCGCCGAGCGCCGCATTCGCCTGTTGTGCGGCGAGTGATACTGAAAATCCTGGCGTCCGGGTTTCCCGGGGCTGCTTCGAGTGTCGCAAGGGATCCAATGATGCGGACCCAAATCATTACTGAGTAACGGTACCGCCGACAACACGGTCTGGCGACGGCCGTCGGCAGGGAAGTGCTGTTCGTAAAGGGAGCGCCGGGAGTCATCATGGACAACTGCGACCGACAGTAGACCGTGGGTGGACAGCCGGCGCCGAGATCCAGGAAATGGATCAGGCAGCGTTGGAGAAAGCGGTGAGCGACGTCGATGTGTTCTCGCGCCAGCCCGAGCACAAGCTCCGCCTGATGAAGGCGATCCTGTTTCTCGTTCCGACCAATTTCGCGCAGGCCCTGGTCACCGCTGTGGCGATTTTCCTCAGCTTCACGCTGCCAATCGCCGCGCAGCAGGTGCTGTGGGGCAACAGGGTGACCTCGCTAACGTTCGGGCCGGTTATCTGTTTCGATCCGCATGAGTTCTACCTGCTCAACAGCCGCTTCCTGCTCGACGCTTCACTTTCGAGAAATTCATTATTCGTTCGAGCGCTGCACTGAGACAGGCGGGCACCGCGGTCGAGGCGGGAACTTGACTGACCGGCACGGGCGCGCGATGGAGCGCGTGGGCGCCGGCAACGTGCTCCCCCAGGCCATGTGCAGGGCCATGCCATGTTCGTCCTGCGGATGTTCGCGACACTGCACCTTTCACGGCTACACGCGTGGGGAAGACCGGTGCCTTGTCTTCGGCAGGTACATCATGAGCAAGGTCATGGAGAGTCCGGACGCGCAGGCGCAAGCTCAGGTACGTCCCCTCCGCGCTATCTGGGCTGCGGAACTAATCCAGAACTGCGGCCAGTGCCAGAACATAGAGCGCGCCGACCGACAACTGCAGCGCCGCGATGGGCAGCCCGATCCGCAGGAACTGCATGAAGCTCACGCGACTGCCATGCGAGGCGCAGATGCCGATGGCGACGACATTGGCCGAGGCGCCGATCAGTGTCGCGTTGCCACCGAGGGTGCCACCGAACATCATCGCGACGAACACCGGCAGCGTGGCCGTCGGCCAATGGACAAAACCGGGAGCCAGCGCGACCTCCGGAGCGGCACCGGCCGCCACCAGGTAGCCGGTGACCATGACCAGTGCGGCGGCGACCACCGGGATATTGGCCAGCAGGCTCGACAGGACTCCGATGCCGGCCAGCAAGACGAAAGCCACAGGCATCAAATCGGCACCGAACCACTGGTAGACCTGGATCGACAAGCCCTGCAGCAACTCGGTCTTGATGAAGGCCTGGACCAGCGTGAAGATGGCGCCCAGAAACAGGATCGTCTTCCAGTCGACAGCGCGGATCACCTCGCCGACCGGCTCGATGCGCACACCATAGACCACGAGCAGCGCCAGGGCCGCACCGATGATCGCCACCTGGGGCGGGACGATGCGCGTCGGCAGGGACTCCCCGATCATGAACAGGGTCACCATGAGCAACAGCACGAGCAGCGACAGTACCAGGAAACCGGGTCGCTCGATGGTAACGGGTGGACGCTCCTCCGGCAGGATCACCCGCGCCTCCCAGATCTTCGGTAACAACAACGGCAGCAGCGGCACAACCGCGAGCACGGCCAGCACGCCACCCAGGCTGACCATCCGCAGATAGTCGAGGAAGGACAGCCCGATCGCGCTGCCGACCAGAAAAGTGGCGGGGTCGCCTACCAGGGTGAGCATCCCGGCGGCGTTACTGACGATGGCCGTGATGATAAGGGGCCCGACGATGTCGACCTTGAGCGCCCGGCAGACGCTGACGATGATCGGCGCCACCAGGATGACGGCGGTGGCATTCGGCAGAACGGCGCATAGGGGCGCGACCAGCACGACGATCAGCAGAAGCAGCCTCCTGCCGCTGCCGCCTGTGGCGCGCAGGAACAAATCACCGATCCGCTCGAAGATTCCCGTCTTGCCGATCACCCGCGCCACCACCATGCCACCGAAAAGCAGGGAGAGCGGCCCGCCGGCGGTGTGCACGATCGGCATCAGATCGCTACCTTCGAGGATCCCGAACACGATCAGGGTGCTCACCCCGAGCAGTGCGGCGACCACCATGTCCACAAGATCGAAGGCGATGCAGAGGATGACTGCGGCAAAGACAGCGATGGTGAGATTGATCTGAAAATCTGTCATCCGTACATCACTCAGTCGATCGGTGGAGAATAGTGGAGTCCTCCGTGCGTCCACAGGCGGTTGAGACCGCGCTCGATCTTGAGCGGACTGTCACGCCCGACGTTGCGCTCGTAGACCTCGCCATAGTTGCCGACCGCCCGCAGGACCCGGATCCCCCACTGTGGCTCGATCCCCATCGACCGTGCGATCATCTCGCCCTCGTAGGGGTTCTGCCGCAGCAGCGGATTTCTGTTTTCCTTGATCGCCACATCGAGCCTGTCACGGGTGACGCCGTATTCCTCCCCCAGGATCAGGATGTTCAGAACCCAACGGATCACCGTCGCCCACTCCGGATCGCCGCCCCAGACGACCGGGCTGAGCGGTTCCCGGGAGATACGTTCGGGCAGGATCACGAAGGACCCTGGACCACCGGGCGCACGCAGACGCATGGCCGCCAGTTCGCCAGAGTCCGCGGTATAGGCCTGGCATTGGCCGGCGAACAGGGCTGCCGCCGCTTTCTGGGCCGATGCCATGAGCAGAGGCTTGACCGACCTGCCGTTCTCCTTGAAGTGGGCCTCCAGGGTACGCTGGTGCGTCGTTCCCTTCTCGACGCAGATGGTCGCACCATCGAGGTCGGCGAGCGTTGCCACCTTGACGGCGGCAGCGACCATGAAGCCCTGGCCATCGTAAAGGAGGATGCCGGGAAAGCGCACCCTCAATACGGCCTCGCGGGTGAGGGTCCACGTGGTGTTGGCCAGCAACAGGTCGACCCTGCGCGTCTGCAGCGCGGGAAACCGTGCGCTGGTCTGGAGCGGTACGAAGTCCACTTTTTCCGGGTCGTTCAGCACCGCCGCAGCGACCGCACGGCAGAAGTCCACCTCCAGCCCGCGCCACTGTCCATTGGCGTCCCGCTCGGAGAAGCCGGGAATGTCCTCGCTCACCCCGCAGCGCAGTTGGCCACGCGATTTCACACCGTTCAAGACCTCTGCGGCCTTGACCTGCGGCAAGGCCAAGAGCATCAGAACGAGCACGGCGAAGCAGCGAGCAGTCAGTTTCATCCGGGGCCTCCGAATCTGCAGGGCGGTGGGCATATTCGTTATCGTGGTCTTCCATGCGGGTTTGACGGGCCAATGGAAGCTCCCGCAGAACTCGTCCGGTACAGGCGACTGTATGCTTGCCGAGGCGAACGCGGGGGACACCGGCGGCCGCCTGACCACTTCCAAATGATGGACTGCTTAACTCAGACATCATGACGACCACCATCCGATACTACCCAAGGCATGCGGATCATGCAATGGTGTACCGTGACTCGCGCCGTCCTGGCCGTGGCCGCGAGTCCGGGAGATGCGAAACCGTGCGCATCAACGAGGAGGCCCGTCTGCAGGCCCTCAAGGTCGGCTTTTTGCGCTCGTCGGCCAGGCCATGGGCTGCAAGGAAGCTCGCCGCAGGATCGGAGTCAACGCCACCGGACTGGCATTCAATTCCGTGATGGCCGTCGAACTGAACGAGGACTGGACGATGAACTCGATGGTCAATGCCAACGGCGGCGGGAATGCCGATGGGGCTGACGGGAAGTGTGGTCATTGAGGCCTGCAGGGTCCTGGGCAATCGATCAGGCGGCCAACGCCACGGCGGCCCGAACCGGACCTTGCGCGTCGCGCTTGTCGGCGATGAAGCCGAAGAGGTTTTTCGGGTTGGCCAGCGTCGGAATGAGGGAGATGGTCTCCGTCATTTCGAGTTCGGTCGCCACATCGCGCATGTAACGCAGCGCGGAGTAGTCTTCGAGGGCAAAACCCACTGAATCATAAATGGTGACCTGGTCCGCGTAGCTGCGACCGACCTTTTCACCGGACAAGACCTGCCACAGTTCGGTGACCGGGAAGTCAGCCGGCATCTGTTGCATGTCGCCTTCGATACGCGACTGAGGCTCGAACTCGCAGAACACCGGACCCTGGCGCAGCACGTCGGCGTGCAGTTCAGTTTTGCCCGGGCAATCACCGCCGACGCCGTTGATGTGCATGCCGGGTTCGATCATGTCCGGCGTCAGGATGGTGGCGTTGGTCTTGTCTGCGGTGACTGTCGTCACGATGTCACAACCTTTGACAGCCTTCCTGGTATCGCTGAAGCGCCTGGTCTTGAGGCCGAGACGGGTCAGGTTGGCGATGAGTTTGTCCGTGGCGTTGGCATCGATGTCGAAGAGATGGAATGTCTCGATACCGAGCAGGTGCTGAAAGGCCAGCGCCTGGAACTCGCTCTGCGCCCCATTGCCGATCAAGGCCATCGTCTTGCTGTCCGGACGGGCCAGGGCACGGGCCGCGACGGCCGACATGGCAGCAGTGCGTATCGCCGTGGTGATCGTGAGTTCACTGACCAGATCCGGGGTGCCGGTTTCCACGTCGGCGAGAACACCAAAGGCCATCACGGTCGGCAGGTTATAGCGATGGTTGGCGGGGTGGCCGTTCACATACTTGAAGGCATAAGTTCTGGCGTTGGCTACCGGCATCAGTTCGATCACACCGACGGCAGAGTGATTGGCAACACGGGCGCATTTGTCGAAGTCGTTCCAGCGCAGGAAATCCTCTTCGATGTATGCCGCGACACCGGCAATACATTCGGCGATGCCCTTCCTGTTGATGATTTCGGCCACGCGCTCGGCGCTCAGAAATTGCGTGTTGACGCGTCGGACGGCTTCTTTCTTGAGCGTGGCGTGGTTCAACATGGCTGTCTCCTTTGTTTGGCTATTGCGATGAGCAAATATTGAAGGAAGACGACGCCAAACAGAATCACCAAATCTGTATCAATTCCGTGAGATTATTAGCAGAATGACGACATAGACTGACGGACTGATCAAAATGGATGCACTTGACCAGCAACTCATCGGCCTGCTGCGTACCGATGCTCGCCTCACGGTCGCCGCACTGGCGCACCGGCTCAAAGTGTCGCGCGGAACCATCACCAACCGCATCAGGCGACTCGAGGATGACGGCGTGATCGTCGGCTACACGGTTCGCCTGCGGCCAGACGCGCAGCCGAACGAGATTAACGCCTGGATGAGCATTGCCGTCGAAGGCAACGAAACTCGCGCCGTCATCGCCAGCCTGCTGGGCGAACCCGGCGTTGCCGGCATCCACGATACGAACGGGCGCTGGGACCTGCTCGCCAGCCTGCGCGCGGCCAATTTGTCAGAGCTTTCCTCGGTCCTCGAGCGGGTCCGATTGATCAAAGGGATTCAGAGCACCGAGACGAGTATTCATTTGCAGACGTATCGGGGGTGATGGCTTTCCCGCTCGCGCGGTCTTGCTGTACCGACGATGGTCCTCAGCCGACTTGCAAGAAAAGGGGCGCCACCCACGTGTATCCACCGCTCTCGATCAGCGGTGGGTATGACCCGTAAAGCCCGTCGCCTGGTCGCGGAAGGCCCGCGCCAGCCATTCCAGTCACTTGAGGTTGCCTGACAGGAACTGCTGCAGACGTTCGCTGGCAGGTTTGGTCAACACTTCCCTGGGGTTGCCCTCCTCCTCAACCCGCCCCTGATGGACAAAGATGACGTGGTTGGAGACTTCACGCGCAAAGCCCATTTCGTGGGTCACGACCAGCATGGTGCGACCCTCTTCGGCGATCGACCGCATCACCTTGAGGACTTCGCCAACCAGTTCCGGATCAAGTGCCGAGGTCGGCTCGTCAAACAATAGCGCCTCCGGTTCCATCGCCAGTGCGCGCGCAATCGCCACCCGCTGTTGTTGGCCGCCTGACAGGTGCGCCGGATAGGTATCGCGGAATCTCCAGACGCCAACACGTTCGAGATAGCGCTCGGCACGTGCCATCGCCTCCTTTTTCGAGAGGCCAAGCACGTGGATCGGCGCCTCGATGACGTTCTCCAGCACCGTCATGTGGCCCCACAGATTGAAGTGCTGGAAAACCATCGACAGACGGGTACGGATCTTCTGCAGTTGCTTCTGGTCGGCAACCTTGAGGGCATCCCTGGTGCCGGGCAGCAGTTTGACCTCCTCGCCGGCGACAATGATCTTGCCGGAAGTCGGCTGCTCGAGGAAGTTGATGCAGCGCAACCAGGTGCTCTTGCCGGAACCTGAGGATCCGATGATGCTGATGACGTCACCCGAGTTCGCCTTGAGCGACACACCCTTGAGTACTTCGTTGTCGCCGTACTGCTTGTACAGGTTTTCGATGCGCAGGAGTTCTTTACTCGCCGTGTTGGTCATGGCAGTCCTTCCGATCAGTCTTTCTTCGCGCTGCTGGCACTGCGGCGCGGTTGCAGGTGGGCCAGCCAGCGATTTTCAGCGACGCGGAACAGGCCAACCAGAACAAAGGTCACAACAAGATAGAGCAGCCCGGCAAAAATAAAGGCTTCGAACGGCGCGTAATGGCGCGAGTAGACGTTCCGTGCGGCCCCGGTCAGGTCAACCAGGGTCACTGCGCTGGCAATCGCCGAGCCTTGCAGCATCAGAATCACTTCGTTGCTGAAGGGCGGAAGCGCCCGGCGCAAGGCCGACGGCAGAATGATCCTGCGCAGCGCGGTGCTGCGCGTCATCCCCATTGCCTTGGCGGCTTCGACTTCGCCATTCGGCGTATTGCGGATCGCCCCGGCAAACATTTCGAGCTGGTAGGCGCAGGTGTTGAGGCTGAACGCCAACAGGGCACAGAAATAGGCATCGCGGAAGAGCAGCCAGAATGGATTGCCAGTCTCCCACATTTGTTGCATCCATTCGCTTTGACCGATGCCGTAGTAGACCAGCAGCAACTGGACGAGCATTGGCGTGCCGCGGAAAAAGTAGGTGTAGGCGCGCACCGGAGCACTCACCCAGGGGTTCTTCGACACGCGAGCGATCGACAGCGGAACCGCAAAGGCGAAACCGACGATCAGTGCGATGCCGGTCAGATGGAGCGTCATCCAGAGCCCGCGCCAGAATTCGGGCAAACTGCCGGTCACGACTGTCAGATCAAACCATTCCATGAGTCGCTCCTAGACGTTCGCTTCTCTGACGCCGACGTTGTAGCGCCGTTCCAGCCGTTGCAGCACAGCATTCGACACGCTGGTCATCGCGAGGTAGAGGACGCAGACCGCAAGATAGAACGTGAATGGCTGGTGGGTTGAGCGCCCCGCCTGGTCAGCCAGCCAGGTCATGTCCGAGAGGCCGATCATCGATACGATGGCGGTACTCTTCAGCAGGACCAGCCAGTTGTTGCCCATGCCCGGAAGCGCGTAACGCAGCATCTGCGGAAAAAGGACACGCCAGAAGGCCTGCCAGCCACTCATCCCGTAGGCCCTGCCAGCCTCCATCTGGCCCGCCGGGACGGCCTGGAAGGCGCCGCGAAAGGTTTCAGTGAAATAGGCGCCAAAAATGAACCCGATGGTCAATACGCCGGCGGCAAAGGCGTTGAGTTCAATCATCTCCCATTCGAGATAGTCGCTGAATTGATTGATCAAGACCTGGCCACCGTAAAAAACCAGGAGCATCATCACCAGATCGGGAACACCGCGTACGACCGTGGTGTAGAGCGCGGTCCACCAGCGTAACGGCGCCAGCCTCGATAGCTTGCAGGCGGCGCCCAACAGGCCCGTGCAGACAGCAAGTATCAGCGACAGAATGGCAACCTTGAGAGTAACCCAGGCGCCGGCCAGCAAGCTGGGTGAGTATTCGATCAGCGCATCCATCGGCGAGCTCCCCCTCGGATTGTGCGTCTGCTACAGCTGCGGCGGGAATACAGGAAACGCCGGCCGCGTCAGCGGCCGGCGTTTCGATGGGGGACATCAGTTGCCGTAGATGTCCATCGGGAAGTACTTCTTGCGGATCTCATCGTACTTGCCACTGGAGCGTAACGCGGCGAGTGCCTTGTTCAGTTGCGCCTTGAGGTCCTGGTCCTTCTTGCGGACAGCGATGCCGATGCCTTCACCGATGACGGCGCGCTCTTCGGCGTTCTTGCCGAAGTATTGGTCGCCGGCAACGCTGTAGCCAGAACCTTCCGGCTTGGTCAGGAAGCCGCCGTAGGCTTCCCAGTAGTCGGCAAAGGTCGCATCCACCCGGCCCGACTTGAGATCCAGGTAGGCCTCATCCTGCTTGGCATAGCGGACAATTTCCACACCCTGGCCAGCCCAGTACTTGGTGGCGAAATTGTCGGAAACGGTGCCACGCTGAACCGCGACCTTCCTGCCTTTCAGGCTCGCCAGATCCGGTCTCAGCGGCGACCCGGTCTTGGCGATCAGAACGACCGGCGAGGCATAGTACTTGTTGGTGAAGTCGACCTTGGCCTTTCGCTCCTCGGTGATCGACATGGAGGCGACGATGGCATCGAACTTGCGCGCGATCAAGGCGGGGATCATGCCATCCCATTCCTGTTTCACCCAGGTACATTTCGCCTTCATCTCGGTGCACAATGCGTTGCCAATATCGATGTCGAAGCCTTTCAACGCGCCATCGGAACCCGTTTCATTGAACGGGGGATAGGCGCCTTCTGATGCCATGCGGACTACAGTCCAATCTTTGGCCGACACACCGACAGACGTGAGAGCCAGAAGCGCCAACAACAGCAGAGCTTTTTTCACCTTTTCTTACTCCTCCATGGTTTAGACAGGCCAATGGTGGCAAAAAAGCCAGCCTTAATCAACGCTTTTCTTTGCGAACGGTACCGTGCTGCAGCAGTGCCACCATGCACATGGCAACCCAGTGAAGAAAGCGTGAAGTGCCGGCCGCTCAGGGGAGTCGTGTCAGGAAGCTGAAACAGATTTGGCCAAGCGCATCTTCTCTGCCTGACGGTGGTCGCTGAACCGGCTAACGCAGTCTAATGGTTGAGCCGACGCGCAAGTCCGAGGATGGCCCGAGCTTCGTCGGGCGTCGCCACGGGACGCTCCATTTCGTGACTGATCCTGGCAATGCGAGCGACCAGCTGGGCATTGCTGACCGCCAGTTCGCCCTTGCGGAAGAAGATGTTGTCTTCGAAGCCGACACGGACATGGCCGCCCAGCAGGATGGCCATCACCCCGAGCGGCAGCTGGGCCGGCCCGATGCCGGCCACCGTCCAGGTCGCACCGGCCGGCAGTTGCGCGCGGAGGAACATCAGCGACTCGGGCGTGGCGGCCATGGCCCCGGGAACGCCGAGCACGAGGTCGACATGGACCGGTGAATCAAGCAGTCCTTTCCTGATCCAGAACTCTGTCGTGGTGAGCATGCCCGAGTCGAAAATTTCCAGTTCCGGTTTGACGCCGTGTTCCTTCATCGTGCGCGCGAACACGGTCATGTCGGCAGGATGATTGAGGAAAACATCACCGCCAAAATTGACTGAACCCATCGACAGGGTGGCCATTTCAGGGGCCAGTGTCACCGGCGCCAGCCGTTCGGCAGGTGTCATGCCGACTGCGCCGCCGGTCGACACCTGGATGATCACGTCGCAACGGGCACGAATGGCCGCGATGATCTCGCGATAGACCGCCTTGTCCTGGGTCGGTGTACCGTCCGGACGACGTGCGTGCAGGTGAACAATGGACGCACCTGCCCTGACACAGGCTTCGGCGGCAGCGGCAATCTCGTGCGGCATGACTGGCAAGGCCGGCTGCTGTTCCCTGGTCACTTCGGCGCCGGTCAGGGCGGCGGTAATGATCAGTTTTTCCATTGTAGCGCCTTGATCAGCGTCGAATACGCTGGCAGTCGGCCGGAACCACGCAGGTGCCAGAGGCTCTACAAACGATGACGGGCTCGGCCAGGACGTCGGCGGCCGAAGGCTGACCAGCGATGCCGGCAGCTGCGATGATCTTGCGTGCTTCAAAGGCCATCTTGCGCGAGGTACGGCCGATCGACACGATGCGACCGCTGGCTTCGATGAAGTCGCCGGCATGTACGGCGGCGAGAAACTCGATACTGTCGTAGGCGACGAACAAGCCCTCGTCGCCGTCGCTGCGGATCAGTAGCTCGGTAGCGACATCGCCAAACAGATGCAGCATTTTTGCCCCGTCGACGAGTCCGCCGGCGTAGTGGGCGTCGTGCGCGCTGATGCGCAAACGTATCAGGCTGGTCAGTTCTTGCATGGTGATTTCCTCAGGCTGGGTTTCTCTTGATCCATTCATGGATGGCGAACGACGCCACATCCTCGGCGTAGGTTCTGGTACCAAAGCCGGCGTCGTAACCGAGTTCCTTGGCCAGCTCGTGACTGATGCGGGGACCGCCGACGATCAGGATGACCCGGTCACGCAAACCTTCGGCTTCGAGCAGATCGGCAAGCCTGGTCAGGTTGTCGAGGTGGATGTTCTTCTGTGTCACGATTTGTGACACCAGAATGACGTCGGCCTTTTCTTCAATCGCCGTGGCGACCAGATCTTCGGAATCGACCTGCGCGCCGAGGTTGATGGCGCGCATTTCGTGATAGCTCTCCAGACCCTTGTGGCCGTTGTAACCCTTCATGTTCATGATCGCGTCGATGCCGACGGTGTGGGCGTCGGTCTCGATGCAGGCGCCGATGACGACCATCCTGCGGCGCATTTTCTCGGCGATCAGCCGGTTGATGCCGTCCTTGTCGAGGGTCTCGAACTCCGGCCGGGAGACCTTGATGCCTGACAGGTCGACCTGGTGCTGGCACTGACCATAGACGATGAAGAAGCTGAAGTCCTGACCCATGTCTTCGGCGTGCACGACCGCGGGTTCTGCCAGGCCCATCATCATCGCCAGTTGCCTGGCGCCTTCCTTGGCGGCGTCATCGAGGGCGACCGGCAGGGTGAAGGAGAGCTGGACGCGGCCGTCGTTGAGCGTATCGCCATAGGGCCTGACCAGATTTTCGGCCATCTCAGAGCCCTCCTTCAAGCATCAGGTTCGGAAACGGGTTGAAGTAGTCGCCGGACTTGGCAATCACGCCGTCGAGACCCTTGCCACCGTCCGGCTTGCGGGAGATTTCGGCAAACAGGCCTTGGCTGATCGCTTGCGGCAGACCCATCCTTTCGATGTCGGCCAGAATCTGTTCGGTCTCGCCGAGCACGCTCTGTGCTCGCCGCTCGATCTGACCGCCGCGCCTGAATTCGACTTCGGCGTGCAGATCGCGCATGGTGTTGAAGACGTACTTCGCGTTCTGCACGGCGAGGAAACGGTCCTGGATGAATGGCGTGTGGATGGCCTCGGTCATCATGCCAAGCAGGTGGATGTCCTGCTGCGTCAGCGTGCTGACGACGTTGAACAGCGCATCCTGGATGTGGCCCCGGAAAATGTTGCCGGTCATGTGCTTGGTCGGCGGCATGTACTTGAGCGACGCCTCGGGAAAGACCTGGCGGACCAGTTGCGCGTGGGCAATCTCCCAGAGGAAGCCGTTCTCCGTCTCGGGATTGATCTCGAAGGCGTGCCCCAGCCCCATCTGCTCCGGCTTGAGGCCGGACAGATAGGCAAACTGCTCGTTGATCAGTTGCGAAGCCAGCACGGTGTGCGCTGCTTCGCAGGCATCGGCCGTCGTCAGGTAGTTGTCTTCACCGGTGTTGATGATGATCCCGGCGTAGGCGTTGACCATCCGCGAGAAGAACTGGTCGATGAAGGTCCGCTGCATGTTGATGTCGCGGAAAATGATGCCGTACATCGAATCGTTGAGCATCATGTCGAGCCGTTCGATCGCGCCGATGGCCGCGATTTCCGGCATGCACAAACCCGAGCAGTAGTTGGTCAGGCGAATGTACCGACCGACCCTGGCACCCGCTTCGTCAAGCGCCGCGCGCATCAGGCGGAAGTTTTCCTGGGTAGCGTAGGTGCCGCCGAAACCTTCGGTGGTCGCGCCGTATGGCACGTAGTCGAGCAGGCTCTGGCCAGTCGAACGGATCACCGCGATGATGTCGGCACCCTGCTCAGCAGCCGCACGAGCCTGGATCACGTCTTCATGGATGTTGCCGGTGGCGACGATCAGGTAGAGCCACGGCGTGCGGCTTTCGCCAACCGATCTGATCTCGCTGTCGCGCCGTGTGCGCTGCCGGGCGATATGCTCGCACATCTTGCGGGCTTCCGCTTCGGTGGCCGCACGGATCGCCTCTTCACCCTTGTGGCGCCGCATCGTCAGCTTGCCGGCGGCCACGGCTCCGGCGACCTGCTGCGCCGTACAGCCACTTTCGATCATGGCACCGACAACGATTGCGGCGGCACCGTGCTGCAGCAGGTCCTGCTCCTGCAAATGGCTGACCAGACGGTTCGGGAGAGGCACCATGTTTTCATCCACGCCATCGATGCCAAGCAGACGCAGCGTGGCGCGCTCGACCGTCGTCGTGGTAAACGGCTTCATTTGCTCGAAGACACTGCGGGCGATGCGCCGCGCCGAGTCCCGGGCGCGGTCGATTTGTGCCTGATCCAGATGCAAAAGCGTCATCAACAGACTCCTGTTTCGGTCAGTACTCGTTCGAAAATCACGTCGCCGACTTCGTATTCTGGAAAGGCCAGACGGGCGGCGCCGAGAAGGTCTTGAGCAACGAGATGGCGGCCATGCGGCGAGAACGGATTCAAGGTGATGCCGGCAATGTGGATCCGGCGACAGGCCAACAACTTGCCACCTCGTTGGCGGAACCGCTGGACATCGGCGTGTTCGATGAACAGCTTCGTGCCGTCGGCAACCACCAGCGTCAGACCGGGGTGTTGCGCAAGGAGCGCGTCCACCGTCAGCCAGAGAGCCTTACCGACAGCACCGCTGACCGCAATCGTGCCGGGCTCGCGGTCGGCAAAGGCGAGTAGCGTCGATCCGGCGCTGAGAGTGGCGATGTCGGCGAGGAACAGGGGGCCGCCGCTGCAGTCCCAGATACCGACGCCGCCTGACTCAAACACGGCCTGGCAGCGCGCCAGAATTTCCGGCCCGGCCTGGGGAATGGTCAGCGTTGCCAGTCGCTCACGCGTCTTGCGGATGACATCCTGCACGCCACCGCCGATGGCGGCGCCGGTGGCCAGAATAATTCCGTCGGCGATGGCCGGCGAAGCGTGCTGGCTGCGACCGAGAGCCCCGTCGAGGATGATCAGTGCGCAACCGCACTGTCTCAATTGCGCGATGATCTTTTGCTGATCGGAACTGCGCGACGCGCCGGCAATCTCCATTTCGCCGTGGTTCAGCGCGCGGACGATGACAATTTCGCCCATCGGGCTATCCACTCCGGTGGCGGCAAGGAGTTTCCAGCGCACTTTGGCGCGCAGCAGCGTGTCGCGGGCGGTGGCGATGACGGTACCCGACCAGACCCGCACCGGTGGCTTCGGAAAGAAGAAGACCTGATCGCGGTCTTCCCCGTCGCGCCCGATCGAGGTCACGCCAATAGCCACGTCAACCTCGGCAGCGCAAGCCAGGAGATGGTTCAAGGCCACCGTTTTGCCGGTGTTCTTGGTCATCCCCATGACGGCGAGCGTCGTCAGGCCGGATTGGTGGATCTGGTTCCAGAGGGCGCTGGTGCTCATGGCCGCCTGTCGGTTCAACTGAAAAGCTTGTTGGCCCATGCGACTCCTAGACGTACCACGCTTCGAATAGCTGGCGCAGCTTCGGGCTTTCGCGCAGCAGGGCCAGTGCGTACACTGCGTGGTCCCTGGCGTAGCCGTTGCCGACGATCATGTCCACATCCTTGCCGACACCTTCGGCACCCAGCGCGGCAGCAGTAAAACTTGTCGCCATCGAGAAGAAGTAGACCTTGCCACGGTCGCGGGTGGCCAGAATGCTGCCCATTTCGGTATTCCGGATATTGACGCAGTTGATCACCACATCAGCCATGTGGCCAGCAGTCACCTTGGCGATTGCCTCCATCATCGCCACGGCATCGGTCGCATCAACCTGCACGGCGTGGTCAACCCAGCCGAGCTCGCGCATGCGCTGACAGTCGGTTGCAAATGGCGACACGCCGATCACGCAGCCCGCCGGGCCGGCGCGCTTTCGCGCCTCGTACACACATAGCGTACCCGACTTGCCACCACCGCCAACAACCACCACGGTGTCGCCGGGGCGAACGAGGCGCGCGGTTTGCGCCGGCGCCCCCGCCACGTCGAGAACTGCCAGGGCGACCTTCTCGGGAATGTCGTCAGGCAGCTTGGCGTAAAGGCCGGTTGCGAAAAGAATCGCCTGCGCTTCGACCTCGATCTGGTCCTTGTCGAGATGGACCTTCCCGATTGTCTTGATTTGCAGCGGCGTCAGCGACAGTGAAACGAGCGTGGCGATCCTGTCGCCCACGCGCAGGTCCACCTTGCCGGCCAGTGCCGGACCAATCTGGGCAATCCGCCCGATCAGCATGCCGCCCGATCCGGTGACCGGATTATGATGTTTGCCACGCCGTTCAACGATGCCAAGCACAGTGCTGGCGATCCTGGCGAGGTCACCGGCAGCTTCCTGCTTGATCTGGCTAAAACTGGCAGCGTCGATGTTCAGGGCCGTAACGTCAATCAGGATCTCGTTGTCGAAAATCGCCATGGAATTGTCGATCCTCCACGCGCCCTGGGGGAGCACGCCGATCGGTTCGAGCACGCGATGCGTACCGTAGGGGGAGCCGTGTTGCATGGTAGTAGACCTGGTAGTAAACCTCATCAGACCTCAAGACGGGGAGCGTCGCCACAGCGGCCGCATCGGTGCAACCGGTGTCTTGCGGCGATCAGTTGCTGTGCGTCGGTAGCGCGTAGTTTCGGCCCAGGCCCGGCATCTCGACCGTCTTGCCGGCGTAGTTGCGACACTTCACGGTCGTGCCTGATCCATCCGGCAACTCTTCTTCCTTGACGTAGCTCGGGATGATTGGCAGCTTGCCGAGGCCTCCGAGACCATCGACGATGAATGTCGGGACCGCCGGACCGCTAATCCAGCCACGGAGACCTTCGTACAACTCCAGCATGCGCTGGTACGGCACGATGAAGTGGTGGGCACCCTCAACCATGTCGGTCGAGTAGACGTAGTACGGACGAATACCCATTTCGATCGCTTGCAGGAACAGTTCGCGCATCACTTCGACATCGTCGTTGACGCCTTTCAGGCAGACGGTTTGCAGACCCATCATGATGCCGGCCTTCTGCAGCATCTTGACGCGCTCGCGCAGCAGCGGGGTGATCTCCTTCGGGTGGTTGATGTGCGTATTGACCATCTGCAGGCGGTGCTTTTCGAGCACGGCACAGAGTTCCGGTGTGATCCGGGTCGGCAGTTGAACGATCATCCGCGAGCCCATGCGCAGGAAGCGAACGTGCGGCGCGCGACGGCGGATCTCGCCGAGGATGTAGTCGAGTCGCTCGTCGCTGAAGGTCAGCGGATCACCACCCGAGAGCAGGACGTCCTGAATCTGCGTGTTGGCAGCGATGTAGTCGATGGACCGTTCGATCTCGTCCTTGTGCACGGAACCAGCGGGCTGCGACACCATGCGCTTGCGGGTGCAGAAGCGGCACAGGGTGGCGCAGGCATTGGAAACGAGGAACAGCACGCGGCGCGGATAGCGGTGCACGATACTGGTACCGGGGACGGTATCGCCTTCTTCGCCGAGTTGATCAAGCATGGTGACGAAGCCGGGCTTCGTCTCTTCGGCAAAGGTCGGCATGTATTGCAGACGGATGGGGCAAGCCGGATCCTCGCGATCCATCAGCTGTGCCACATAAGGCGTGATCGACACTGCGAACTTGCCATACACGGTCTCATCGACGTTCTCGACGTTGTTGAGGACGTCGTTGAGTTCACAGTGGTGCGTGTAACGGCGCGCGAACTGCTTCTGCCACGATTCTGCCGACGGATCGTAGGCATCCAGCGCTTCCCGGGTGAGCAGCTTGTTCTGGATATTGAATTCGATTGTCTGCAGCATGCGATTCTCCTCTCCGGTGCGATCGATTGAATTCCGATCAAGGCGACGACAGAGGCGCAGTTTAGGGACGAGTCGCGCCGGCAGAAACAGGCAACCTGCCTGAAACATCGCAAAAAAATCAGTCATACTGACTGATCCTGCGGCAATCTGAAGGAAAAGCAATGGCAAGAACCCTGGACAACCTCGATCGGCAACTGATTGAACTGCTCAAGGTCAATGCCCGCCTGCCGGTGGTCACGCTAGCCAAGTCACTGGGTTGTGCCAGAAGCACCGTGCAACTGCGCCTGAAAGCGCTGGAGGACAGCGGCGTCATTTCGGGTTACACCGTGAGCGTCAAGAAACGCCAGCAAGATTCGAGCATTCGGGCGATGGTGTTGATCTCGAGCGACTCCAAGACCGAATTCGACGTCATCAAGGGACTGACCCGGCGGCATGAGATCGTCAAGCTCTATTCGATCAGCGGCCGCTATGATCTGTGCGCAATATTGACGACCGAATCGACCCAGGAGCTCGATGCGGTCATCGACAAGATTCGCGCAATCAAGGGCGTGGTCGACACCTTTTCAACCATCGTGCTGTCGACCAAGCTGGATCGTCCAGAGTGAGGGCTGACCGTTGTCGTCAGGGCCTTGGTCCGCACCCTGCCGGTCGTCTCGCCGCCTGAGCCGCGATCAGACGCTGGACGCCCGGCGTCTGCTTTAGTCTGAAGAGATAGCGCGGCCCAACGAAGCCAACGTTGCCGCAAGGGGGACCCGTCTACCCCATTGACGATCGGATCCTGCCCCTGGATTTTTATGGTTCCTTTACAGGCGGCCACGCTCCTTTTTGACCATCTTGATGCTCACCAGCCTAGCATTCAGTCTGTCGAAACAACTGGAGGAATGTAATGGACGTCGTCTATCTTGCCGCGCTGGCCACCCTGTTCGGGCTCGCCGCGGCATTCGCCAAGGGCTGCGCGCGATTGACGGGAGAGTGCGCATGAGCCTGCTGACCCTTCTCGCCGGCATCGCTGCGGGCGGCCTGCTGATCTACCTGATTGCAGCACTGCTCTTTCCGGAGGACTTTTCATGAGCAACCATGCCTGGTTGTTGCTTGGTCTTTTCATGACCATCCTGCTGCTCCTGGTCAGGCCACTGGGAATCTATATCTCCAGGGTGATGATGATGGAACGTCGCCAGACCCTTGTCAGCGGCTTCGAAGACGCAGTCTTCAGAGTGTGCGGCTTTCGGCGCGATGAAGACATGGGCTGGCTGAAATACGCGTTGGCCGTGCTGTTGTTCAACGCGATCGGTCTCCTCGCCGTCTATGCCCTGCAGCGCCTGCAAGTCTGGCTGCCCCTGAACCCGCAGGAGATGGCTAATGTCAGTGCCGATTCGTCTTTCAACACGGCGGTCAGTTTCGTCACCAACACCAACTGGCAGAGCTATGGCGGCGAGTCGACGATGGGCTACCTGGTCCAGATGCTGGGCCTGACGGTACAGAACTTCCTTTCCGCCGCGACCGGCATCGTTGTCGCGATTGCCTTCATTCGTGGCTTTGTGCGCCACTCGGCGGCTGGTATCGGCAATGCGTGGGCGGACCTGTTCCGCGCCACGACCTGGATTTTGCTGCCGCTGTCTCTGATCTTCGCGCTCTTTCTGGCGAGCCAGGGCGTGATCCAGAACTTTGCCGCCTACCAGGACGTAACGACGCTGCAAGTGACGAACTACGAGACACCCAGACTCGGCAGCGACGGGCAAGCGCTGATAGAAGAGAACGGCAACCCGGTAATGGAGCCGGCGTCGACACCCATCCAGACTCTGGCCATGGGTCCGGTTGCTTCGCAGGAGGCGATAAAGATCCTCGGCACCAACGGCGGCGGCTTCTTCAACGCCAACTCGGCCCACCCCTTCGAGAACCCGACGCCGCTCACCAATTTCGTGCAGATGCTGTCGATCTTCCTGATTCCCGGCGCGCTATGCATTGCCTTCGGCTGCATCGTTGGTGACGAACGCCAGGGCTGGACTCTGTTTGCCGCGATGGCCTTGCTCTTCGTCACCTTTGCCATCGCCGCAATCGGCTTCGAGCAGCAAGGCAACCCCTTGCTGGCAAAGTTCGGCGCCGACGAGTCGACGAGTGTGAGCACTACGGCATTGACCGACGGCAACATGGAAGGTAAGGAGACACGCTTCGGCATTGCCGACTCGGCCCTCTTCGCGACCATCACCACGGCCGCGTCCTGCGGTGCGGTCAACGCCATGCACGATTCATTCACGCCGCTCGGCGGTGCCGTGCCGCTGGTCTTGATGC
>ERZ761603.921-NODE-921-length-23143-cov-16.207034_pt1 | contig 23143 bp, 20 predicted proteins | sample MGYA00511879_ERZ761603 | MGnify/ENA primary metagenome ERZ761603 (study PRJEB28899, sample SAMN02850040) | bioreactor sludge metagenome | biome: EBPR Sludge; feature: EBPR Bioreactor; material: flocular biomat | place: Australia: Thorneside Wastwater Treatment... | reverse complement strand
AGCCTCCATCACCTTCACCCCGCGGACGTGGCGGACATCCTGTCGCGTCTCGAACTCGGGGCGTACGTTCCCCCGCCCCGCGGCGCTATTCTCTCCCCGCGTGAACCCGACCGCGGAACTACTTATCCCGGAAGTGCTGGAACTGATCCGCGCCGGCGAGTTCGCCGAACTGCGGACCAGCCTCCATCACCTTCACCCCGCGGACGTGGCGGACATCCTGTCGCGTCTCGAACCCAGGGATGCCTGCCTGGGGTTCCGTTTCCTCCAGCGCGACGATGCCGGAGCGGCTTTCGCGTATCTCCCCGCCGAACAGCAGGAGAACATCATCGCCCACCTGGGCAACGAGGACGCCGTCAGCGTCCTTGAGAACATGTCGCCCGACGACCGGGCGAAACTGGTGGACGAACTGCCCGAAGAGGTTGCCAGCCGCCTGGTCGCATCACTCTCGCCCGAGTCGCGCAAGGTCACGCAGGCGATCCTGGGCTACCCGCCCCAGAGCGTGGGCCGGATCATGACGCCCGATTACGTGCGACTGCGGCCCGAGTGGACCTGCGAGCAGGCCCTCGACCATATCCGTCGCACCGGCAAGGACGCCGAGACCATCAACGTCGTGTACGTGGTGGATGAACAGGGACGCCTGATCGATGACCTGCGGCTGCGTCAGGTGCTGCTCTCGCCCAAGGAGACCCGCATCGAGACCATCATGAACCGCAACTTCGTGACGCTCCGGGCCGACATGGACCGCGAGGAGGCCGTGCGCACCATGGCCCGCTACGACCGCAGCGCCCTGCCCGTGGTGGACAGCCGCGGCGCCCTCATCGGCATCGTCACAAGCGACGACGTCGCCGATGTCGCCCAGTTGGAGGCCACCGAGGACATCCAGAAACTCGGCGGCGTCGCCGCGCTCGAAGACCCGTACATCAGCACGGGCCACATCGAGATGTTCAAGAAGCGCGGCGTGTGGCTCAGCCTGCTCTTCGTCGGCCAGTCCATCACCATCGTGGTCCTGGGCAAGTACCAGGACCAGTTGGACCGCGCTGTCGTTCTCACGATGTTCATGCCCCTGGTGATGAGTTGCGGCGGCAACAGCGGCAGCCAGGCCGCAACACTCGTCACCCGCGCCCTCTCCCTCAACGAGATCACGCCGGGGGATTGGTGGCGCGTCATCCGGCGAGAGGTCATCTCCGCCGCGCTCCTGGGCGGGACGCTGGGGCTGATGGGGTGGGCGTGCGTCGAGTTTTTCACCGCCATCCGCTACGCCCAGGTCGAGGCGCCGGCCCACGCCCAGTACCTCGCGCTGCAGGTGGCGATCTCCATCTTCACCGTGGTGCTCTGGGGCGTCACGCTGGGATCGCTGCTCCCGCTCATCCTCAAGCGATTCAAGATCGATCCCGCCACCGCCAGCAGCCCCATGGTCGCGACCCTCATGGACGCCAGCGGCACGATGATCTACCTCGGCCTGGCGATCCTCATTCTCTCCGGGACGATCCTGTAAGGCAGTGGGGCGGTGTGCTGGAAGACGGATTCCCGGCACAACGCGGTGATCGTCACACCGGGATGGCGCGTTGCCGAGCGTTTCGATCCTCATCGGACCAGCGCGTACGACAGGATTCTCCGGCATCGCCCGCCGCGATGGCGAACGATCGGACCGGAGCCGGCGCTGTCAGCGCGGCGTGAGAAGAAACACAAAGAACGGGAGAAGGAACCGGGCTGGGGATACCAGGAGCGCGAGGGCGGGATGCCCCGTCGTCATTGCCGCGGCGAGGTTTTCGGTGGCACGTGACTCGAATGGCGTGACGCGATCTCGCCCCGTACGCTCGCCCCCGGATGACCATCGCTCTCTCCCGGCTCGATCTGATGCTCTCGACCTTTGAGGTTGTGAAGGTGCTGTGGGTCATGGCGTTCGGGGCGTGCCTGGGTTCTTTGGTGAATGTGCTTGTCTATCGCATCCCGCTCGGGCTGGGCGTGGTGACCCCCCCGTCCCGCTGCCCTTCCTGTGAGACGCGGCTGACATGGCGTGAGAACATCCCGATCTTCGGATGGATATTCCTGGGCGGGCGGTGCCGATTCTGTCGCTCGCCGGTTTCGGCGGAGTACCCGATCGTCGAGGCCGTGGTGGCCCTGCTCTTCGGGGCGACGTATGTCATGCTCTACGCCGAAGGGGGGCGCTTTCTCGGCCTCGACCTTCGACCGTTGATGCTGGAGTGGGGTGCAGGGGGGTTCTCGCAGACCTGGCCCCTCTTTGTGTCGGTCGTCGTGCTCTGGACCTGTCTCACCGCCAGCCTCCTGATCGATGCCCGCACGTTCCACATCCCGATCGTGCTCACCTGGATTCCCGCGTTGGTCGCCCTGGTCGCGCATGTGGGACTCGCCTTTCATCTTTCCGCCACGCAGGGCGGTCTGACCAAGGCCGCGCCAGGCTGGGACTGGGCGATCCCCACCCCCGGTCCTCACGGCTGGGGCTGGGTCGGGGCATCGATCGGTGGCATGCTCGGGCTGGGAGTTTCGAACATCCTGCTCGCCAGAGGCGGTATTACCCGCAGTTTCGCGGATTATGACCAGTGGCTCAAGACCCACGAAGCGAAAGAGATCAACCCCGACCCAGCCGGGATCGAGACTCCTCCGCAACACAACGTCGGGTCTTCGCAGCTACCCGCCTCGGCAGAACCCGCCTCGGCCGCGACTTCCAGCGCGGGCGGGCCGGAGATGTGGATTCAGTACCCGCACGCGCGGCGGGAGATGCTGCGGGAACTGATCTTCCTCGCACCGTGCATCGGGCTGATGCTGCTGGGAGCCGCGCTGGCAATTCGTTGGGCCGGGCCGTGGACACACTCGCCGTTCAGCGGAGATTTTCCGGCCCACACGGTACCGCTCTGGCTCAACATCATGTGCGGTGTCTTCATGGGTTACTTGATCGGCGGCGGGGTGGTTTGGCTCTGGCGGATACTCGGGTCGCTGGCGGTAGGCAAGGAGGCGTTGGGGCTGGGCGATGTTCATCTCATGGCGGGAGTGGGGGCCTGCATCGGATGGATCGACTCGGTGCTCGGGTTCTTCGCGGCGGCGTTCGTAGGAGTAATTTGGGCGGTGATCGGGAGAGTGGCCTCCGGCAAGTTGCAACGACACCTGCCCTTCGGGCCGTATTTGGCCGTTGGGACGGTTCTGGTCTGGTTCCTGAAACAGCCGCTGGAACTGCTCCTCACGCTCGTCCTGAGGTCACCGGAGCGCATCCACCTGCCGTAGGCTCGTTGAGCCGACAGGTTGCACACACGTTTGTTCCGGAGCGCCACTTTCACCCGGCTGGTAATATTTCTCACTCATTGCGGGCAAGTGTGTCGCTTCCGGGGTCAAAGTACCGATATAATTGGCCGCGCCGGGGCGGAGTCGCCCCGCGTATCGCAAGGAACAACACGAAGGGGCCAGGTATGGCAAGCACGGGCGCTTTGCGTCGGATCGGTCTTGGTATGGCGGCGGTCATGGTCGCTTCGCTCTTTCTGGGCGGCTGCTCGGCCCAGAAGAAGCGTGAGGAGGCCCTGAAGGCGGAGGCCCAGGAGTGCGCTGAAAAGAACGCGGCCCTTGAGCAGAGCCTGCGCGATAAAGACTCGCGCATCACCGAACTGGAAGGCCGCCTGTCGGCCATGCAGACCGCCGCGGCTCAACCCCAACCATCGGATTCATTCTCCAAGCCATTCTCCAGCAATACCGGGGGCGGCGGGAGCGGCGACTTCAGCCGCGATGAACAAGGCAACATGCGTGCCCGGATTTCGGGCGATGTGCTCTTTGCATCCGGCCAGGCCACTCTGCGCCCCGAGGCGAAAAAGACCCTGGATCGGATCGCCGCCCAGATCAAGCGTGAATACGCCAACGACAATGTCCGGGTGGAGGGGTACACCGACTCAGACCCGATCCGCAAGTCGAAGTTCGCCAGCAACCAGGCGCTCAGCGAGGCCCGTGCCCAGGCGGTTGAGACCTACCTTGTCCAAAAGGGCATCAGTTCGAGGCGTGTTCAGGCTGTCGGTTACGGTTCGAGCAAGCCCAAGGGCACGAAGGCGGCGAGCCGACGAGTTGAAATCGTCATCCTCAACTAACCACGTAACAACGCAATCAGATCGTTCGCCACAAACCCCCGCCCGTCGCGGGGGTTTTTTTTCGTCTTCGTCGTTCGTGCCGCGGACTGGGGCCGCAGCGCGGTGCACTTGGTGCGATCATTTCCGGTGAATCCACAGGTCGATTCGTCTCGAAAGCAATGCCGACACGACCGCCCCGGGCCGCCGGCCCGCCCGCTTGGAATGTCGGTGCGTAAGCCGACGCGGCGGTCGCTTGATGACACAGTTCGGTTACATGGAGACTCTTCCGATGAAACTCGGCGTTGCTATCACTCTGGTTGCAGGACTTTTCGGTGGCGTGGCTTCGGCCCAGTGCCAATCCGCTAAGCACGAGCAGACCGCCCTCATGGGCATGGTCGGCGGCGATATCGTCGATACGGCAATCGCGGCGGGAGATTTCAAGACCCTGGTGGCCGCGGTCCAGGCCGCCGGGCTGGTCGAGACCCTCAAGGGCAAGGGTCCGTTCACGGTCTTCGCCCCAACCGATGCGGCCTTCGCCAAACTCCCCAAGGAAACGTTGGAGAGTCTTCTGAAGCCTGAGAACAAGGCCCGTCTCGCGGCCATTCTCACCTACCACGTCGTGCCGATGGAGGTGATGGCCAAGGACGTCAAGACCATGCCCGCCCCGACCGCGAACGGCCAGCGGATCAACATCACCGTCAAGGACGGCAAGGTCATGGTCGACAACGCCCTGGTCACCAAGACCGACATCAAGACGACCAACGGCGTCATCCACGTCATCGACACCGTGCTGATCCCCTCCGACAAGAACCTGGTGGAAACCGCCATCGCCGCGGGCAAGTTCAAGACCCTGGCCATGCTTCTCGACAAAGCAGGCTTGGTCGGAGCGCTCCAGGGCGAGGGGCCGTTCACCGTCTTTGCCCCCACCGATGACGCCTTCGCCAAACTGCCCAAGGAGACGCTCGACAGCCTGCTGCTGACCGAGAACAAGGATCAACTCACCGCCATCCTCACCTACCACGTTGTCAAGGGTCGTGTCTTCTCCGACGCCGCGGCCAAGGGCGCGACGGTCGCCACGCTCAACGGGGCGAAGGTTGAGACCAAGAGCGACAAGGGCAAGGTCCGCGTTGGCGGGGCCGAGGTCATCGCCGCCGACATCGACGCCACCAACGGCGTGATCCACGTGATCGATACCGTTCTGTTGCCCCCGGCGAAGTGACGTGCACCGAGGAAATAAAAACAGGCCCCGGCGACGTGCCGGGGCCTGTTCTTTTTTGTCTTTTCGGTGCTTACTTCCAGATCAACGCCCGGGGCGCGACCAGGATCACCGGCTCGTCACGGAGGGTGAGCAGAGCCTTGAGCTGAGGGGAGAGTTGCTTCCACGCCCGCGGGCCGAGCGCTTCCCGAGCGACGCCAAACATCTGCTCGGTCATTGGAGGCGAGGCAACGGCGGGCGCGGCGATGAACCCACTGAGCGCATCTTCCAGCACTTCGCTCAGTGACTTGGGGCCGGGGTAGTCCATCACGGCGTAGTCCTTGAGCGAGAGCGAATCGGCCATGTCGGCCAGGGCAACCTCCAGCCCACCGATCTTGTCGGCCATCTTCAGGTCGATGGCGACTGTGCCGGTGAAGAGGCGGCCCTCGGCGGTTCGAGAGAGGTCGATGCCCTTGCGCCCCGCGGTGACGCGCCTGGCGAAGAGGTCGTACGTCCCCTTCATCTTGCCCGCGACCAGGGCGCGGTCGTCGGCGTTCCAGGGCTGGGAGGAATCGAGCATCGCGGCCCGGGGGCCGCGCCCGCGCCCCACCACGTTCATCTTCAACTTGTCGTACAGGCCCTGCATCGCCAGTTTGCCGCCCACGACGCCGATGGAGCCGACGATGCTCGACGGGTTCACGTAGACGCGGTCGCCCGCGACGGCGAGGTAGTAGCCGCCCGAGGCCGCCATGCCCCCGACGCTGACCCAGACGGGTTTCTTCTCCGCGACGCGGCGGACACCCTGCCACATGATCTCGCTGGCGACCGCCGACCCGCCCGGCGAATCGATGCGGACCACCACGCCCTTGATGAGATCCTCGGCGAGGATGTCCTCGAGCGCGTTGCGGATGGTGCGGCTGCCCACGCTCTGCCCGCCGAAGCCGGCGGAGGAATCTCCGTCCACGATCTGGCCGTCGATGTGCAGCACGGCGATGGTCGGCTTGGTCGGCTTGTGCTTCGGTTCCTTCGTCAGGGCGGCCATCATCGCGAAGGGGTTGGTCGCGTCCACCGATGTGCCCTTCGAGCCGATCTCGCGTTTGCTGATCGTGACCGAGCCGCCGTACTCCTCGCCCAGATGGGCCGAGAGTCGGGGAAGGTCCACCTGCGAATCGATCAGGCCCGCCTTGATCGCCTCGCTCCCGTCGGCCATCCACGCGGCGAGCATCGCCTTGTCCAGCTGTTCGCCCGTCAGGTTGCGGCCTTTCATGATCGGCTCTCGCAGTCGGGTGTACATCTGGTCGAGGAGCTGGTTGATGTTCTCTTCCCACGCTTCGCTGGGAGCGCTGCGGGCCAGTTGCTCCGCCGCGCCCTTGAAATCGCCGATCTGCACGAAGTCGGCCTTCACGCCGGCCCACGCCAGGGTGTCGGCCAGGAACATCTCCTCCATGTACAGGCCGGGCATCGAGACTTCCCCGCCGCTCTGCAGGATCACCTCATCGGCGTGGGCGGCGAGCATGAGGCCGGTGTTGCCGTAACTCTCGGAGAAGATGTGGACCTTCTTGCCCGCCTTGCGCACCGACGCGATCGCGGCCCCGATCTCCTCAACCTGCGCCGGCGCGAGTTCCGCATCCTTCAACCGGATCACCGCGCCGCGGCATTCGGCGTCGGTCGCCAAGGCGCGGAGCGCATCGATCGTCTCGCGCATCGTCGGCTCCGCGCTGCCCATCAGCCAGGCGAGTTCCGAGGGCCGATCCCTCGGCGAGCCTTCGATGTCGATCCAGGCGATGCGGGGGGGTTCCGCCGCGGGGAGCGAGGCGAGAGTGAGCGTCGTGCCCGCGGCGGAAGCGAAGAGGGCGGCCCGGGAGAGAATTCGATGGATGTTCATGGTGGGGGCTTCGTGGTGTGCCGAACGCGAGGTCGTCTCGGCTTGGTGCGGAACTCGTGGTCAGGCGTATCCGAGCCGTTCGAGATCGTCCTCGTCCAATCCGAACTCGTGGCCGATTTCGTGCAGAAGTGTAATCTCAATTTCGTCAAGAATGGCCTCTTCCGCCTCGGGCCCGTCCCACCCGCCCGCCTGGGCGATGATCCCCTCGCGGTACAGGTAAATTCCATTGGGCTGCTCCGCGGACTCTTCGACGGAGCGTTCGGTGAGGGCGATGCCGCTGTGCAGGCCGCAGAGTTCATCCCGCTCGGGGAGCGTGCCGTCCTCGTTGCGGAACTCCTCGAGCACATCGGGCGCGGGGTAGTCCTCGACGATCAGCGGGACCACGTCGAGCAGTTTGGCGATGCCCGGGGGCAAGGCCCCGATGATCTCTTCGAGCAGTGCATCAAATCTGTCTCGGTCCTCGTCGGTCATGGGCGTTGGCTCCAGGTGCGGCTGGGGCGGTGTGCCCGCTCGCCGCGGTCGGGTGACAAGAGGTCGGTCAGGGTGAGGGGCGGGTCCACGATCACGCCCCGCAGAAGGGCGCAGTCGTAGGCGATGCCCGCCAGCCCCAGCAGGAACATCGCCCACCCCACCAGCAGGAGCAACCCGCCGATGGTGGCGATGAGATCGAACATCGGACCCGAACCCATCGCCGCCGCGATACCGCAGAGGTAGCCTGCGATGCACAGGCCCAGCACCGCCGCGACGGTGCGCATCGTCTGCCGATCGACCCGTCCGCTGCGCATGAGCAGCGAGCGAGCGGCGAGCAGGCGTGCGTTGGGCCGAAGAAGGATCAGGATCAGGACCACGAGCGAGCACAGGGCGATCCCCGTGTACGCTTCGGCCCCGGAAGGGGCGCTCCACATGCTGTGCGGCATCCATGCCGCGGCACCACGCTCGTACGCGAGCAGCAGGCACAACGGCACGTACAGCACCACGCCCAGCAGCGCCTTGCGGCGGCCCGACGATGCGATGCCATCGTGCGGCCGGATGAACGCCGCGGCGCCCACCCCGGAGAGCGCCGCCAGAGCGGCCACGAACCATGAAGCTCGACCCCATTGGGGCAACCACGTCTTCAACTCCGGCACGAGATTCCCGGCCGAATCGAGGAAGGACGCCACCGCCGCGCCCAAGGCCCCGAAACCCCAGAGCACCACCCCCATCGCGATCAGGCGGGGATTGGCAATCGCTTTGAACTCGGAAGCAAGCGGATCGACCACCGCGAGGAGCGTGGCCCGCAGCGGCATCCCGCACTCGGGACAGACAGCCCGGATCGACAACCCCCGGAGGTTGTAACGGCATCGGATGCACGGCAGATCGCCGCCCAGTTCGTACGCGAGTGGCATCCCTCCCGCTGCGGCGGGTCGATCGGGGGGTCCGGGTGTCTCCGCGCGCTCGGTGCGGCTCATCGGCGGTTGACGAGAAATTCGGCCTGGGTGAGGGTTCGGTCGTTGGTGCAGGAACGTCGCAACCGGCTCGACGGGCGTGACACGCCCGGCGTTTGTGTTCCGACGGCAAGCGTATCGCGCTTATCCCGTGCCGTAGAGGCGATCACCCGCATCCCCCAGGCCCGGCACGATGTATCCCCGGCTGTTGAGTTCGCGGTCCACCGCCGCGGCGTAGATCGTGAGGTTCGGTTCCGCCGCCCGCAGTCGGTGAACACCCTCGGGCGAGGCGACGATGCACAGGAAACGAAGGTCCCTCGCGCCGGCGTCGCGGAGCAGTTTCATGGCCTCGACCGCCGAACCGCCTGTGGCCAGCATGGGATCGACCAGGAGGACCGGCCCGGCGTCGAGGTCTTTGGGGAGTTTTCGCAGGTAGACGATCGGCCGCAGCGTCTCTTCATCCCTCGCCAGGCCCAGGTGCCCTTCTCGTGCCTCGGGCATCACTTCAAGCACCCCCTCGGCCATGCCCAGGCCTGCCCGCAGGACGGGCACGACGGTGATCTTCGCCGCCAGGTGGGTGCCGCGCATCCGCTCCAGCGGCGTCTCGATGTCGATCTCTCTCGTGGGCAGGGATCGGGTGGCCTCGAAGACCATCAACCCCGCGATCTGCGCCATGAGCGCGCGGAAGGGTCGGTGGCTGGTGCTCCTGTCGCGCAGGTGCGTGAGTTTGTGCTGGATGAGCGGATGATCGAAGATAATGACCCCGGGGAGGTCGGCGTGGGGTGTGCCCATGCGGGAGCGTACGAACACACCCGCGCACGAGCAAACAGCGCGGGTCGTCCCGTGGGAGGTGTCCGGCCTTATTCCTTGCCCGCGCCCGTGGAGAGGCCCCGGATGAACGTGCGCTGGGTGGCCATGAAGAGAATCAGGACCGGCGCGGCCACCAGCGTGCTGGCGGCCATGAGGAGGTTCCAGGGCGTGTTCCCCGCCTTGCTCTGGTAGAGTTGCAATCCCAGCGCGAGCGTGAAGTTGTCGCGGTTCACGATGAAGACCATGGGCGCGAGAAAATCGTTCCAGACGTACATGAAGTGAAAGAGTGCGACCACGGCGAGTGCCGGGCGCGAGAGGGGCAGGATGATCCGCCAGAAAATGCCCCAATGCCCGCACCCGTCGATGCGGGCCGCCTCGTCGAGTTCCTTGGGGATGCCCATGTAGAACTGCCGCAGCAGGAAGATGTTGAAGGCCGCCCCGAACCACGCCGGCACCCACAGGGGTTTGAGCGTCCCGATCCACCCGAACTTGCTGAAGAGAACAAACAGGGGTGTCATCAGCACCGGGAAGGGGATCATCATCGTCGCCAGGACAACGGTGAACAGCGGCCCCCGCAGCCGCCACGCGGGCCTCGCGAAGCCGTACGCCACGACCGCGCTGCTCAGCACCATGCCCACCACGCTCAGGAGCGCGACAATCAGCGTGTTCCGCAGGTACAGGGGGAAGTTGATCGAATCATCGGTCCAGACGGCGCGATAGTTCTCAGCCGCGATCCGCGGCGCATCCCCGGGCGGGTCGGGCAGCAGGCGGAGCGATTCGGAGGCGGCCTGGGACTCGGGCTTGAACGAGGTCGAGACCATCCACACCAGGGGCGCGAGAAAAAAGACCGTCGCGGCCAGCAGGCCGGCGAAGGCGCCCCAACGGCGGATCGGGCTGTGCTGAGTCTCGTGCACGCTGAAAGAGGGAACGGAAAACGATCAGAGGTGCGCGGGGGGTTCGTCACCCGGCACGGTAGAAGACCAATCGACGGCTGGCGAGGAAAAGCAGGCCCGTGAGGGCGAGGATGATGAGCATCTGGACCCACGCCATGGCGCTGGCGTAGCCCATCTGCCCGAAGACAAAGGCGTTGTCGTAGAGGTAACTGGTGTAGAAGTACGCGCTCTTGTCCGGCCCGCCCTTGTCCTTCTGGAACAGGACGAAGGGAACAACAAAGACCTGGAACGCCCCGATGAGCATGGCGATGGTGTTGAAGAGCACCACCGGCGAGATCATGGGCAGCGTGATATGAATGAACGCACGCACGGGCCCCATGCCGTCGAGGTCCGCCGCCTCGTACAACTGCTCGGGCACTTCCTTGAGGGCCGCCACGCACAGGATCACCGCCTGGCCCACGCCCCAGAGCGCGATGAGCACGAGCGCGGCCATCGCCCATCCCTTCTCCAGCAGCCAGTTCGGGCCGTCGATGCCGACAACGGACAGGGCCGCGTTCAGCAGGCCGTAGCGGCCGTTGAGCACCCACATCCACACCATCGACGAGGCCACCAGCGGGGCGAGCGTGGGCACGAAGACCGCCGCCTCGAAGAACCGCTTCCACCGCAGGCCCCGGGTGTTGAGCAGCGAGGCCAGCACGACCGCCAGGAGCACGCTCAGCGGGATCGCCGCCCCGGCGTAGATGAACGTGTTGAGCAGGGCCTTGTGAAAGACCTCATCGGTCAGGAGCCTCGCGTAGTTGTCCATCCCCACCCACAGGGGCGCCTGCAGGAGCGGATCATCGGAGAGCGACGACCGCAGGCTCATCAGCGCCGGCACGAGCATGAAGGCGAGGAACCCGATGATCCACGGGCCGACCCACGCCAGACCGATGAGCTCGCGCCTCAGCCCGCCCTTCACGCTGAAGCCTCCAACGCGTTCGCGCCTGCCCCGGCTCGCCGGGCCGCGTTCGCGGCGTACAGGTCCAGCGCCGCCTGCGAACGCTCGCGCGAGCGCTTAAGGATCGCTTCGGGCGCGCCCTGCAGGTTCCAGACGCGGTCAAGGGCGCGGTCCATCTCGTCCTTCATCTGCGCCCAGCAGGGCGTGGGTGGCACGCGGAAGGCCCGCGGGCTGCGGGCGATGGCCTCGAAGACCGCGATGCCGCGGTTGGGGTGGTCGCGCACAAACGCCTCGCTCGATGCCGCCAGCGGCGATCCCTTGCAATGGACCGTGCTCAACTCCTCCACCACGCGTTGCTGTTGGGTGTAGGCGATGAACTCCATGCTCGCCTCGGGGTGGAGCGCGCCTCGCGGGATGACCAGCACGTCGGTGTCGATCAGCCCGATGGGCCGATCCGGCTCGTACAACGACTCGGCCACGGGGAAGGGCGCCACGCCGTACTCGAGGTCGGGCCTGTGGAGGTTGATCATGTTGGCCAGCCACGGACCCTGCACGACCATCGAGAGCCGCCCCGAGATGAAGGCGTTGAGGGGCGAGTCGTAGTTGCCGAAACTCGAACGGAACTCGTTCACCGCGCCCAGACCGTACTCCCGGGGGAAACTCTGCACCCAGTCGTACCCGGCGATGTTCTCCGGCGAATCCGCGGTCGAGCGGTTCGCGCCTTCATCGTAGAGCGACCCTCCGAAGTGGTTGCCCCACACGAAACTCCACCACCCCGGCTCGCGGTGGTGGAACCCCATCCGTTCGATCCGATCGCCCTTGCGCACCAGCAGGGTCTTGGCCGCGGCGTCGAACTCGGGGATCGTGCGCGGCGGACGCTCGGGGTTCAGTCCTGCTTCCCGGAACTGAGCCTTGTTGTAATAGAGCGCCAGCACGCCGCCGGTGTTCACCGCCGCCAACATCCGGCCCTTGTAGGTCGTCACCTGTCGCACGCCCGCGGCGTACATCTCGGGCCGCACGCCGTACGGCCGGCCCAGATCATCGAGTGGGAGAATCGCGTCCGCCGCGGCGAACGCGGGCACGCTGTAGTTCCAAAGGCCCACGACATCGGGCGGTGCGCCGCCCGCGATGGCGATCTGCGCTTTCTCGTCGATCCCCGCGGTGGCGAAGTAGCGGACGTAGAGACGGTCCTGCGAGTCGTTGAACTCGCGGACGATCTTCTGCATCGCCTTGCCCTCGATGCCCGTCCACTTTTCCCAGTAATCCAGCACGAGGCGTCCGTCGGTGCGCTCACGCCCAGCCCGAGGCCCGAAACAAGCATAACCGATGCCCGCCGCGGCGAAGACGCCGAGCGCGGCGCGGCGCGAGAGGTCCGCGGCGCGGGGCTTGCCGCCGTTCTCGCTCACGTGCTCCCCGGGGCTTTGGGCGAATCATCCGGAGCCGTCTCGCCGTCAGGACGAGGTCCGCCCGGCGGCGGCCCCGGTGCATCGGAGAGTGATTTACGCACGCTCTCGGGAAGGTTGGCCCTGGCGCGGTCGATGGCGCTGTTCACCCGCGCGATGGACTCATCCCATTCCTTCTGGTTGAAGAGAAACCCGGTGGGCTGGCCGGTTTTGGGATTGATCAGCCCTTTCGACGGGTCGAGTTTGGTGCCCCCCTCGCGGAGCAGTTTCTCAAAGCGGCCGCGGGGCATGGTGGCGACCTCGCCGGTATCGGTGTACTTGATCGATACCATCTCCTGCATGCGCTCGGGAGAGAAGGGCGAGCCGCCCCGTGATCGATCCCACCAAAGGAAGCCGCAGGCCAGAAAGAGAACCCCGCACAGGGTCCACCCGATCCACGGATTCTTGCGAAGAAGGTCTCTCATGCGGTATATGTCCCACGAAGTTCGGATTCAGCATAGCCGCGGCACGCCGACGGGCTCGGCTAGAACGGGTAGTTGTGGCCCCAATCCCAGAAACGGGGGCCGGCCCCCAGCGGGTCGTAGGCGGTGTAGTAGTCCTCGAAGTTGTAGGACTTGACGTGCAGGTCGCCAAAGAGAAGATTGTTCTTCCCGGCATCATCGCGTCCCCGGTTGCCCTTCGAGGAGTGCCTCGGGAACTCGTCGAGGGCGTCGATCGCGTAGACCGTCCATTCGGGCCGCTTGATGAGCCGCAGCCGCTGCCCGGCGACGCCCTTGGTGCGTCCGCTCCGCATATTGATCGCCGGGAAATCGTTGAACCAGAACTCGGTGAACTTCTCGACCGGCAGGTTGCCCGTGCGGTCGAAGACGATGTTGTCCGGATCACTCTGCGCCGGCAGGGTGTAGATGCGTCGGCCCTGGGTCAGATAGCGGATGTTCTCCGGATCTCGAACCGAGGACATGCCCTTGGCGGCTGGGCAGTCGAAGGCTTTGCTCCCCGTGCCCGACAGGTACGCATCGAGCGTGTCAACCATGCGCACATGCAGATAAAAGGTGTCATCGGGGTTGCGGCGAAGGTCGGGAAAAACAGGATCCTTTTGATCGTCGAAGTACCCCTGGAAGGCCGTGGCGAGTTGCTTCAGGTTGCTCTGACAGATCACCAGCCACGCCGTCCGCCGCGCCCCGCCCAGCCCCGGCAGGAGCAGGCTGATGAGCAGCGCGATGATCGCGATCACCACAAGCAGTTCGATCAGAGTGAAGGCCCGCTTGATTCCGAGAACCCCCGTTCCGCCCGCACGGTGTATCCGACTCGCGTTCATGTTCATCGCTCCACGATCCATATTACTGCCGTTGACCGAACAGACTTCGGACACGAAGTTCACTTCGTTGTGCACACCCAACCTACGCCGTACGAACCTTTGTTCCCTCTGGCTTGACGCTGACATCCGCCGTGCTTCCCCACCGGACGTCAACCCGAAGGCTCCTTCCTGCCTTCGCAGCGGCGTCGATGAGGGCCGGTTCCAGCACGCAGCCGCCCAGGACTTTGCCGTCCACCAACAGCATGGGCTTGGCACCCGGGTTGAACTCCGAAGCGTGGAACCCGACATCTACCTGTACGCCGCGATACAGCCGCTTGATCTGGACTTTCCCGAAATCCGCGGGAGGGCACGGGTCGATGGTCAGCCCCTCCCACGTCGGGCGGATTCCCAGGACCCATTCCAGGCAAACCCGATTCAGCCACGCGGCGGACCCGGTGTACCACGTCCACCCCGCCCGTCCGGGCTTGTCGGAAAGCGGGCCGTCGACATTGCCGGGCGTCACGTACGGCTCTGCGAAATAACTCACCGCATCATGCCCGCGCGTCGGTGGTGAGATGCTCGACCAGATCCGTCCCGCGGCCTCGGCATCGCGGAGTTTGCACGCCGCGGCCAGCGCCCACGTGGCGGCGTGCATGTACACGCCGCCGTTCTCGCGGCTCCCGGGGCTGTAGCGCGTGATGTAGCCGATGGTGGGGTCGGGCACGGTGTAGGCCGGCCAGACCAGGAGCGGGCCGTACGGGGTGAGCAGGTGCCGCTTGACCGCCGCCCACGCCGCGGCGGCGCGACCGGTCGGCGCGATGCCGCTGAGAATGGCCCAGGTCTGGGCGTTGAGGTGGACCTTGCCTTCGGGCGCGGAGGAGGCGCCGACCCACTCGCCGTTGTCCTTGGTGCCGTACTTGTAATACTCGTGCTCGTCCCAGGCGTGGGCATTCACGGCGGCGGCGTAGGCGCGGTGCTTGTTCCGATACTCCTCGGCGAGGTCCGACATGCCCAGGCGGTTCAGAAGGACTGACCAGTCTTCCAGGATGCGGCAGAGGAACATGGCGAGCCAGACGCTCTCGCCCTTCTCGTCGATCCCCATGGCCGACAGTCCGTCGTTCCAGTCGCAACTGCCGATGAAGGGCAGGCCGCGGGCGCTGGTTCGTGCGAAGGCCCGGGCGATCGAACGACGGCAGTGCTCGAGCAGTGTGCCGCCCGCGGGATCGTCCACAAAGGGGGCGCGTCGATCCAGGATCGCCGTGTCGCCCGTCTCCTTGATGTAGTTGCCGACGACAAAGGGGAGCCAGAGGTAGTCGTCGCTGCACGCGGTGTGATTGCCGAAGTCGGCCAGCGCGTGCCACCAGTGGTAGACACTGCCATCGGCGAACTGACGCTCGGCGTGGAGCATGATCTGCTTCGCACACTGTGCGGGATCGATCGGGAGCCAGACCTGGCTGTCCTGCAACTGGTCGCGGAACCCGAAGGCGCCCGACTGCTGGTAGTAGCCCGTGCGGCCCCACAACCGCCCGCTGACGGCCTGGTACGGGAGCCAGTGGTTGTTCAGAAGATCGAAATCCGGTCGGGCGGTTTGGGTGTGGGTGGCGCCCAGGCGTGTGGACCAGAAGCTACGCACGTCATGCAACACCGCGCCGACGACTTCTTTTCCTTTGTACTTGTCAACCAGTGCCGCCGCTTCCGCCGGATTGGCGCCGATCGTCAGCAGGTAATGCACCTTCACCGACTTGCCCGGCGCGATGGTCAGATCGCCCCCCAGCGCTCCGACCGCATCACCGAACCGTCCGAAACCGCCTGTCACCGGGTCCGCCGCGCTCATCGCCGCGGGACTCGCGGAAGAGCCGTATTTACCAAGGAAGAGTTCCTTGTCCGCGATGGCCAAGTCCTTCTCAAAGGGAGCTCCGCACACGGCGTGCGCCGCGGCGTAGGGCCAGGGCTTGTTCCAGTGCTCGCGCTCGGTCTTGGGGCGGATGTCCCACATGTTCTTCGTGGCGATGATGGCCCGGCGGGAAGGGTCGTGCTGGATGTTGAAGAAGAGCCGGTGGAACTCGCGCTTGGAATCGGGGGCCGTGTTGCAGCACCACTCGAAGTAACTCGACAATCGCAGACGGCGGGGTGAAGTGCCCAGGTTGGTCAGTTCCACCGACCAGAGTTCCACCGGGTCCCGCGGCAGGACGGTCAGCGTCCAAGCGGCACGGATGCCCTTGTGAACCGTGTGGAACGTGGTTGCCCCCTGCGTGTGAACGCACGAGAACGATTCGTACGCAACGCGGCATGGTTGAGGCGCGAGCGACCACAGGTCGCCGTTCTCCCGGTCGCTGAGGTACAGAAACTTCCCGTGACAATCGCGGACCAGGTCCATCTCCCAGCGGGTCAGGACATTGTGCTGGGCATCATCGAACCACGAGAATCCGCCGCCCGCCTGGCTGATCACCAGCCCGTAGCGGCCCGTGCAGATCACGTTCACCCACGGCATGGGCGTTCGCCAATCGGTGATGTGGTACGAGGCCCCATCGTCGTCGAAGTGGCCGAAGCGGTTGGGGAGCAAGGGATGTGCGGTACGGGTCGGGGCTGTCATCCGTGACTTCAGTAAGAGTGTTCAATATGCGCGGAACGAAGAGGGTAAAAGCGCTGTTGATGAAAACGCTTTCAGTATGACGCCCAGCATCATACTTGTCAAGCCCTCACGCCATATTCAGATCGTATTTTCATGAATGTGTCGCTTTGATACACCTATCAATACACTTACGAACATGGGAGATTATTTCTGACTATTTGAATTTAGTTAGGGTTGCTTTTCAGACGTTGCGCGGTCATAATGAAAAGGCTTACATCAGTGAAAACAGATACTGTTTTAGTATCTTTGCGTATTTGATCCAACCCACGCTCCCCCGGAGGGGAGTATTACTCCGAGGCCGAACATGCGAATCTGCACTGCACCACTCATTGTCGCCGCTTTCTTTGCTTCCGGGGCCGCCGTTGCTCAAACTCCTTGCCCGCCCGCCAACCCCGGCAACTGCGTCACGAACCCGAGTTTCGAGGTGGTTGATATCTTCAGTTCGCAGCGCGACCCCGAAGGCTGGCACAACCTCAGCAACCCCCTCGAGTCCAAGCGTCGCGAGATCGGCGATGGACTGTCTCCCACCGCCGTCGCCCGCACCGGAATCGCCTCGGTGATGCTGCTTACTCCGGGACAGAGCCAGTTCCGAGGCATGACCACCGACTGGACCAACTACGACGTGCCCAACTTCCCTTTCTATGACCCGATCTTTGATTGGAATGGTGGAGATGTAGTGGTTTCGGGGTGGTACTACATCCCGCAAGACCAGCCCATCGAGGGCGATTTGGCCTTCATCAAACTGAACGTGAAGCGCCGCAACCAGGACTATGCCACGTTCGACGCGGCCTCCGAGGGTCCGGATTCGCTCCGCATCCAGGGCCACACCGACAACGAGTGGCGCTACTACGAACTGCGCTGGCCCATCGCCGACATCCAGGAGGAAGTGTACTTCAACGAGGCCGAAGGGTACTTCGTGCTGCCGCCCTACCCCGATCACCTGAAGATCACGCTCGGTCGCTTCGGCTTCGGCAATGTCGCCAGCAGCGGCGTTATCTTCTGGGACGACATCTCCTTCTACCAGGAATCTCCGGGGGGGCAGTGCCCCGCCTGCGCTGCGGATTACAACAACGACGGCGGCGTCGACGGCGGTGATGTCGAAGCCTTCTTCACCGAATGGCAGGACGCCGCGGCGTGCGCCGATGTGAATCAGGACGGCGGCGTTGACGGCAGCGATGTCGAGGCCTTCTTCACGCTCTGGGAAGCCGGCGGCTGCTGAATCGATATGACCGCGCGGGCCGTCCGAGGGGAGCGGCCCGCGCCTTCATCGCCCCGGAGGTTCAAACTCCCGGGGCGTTTTCATGCGCTGCGCGCTGTCGAGTTCTATTCTCGTGACGTTGTAACTCCCGGCGCGTGCCGGGGAGATTCCCGGCGAACCGTCACTCCCGCGATCACACATGAACACATCCCACACGCTCGCGATCTTCGGCCAGATCGGCCTGGCCATGCTTGTCGGCCTGGCCACGGCCTATCAGCCTGGGGTCAACGCCAGATTCGCCTCGGCCACGTCATCGCCCATCTACGGCGGTTTGGTGAACTTCGGCATCGGCTTTCTCGTGGTGCTGGTGGTCGCGCTCATCCTGCGGGCACCGCCCCCCAGCCCAGCGAAACTCGCCGCGCTGCCCTGGTGGGCGTGGTCCGGAGGTTTGCTGGGCGCGTTCTTTGTCTGCATGGCCATTCTCCTGATCGGCAGGATGGGCGCGGCCAACTACTTCGCCGCGATGATCGCCGGGCAGTTCATCGGCGGCATGATCATCGACCACTTCGGGCAAGTCGGACTGCCGGCGCATCCGTTCTCGTGGGGTCGGGCGGCGGGGCTGGCGCTCATGGGCGCGGGGATCGCCGTCATCCGCCTCACGTAGTGGGGGGTTCACCTCCCGCGGGTCAGCATCCGCTTGAGTTTCGGCCCGATGCCCAAGCGGTTCAGCGTCAGGTTCAACCGGTCCACAATGCGGTAGCGCAGGGGCAACTCCAGCGGGGGCGGGACGGGTTGGTTGTCCACGCGCAGAAACTCCACCGCGAGCGTGGCCAGTTCGCTCACCGTGCGATCGGTCAGCACCATGGGCCTGGCCGGGTTGGACCCGGCCCGCTCAAAGAGCGAGGTCATGCGGTCGCCCATCGCTTTGAGTGAGAAGTGATCCGCGATCCGGGCCTTGCCCGCCGCGCCCATCCGCGCTCGCCGCTGGGGATCGGCCAGCAGTTCCGCGAGGATTCCGGAATACGCGGCGACTTCCTCCGCATCCGCCGCCGGGGGGATCAGCACCCCGCACTCGGGCGTGACCAGTTCCGGCTGCCCGCCCACCGCCGCCCCCACCACGGGCAGGCCCGCCGCCATCGCCTCGAACATCACCAGCGCGATCCCTTCGCGCTCTGAAGAGAGAAAGAGCACATCGCTCGCGGCGTAGACCGCGGGCATCTCTGTCGGGGGCACGGCCAACAGAAATCGCACAGAGGGCGAGAGGCCGTGCGTTGCCACGTACTTCTCGAGAAATGCCCGATCAGGCCCGTCGCCCGCGACCAGGGCCACCAACTTCACGCCGCGCTTCGCCAGCGAGTGAACCGTCTCGATGAAGACGTGTGGCTTCTTCTGCTCGCAGATCCGGGCGGCGTACAGAACGACCCCGGCTTCAGCGGGGATTCGGTGCCGGCGTCTGAACTCCTCACGGGCACCCGGCGGCGCGACCCAGAGGGCCGGGTCCTCGTTGATCGTCGCCACCTCGACACGGTCGGCATCGGCCCCGCGGGAAACCATCCAGCGTTTCAGATGCTCCGATGTGACGATGTTCAGATCGAGCAGGTCCTGCCACCCCGCGCCGTAACGCGACCAGCCCCCGTTCTTCCAGCGGAGCTCCTCCATGTGCGAATAGTCGATGTAGAGCGGGCCGGGGCAGTGGTGCCGCAGGTACGGCAGCGAGAGGTACCCCAGTTCGCTGTTCGAGATGAGGACAACATCGGGCCGGCGCGTGCGGATCAGGTGAAGCAGGAAGAGCGGCCCGGCATCGGGACGGATGAACCAGGGCATCACATGAACATCCGCCGTCAGTTCGCAGAAGTCGGGCAGCCACGACTGGTCTCCCCGGTTCGTGGCCGCGAACGTCAGGTTCCACCCCCGATCGAGCAACTGCCGCCCGAGGCGCAGGTTGAACTTGTCAGCGCCGCCCAGCGTGTACCAAGGAACGATAAAAAGGATTGTCCGAGTCCGGACCTTCCCCATCGCGGGCGTCATGGCCGGGTGGATCGGGGGCACAGGCTCGTAGGTCAGTGATCCCGATCGGGGCTGGTGCGGGAAGCGCCCCGCGCCCAGATTGGAGTAGTCCCCGTCTGGCCTGCCCGTGGCTCGAGCCGGACCCCAGCACAGGTACGAATCGATCGTGCCGCATGGGTGCCCCCGCTCCCCGAGAGCCAGCAGTGTCTTTCGCGTCGTAGCCCGCTCGGAAGGTTCCAGCTTTTCGAGCACGGCGGTGCGACACAGAGCCACCGCCGGGTTCGAGCGTCCGGCGAGAATCGCGTGCCAATCCCGCGCGCCGCAATCGTCAAGCCGTGGCCGATCATCGCGCACCACGTGCCATGTCGTCACCGCCGCGGCATCGTGGTGGGTGTGCAGGTACCACGCCATCTGCTCGACCGCTGCCGGCTCGAGCAGCGCGCCGGGTTCGAGCAGGAGGGTGTACCCGAGTCTCGCCGTATCCACCGCGAACGGTGACGAGTCGGGTGCGGGCATCGCGGCGAAGTTGGGCTTGCGAGGGTCGATCACGGTCATATCGCGGCGGGGGGCAGGCCCATGGCGCGTCGCCACGCGCTGAGTTGGCCCAGGTGGACGGACTCGTGCTTCACCAGCAGCATCACGAGCATGTCGCCCACGGTGGGGTGTTCGGCCCGTTTGCGCTCCAGCGGATTGGGAGAAGCGAGCAGCGTCTCGGTGGCGTCGCCCAGCGCCGCGAGCGCCTGATCGTGGATCGCGCTGTACCGTGCTACGAGTTGTTCCGGCGGCTCGTAGGCCGCGACATCGGCGAGCGGGCGGGAGTTCTTGCCGTGCGCGTGCCCCGCGGGGTCCTCGTACGGCACGCCCCGCGCCAGGCAAGTTCCGAAGACGTTGTAGACGTTGAGGTGGCTGAGGATCCACGACGGGTGATTCATCACGCGGCCCGGCACGGGCTGCGCCAGCCACTGATCGGCGCTTAACCCCTCGACCAGGCGCAGGGCGTACAGGCCGTTGCGACGGAAGCAGTGCGAGATGGCCGCCGCGAGCGGGGTGGTCATGGGCAGAGGTTACGCGGGAACCGGCGTGCGCGCGATCCGCATCCTCGGGTTCGGCGGCACGGCATCACGACATTCCGCCATGAGGTTCGGCTTTCGACGGCCATCCTTGAGGAAGCGCATCGCCGCGCGCACGTCGGTCAAAAGATCGTTGCGTCACTCTTTGGGTCTCAAGGCGCCGCGCGGCTGGGGGTGGCTGACCAATCCGAAGAAGGCAGCGTACATCCGCCTCTACAGCCGAACGACCCGCCCCATCGGCTGCGCGATCCCCCCGGCGGTCGGGCTTGTGCTCCTTGGCTGGGGGGCGGCCCGATCCTGTGGCAGGTCTGAGTGGGGTTTCAGCGCGGGGGGCGTCCGCGGGGCCGTCGCTGTCTCGTTGCCTTTGAAGCATCACCGGCCAACAATTGACCCATGCCCGACACCGCCACACGCACCGAGTCTTCGGCGGACGTGAAGCAGTTGCCGCCGTACAACGTCGTCCTGCTCGATGACGATGACCACTCGTACGACTACGTGATCCGCATGATGGGATCCGTTTTCGGCTATGACCAGGAGCGGGCCTTCCGCATCGCCGAACGCGTGGATACGGAGGGGCGGGTCGTCTGCATGACCACCCACAAGGAACTGGCGGAACTCAAACGCGACCAGATTCTGTCCTTCGGACGCGATGCGCTCATGGCCCGCAGCCGTGGCTCCATGTCCGCGGTCATCGAGCCGGCCTTCGCCGATGGTGACGAGTCGGAGGGGGGTTGATTCCCCGCCGCCATCGCGTGGTGATCTCCGAAGCGCTTGACGAAACCTCAGTCGCGTGGCTCGCCGAGCGTTGCGAGGTGTGCCGCGCCCCGTTCGCCGACGCCGCGTTGCTTTCACGCGAACTCGCCGAAGCCCATGGTCTGATCATCCGAACGTACACCAGGGTCGATGAGGCCCTCCTCGCCGCCGCCCCGCGCCTTCGCGTTGTCGGGCGCGCCGGGGTGGGGCTGGACAACATCGACATCGCGGCCTGCCGCGCACGCGGCGTCGAGGTCGTCCACACGCCCGATGCCAACGGGCAGGCGGTGGCCGAGTTTGTCTTCGCCCTTCTTCTCGATGCCCTTCGTCCGCGCTTGTACCTCTCCGATCCCCTCGATGCCGCCGCGTGGGAAGCCAGGCGCCGGGGCCACACCGCCCCGCGCCAACTCGCGGACCTGACGCTGGGGGTCTGGGGTCTGGGGCGCATCGGCACGCGCGTTGCCCGGTTGGGTGTTGCTCTCGGGGCCTCGGTGATCTTTCACGACCTGATCGACATGCCCGAGGAACGCCGACGGGGCGCTCAACCCGTATCCCGCGAGGAACTCCTCCGCCGCTCCGATGTTCTCACGCTTCACACCGACCCGCGCGAAAGCAACCGTGGGCTGCTCGACGAGCGTGCGTTGTCGCTGTGCAAACCCGATGTCGTCATCGTCAACACCAGCCGGGGCATGATGGTCGATGCCGCGGCCCTTGCCGCGTTCCTGCGGGCCAACCCGTCGGCACTCGCCCTGCTCGATGTTCACGACCCCGAGCCTCCAGATCCGGGCTACCCGCTCTGGCACCTCTCCAATGCCCACCTGACCCCGCACCTGGCCGCGGCGACTCGGACAGCGCACGCCAACATGAGCCTGGTGGTGCATGATGTGTGGCGAGTCCTGTGCGGCACAGCACCGCGGAATCCGGCTGAGTAAGCAGCCTTTTCACGCTCTATTTGTGGTTCGCGTTCGGTGCGGATCGGCTTGTGCGACTTTGTTCTTTCTACCGACGCGGTGCTACACTTGCCCCCCCAATAAAGGGACACTGCCCGGCGAGCGCCGGCATCGGGTAGGGCCGCACCGAGCAAATGAACAACGCGGCCGGTGGTGGGAACCACTCGCCCCCGGGCGACGGATGGTCTACACACAGCGGGAACAACCCCGCGATCGAAAGGAACGAGCATGTCCGAGAATCAACCCCCCCAGGGCGAGCAGCGTCAGATTCAACTCCGCATCGACGAGTCGCGGATGAACACGACCTACGCCAACACCATCCGCACCTCCACCACGCAGGACGAGGTCGTCCTCGACTTCGGTATCAACCTGCCGGTGCCCGGACAGGACAACCAGCCCACGCTGGTCTTCGCCGTCGGCAGCCGCGTGGTGATGAACTGGGGCGGGGCCAAGCGCCTGGCCATCAGCCTCGGCCAGGTCGTCCGCCAGTACGAGGAGCGCAACGGCGAGATCAACATCGGCCAGGGTCAGGGCGCCAAGGGCGGCCCCCGGCTCGCGCAGTAACGATTCAGCCGCGTTCTTCGCGGATCAAAGAGCAGATCACGCGGGCCGGCGCGACAGCGCC
>ERZ761603.919-NODE-919-length-23175-cov-18.946713_pt1 | contig 23175 bp, 26 predicted proteins | sample MGYA00511879_ERZ761603 | MGnify/ENA primary metagenome ERZ761603 (study PRJEB28899, sample SAMN02850040) | bioreactor sludge metagenome | biome: EBPR Sludge; feature: EBPR Bioreactor; material: flocular biomat | place: Australia: Thorneside Wastwater Treatment... | reverse complement strand
TGCTCTTCCGATCTGGCTCGGTGCCCAGCACAGGGGGTGGTCTGGCTGAGGGGACGGCGTGAGATTTGACCTCGGGCGGGAAATCCACTAGGGTCCGGCCACGTTTCAAACTGAGGTGGTTTTATGGTTTTCTCGCGTCGGCAGGATGTGGTCCCCGGACAGGTTTTTCGCAAGCTCGACAGCTCGCGCTATGTGTTTGAGGTCATGAGTGTTCGTGAAGACCCTGGTGGGGCGATTCATGTTCAGATGCGCCGCCGGGATGAGCCCAACTCACGCCGCACACTTGCCGCCTCGGTTCTGCTCGATCCGAACGAGTTCGAGTTGCTGCAGGATGCACCCGGTGGCGGGCAGGCTTAGGCCACACGGAACATCACCACGCCATTGTCATTGAGCGTGCGCTTGAGTTTACCCTGAGCGCTAAGGTGGTTGGCGTGAGCCGCCGCCTCGCCGATGGCAAACATGATCTGGTGGCGGTCCAGATCTTGGGGGAACAGATGCCGCATGATCTCGGCGACCGTGCGCGGCTCTGTCACAAATCGCAGGATCTGCTCCAAACGCTCGTGGTGATGTTGCTCCAGCTGGCTAAGCCGCATATGCAGATTGTGAAAAGGAAGGCCGTGGCTGGGCAAGACCAGGGTGTGTGCGGGTAAGGCCCGCAGGCGCTGGAGGCTGGCAAAATAATCGCTTAGCGGGTCGGCGTCCGGTTCGAAAAAGGAAACGCTGATATTCGGGCTGATGAACGGCAAGACCTGATCGCCCGCAATCAGTACATTCTGCGCAGCATTATACAGACACATATGCTCGGGCGTATGGCCGCCATGTGTGGTGACCTGCCAGCTTTGGCTCCCAAGTAAAATGGGTTCGCCATCGCGCAGGCGTCGCACCTGGCTGGGGATGGGTGTCACATTGCGTGCGTAATGATTGCCATAGGTCACCATGGCCGTCACCGTCGGCTCATCAAGACCGAATTGGCGGTAGAACCGCTCTATGGTAGGGAGGTGCACGGCTTCCGTCAGCAGACTAAGCATCCGGGCATAGGCCCATTCGGTCAGTGGGGCATAGAAGGGGGCTTGGGATTGCTCGACTAACCAGCCTGCGTTGCCGATATGATCGGGATGATAATGAGTGGCAATCACTTTGGTGACGTGGCGTGGCTCCGGCAGGCGCGTCGTAAGTAACTCCGTCCAGATTGCTTGCGTTGCCGCATCGCCAATCCCGGTATCGATCAGCGCCCAGCCCTCAAGCTCACGAATTAACCAGAGGTTAATATGGTTTAACCGAAAGGGCAGCTGGACTCGCAGCCAGAAAAGGCCATCGGCAACAGGAGTTAAGCTGCCGGGAGGCGGAGACTCCGGAACCAATAAATTCAGTGGCGAGGGCCTTGCCCTTAGGTGAGGATCCATTTATACACCCTGCTCGAGTTACGTGTGGCTGGAAAGATTCTATTTACGAATCTGCACGATAAGGCAAGCGCGTAATGAGACAAGGAGGGCCGTATGGCCACAGCAACGAAGAGTGTTCTCATCGAAGTTGGCGAAGAAGCCGCCGGCGTTCTGGTTGAGACAGCTCAGGGTCTTGTTTTTCATGTTGTCCATCCCCGGCTGACTGCGCTTAACGGCACGGTCTATCGCTCCGTAGCCGCAGCACAGGCCGCGGCTAAGGATGGATTAAAGGAACTGGCTAAAGCCGGTTAACCGAGTACGGGCACCGCTATGCGGCGTTGCAGTATGCTATTCGCTCGACCTTGCGGTTCGGGCATGGTGTAATATCCCCATGCGACCTGCCGTTACACTCGACGACATCCGAGCGGCTGCTCAGCGCCTCAGGGGGCAGTCGGTGCTTACCCCTCTGCTAGAAAATCCCGCTTTGAATGACAGGGTCAAGGGTCGGGTCTTGCTGAAGGTGGAAAGTCTTCAGATCGGCGGGTCTTTCAAATTTCGCGGTGCCTATAACCGTCTGGCAGATCTGACGCCTGCACAGAAGGCGAAGGGCGTGGTCGCGGCCTCGACCGGCAATCATGCCCAGGGTATTGGGCATGCCGCGCGGCGGTTAGGTCTAGAGGCCTGTATTGTCATGCCGCAGGACGCCCCCCAGATCAAACTGGACAACACCCGCGCACTGGGGTGCGAGGTGGTGACGTTTGATCGCCGCACGGAGGATCGCGATACGCTCGCCCGTAAGATCGCCGCCGAGCGTGGCTGTGTCTTTGTCCATCCGTATGATGATCCGTGGGTAATGGCCGGGCAGGGAACCATCGGGCTGGAGCTGCTCAAGCAGGTACCTGCACCCGCGGATGCCGTGTTGATTTGCTGTGGCGGCGGGGGACTGACTGCCGGCATTGCAACCGCCCTGCGTTCATGCGGGTCGGGCAGCGAGATTTATGCAGTGGAACCGTTTGGCTATGATGACACCGTGCGTTCACTGGCCAGCGGGCAGCGCCGGGGAATTGAACCCGGTGCGACGTCGATTTGTGATGCGATTTCCACTCTCGCGCCGGGGGAACTGACCTTTCCTGTGCTGCAGCAGTGTGGCGTTAAGGGCTTAGCGGTTAGTGATGATGATGTGCGTGAGGCTATGCGGTTTGCCTTTACCCATTTACGGCTGGTGCTTGAGCCGGGCGGGGCTGTCGCCCTTGCGGCGGTGTTGGCGGGACGGCTGCCAACCGAGGGACGTACGCTGGTGGTGGTGCTAAGCGGGGGGAATGTCGACGCAGGTTTATTTACCTCTGTTCTAGCCTGAGCTGACCAAGCGGAATGGCACTTGCCAGTGCTGGCGGTGCTCGCTACTTAATACTTATGTTGCGTGGCCTGTCCCGACTGTTTAGTGCTTTCTGGCCGATCGGCCTGTTCGCTTTTTTTCTACTCATCGCGCTGTCGTTTGAGGATATTGAGCAGGACGTACTCGCTCAGATCTTTGGTGCTATTGTTATTTTCTGCGCAGCCTTGGCGTGGCTGATTCTGGATTGGGTTAAGCCGTCCGAGAGCCGGACCCGGCAGAAGCTGGCCGAAATGGCTGATTTGCTGCGCCCCTATGAAGGGCTATCACTCAAGCAGATGCCCCCTGAGGTTCAGGCCGAGGTTCATAAGCGGCTCGGTTGGACCATTAAGCCACCACCTGCGCCCAAAAAATAGCCCGACCGATTCGGACCAGCCGCGACAGACTTCACGATTGCCCCACCCGCGGAGCTGTGTCAAAACCGCAGAGTATGAATCGCCGTGATTTTTTTCCTGCTGTTCTGGCTCCGGCCCTGCTGCTGACCACACGGTCCGCCCACGCGGCCAGTGGATTTTCAGCTTTTGCGCGCGAGCTGGCCGACGAGGCTGTTGCCAGCGGGCTGGATCGCAAGAGCGTTCAGGCTGAAATGGCTAAAGTCATTTATGACGAGAAGGTGGTCGCTCTTGACCATAAGCAGCCCGAGCATACGATTACCTTTGCCGAGTACGAGGCCAATGCGTTTCGCAGTGACCGCGTGAGTATGGGGCAGGAGATGGCGCGCCGCTATTGTCAGCCGTTAGCCGAAATTGAACAGGAATATGGGGTGCCGGCAGCCTATTTGCTTGCTTTGTGGGGGAGCGAGACCAATTACGGTCGCTTCAAGGGCAACCATGACGTGTTGCAGTCCTTGGTTACCTTGGCCTATGGTGGCCGGGCCGGAAAATTTACCGACCGCCGCAAGATGTTCCGCGACCAAGCGTTAGCCGCCTTACAGATATTGACCGAGCGTCGCTATGACCGGACAGACCTGCGGGGATCCTACGCTGGCGCTTTTGGTAATCACCAGTTCATGCCTAAATCCTTTCTGGCGGCCGCCACAGACCGTGATGGGGATGGCCGCGCGGATATTATCAATAACCCGGTCGATAGCTTTGCCAGCGCGGCCAATCTACTCAAGCAGAAAGGCTGGCATAACGGTGGGGTATGGGGTCGTGCCGTTACACTTCCGGCTGTGTTGCTGGAGGATAAGTTAGGCGTTGATGACAAGCGCCCGGTGACTCACTGGCGTCAGCGCGGTGTGCGTTTGGCAAGCGGTGCGCACTTGCCGAGCGCGGATGATGGGGAAGATAGCGCCTCTCTTATCCTGCCGGACCGCACCCGACCCGAGCGGGCCTATTTGTTTTACAACAATGCCCACACGTTATGGCGCTGGAACAATTCGAGCTGGTTTGTTGTCATCACGCATCTGACGGCCGAGCGTATTGCCGCCGGTGCTACGCTTTGCCCGAAAGGCCCTACGCCATGATTCGCATTGTCTTGTTGCTGTTGCTGGTCCTGCCGGGATGCAGCTATATCGGTCTTGGCGCACAAGGTGTGAAAAATACCCTGCCGCAGGGAGCGCAGGTCGGTGCGTATAAGGTGGGAAACCCGTATAAAATTCAAGGCCAATGGTACTACCCGCAGGAGAGCTATACCTATGACGAGACCGGCATTGCGTCTTGGTACGGGCCCGGCTTTCATAATCAGCGCACCGCCAATGGCGAGCGCTTTAACCAGCGCGAGCTGACGGCTGCGCACCGCACCCTGCAAATGCCCAGTTTCGTGCGGGTTACAAATCTCAGCAATGGTCGTTCGGTTGTCTTGCGCGTGAATGATCGCGGCCCCTTTGCCAAGGGACGCATTATCGATGTGTCGGAAAAAGCGGCCGAGCTGCTTGATTTCAAGCGTCATGGCGTGGCGCGGGTACGTGTGCAGGTTCTGCCCGAGGCTAGTCGTCAGGTGGCCCAGGCCGCGCGCGAGGGGCGGGCTTGGCATGGCAATGTGCCAAGCTCCACAACTATGGCCAGTGCTCCGGTGCTCAGCCCCGAATCGGGGGCAGGTTTGGCGAGCGCGCCCCGGCCCTATGAGCTCGACGGCCAGCCGATTCCGGCGCATACCATTGGCAGCAACTACTACCCTGATCCAGTGGTGACGCAGCAGGTGGTTCCCGGCTCGACCGCGCTGTATATTCAGGCCGGGTCCTTCAGCAAGGCAGAGAACGCCAAGCGGCTGCAACAGGATATCAGCGTGATTGAACGTGCCTTTATTTCGGATAAGACCGTCAATGGCACAGTGTATCACCGTGTCCGGCTTGGCCCCTTTACCAGTGTGCCGCAGGCGGATGATGTGTTGGCCCGGATCAACCGGGTAGCGCCGGATGCCCGTATTGTTGTGGAGTAACAGATGAAACTGTGTGTGACTGTTCTCGTTTGGGTCCTAGTTGTGTCCGGCTCGGCCTTGGCGCAGATGCCGGAAAGTCCGGCGCGGGAAGCGATCCTGATTGATGTCGGCACACATACGGTGTTGTATGAAAAAAATGCTGATCAGCGCACGCCTACGGCCTCAATGAGTAAGATCATTACGGCCTATATGGTTTTTGATGCCATTAAGCAGGGGCGTCTCCGGCTCGACCAGAAGGTGCCAATCAGCGAGCGCGCCTGGAAAATGCAAGGCTCTAAAAGCTTTGTTGAACTTGGCAATCAGGTGAAAGTCGAGGATCTGATCCGCGGCATGATCGTTCAATCCGGCAACGATGCCACGGTGGCGCTGGCTGAAGCTGTCGGCGGGACAGAGGACGGTTTTGCCAGCATGGCTACGGCCCGCGCGAAAGAGCTGGGCATGACGGGGACCAACTTTACCAATGCGACCGGTTGGCCTGATCCTAATCACTATTCTACCGTGCGTGACCTCTCCACCTTGGCGCTGCATCTGATGGAAGATTTCCCCGAGTATTATCATTACTATGGAGAGCGGGAGTTTACCTACCACGGCATCAAGCAGCAAAACCGTAACCCGTTGCTGAGCATGAATATCGGCGCTGACGGGATTAAGACCGGTCACACCGCTGAGAACGGCTATGGTCTGATCGGCTCGGCCCTGCAGAATGGACGACGCCTACTGCTGGTGGTGAACGGATTGCCCGATGAGAAGGCCCGGGCCGATGAAGCCGCGCGTTTGATGCAGTGGGGATTTAGTGCCACGGGGGTTTACCCCTTGGTCAAAGCAGGTGCCGTGATGGATGAGGCGGCCGTCTGGCTGGGGCAATCCAAAGCGGTCGATCTGGTTATTAAACAGGACATAACCATGGCGATGAGCCGTGAATCACGCAACGCGCTGAAGGCCGACGTAGTGCTACAGGAGCCAGTGCCAGCGCCGGTGAGTGCAGGGCAGGAGCTTGGTAAATTGCGCCTCACACTGGCAACAGGCGAGGTAAAGGATTATCCACTTTACGCGAAGGACAGCATCCCCGCGCTCGGCTTTATGGGGCGTCTCAAAGCCAAATTTAATCACTATATTCTGGGCAAGGAGCTGTAATGCCACGCGGAAAATTCATCAGTTTCGAAGGTGGTGAAGGGTGCGGCAAGACCACCCAGCGCAATCGACTGGCCGAGCGTTTGAAAGCGATGCAACTTGAGATCGTCACCACGCGCGAGCTGGGCGGGACGCCGGGGGCTGAAGCGCTGCGCCCAGTGATGCAAAGCGGCGATATTGACCGCTGGGATGCTGTCTCCGAATTGCTGATTGTGATGGCTGGTCGCCATGACCACACCGAAAAGCTGATCAAGCCTAGCTTAGCCGCCGGGAAATGGGTTCTCTCTGATCGTTTTTTTGATTCCACTCATGTCTATCAGGGCTATGCCGCCAACCGGCCGATTGAGCAGGTTAAGGCGGTTCAGAAAATTGCTGTTGGTGATTTTGTCCCCGATCTGACGTTCATCTTCGACTATGACCCTACCAAAGGGCTGCAGCGTGCCATGCAGGATGCATCCACCCGTACCGAAGAAAATACCCGCTTTGAGCGCAAGGGGCTGGAGTTTCATCAGCGTGTACGGGAAGGTTTTCTGACCATCGCTCGGGAAAACCCGCAGCGCTGTGTGGTGATTAACGCTGAAGGCACGATCGAAGAAGTTGAGGCACGGGTCTGGGCGGTGGTATCCGAAAGGTTTGGGCTGAATGAGCGAACGCTCGCCGCGCACCACGCCTGATCTGCTGGGGCACGAGGCCGCCGAGCGTGAGCTGGTCGCGGCCGTGCGCTCGGGCCGCTTGCATCATGGCTGGCTCATTACCGGGACAGAGGGTATTGGTAAGGTCACCTTGGCTTACCGTTTTGCGCGGTGGCTGCTGGCGGGCGCGCCCGGCGATTCACTCCAGCTTGACGCAACTCACCCGGTGTTTCGCCGTATGGCGGCAGGTGGGCATGGCGATCTGGTCGAGATCGCCCCCAACGACAAAGGCAATCTGGGCATCAATGAAGTTCGCACCATCGAGCCACTGTTTCGTCGTACGGCTTCGGAAGGGGGGTGGCGCATTGCCTTGATTGAGGGTGCTGATGCCATGACTATCGAGGCGCAAAACGCCTTGCTGAAAATTCTCGAAGAGCCACCCAAAGGTGCTTTGCTCATTCTGACGGCTGCGGTGCCGGGCCGCCTGCTGCCCACCATCCGCTCGCGCGTACGTACGCTCGCCTTGCAGCCTTTGTCGCCAGACGTACTAACACAGCTGCTCTCCCGTCATTGTCCCGACCTTCCGGATGGGGAAATTTCGGCGCTGGTGCAGATGGCAGATGGTTCCTTGGGGCGGGCGCTGGCCCTGCGCGAGGCGGAGGGCTTGCAGGTTTACCGCGAATTGCTGGCTCTGCTGACTGATCTCAGGCAGCTCCCGGCCGGACCATTGCTCGATTTTGCCGAAAAACTGGGCCGCAAGGGCGGCGAGAGCGGTTATGGGGTGATTGAGCAGCTTTTTCCCGATTTTCTGGCCTCTGTGGCCCGTCTGGCCGCCGGAACCGACATTCCCGCCCGGCTGGAGGGGGAATGGGCGGTGGCCGCGACCTACGCCCAGCAGCTCGGGCTTGAGAACAGCCTGCAGCTATGGGATAACGTGCGGGATTTGTTTACACAGGCCAGCCGCCTGAACCTTGATCGCAAGCAGACGCTGCTCAGCGCCCTGCTCACGGTAAAGGATGCGGCGGCCTAGTCAGGATAGGCCATGAAAACAGCATTTTATGTCACTACTCCCATTTACTATGTCAATGACAAGCCACATATTGGCCACGCCTATACCAATATGGGGGCAGACATCCTCGCACGATTTCATCGTCTTGATGGAGAGGATGTAAAATTTCTAACTGGGACAGATGAACACGGTCAGAAAGTCCACAAGGCAGCGCAGGCCAAAGGTATTCCGCCTCAGGAATTTGTTGATCTGGTATCGCAAAATTTCCGTGACCTCACCGCAATGCTGGGTCTAAGTAACGATAATTTTATTCGCACAACAGAGATGAGGCACAAACGAGCGGCGCAGGCGATCTGGCGGAAGATGAGCGAGAATGGGGATATTTATCCTGCCAAGTATGGTGGATGGTACGCTGTTCGTGATGAGGCCTATTATGTAGAGAGTGAACTCATTGCTGGATCAGATGGGGAGAAACTTGCTCCGACTGGAGCGCCTGTTGAATGGGTGGAAGAAGAAAGTTATTTTTTCCGTCTATCCGCATGGCGGGAGCGGTTGCTTGGATTTTATGAGAGTCATCCTGACTTCATTATGCCAGCCAGTCGTCGCAATGAGGTTATTAGCTTCGTTAAGGGAGGACTGCAGGATTTATGCGTCTCCCGCAGTAAGTTCGATTGGGGAGTTCCTGTGCCTGATGCACCGGGCCACGTCATGTATGTCTGGGTGGATGCCCTGACAAACTATATCACCGAGCTGGGTTATCCGGACAGTACACCAGACATGGTCAAGTACTGGCCTCAGGCTCTGCATATCATTGGCAAAGACATCCTGCGGTTTCATGCCGTCTATTGGCCTGCCTTTCTTATGTCAGCAGGTTTGACTCCGCCCAAGCGTGTCTTCGGACATGGCTGGCTCATCAACAAGGGTCAGAAGATGTCCAAGTCGTTGGGTAATGTTATCACGCCGCAGAGCCTGATTGAAGAGTTCGGTCTAGATGCTGTGCGCTATTTCTTTTTTCGAGAAGTACCTTTCGGACAAGATGGGGAATATAGCCGCGAGGGTATGATTAGCCGTATTAATGGTGATTTGGCTAACGCTTACGGCAATCTGGTCCAACGTGTGCTTTCGCTAATTAATAAAAATTGCGACGCGAAGGTTCCACAGCCAGCTGACTTTAGCGATGCAGACCGTGCATTGCTTAGTGCTGCATGCAGCTTGTTACCTATCTGTCGTGCGGAAATAGAGCAACTGGCTATTCATAAGATGCTAGAAGCTATTTGGCAGATTATTTATGAGGCTAACAAATACGTGGACGAGCAGGCCCCGTGGGCACTCAAGAAAACTGATCCCGCGCGCATGAATACCGTGCTTTATGTATTGGCCGAGGTTATTCGGCAAGTGTCAATTCTGACACAACCAGTAATGCCTACAGCATCTGCTGAAATCCTAGATCAGCTTGCTGTACCTGATTATGAACGTAATTTTGCTGCGCTGGCCGTGCCGCTAGCTGTGGGTGTTAAATTGCCTGCACCTCAAGGGGTATTCCCTCGTTTTGTTGAGCCTAAGACGGCGGCGAGTGCCTAATGCTGATCGACTCGCACTGCCATCTTGATTTTGAGGATTTCGGCGCCGAGGTGCCGGAGGTGGTGGCGCGCGCGCATCAGGCTGGGGTGGGTGGGATGATTACCATCTGCACGCATGTCAGCAAGTTTGCGCAAGTGGTGGCGGTGGCCGACAAATTCGCCGCGCAGAATGTGTGGTGCTCGGTGGGTATTCACCCGCATCATGCGGCTGAGCCAGCCGAGCAGACGACAGCCGCTCATATTCTTGAACTCGCGAAGCATCTACGCGTGGTGGGCATTGGCGAGTGTGGGCTGGATTATTATTACGAGCACAGCCCCAAGGCTGAACAGCAGGCGTGTTTTGAAATGCAGTTGCAGGTGGCCCTGGAGGCTGATCTGCCCGTCATCATCCACAGCCGCGAGGCCGATGATGACACCATCCGTATTCTGCGCGCCGCTGGCTCCAAGCTGCGCGGCGTGATGCACTGTTTTTCCGGCACCCGGCGGCTGGCCGAGGCGGCGCTGGAGATTGGTTTTTTCATTTCGCTCTCGGGCATTCTGACCTTCAATAAGTCGCAGGATTTGCGCGATATCGCGCGCGATGTGCCGCTCGATCGGCTGCTGGTCGAGACGGATTCACCCTACCTCGCGCCTGTGCCACTGCGTGGCAAGCGTAATGAGCCAGCCTTTACCGTACACACCGCAGCCAAACTGGCTGAGGTCAAGGGGATGAGTGCCGATGAGCTGGCGCGTCTTACCACAGCTAACTTCTTCACCCTCTTTAATAAGGCGAAACTGGCATGAAGGTTACAGTGCTGGGGTGCGGCGGCTCAGGTGGCGTGCCGATGATCGGAGGTGTGTGGGGTGCGTGTAATCCTGCCAATCCCAAAAATCGCCGCCGCCGTGTGAGCGTCCTTGTGCAAACACAGGGTAAAAATATCTTGATCGATTGTGGGCCGGACCTGCGCGAACAACTGATCGACGTGGAAATGACGCATCTTGACGCGGTGCTGCTCACGCACACGCACTCTGACCATGTGCAGGGTATTGATGACCTGCGTAAGCTGTTTTTTCTCAATCATAATACGCCCATTCCGCTTTATGGTGCGGCTAAGGATCTGGCCGAATTAAAGCAACGGTTTGCCTACGCCTTCCGGCCATTCCGCTACGAAGTGGTGGAGCAAGAGCCGCTCCAGCCTGTCGTCATTGAAGGTGCCTTTTCGGTCGCGGGCATCCCGGTTACGCCTATTGTACAAGATCACGGCCACCACAACAGCACGTCATTGGGCTTCAGGATTGGTGATTTCGCCTACAGTACCGATGTGAACAAGCTCGACGAGGCAGCCTTTGCGGCGCTGGCCGGGGTAAAAGTCTGGGTGGTGGACTGTCTGCGTGAGGCGCCGCACCCCGCCCATTCTCACTTGGCCCAAACTTTGGGGTGGATCGCCCGGGTGCAGCCGCAGCAAGCTTATCTGACCCATATGGATATCAGCCTTGATTATGACACGTTACTGGCCAAATGCCCGCCCGGCGTTGCCCCGGCCCATGATGGTCTCGAAATATCCCTATAATTCAATAAATCTGCGCTCCGGCTGGACTTTTTGCTTGGTTTTGCGCTAAAACGGTAGCCCTTAGGAGAATTTGCCATGACCATGACCTCTGCCCAGATCCGTCGCGCCTTTCTCGACTATTTCGTCGCCAAAGGTCATGCCGAGGTTGAGGCCAGTCCGTTGGTGCCACGCAATGACCCGACGCTCATGTTTACCAATTCGGGCATGGTGCAGTTCAAGAATGTTTTTACCGGGCAGGAGAAGCGCAGCTACACCCGCGCGACGACTTCGCAAAAGAGTGTGCGCGCTGGCGGCAAGCATAACGATCTCGATAATGTCGGTTTTACCGATCGCCACCTGACTTTTTTCGAAATGCTGGGTAACTTCAGCTTTGGCGATTATTTCAAGCAGGACGCGCTCACCATGGCGTGGGATCTAGTCACCAATGTGTTCAAGCTGCCGAAGGACCGTTTGTGGGCCACGGTCTACGCCGAGGATGATGAGGCCTATGACATCTGGACCAAGACCATCGGCCTGCCGCCCGAGCGGGTGGTACGGATTGGCGACAACAAGGGGGCGCGTTACGCCTCCGACAATTTCTGGATGATGGGCGAAACTGGTCCGTGTGGTCCGTGCTCTGAGATTTTCTTTGACTACGGCCCGTCCGTCGCGGGCGGCCCCCCCGGCAGCCCGGATGCTGATGGCGATCGATATGTTGAAATCTGGAACAACGTGTTCATGCAGTTCGAACGCCACCCGGACGGTAGTATGACCAAACTGCCCAAGCCATCGGTGGATACCGGTATGGGGCTGGAGCGTATTTCGGCTGTGCTGCAGGGCAAAACCACCATCTGGGATACCGACTTGCTGCGGGGCATCATTGAAGCGGCAGCTACGCATACTGGCGCTGACCCCGATGGGTTGCAAAAGCATAGTCTGCGTGTGGTTGCTGATCATCTGCGCACCTCGGCATTTTTGGTGGCCGAGGGTGTATTGCCCAGCAATGAAGGCCGCTCCTATGTTCTACGTCGTATCATGCGCCGGGGTATGCGACATGCCCATATTCTGGGCGCAAAAGAGCCACTGATGCACAAGCTGGTGCCCACACTGGTGCGCCTGATGGGTGATCAATACCCGGAGCTGGTGCGCGCCGAGGCACTAATTATTGAAACCCTGCGCAGTGAGGAAACCCGCTTCAAGAGCCTACTGGAGCGTGGCCTGAAGCTGCTGGACGAAGAAACGGCCAAGCTCAAGTCTGGCCAGCCGTTACCCGGCGATGTGGCGTTCAAGCTCTACGACACATTCGGCTTTCCGCTTGATCTGACGCAAGATGTGTTGCGCAGTCAGGATCGCGCCGTGGATACCGCCGGGTTTGATGCCGCGATGGCCAAACAAAGAGCTGAGGCGCGCAAAGCATGGGCGGGCAGTGGTGAAGCAGCCACTGGTAAGCTGTGGTTTGAGCTGAAGGACGAGCTGGGCGCAACCGAGTTTCTTGGCTACGATACTCTCACCGCCGAAGCGCAGGTGGTGGCGATTGTCAAAGGTGACACAAAGTTGACCAGTGCCAGCGCGGCCGATGGTGAGGTGATGCTGCTGACCAATCAGACCCCGTTTTATGGGGAAAGTGGCGGACAGGTTGGCGATACAGGGCTAATTAAAGCCGTGACGGGTAGTCTCACGGTGCGCGATACCCAAAAGCAGCTCGGGCTGCATATCCATATTGGTACACCCACCGGCACAGTGAAGGTGGGTGATGCGGTAGAGCTCAAGGTGAATGAACAGCGCCGCAATGCCATTCGGGCCAATCACTCGGCCACGCATCTGTTGCACGAGGCGCTGCGCCAGAAGTTGGGTGAGCACGTTACCCAAAAAGGCTCGCTGGTGAATGACGAGCGCTTACGCTTTGACATTAGCCATCCCAAGGCACTGAGCGCCGACGAAATGGCAGCCATTGAGCAGTTGGTCAATGAGCGCGTGCGTTTGAATACGCAGGTTGAAACGCGTATCATGACCAGTGATGAAGCCATCAAGGCCGGAGCTATGGCCTTGTTTGGCGAAAAGTATGGTGATGAAGTGCGTGTTCTCACCATGGGCGGTACCAAAGACGGCGGCAAGGCGTGGTCGATGGAACTATGCGGCGGCACACATGTAAACCGTACCGGTGATATTGGCTTGTTCAAGATTGTAGCCGACAGTGCTGTCTCGAGCGGCGTTCGCCGGATTGAGGCCTTTACTGGCCCCGGCGCACTGGCCTATTTCAGCGAACTGCAAAAGCTGGCCACGGGCACGGCGCAGGCTCTGGGCACCCCGGTCGCCGAGGTGCCGGGCCGCGTTGCCGCGCTGATGGATGAGCGTAAGCAGCTGGAAAAAGAAGTTGCAGACCTGCGGCGCAAACTGGCGCTTGCTGGTGGCGGCGGGCAGGCGGCGGCACCTGCCACGCGCGATATTGGCGGGGTGAGGCTCGATGCCCGCGTACTGGATTTGCCAGCGCGTGACCTCAAGCCGATGGCCGATGAACTGAAAAAGCAGATCGGCTCGGGTGTAGTGGCCTTGATCTCTACCGCTGAGGGAAAAGCCTCTATTGTGGTGGCGGTTACAGCCGACTTGACAGGCAAGCTTAACGCGGTTGACCTTGTTAACGCGGGCGCACAGGCTTGCGGGGGCAAGGGTGGCGGTGGTCGCCCGGATATGGCTCAGGCCGGTGGCCCGGAGGCCAGCAAGGCCAATGCAGCAGTTTCAGCGATCGAAAATGCCTTAAAATCGGTGGCCTGACGGGTTTATTAACGTCTGCGGGCTTGCATTGGACCAGCTGTTTGCGGCATTCTAGCGCCTCAACAGGGCTAGGGGCACATGTCACTCGCGATCGATGAGCAGCAAATTCAAAGCGCAGATGATGATGGGTCATTGGCGCTGGCGCATTGGCTTGCCGGTCCGGTGGGCTTGCAACTGGATGTCCTTACCCGGCAATATCTGGTGTTTGCCTTTGCGCTCGAAGCGGCAGCTCGCGGCAGCCTTTCGGCCTTTACGCTCAATCAACTGAGCACGGCTACGCAAACGGCCGATTGCGCCCGGCTTCTGGCGTGGCTACCCGCGCAGCCGCATCAGAGTGCCGATATTCTCGCGCTTTTGAGCCAGCTTTGTCAGCAGATCAGCTCGCAGGAGCCGCAGGTATTAAAAGGCCGCCTGATTTCACTGGAAGGCGGCGATGGCTCCGGCAAGACGACACTCAGTCGCCAGCTCGCGGCCAAGCTTGATGCGATAGCCACGCGGGCGCTTGGTGGCGCGGGCGGTGCTTCGGCCGGGCTGCGGGCACTCATCCTGCGGTCGGAATTTTACTGGCACCCGTTGCCCGAGCTGCTGCTGACAGCGGCCATCTACCGTGAGACTCTGCTGCATGTAATCCTGCCTGCGCTGCGCGAGGGGAAAACTGTGGTCACTGACCGCTGGCTTGATACGCTGAGCGTGTATATGCGTAATGACACCGCTGGTGTACCTCCATCCATTATTGAGCAGGCCTATGATATTCTGGTGGCCGATGTCGCGCCGCGCCTGCGCCCGGATATGACTTTTCTGCTTGATCTGCCCTACGATGTTGCGCTGGCGCGCCGCACATCCCGACCAGTTGAAACCGGCAAGCTCGATCGCAACGAAGCCAAGGGCGATGCATTTCATATGAGTGTGTTCGGCGCTTACCGGGCCCTTGCAGGGACGGCTCCGCGCTTTGTGCTGGTCGATGCGAGCCAAAGTGAGTCGGATGTCCTTACCCGGTTGCTCCAGTTTTCACGCCAAGATATGGATCAGTCATGAGTAGTCCTGCCCATGCCTTTCGCACCGCTGTGCATGCTTTGTTTATTCGTTCACGGCCTAAGGACCAGTTTGAGATTTTGCTTGGTCTGCGCCAAAATACCGGTTACGGCGATGGCTGTTATTCCTTTCCGGCAGGGCATCAGGAGCTATTCGAAACGTCTCTACAGGCGCTTGTTCGAGAGTCGTATGAAGAGGTCGGAGCGCACGTGGCTTTGCCGAACAATACACCACCCGTTTTGCATATCGAGCACCTGAAAGACTATGGCTCAGCTTACGCCGATCCCGCTCGCCGTTTTCGGCATTATCATGAGCTTTTCTATATTGTCCCTGATTGGATGGGGGAGCCACAAAATTGTGAGCCGGATAAGTGTGGCGATTTGCGGTTCTTCTCATCCAATCATTTACCCCATAATCTTATGCCTTTAACCCGATTTGCGCTTGAGCTGATTGTGGCTGGTCAAGAAAAACAAGCACGCTTTGGTTGGGATAATCCAGACTTTCCGGCCTGGCGCAAAAAGCATTTTCCGCAGGTAGTTTAGAGATGCCTGCACCGCCTGTTCGCCCCTCTGATAAGCCCACACGCAGTTTCGGGATCATCCAGAACGTAACTACTGATCTTATCCCGTCGCATCAAACGCGGGTTGATGTCACGCTTCCGGGCACTAAGCTGCATTGTTGTTTTCGTCCTGATCGCGTGTCGCCGCTGATTTATGGTGTGGATGGTGCCGTGGTTGTGAATGCTGTGCCCTTGCATCCCCATCCTTTCGCCGACACTCGCCTGACGCGGGCGTTTGTTCTGGTTCGTAGTGGCAAACCGCCGATTGCGTATCTTTATCGTCGCCCCGATAAGCGTCCGGATCTGCGCCCGGTGAGCCCGCGAACGCATCCATATAAGTGATTATTCGTAGAACTCGGCCAGATCGGGGATGCGATTAAAGGCTACTTTGGTACCTGTATAGTTGGCTAGTTTCTTGGCGGGCAGGCCCACTAGCACGGTATCGCGCCCGTATTTTTTGTTGAGCTTGTCCATGCTGGCCGATAGCTCCTCATGGCGCTGCTGTGTCTTTTGTGCCTGCGTATTTTGCGCTGTAAACAGGTCACTCTGCACGGCGGCGGCCTCCTCAACCTGACTGAGCCAGACCCCGGTTTTGCGCAGCGGCTGCGTGCCCATTTGCTGCCCGGCCATGTGCCAGAGCTGCTCAAACGCGGCCAGAATGGCAAAGTTGTCGCTGCTCCCTGGTAGCTCGCATTCTCCCGCCCAGCGCGCGCCTTTCACACTGCGCATCGACAAGCCAAAGCGGTTGGCCACCAGAGACATGCGCCGCAAGCGGCTGGCCGCTTTTTGGGCGAGGCGGCGGCCCACCAGCCGCGCTTCCTCCCATGGCCGCGCCTCGGGAGCGAGCACCTGACTATGGCTCACGCTGCCGCGCTCGGTGCCAAATTCGGGAAAGTCATAGCCATGTAGCGCATACCAGTAGCGCTCGCCACTCACACTGCCCAGCAGGCGGCGGGCATGGCGCGGCTCAAGGTTCCAGAACTGCTCCAGTGTGGTAACGCCGCCGCGGGCGAGCCGCACCGCATTGCCATCACTGATGCCCGGCAGGTCGGTCAGGCCCAGCTTCAGCAGCGGGCCGGGCAGGTCTTGCGGCTTCAGTACCACCAGCCCATCCGGCTTTTGCAGATTAGTCCCGATTTTGGCTAACAGCTTGGATGTTGCAAGGCCAATCGAGCAGCGAATGGACGGGCCAATGTTGTCGCGTAGGCCCTGTTTGATGCGGGCTGCCAGCGCCGTGGCGATGGCCACAGTTTGTTCCGAGTGGTCAAGTGCGCAGGCCACCTCATCAATCGAGCAGACATCCGTGACAGGGATGTGCCGCTCAATCTCGGCGAGTATGCGGTGATGGTATTTGACATACAGATCATGCCGTCCGCTAATGAGGGTAATCTCCGGGCAGCGCAGCTTGGCCTCCCACACCGGCGTGCCGGTTTTGATGCCATAGGCCTTGGCCTCATAGCTGGCGGCGATACAGCAGGTGGCATCGCTCATCAGTGGCAGCACGGCCACCGGCTTTCCGCGCAGGTGCGGGTCTTCGTTCTGCTCAACGCTGGCGAAATAGCTGTTGAGGTCGAGAAACAACCAGCGCAGGGAGGAGGGTGGGCGCAGCGAGGGCATGGCCCAGTCTGGCACAACAAGAACAAAATGAGAACATAAATGATTTATGCTAAAAATGGTGCCGGCAGAGAGGATTGAACTCCCGACCTTCGGTTTACAAAACCGCTGCACTACCGCTGTGCTATGCCGGCCCACGGGCAAGTGTATAGCAAAAGTCTCAGCTTATGCCAGTGTCTTGTGTGTTAACAGCCGCCGGGTGGGCTCGACGCCGGTTTTGGGGGCATGGCAGGGTGGCATCGGCATATCCGGCCCGCGGCCACCCGAGCTCGCTGCGCTCTGGCATAACTCAAGATAACTCAGCCATTCTATTTTCTGGTTGGCGGTCGGGGGGAGCAGGTCTGCCTTAACAGGGGTAACGGCCAGTGCAAAAGAGGCAGCCACAGCTCCGATCCGCCGCAGCGGTGAAGGGCGCTCCTGCGCCTGATGTGCGCACGCCACCGGGTAGTTCAGCGGCCATCCCAGCGCTTTGTGCACGGCGGCATCATCCAGCCCTTGGGCCAGATTGGTTTGCCAGCGGCGAGCGGCGAGCATCTCGGTTCCTGCATCAATTTGTGCAAAAAGCGCTCGCATCCACGTTAGGAGATTTTGTGATTGCTGGCGCTGCTCCGTTGCCAGTGCAAAGGCCCGGCGGCAGCGGCGGAAATCCTCTGCGGCAAGGCGATAGGGGGCACAAAGTTTTTCGCGCATTCTCTCACGGCGCACGTAATCGCACGGGAGATCTTCAGCGCGGGTAATAGGAATAATACGAAAAGGCACAGCGGCCTGAGAGCGATGCATGGGGAAATCCTGCCAAAATAGAAAAGTGAAACCAGACGCGAGGTTTCAGCGTGCAGGGGGAGCGTGGGCTGGCGGCCACAAATAGGCAAATGCCGCAGCCAGAACTGGCACCGATACAGACGGCAGCGCCGTCGCGTGGAGCCAGAGGGCTCCGGGTTTTGCCAGCGATACGGGCAGCCAGCCCATCGCCGCAACCAGACAGAAAATACAGTGCTCGCAAGCGGTTGCGGTACTGGGGGCGGGCTGTCCATCCGCGCCAACCTTCAGGCTGGTCAGGCCATGCGCCGAGCAGATTTCAATGATCTGCGCGCCACTTTCCCAGATCGACTTTGCCAGACTGTGCCGATTGGCCAGCGGCAGCGCGAGCACCTGCAACAGCAGCGCCATCGCCACCAGCGCCAAACCGACGCGGCGGGAAAAGTCAGTGCGGAAATGGGCAAGAGTCAGCATTTTGCTAAGGACAATATAAAGTCAGTCGGTTGCTGTGTGCAACAGCAAATAAACAAGACAAATCTAACCCAGTTTTCTGCTGTTCTTGAATTTTTTTTGTAGAGAGCCTATGTTCGTTCCAGCTTGCATACAGAATTTGGAGGACATCATGTGCGTAGATACATCACATCAGGCGTGGGAACGCCCCGCGACAAAGGCAGATTGCGCGATAATCGCAAAGCATTTTGACGGGGTTGATTTTGAGGAACTGCTGGACGTGATGTCAGAAGATGGCGCACGTCCGCTAACAACGGATCTGGTCTTGGTCGGCGCCATGGTGCACACGCAGCCCGACGCGCGTGGAATGCGCAAAATACCTTTCTCGGCTATCGAGACGCATATGAGCCAGAACATCATCAAGTTACCGGTGATGGACAAGATCGTTGAGTGGTATGAAAACTCGGCACTGGGCACAGATATTTGGAATAATGCCTCCGATTGGTGCGAGGAAAAATTCGGTGCCCGCATCCATTTTGTGATGAATTGCTCGTGTGGCATGGTATCCACCAAGTCCTATCTGAATGGCGAATGGACAGCGTGGAAGCGTGATTTCAATACCAGCCGTGCTCATCTATACGGTCGTACAACCGTCGTACGGCGCGATGCGAACAATCTGACAGGGTTGGATTTGTCCCCCGCGCAGTTGATGATGTGGCAGCGTATGCGGGCTTGCCTTGAGGCACTGCCCGCTGAGCAGCTCGACACAGACAAGCTAGCAGCCTAGTTTTTAATCCCGTTTTTTCTGCTGACAGGCGGTGGCGAACAGCGCTACGGCCGCCGCGTTGGACACGTTCAGGCTGCCAATCGGCGGCTGCGTGGGCAGGCGTACCATCAGATCGCAGCGCTCGCCAGTCAGGCGGCGCAGTCCATCGCCTTCCGCGCCCAGCACCAGCGCTATCTTGCCAGATAGGTCAGCTGCATTCAAATCCTGCTCGGCTTCCTCGGCAAAGCCAATGGTCCAGAAGGCCGATTGGCGAATTTCATCCAGCGCGCGGGACAGGTTGCCTACCCGCACCAGCGGAATAGCATCTACCGCACCGCAGGCCGTCTTGGCCAGTACACCCGTCAACGGTGGGGCGTTGCGGTCGGTCATTATCACGGCCCGCGCACCAAAAGCTGCCGCCGAGCGCATGATCGCCCCCACATTGTGCGGGTCGGTCACCTGATCGAGCACCACCAGACAGGCGCTCGGCTCGTCTTCCAGTTGCATCAGGATCTCACCAAGAGAAACTTCCTCCAGTGGGGCGGCATCCAGCGCAATACCCTGATGCACGGCACCGGGCAGCATCTGATCGATGCGCTCACGATCAACCCGCTGTACCGGTGGGCGGGGCAGCTTCTCAGCTTTAGCGATGCTCAGAGCTTCAGCCATGGCCTGTTCACCGGCTTCGGTCAGGTACAGCGCACGCACACTGCGCTCGGGATTCAGCCACGCCTGCCGCACGGCATGAAAGCCATAGAGCAGGTTGGTTTGCTTGGGTTCGCGGGCAGTGTTGGGGCGGTGTTTCATGACGCGTTTATAGGCGGGTTAGTCGTAAAAATGCAAGTGGACATTGTCCGGCAGTTCCTTGGCAAACTCCTCCAGTTTCTCCCGTAATTCTGGCCCGCGGCTGGGGTCGAGCAGGAAAAACTGCGACCGGGTTGTTGTGGTCAGTCGCCGTCCATCCAGCTGCAATTCGGCAACGCGCGTCCAGTGCGGGCGCCAGTAATAATCAGCGAACTCGCTTTGGGCCATGACCAGCGCAATTCCTTTTTTCTCCAGCCACTGTGGGATGACTTGCGCCGCAAATGGCGAGCGGATCACGCGGCGCACCCGCTCGCTTGCCAGACCGAATAGATCAAACACCTCATGCGGGTTTCGCCAGCTGATGTACCCCACATCATAGGCCGCGACGTCGTCCTTCCAGTGATCGGTGATAAAGCTCTGTAGGAGCCCATGATTGCGGTAAATCTGCCCCGCGGCGGCAGGCACCTGTACGCTATACCACAGGCTGGCTAGGCCGGAGAGACCCACCAGCAGCGTCGCCAGCACCACCTGACGCGCAAAAAAACTGCGTGCCACATAGAGAATGGTGATGAGCTGCACCGCCATAATGTACATATGGTAGCGACCCCACCACCCGAATTTGCCAAGCACAAGATGAGCCACACCCGTACTCAGGACTACCAGCACCAGCATGCGCTTCGGCATGGGCAGGGCCTTCCACAGCAGCAATCCCGCCAGCAGAAGCAGGTGCAGAAAGTGTACCCAGCTGGTGGGGCGATCAGCCAGATTATCCACGGCATTATAAGCCATAGTGCGTAGGAAGTACCACAGCCCACTGCCTTCACTGGCTGCGGTAAACGCCGTTGATTTGGATAGGACAGACGAGGGGAGCCAGCTATATCCTAAAGATTGGAGGTAAATGCCAAAGGCTATTGGTCCTGCAACTGTCGCCATCAGTGCCAGCACAGCCGGTCGCCACCGCCCGCACCCGGCTACATAAAGCAAGGCGGCCAGAGATAGCGCGAGTGCTTCATAACGCAGCAGTGGTCCGCCGATGATCGCCAGCCAGAACCAGACCGGCAAAGGCGCTCGCCTGTCTTCACTGAGTGTTAGTAGCCCGGAGAGTACTGCCAGCGCTGCCGCCAGATGCAAGGTGTGCTCCATGCCGCAGAAAATCAGCGTGACCAGATTCAGAAGCAGGGCAAAGACTAGTAGTGCGAGCACTTTCAGGCGCGGGCCAAGGGTGGGGAGCAGATTGGTCTGCTGCTCAAGTCGCGCCAGCAGGATCAGCACCTGTCCGGCCGCCACGAGATTGAGGAGCAGCGGCATGACCAGCACAAGCGGCGTGTGCATAAACGGAATTAGTAGATAGGGGTAGAGGATAGAGGAGGCGGGCGCGCCCGCTTCCTGCCCCGCGGCATTAATGCTGTAGGTGCCTGGCAGATTTTCGGCCAGCGCAAGATAGATATAGGTATCATCAAGCGCATAGGCGAAGTGGCCATGGTTTAGGGCCAGTTGCGCCGCCAATGCGGCAAGGATAATGAGAAGTCCGCCCAGCAACAGCGGGCGCATACAGGGCAGCGGCGTCATAGGCACCAATTATGGCGCAATAGCGCGCGCTGCCCAGCTAAAAAATGTAACCCTAGTCGGTCAGCTCCATTTCGACTGAATAGCCCCCCATGGCCCAGCGGATCATCTGATCGCGGTCATAGATCTTCTCCGCGTAGGTGCGATTCATCTCGCTGATCTGGCGCTGCTTCTCCTGCTGGGCATCCAGCAAGGCCTGTGTCGCCATCCGCTGCAGCCTGTGCAGGTCGGCCTCCAGCACATCCAGCTGGCAGCGCAACAGATCAACAGTCTCCTCAGTCTCTCCCAGCAGAGGCGCATCCTCGCGCCGGGTGTCATCGTTTGTGCTGTATAAAGGTTTGGCTGTATTCATGATCTTGCCTTTCCTCTAAACGGTTCAACGCCGAGTGCCCTAGCGGCAGGTTCATGCGGGAAGGCTAAGTGGTATAGGGCAGCTTGCCTACCCCCCATTAGCTGAAAATCAGCTCTGCTATTGAGGGGCTGTGTTATAGAGTTTTACTAAGCGCCAGAAAAACAAGCAAACAGCTGACAAGTTCCAACTAAAAAAAGACCGAAAATTACCCGCTGAATTTTTCGATTCTCAGCGAATGACTCGGGAAATGGTGGAGGGGGAAGGATTCGAACCTTCGAACACGTGAGTGGGCAGATTTACAGTCTGCTGCCTTTGACCGCTCGGCAACCCCTCCACAACGGGTCGGCAATATCGGAAATCTGGCCGGAAAGTCAACCGTTAAGTTTTCAACCGCACTTGTCGTCATTTGCGAGCATTAACCTGAGTTAATTCAAGCGAAAAACATTGATTTTGCAGTCGCCGCTTTGCTATCTGTGCTGAACTTCACCGCCAATTGAAAGAGGGTGCGCTATGTCGACCGGTCGTTTTACCAAACTTGCGGCCAAGCTATATCCGATTACGGTTCCATCTGAATCGCAAGAAATTCAAGCAATAGCTTCGCTAGGGATCAAATCCTATGGTGCTGGCCCTGTGCTGTTTGATGGGCTTGCTCGCAGCCCGCAGGGGCAACTGGTTGTTTGCCATAAACAGCCACGCACAGAAGATGAATTCAGGACTGTCCGTGGCGAGCATGCGCTGGTTCACAGCGATATTGTGGAGCGTTATGAACTTCCCGTGCGGGCGTTTATTCGTGTTGCACGCCGAATGGGTGCAAGTTACGAGAGACACTTAGCTCGTCTCACTGCTCTCAACCAGCGCCAAGGGTGGGGTCTGGAAGTTCCTAAAATTGACCCGGTCTACCGCGATGGCCTGCTGGCACTGGCGCAGGAGCTGGAGCGTCGCAAGGCAAACCGTTCCGCCAATCGTTCCTATGTTAACACCGGGTGCACCAGCGTCGAAATGTAGTTTTGCCTTTTTCGGCAGACTTGCTATAAAGCTGATAGCGCGGGTGTAGTTCAATGGTAGAACACTAGCCTTCCAAGCTTGTTACGAGGGTTCGATTCCCTTCACCCGCTCCATTTCTAATAAGAGGTCTATCATGGGGATGAAGCGCTCCTTGCTCGCTGTTGCGGCTCTAGCTCTCCTGTCCGCGCCGCAACCCCCCTCTACCCCGATCGACGACTTTAATCTGGGCCGTAGTCGAAAAAAGAACCCCCAGCCCAAGCCGCCCAAAAAGCTGGGTCCCAAAATCCGAAATCCGGTCTTGCCGCGCCGCTGAAAGCGTAAAAAAACCTCTTGCGTTACGGCAGTTTGCCGCTATTTTCCCCCTCACGATTAGAGCCGGTGCGGCTCGTTTCACTTTGAGGAGTAGAACATGGCAAAGGCGAAGTTTGAGCGGACGAAGCCGCACGCGAATGTGGGAACGATTG
>ERZ761603.915-NODE-915-length-23243-cov-8.750906_pt1 | contig 23243 bp, 36 predicted proteins | sample MGYA00511879_ERZ761603 | MGnify/ENA primary metagenome ERZ761603 (study PRJEB28899, sample SAMN02850040) | bioreactor sludge metagenome | biome: EBPR Sludge; feature: EBPR Bioreactor; material: flocular biomat | place: Australia: Thorneside Wastwater Treatment... | reverse complement strand
ACAGCGAACCCCCGCCCCTGCCCTGCCGATTCTTTCCCCATGCAACAGGTGATGCATCCGGATCGATCAGCCGAGCCGGAATCGGAAATGATAGGTGATTTGCCGTCAAGCCAACCTCTTCAGTCACAGGGGTAGCATTGGCCGGAAAACGATCAACATCGATCGGGCCTGGCTTCTCGACCTTCATCCCGCGCACAAACTCAAGAGGTTGCGCCTGGTACAGCCCGACCAGTTCTGTGGTGCGTTGGAACGGACAGCATGAACAACCGCTGCGCGAACGTCGGTCGTACGAGCGAGGAATCCCGATCGTCTTGGCAAGCACCGTATAGACCTCTTTCCGCCTGAGATCGAGATCGAGAAACGGCATGTGTGTCTCGATGAGATCGTGCGTAAACGCGACCCTAGTGGCTTCATCGGCGCGAATGCCGACATAGGTATGCACCGTCTGGCCTGGCTGCATCTGCGTTCTGAGGAAGCTCTCCCAAGGCGCGATTTTGAGTTCCCTTGTGCAGTATCGAGACGTTGCAGAAGGCATAAAGCCGCCAAATTTTTCAATCAGCTCGTAGAGACCGAGTTCCGGTTTGAGCCGAACGATCGGAACCTCCAGGAAGGCCTCGAGCTTGTCCAGCGTGGTGTAGATTTCCGGCTCCTCAGCCAAGGTGTCGGTGAACATGAGCTTGAAGTCGACCTCCGGGTACATCATGCGCATGACGATGGCCAACGCACTGCTATCAGCGCCTCCGCTGACCGGTATCCAGTGTTGATCACCTGGCTGGCCGGGGAGTGCGAACCAGGAGGCATCGACGCCCCATTGGTCCAGCGTATCGGCTGGAAGTTGAGACAGAACCATGGGTGTTCTCCTGAGAATGAAGTGTGCTCAGGAGATGCAGTTTAGAGGGTGTGAATCGCCTAAATCAGGAGCAGTATCCTTACGGATTTGCATTCCCCTCTGTGGTACTTGTAGAATTAGAGGCGCTTGGCAGAAAGCGCCCCGCTCGCGTTGGGTAAGCCGTGACGGCACTGTCGATTATCCGTTTGTTGTTTACCCATTAACTTCTTGTTGAGGTCAATGGTGAGCGAGCCGCCGATGACCTCTCGACCAAGGAGTTATCATGCTTTTGCTGCCCGCTCACACAAAAGACGCAAAGGAAATGGCTCGCCGATTGTGCGACGCCCTCCAGTTCCACGGTCTCACCGCTGACTGTCGAGTCCTGGATTCAGAGTTCTTAACGCTCCAGCAGACTCAAGAGTTGTTGGCAAAAGCAATGGGGCATCTGAGCTGGCGTCAAATGACTTCAGTTCTGAAGGAAGCCCACAGCCCAATCTATCTTGACGACCTTCCCGAGTCTGCGCTAACGACGTTCGTCCTAGAATTGGCAAGACTACTGGGCTTTAATTACGCGCATGGTGCCGTGTTTCGTGTCATATCCACCTCAGGAGCAGGCTTCTCCCCGAAGTTTCGGCGGACGATGGAAGCGAGTGATTCGCCCTGGGGGCCGATTTATGAACAAGAGGAAATTGCTCCCGGGATCGTTTCGGTAGTGACCGGTAGCCACGGTGGATTGCTGCTTTCAGCGGATCGTCAGGCCGCAATGCCTGCCCATTTGCGACTTGACGGGGCGGCCTATGAAGAAGATGGAGAATACAACCTCGTTGCCTTAGGCTTCCCAGATGAAGCTGAGGCTATGGGAATGTCATTGGCAGACGCATTGAAGTCGGTCGATGTCATGTCCTACGATAGGGGCGTTCCAATCAGCGAATCGGAAGCTGAGGTCGTTACGTATCTCGCCCGTTGCGTTTACTTGAACCGACGCCCCGTGCTGTACCCAACAGAAACTGAGCGACATCCCGACATGCAAGGACTTCCAGAGTTTTGCTTCTCCCCAACGATTGGGGATTGGGTTCGGACTTTGAAGAATGCGCCCCGGGTGGATGGAGCGTGGCCAACACTTGCCGGTCCTTGGCATGAGCATTGGGCATGGCAAGCGCTCCAGCAGGATCGAGTGAATGCAAGCGCGGCATACGATGATGCCGTGTTTGCACAGTTTGACGAGTCCAGCAACCAGTGATACAGATTGACTCGGTGCGACGCGCTAGTGGGTTCCCCACGGTTCGAGGCACGGCAGTTGAGGCATGATTCTGTAGCGCGCAGGCAACTCCAGCGCGGGCCCCTGAGCGGTGTAGACCGTCACAGCAAGTCCTGCGCCCTGGCCGCACTCGGGAATGAGGCGATCGGACTGCTCTACGCCGATGTGGACAGCGAAGGGCGAGTCACTGGCGTCTTCGAACATGAGCTCAAGCGCTTCGGTGCGGTTCTTATCAGGCCAAGGTCCTCGAGTGATGATGACCTCGTGGCCGCTGCGCATTTCGGGAATCATCCACCCTGCAGCTGCGGGAACAAGCAGCCGAAAGCAGCTCGCATTCCAACTGACGAACAGATAGCCCGCTTGCGCCTGGGGTGTGCTCCAGTAGTTCGTTCCAAGGAGTCGCGCTCCATCGTTGGTGATCGCAATCATCGATCTTTCCCGCATACCTTATGGTACGAATTCGGAATCACGAGGAAGTTGTCCGAGGAACAATCGTCCTACCGAACCGCCCTTTGACCTCAGTCGGCATCAGCAATTTTCCTCGCTCAACTGTTCTCGTTACTGGGTCAACTCGACAGTTAGCCGTGGCCATGAATTCAGTGGTATTCAACATCAAGGCAATCGCATCGTAACGAAGCGGGTGTTCATGGGCAGGCATTGAGTCATCAGGTGCGGCCCAAGCCTCGAAGACATGGGCCACCATCGGCCATCGAAGCAGCATTTCATCACGAAGTTTCGGAATATCATCAGGGCGTTGAACCAGTAGAACGCTCACCCCTTCTGGCTTTCCCTGAACGAAGTCAATCCCGATGAGTTCGTGATTAACCCCCCCTGACTTCGTGTAAACCGCCTCAACCATTCCATAGATAAGATCGAAGGCAGCGGAAAATGGATCGTAGCCAAGCATTGCTGCTCGATCGGCATCCGACAATAGTTTGTTTGTGGCCGTTCTACGGCGCTTCGCATCACCCATTTCAATTCTCTCGAAGTAACTAACAGAATCGTTGGTTAAAGGATGTAAATTATTTGCGGTGCCTAAGCTGCCATGGGCTTATCTGGGCAGAAGCGCACAAGGGCGGCATTCTCCAGAGGATTACTCGACTTCCGACGCCGCGTTTGCGCATCTCTGTGTTGGGGGAGTATGCGAAATCACGCTCAAAAAGGCAATCGATCGGGGTAGAGGGCCACGTGTCCTTGCCATCCTCGGAAACGCCGGACGTTACGAGGACGGGCCGCGCTTAGCAACCCGTCAAGTTCAGCAAGAAGTGTTCATTTTGTTGATCGTGGCTGCTATGCTACATCAACGGTTGATCGAAACCGTGCCGCCCGCGAGGGCAAAGCCTGATGGGCATCGACATGGCATCACCTCCTTATTCGACCCTGAATCACACCTTCATGGGCTTTGAAGCGGACAGCGGGCATTCGCCGACTAGAGCCAAACCATGGAGCGCGTCATGTCAGTCGATCACTTCAAGAAACAGGCGAAGAACGCAAAACATCATCTGCCCGAGATCTTCGCGCAGCACCCACCTCCCTACTCCTTGACGGAGTGCCAGGAATTCATCGCCCGGATCAACGGGTACCCTTCTTGGCACATTGCCGCAAAGGAGGCCGAACGAAATGACGCTGCGCTGCACGACGATCCGATAGCTGCCTTCTACGCTTACGACTGGCGGAAGTCCTCCCTTAACGGCTGCTGCGTGAAATTTGGCGACTCCTCGACGTGCCGGATCGTGGAAAAACGACTGTCGGCAACTGAGGCATGGGACTATCTTATGGACAAGTCCAAATCCCGTGTGGCGATCGGGGACGTCCTGGTATTGATCAACCAGGCCGGAGAGATCGGCAGCGAACTTCTCGACAAAATGTACGACGAGAACATCGGGCTTGTGCGCGACTTCTCGATGATTACGCTCGCGAGGCTGAGCAACCGTTCAGATGTGATGATCAATCCGTTGGGAGGCTTCACTGTCGACCAGATTATCAGTCTTTTCAGTGACATACTGGCTCCCGTTGCTTCATTAAAACAGCAGGCATGTTGCCGACACGTGCTTTATCTTTTGCTATCAGGCGTCCCTTCCAGTGAAATTGACCTACTGACGATTCAGCAGTCAGTCGGCCGCTTGATTCAGCTTGCGAACGGTGGATGGTCCAAGAATAACGAAGACTTTTTTGAGACATTCCCGGACGAAGATCGATATAACGAGGCCCGCGATTTCCTTGATCAGCACGAAAATCAGATTCCCGACTTGGTGCGCCCACTCGACGCCTTACTGATCCGTCTTGCCGTCCCTGGTCTCGACACGACGTTCAATCCCCGACGCCGCGAAGAAGTGGGCGAGGGGGGCGATGAGGCTTTCATTATTCGTAGCAACGATGAGTCAGGGGCAGTGTTCGATCTTTTTGGTGAGCTTCACGTGGTTGATCTTAGCTTTGGCAATGATGTGCTGGACCACCTCGCGGCACTATTGGTGATGGCCAAGATCAGAGTCGGATCGAAGTTCTACCGGAACATGGGTTTCAGTGATGAGCCCCCAACAATTGAGCTGGTTTTGGTGCAGAAATAGACGTAAAAAAGCCCGGTCTCCTGAAAAATGGAGAGCCGGGCTCGGGTTGCACTCTGGCTTGAACCCAAGAGGGGTAGGCCTAGATTTCGATCGGTTCCTGGTAGTCGTTCAGCGATACGCTGCCTGCCTTTCTCAGTGCTTCCTGGATCTCCATCTTGGACGGAAGCCCCCGGAAATACCAATCCATCTGCACGTCACTGCCCATGGCAGGATGCACCCAGCCCGTTAGCCGGTGGGTGTAGCCTTTTTTGCGCATATTCGTATCGCGCCGACGAACCTTAGCCTCTTCCTTCCTCTTGAGTTGCAGTAACTCGGCGTCCAGGTCCGACATAAAGCAATGCTCGCACAGGCCACCTCGGTTGGTTTCAACCGTATCCGGGTCGTATGCGGGTTTGTCGCAACGTGGGCAGGATCTCAACTTGACGGTTGAGGCCAGATCGATCACGTCCTGCTCGCTTGCTGTTTCCCACGTTTTGTGAGGGTTCTTGAGGTACGCCACACCTCCGCCCTTGATCATCACCTGAATCTGCAAGGGATAATTTCGATACATCCACACGCATGGGCTCACACAGGCGGTGAGCTCGGAGCCATCGATCTGAAAACGATGGGTGAAGTTCTTCATCATGCCTTCTCCTAAAATCCCCGTTGCGCCACCTTTTCCCTTGCGAGGGCATGGCCCGCAGGGGTGTTGGCTATCGGCGTTAGTTAGCGCCGGTTGAGACTTGCAAGGTATTGGCCGATTGGAACGGCCTCGTACCGGGCGGTGTTCAAGGCATCGACCTTTTTGCGGTCAAACGTCTCGAACAGCACTGTGCCGGTGGTCTTTTCACGAACCACCCAACTTGCAGCGGCCTTCATGCTCTTGAGCTCCTGCGTGTGCCGTCTGCGAACTGCTGCAGCCAGGCTTTGTACAAAAGCTCCTCGTCATTGAGGGGCTTCCCCTTGTAGTAGCGATCGATGAGCTGTTGCGCGACATCTGCTTGGGTTTCGCCCAAAACCCAGGCATCGGCGGGATAGCTGGGCTCTGCCAGGTAGCCGTACTCCTTAACTACAACCTCGAACGACGCGACGTTGTGCATCCTGCAGATCCCTCTCACTCCGCGGCTCCTGCATTGGGCGGTGTAGCTGCCGACAGGCATCTTCGAGTACGGCTCCAGCACTCTCCCTTCAACTGAAACAACAAACCGCTCTTTCCTACGAAACAGGTACGGACGTGGCATTTGGGACTCCTTGATGAATGCGCTGACACGCCTCGCCCCGTTGGGGACTATGCGTGTCCCCGGTAGTGGTGTTTCAAGGCCTGGCGGCCCTGGTCAGCCGAAGTAGAAGATGCTCATCTGCCGTACGGTTGCCGCGACAATCTCTTCGCGAACGTCGGCAGCGATTTCGATCAGATCAGTCGCACGCCGTAGCACCTTGGCGCAGTCCTTGCCAACGCAGCAGTCGAGCTCGAGAGCTGAAATCTCTGTCTCGACGTACTCATCCACAAAGAAGGGCAAGGTTTGCATCAGCTCGCCAATGGTTTTAGCTGTCATGGTTTCTCCTTAAAACTCTTCAAAAAGAGGGGATGCTTCATCACACCGACCGGATTCGGCCAGTCGTAAGAGGACGCGGCCCAATACTTCGTTTTCGCCTGCTGCATTGCAAAAGTGCAATACCGATTCGAGGATCGGACTCTGCCTAACGACGAAATGGCCGCAGGACTTGCACGGCTCCCCATGCTTTTCCCTGAGACGACTTTCAGCGTCGTCTGAGATGTATATGCCTTGCGGCAACGCTGATTCAGTTCTCATAGACTTCTCCCTTTCCTGGGTATGTGCTTGATCGGCACCCATGGAATGCAGCAAAGACATTGAGAAAAGAGAGCGAAGGGGGCGCGATCAGACGATAAAAACCCGGCTCAAGGCCGGGTCTGAGGTCACTGATGCCGCTAAAGGAACCTTTGAAGGTCCCCAGGGGTTGGCAAAAAATCTATAAGGGGGCATTGATACACAATTCAATCTGCCGCTTAAAAACGGGATCGCATTCAAGCTGTTTCCACCATGTAGGTAGAGATCCGTTCTCGCTTCTCATTTGCCTGCTTTGCCGCACCTGAGTTTGCATACGAGTAAGAGCTTTTTCCTGCTTGACGGTGCGCTGTTCCCGCGGAATGGACTGGATCTCACTAATATTGTGCAGGGTCGATTTCAGTAAATTTCGATCCATGATTTCTCGTATCCTCTAACGGATCTAACGGAGTTTCTTCCGAACCACTCGGGCGAGATGGCGAACACCACCCCGAACCACAGCAACCCCCCGGCCCCCGAATGAGTATCCCCAAAATAGCTGCCAGAGCGTCGGGGTTGCCATCGGCAGCCAAATCACCGCGGCCTTTGCAGAAAGCGATTCCTGCTGCCGTAGAACCTGCTCTACGGCCTTCTTCTCGCGCCAGTCGTCCCTGCCCCGCCGGTTCCAGTTCCGGAAGCTCTTGAGTTCCACCACGACTGACGCGTCATCCTTGACTGCAACGAGATCGACGTCCCCACCGCTGCGAAGTCGTTGACCCAGGGTCACTGCATAGCCATCGGCTTCGAGCGCGTCTTTGGCAATCTGGCCGTGCTTGGCTTCAACCTGCTGACCGTACCGACGCACCCGAGCGCGCTGGTGGCTGTCTGCGGCAAGAGAGGCCAGGATCAGGCATAGCATTACGTTGGGCAAAAGCCCTATCTCCACCACGGGAAGAGCAAGGTTGGCCCCAGTCACAGCTACGCAGCCAAGGTAGTAGTTGCGCTTGCGCAAGTTGTAGCGCCATGGCTCGAATGCTTTCTTGGTGCTCAAGCGAAGTACCTCTGCGTCTTGGTTGAATTCGCACCGTCGAAGCGGTGCACTGCCTCATTCCATGTCATACGCAGACCACTGCCGATCCTATGCCCCGCCTCCTCGCTCCACTCCTCTGCTACAACGAAACGCTGCCAGAGCAAACTTGTTCGCGAGTCGTAAATCGTGCCTGGCGGCCAAGTCTCCAACACGCCGGTGCGGCGGCACAAGCGAACGAAGTGCCGGCATTCCATCGGCTCGGTGTCGGATTCCCCCATGGCGAAATCCACGACCCATGCGCAGCCTGGATCATCCTCACATCGAGAAGCTGTCCAAAAAGTGGCTTTGGGCGTATCGGGAAACGCGACCGGATCGACGGTTGGGCAGGCCTGACTGTCATCCACGATGCTCATCAGCTCTTCCACCGTAGGCAGACGCCAACCTTCACGCACACCTTCACGCTCGGAAACCAGAACCAAGTGGGGGCGTAAGTCACTCAATGGCATCGGTAGCACCGTCAAGAAAGGTCACCGCGTCGGGGGCGATCCCGCCGAACACCTGAAATAGTTCGTTGGCAATCTCGAGGAACTCAGAAACCGAGAACAGCAAATCGCTATCGAAAACCTCGTCGGGAGAAGCCTCGCTGTCTGGCTTACCTTCGTTCTCGCCGTAATCGATCTTGGAGAAGACCAGATCAGAGTCCGCCCCATCGCACGCCAGTACGAAGGTCGTCGTCGAGTGATGGCGCAACCCGAGCTTGACGGGGACCTTACCCTCCTGCAGATGATCGCGAATCTCGGGACGGTCCAGTTCAAGCAAGGTGTACCGAACCTTGCTCTTCTCGTGCGCAAGCTCGCAGTCGACCCCAAGCTCAAAGCCCTCGTCACATACCTTGTTCGCCAGCCAGTCGGTCATCTTCAGATGAGGCGGCGTAATCGTGCGCAACTTCCCGAACGACGGTCTGAGGTTGCGCTTCATGTAGCTGTCGGCGAAAAGGCCAAGAAACTCGTCGACGCATTTCTGAGACGTGGTGAGCACAATGAGTTGTCTGCGTGATCGATGAAGTACGCCGAACGTGAGCTTCGTCCGCGTAGGCGCCGCCGGCAGAAGTGATTCGTAAACCTGCTTCCTGATCTCGGTGCGTTCTTTGCGTGAGAGCGAACGACCCTCGCGCTGCTCGATCTCCGCGGTCGTTGCGATGAGTCTTTTTTTCACCATGCTCGCAGGAATGATCTTGGTTTCCTTCTGCACGGCTATAAGAGTCAGCGAATCCACCACATGGACAAGCGGGCCACCCTCGAATTCTTTCGGATTCACCCACCCGATCTGTTCCGCGTCCAACTCACCAATCCCGCTGTACCTGCGCCCAGCAAGCACCTCAGCGAGCTGTTCCGGGCTTTGTGCGCAGTCACAGGTGAACACGAAGGCATTGCGAACGAGCATGAAGCGGTTCCGCTGTAAGAGTACATAGTAATTCTATAGGAACTCTTGGGAAGATTCTTTGGGAGTAGTTTCGAGTACTGTACAGAGATACATGTAAGCAGCTTTCGATTTCACCTGTGCGAACGCGCATCTCCTATTCGCAGCAACAAGCGGCTCGTACGACCGTAACCAAAATGGAGATTCAAATGGAACCGAGCAAGCAAAACATCTTCGAGAATCTGTCGAAGATCCAGACGTTTCCTCACGAGGAGAAGAAGGGCGATCTGACCTACCTATCCTGGGCTAACGCCTGGGCGCTGGTGAAGCAGAATTTTCCTGATGCTTCGTTTAGGGTCGTCACCTTCGATACAAATGGCCTCCGTATCAAGGAGGGTTTGCCCTATCAACGAACCGATATCGGGTACATGGTGTGGACGTCGGTCACCATTGCCAGCGTAACGGAAGAATGCCATTTGCCTGTGATGGACCACAGGAACAAGGCAAAGCAGGCACCAGACATCCTGGACATAAACAACTCTCTCATGCGTTGTCTGGTAAAGAACCTGGCCCTGTTTGGTCTGGGGTTACACATTTACGCCGGCGAGGACATTCCCTTTGGGGGACCCAGCATCGGTGTCGACATCGATCCGGAAACAGGGGAAATCATTCCTGGCAGCGCCGCAGCGCCGCCGAAGTCATCAGGTCATTTGACAGCAACGTTCGCCGCGGCAATCGCCCGGGTCGGCAAGATGTCGTCATCGGAAATGCCAAACGCGAAAAGGATGGCTCCCATGTTGTTCCAGGGAGACGATCTCGAGCGGTACCAGGCGGCATTGACTGCCCGAGAACAAGAGCTATCTTCTCCTGCTGTTACAAGCCCCGCAGCGAGTGGATTGCCGATCTAACCACGAACCCGTCACGATCCTTGTGACGGGTTTTCTTTGCCTCACCCCTATTCAGATCTTCCTGCACCACAAAACCCCGTTACCGACAGCCTTGACACCGATCCGCTCCCCCAAGCGCGGCTCGCCCTGGAGAAGTATTGCGGGCCACACCACCTTCTCGTATTCAACCAGCAGCGAACCGTCCCCGTGGATTTCGAGGATGTCTGCGAAGCCCATGGCCGACTGCTTTGCGCCCAGGGTATGCCGCCATATGAATCGGGCTGCGAAAGCAAAGACGAGCAGCGCGACAAAGACGCCAACCTGGGCTCCACGTTCGAAGATCGCCCCCACCAGAATCAAACCCGAAGTCATCACAGCGGCAAGCGCAATCAACGATATCCCTTTCCTTGGAAAGAAATGGTCGGCCAGGACGAAGACGCCGGCGGCCAGCATCCACCAATAGTCAGGAGGGAGAAGATCTAGAGAGCCCATGTTGCGAGGCCTCATTATCGGCAGCCCGTGCGCACTCGAGACCATTCGATCTGAGCAAAAGCATGGTGTCTCGGATTGAGCAGAGCGATTTTCGCTTCAGGACAAACGGAAGACCTTGCGATCGCCTGGAGTCGACCTGTCTCATCGAAGAAACGAGCACCCACTATTTCCTCCTGCCCTGCCCTGGTGCCACTCAAATCCAAGGGCTGCTCGCGGATGGTTGGCAGTACCGCAGTGAATAGATTGACGGGTGTTCGAACCTGGCCATTGGCGAGCACCTCGCGTTCCAGGAGTGCGAGCGCGGGGTGTTCGAAGGCATAACAGGCAAACTGGCCTGCCCTGTGCCACCTTCCAGAGCACTCGCGTGCGATCCGGAAAACATCGCTGGTCAGCGCTGTGTGTCGAGAGACAAGGAACACTTCACGCATTAGGCTGGGTCTCCGAACAATAGGACAGCCAATGCCTGTTCGATGAGTATCCCCCCCTCCTCTGTGTCGAGGATTGACAATGGAGTGCGCCCCTCCAGCCACGGATGTGCAAGTTTCAACCATGCCCTGGCGGCGTCCCTGGACCCGAATGCCGTCGTTGCCAATTGTTCAGTTCGTGCCAATCGAGCAAGACGTTCGGTACTGGATGCATTAAGCAAGCCGCCTTCGGCGGCGAGGCGTCGCACACAGGCTGGCGAGACAACGGTCATCGCGCAGAGATCGTCATGGGTACATCGAAACTCGCGGGCGAGATCTCCTATGAGACTCGCTGCCACCCCGTTTCGAATAAGGTCAATCCGTTCTCGACGGCTGGCCCTGAGCACAAGCTGCTGAAACTCGTTCCAAGAACTCATGGTCGCCGACCCGGATTCAGGCTGGGCGTGAGAGGAAGGTTCTGGAGAAGGAGAGGCAGCCGCGACCAAAACGCATATCCGTTAAATTTGTATTCTTGGGATCTTACTAGCGATCATGATAGGATAGAAATGGATTCTGCCAAAGTTATAGCGAAAAGATAGAAAACGGCCTGGTGCCCGATAGACCCTGGCGCGAGTTGCCGTTTCGTGGCGGATCAACAAGGCGGAACTCTCGCGCCCGATCGAACTGCCGCGCATCGAGGTTCCGTCGGCAGCTTGCTCGGTTAAGTGCTGCGAATTTTCGTCACCCCCAACGATGGCTTTGACAAGGAGATGCGGGAGAGGGGCGTGTTATTCCTCCTCATGGGCCCCGAGGTATCCCGCGCAATCAATCGGATGAACAAAACTGCGCTCGGCATGATGGTGGTGGCCTTGCTCCTTTCGCAAGCAAGGGCTGCTGATGAGCCTGTCGCCGCAACGGAACCTCTGCGCGTGGTCAAGCAAAATGCGTTCGCGCCGACGATTCGTGTCGCGTTTTCACCGGGCGAGGCCGAGGCTGAAGTAATCGACCTCATTCGTGGCGCCTACAAGAACATCCGGATGATGACGACTTCGATGGTGAATAAAGGGATCGCCGACGAGCTCCTGATGGCCAAGAGCCGTGGAGTGGATGTTCGAGTGCTCTTCTCTGCTGCGAGCAAAGACCAAAAGTCATTTGTAATCGAGTTCCTGAGAAACTCAGGTGTTTATGCGGCCTACGTCTCAGGTAGCTTGAATGTGAACTCCAACTTCGTCGTAGTCGACGAATCGAACGTTACGACAGGATCCGTCGACTATTCCAGCACTTCATTTCGGCGCAATCATGAAACAGTGGTGGTCGTGATAAATCATCCAGACACTGCCTTCAAGTTGATATCGGCCTGGGACAGTTTGGCCGAGAACGCGGAAGAAGCTCATTTGAACGGCAGTCGATAAGGGCGGGGCAATGAGTAATCAGAAAGCCAGAACGTTCTCCTATGAAATGGTCGCCGATGCATTTTACAAGTGGATTACTGCCCAAGGCCCAGGTCTGCCCAGGCATGAACAGGAAGCCTGCAAAGAGCAGCTGATTGGCCAGATCAAGCACTTCTACCCCGACGAGAAGCAACTGAGCGAAGACGTCCAGCTCGTGATCAACAGACTGCTGGAAGCGCGAGCCAGCCAAGCTGGTAACGCACAAAGAGTGCAGTGCGTGGGCTCCAACGCAAAGTTAGAACGGCTCGCTTGGCCCTACGGACAATCAATGCATTAACCCTTCCAGGCGAATCGACGAATCGACCACTTGCGCACTTGAACCGTTTATATAGACAGGTAGTATCGCGACAAACGCACCCACCGATACACCCTTGAATGCAAGGAGAACAAGCTGTGATCGAAAATCTCGAAACGCTCGAAGAAGAATTCACCACCGAACTAACCCCGGGCTCGACCAGAAACGCAATGGCCGAAGCGGAGGCCAAAAGCAGGGATCTCTGGCAAGTGCCTATCGAGGCGCTGCACATCATCCCAGGCTTCAATGTCCGCGTCAGAAATGCTTCGTACATTGCGGGCATCAACGAGCTCGCCGACCAGATCCTGAGGGATGGCTTCAGGCAGGACAAGCCACTTGCAGGCTATGTTGCCCAGCACGAGGGACGCAACGTCATTAATGTGACGGATGGGCACCGTCGCCATGAAGCGGTGGCGATCGCGATCGCGAAGGGTGCGGAAATCGCCCGTCTTCCGGTTGTCGTCAGTGCAGCCGGGACGACGATGGAAGACCTGACGGTATCCCTGGTCACAACCAACAACGGCAAGGAGCTTACGCCTTACGAGCTTAGCCTCGTGGTGCGACGCCTTACGAAGTTCGGGTGGGATCCCGTCGAGATAGCAACCAAGATCGGCATCACGGACCGCTACGTGGCTTCCCTGCTTAAGTTGGCATCGGCCCCTCTTGAGATCCGCAAGATGGTCATGGAAGAGCGGATTGCCGCTCGGACGGCGATCAACGCCATTCGTGAGCACGGCGAGAAAGCCCTCGTGTTTCTGCAGCGGGCTGAGCGCCTGGCGAACGCACGCGGAGAAAAACGGGTAACGGACAAGTTCGCCCCCGGCCGGGTGATGAAGAAGGTCATCACCAAACAGGCCCCTGTGATGGCTGTGGCCATTGCAAGTCTGCGACAAGATCCCGCTTACACCACCCTTGGAGAAGAACTGCGGATGCAGATCGAGCGAGTTTTTGAAGCGCTCGAGAAAGCGCGGCAGACCGAGGAACTTGCCGGGTTGAGTGCAGAGGGAGAAGCTCAGGAAGAGGTCCGCGAAGAAGGTGTTGTACCAATCGTAACAGCAGCGATCGGTCCTGGTGAGGCGGCCACCCGATCGAAAGACAACACCCGCACCGTGACAGCCGATGCGAACACTAAAGACCTAGGATCAGAGGGTAAGCCCGAACTCAGGGGAAATCCTGGTATCTCGGTCATTTCAGGTGGCACTCAGTTGGCCGCCCCGGGGAAGATTCCATTTGGCGCAGCCGATGTTTTTGGTGATTGAGGCCAGTGATGCAACCCAGTAGAGTATTGCTCATCATAGCGGCAGCACTCATGCTCGAGCCTGCAATGGCACAGACCAGTCTATCCGTGCGCGAAGCACTCGCGGCGGTCATGCCTGTCGCACTGGAGGTAGTGGTTGAGATCGAGACCGAGACGGGTCAACGCCTGTCCGACGAAGACCTGCAAGCCCTGCTTGCAAGCCCAGACTTCGAGCGCCGGATCGCAATACGCGTGCGGGGAAACCCCGAGTTCTCCCCGTGCAGAATAGAGTTCTGTCTGCATACTTAAGGGGGAACCCATGCAAAAATCGATAGCCGCCGGTGATCCAGTCACCGACGAGCACAACCACGGTGCCGGAGTAAAGCACGCGTTGACTCTCGAGCAGATCGAGTTGATGAAGGGCCCCGCTTTGGCTGATCTCTTGCCAATCAACGTCGCCACCAAAGATCTGGTCAATGAGATCAAGCTCCAGTGCGCGCTGTGCAACGAAGATATTCCGGACGTTCTGACGAGAGGTCGGATTCAACGCCCTACCCCGAACGTTGTTGTCCTCGAGGCCGGCTGCTATTGCGAACGGTGTGAGGCGTTTGGCGTTCAGAGATTTCGCTTCTATGACGACGGCCGGAGCATGTTCTTCAACGGCAAAGTCTGGAAGCAGTTCGACGCTACCCCTCCGAGCGTTTGGAAACGCTCGCAAGCCTGGCTGGCCAAGCACCTTTGAAGCACTTCAAGGGGGGACGTTTCATGGGGGCACCGTGTGTGGTAGCGCTAGAAATGCGGATTATCGTCCGTGGCTTGTGCGTCCGCAAACGTCTGATAGTGCCGCCTCAAATCGAGTTGAGGCGTTCATGGATACACTGGCGAAAGCGTTGGGGGCCCGCATCCGGGCAATGAGAAAAGCCAGCCAAGTTTCTCAGGATGCCTTGGCGCTGGCCAGCGGCATCGACCGGAGCTACATGGGGCGCATTGAGCGGGGTGAGGTGAACATTACCGTCGAGAAGCTATACCGCATCGCTAGTGTGTTGGATTGCGATCCTGCTGCGTTGCTGCCTGAACTGTTCAAGCACGGCCACCCGTATAGCGCAGGCACCCCCGGCGGGTGAGGGTTCGCACTCAGCTCTATCTCGAACACCTGGATTTATCATGATCCGGTGATCTGAGCAGGGAGATTTCGCCGACAGACCAGTTGTGCGCCAGGTAATTTGACGTGTTGAAACGGGCGGAAGGCTACCAAAAGCGTTCCGCTTGACCCGCAGAGACCTTCCGTCTCATTCAATCCCAGGTGCTGCAGCAGATCCGGGATGTTGCCGCTTGTACGCAGCCCAAGCATCCGCCAGTACGCCAGTGCCGGCGATCTTCATCGATGCTGGCAGATCGTCCTCGGTTATCGCATTCCACCACGCGATGCTTTCCACATTGCCGCGATGATGCCCGTCTCCGGACGCTTGGTTGTCAGGCAACTCTTCCAATGACGCCTTGTCCTTCTGCTTGTCCTTGGGCGCAAGGACCTTCAAAACCGTCGGGTATTGCGCGAAAACGTCGCGGTAAGCTGGGCGGCAAGTTGATGAGCAAGTGAGCATGTTCGGCACCAAGGCGCTAGCCAGCGCCAAAGAATCGACTGCAGAGAAAGCGCGATTCCCTGCCGACTGAGCAAGGACTATCTCAACGCAGCAAACCTGCCACCACGGTGTCAAGCGACGCCATGAACGCTTCGACGCTGCGGGTGTAATCGCCCGGCGTCCCCAGCTCGGAGTTGATGTCACCGTGGCTCATGCGCAGCGGCAACACAGATGCGCCAACGGCCAGGCTGTTGCTCTTGTCGGCATACGTGCGTGCCTGCGAGCAGGGGTCATCCTTGCGCTTGGTTGAGCACACCCCGAGCCACGGTGCCGCCGTCGGATCGAGCTTGTGGTACGGCGAAGCATCAATCCACTCAGCCTCCGTCGTGCCAAACGCCTCGCGGTAACGGACCTTCAGGAATGGATAAACCTTGGGCATCTGCCGGACCACGTCGATCGCGCCGGCATCGAGCGATACGACCCCGAGGATCGATTTCATGCCACTGCTCTGACGGATGCGAGCATCGGCATTCACCAGCGACACGAGGTGAGCGCCCGCAGAGTGACCCATGAGGATCAGCCTCGCAGGATCGCCGCCCCACTCCCGCGCGGTGGCCTGCACGAAGGCAGCGGCTCTGGCGACATGGTGAGCCTGGGCCAATGCGTCACTGCCATTCGCGACCATCGGATAATTCATGGAGACGAAAATGAAGCCCTTCGGTACCCAGCGAGCGACCTTGTTCGCAGTCATTTGAGCGCCGGCTTTGTCGCCCACACACCACCCCCCGCCGTGAACCATCAGGATGATAGGCGCGGAACCCGGGCCCGCGTTCTTCGGCAAGAACACGTCCAGTCTCTGCAAGGTCGCGCTTCCGTAGGCCACATCCTTCAAGTCGGGCGATGGCCCGGCGTTTCTGCTGCCGGCGCGTTGCTCCAGGCGGCTCACCTTCTGCGACCACTCCGCGCAGCTCCGCGCGTTGCTGCCCATGTCGGCCAGGTCGTCGACATCCGCTTCCTCGGTGCCATCCGGCTCCTGACGCTCCTGCATCCGCTCACGGATGCGATCCCGCAAAGGTCCGGCCTCCACATCGAAGGGTGGAAGCGCGAACAGAGTAGCCGCCAGTATCAAACCGATCCGCATGTTCAAAATCAGCCTCCCAACAGCGCGATCCTGCTCAATTCCAAGCTTCGCTTGGTCCTCAACTCACAGTTTCCCCGGTGTCCTTCTTTCCAAACGCGAAGCACTGTGAAAATTTACACCTAAAGCAGAAAAAAATAACTAGAATCGAAATACAAACGGCAGAAAATATGGAGCCCTCTAATGACAATGCTGAACGAATGCATTCATTGGGAGACCGATACTCGTTATTACTACGCAATGCTTAGCACCGATCTGTTTGGCCAGATCGTGCTTAACCGTTGCTGGGGCGGAAAGAGGAATCGGCTTGGCGGAATGGCGACGGATCCCTATGAGTCGCAGGAAGATGCGTCGAAGGCAATGGATGCCTTGGCGAAAGTGCGGGAGCGTCATGGGTACCGGCTTCTGAATTAGTTCAGTCCGCTGCTTAGGACGCTCGCTTCCATGTCCTGAACATAGCGACCCTGGGTAAAGCGATATACAGCCTTCTCCAGGGCCGGATACTTGTCGCCCTTGAGTCCCTCGAACGTGACCTCGAGGTTCGCCATGGGTTGTCCGGGAACGGCTACGACGGAAAGGTGGCCCGTGAAGTCCATGCAAGCACGATTGTAGGCATCGTGTTTCGCAGTCGGGCCATCGCACTTCATTTGGCTATTGTTGGCACCTACGAAAACGCGACCGGCGGGCGAGAATCTGCCGTCCGCGTAGAGAAACAGATCAAGAAAGTGCTCTGAACCTTCAAAACTATCGAGTCGGTTCTGGACAAGCATGACTAATTGATCGCCTGAGACACGCTCGAACCGGAACGAAGATTGTGGGGCAACTTCGCCACGCGTTCCGTTCGTAAAGAGTTGTGGGTTGATGACTTCCGGCATCCAGCGATCATCATCCATAAGCCGGAAGCTCACCAGGCCGATTTCAGCGCCTACCTCGACCACCGAGTAGGGCTGTTCCTTCTTGAAGAAGAACATGTGCCGACGCTCGCCATCAGAACCGACTTCCTGCTCGAACCATACCGAAGCCTGCGACGGGTCAACCGCGGCCATAAGCCGTGACGCATTGATGATGTGGGGCGAAGGGATGGGTGTGCGAATGACCTGGACTTCGGGGCATGCCTGCGGCGCTTCAACGACAACCGGAATGTCCTCCTTTTTGTCTGTGCGACTGACAAACGCACCAACGCCGAAGCCGGCGAGTGAAGTGACAATGGCCACGCTGGCAATGGTAGCGATCGTGGAACCGGCATAAGGAAGTGTGCGCTTGACGTTCATAGCAGTTGGCCTTGCAGATCTTGAAAGGAATGAGTTGCAGGTTTGAAGAGGACTTTCACGGTAGCTATCGGGCCGTTGCGCTGCTTGGCAACGATCAGGTCAGCCTCCTCCACCACCGCCACCGGCTGCTCGTCAGGTTTCGTCGCACCTTCCCGGTAGATGAAGACGATCACGTCCGCGTCTTGCTCGATCGATCCGGAATCGCGCAAGTCCGAAAGAATTGGCCGCTGATCGGACCGCCGCGTGACGACGCGATTGAGCTGCGAAAGGGCGATGACGGGAACACTGAGTTCCTTGGCGAGTGCCTTGATCGCTCGACAAATACCTTGCACCTCGAGATTGCGAGTCGCGGTGTCGCTTTCATCACCGCTCACCATCAGCTGGAGATAGTCGATGATCACCAGTGCCAGCGGGCCCGCCTTCTTGGCTACTCTGCGCGCTCTGGCCCGCAACGTAGTAGTGCCCAGAAGCGGCGCATCGTCGATGTAGATCGGCGCAACCAATAATTTCGAAACCGCGCTTTCAAAGACATCCCGTTCGACCGAAGAAATAGTGCGCGTGCGCAGCGACGAATGGCTAATTCCGGACATTGAGGAGAGGATGCGCAAACTCAGCTGCTCTTTTGACGTCTCCGGGGAGAAGATGAGGACTGGCAACGCTCGCTTCACGCCGACATGCGCGGCAATGCTCAGGGCCAGGGCTGTTTTGCCTTGCGATGGCCGCCCACCGATAACGATGAAGTCTGTCGGGCAGAGGCCAAGCATGATTCGATCAAGCGACCTCAGTCCGGTCGAAATACCTTGCAATCCGCTCGGCGCAGGCGCCGCGGTCGTGTTTCGAAGAACCTCTGGAAGGAACTCCCTGACCAGCACCGGACCCTCATCCTGCCCCCCCGCCGCGGTACTGACACGAAGCATCAGAGCTTCTGCGTTTTCCAGGATTTGGGCCGGAGTCTTTGTGCCCGGGCTGTGAATTGTCTGCTGGATTTCGTTGCATGCGGAGTCCAGGTAGCGCAAGACCGCCTTGTCTCGCACAATTCGCGCGTAACTTGTGAGCGCCGCCGTTGATACTGCGCTGTTCGCCATCTCTGCGAGGTAGGCAAATCCTCCGGCTTGCTCGAGAAGACCTTTTGCCGTGAGCCAATCTGACACCGTGATGATGTCACTTGGCTTGTTCTGGACGAACAGGTCAAGGATGGCCTGATAGATGATCCGGTGTTCCTGATCATAGAAGTGCTGGACCTTCACCAGGTCGAGCACGCGGTCGATCGAGTGATTATCGAGAAGCAACCCGCCAAGAATGCTTTGCTCAGCAACGGTCGCATGCGGAGGCAATACAGCCTGCTCGTCGGAAGGTTCGTTGTGATCCTGACTCATGATTCCACCTTTGTCGCTGCTTGCCCCTGAAAGGAAACAGTCGTCGTCATCACCCTCGTGGCGGTATCGGTATTGAGCTTCGGAACAACTTCCCATAGGCGGGAATTCAGAAACTGGGCTGCAGTCGGGATGACCTCCGAGTCCCTCTTCTCCCACGCCTTGCAGAGCTTCCAACGCTTTAGACCGAGCATCAGCAACTTGAAGATCTCTTCGTCGTCATCCATGGGTAACACGGACCATACCGACCACGCGGCCTGCAGATCGGTCTGTCGCGGATAAGCCCCCACGAACTCGACGAAACGTGCAGATTCCTGAGAAAGTGGCGTCACGCCTGAAGTGACAAGCTTCTCCTGTATCAGCTTGTTGGAGTTCGCGATTCGCTTTTTGAGAAAGGTGATCGGATCCGTTCGTGGGCGTACCGTAGGCAGCATGGCGCTTTGGCGGGCTTGCTCTATTTCAGCCCGGATATTGCATAATCTGAATTCCTGCGCCAGAGAATGTATTTCCTCTTCTGGTGGTTCCCACCAGAAAATATTGTCAGAAGATCCGAATGGAATAGCCAGCGGCCTGTCTTCTGTGGAGTTGGCCAACATGTCCAGATCACAGATCAACTGACCCGTTCGCTTGGTCGTAGGCTCGCTGATCAAGTGACGAAGGCGTGGGTGATGCAACATCGCACCTTCTCTGAAGAAGAAGCTCATGATGATCTTGGCAGTAACCAGCAACTCCACTTCACCCGTAGCCCCGATAAGACCTGCCAGGTGGTAGAGATTTGCACCCTGAGTGAGCGCTCCATCCGGGTCCGGGATTGCAAGGCCATTCCGTTCGAGGTAATGGTCCAGCAGAACGCGGTAGATGCCCTGCTCAAGCAGGGTGAGTCCGGTGGTTTCTGCAAAAATGGCCTCGGTGTCATACGAGTAGATCATTCTTATTGGAAGAAGCCGAGTAATTGATCAGGCCTGATTCTTTGTCCAGCGGCTCACATAGGCCGCCACATCGGACGCAAGAAACCGGGCACGAGGGCCTCTGCCGTCACCTCGCGGAAGCTGGACCCGGGAATCTGAAGTATCGATGCCGCGGACAAGCGCAAGACCTCTGCGACTTCCGATGTCTTGAGCAGAAGCCCGTAGCGATCTCGCAGTTCCGCCTCGATCCGCAAGGCGGCTGCATCACTTCCGTCGCCGGGCGGTTGGTTATCGTTATTCATCGCAGTGTTAAACTCAGGGAAACTAGATAGATTCTAAGCGAATTACTGGTAAAACAGCTAGACACTTAGGTATATGCAACAGGAGCAAGCTTGTCCCCGATCCCACAGTACAAGCGCAAGGTGCTTGACGTGCTTCACAGCACGCCATCGCCCGTCCCGGTTCGGCGATTGCTGAAGATGCTTGGGCTGGCCAAGCAAACACGAGCGCTGCGGAAAGCGCTTCGTGAGCTCGAGCAAAATGCGATGATTGTTCGAGCCGGGAGAAGCCAGGATGTGATCTGGCTTGTTCACACATGACAGAACTGCACGTTCTTCTCGTCTTGCTGCTGACGTCGGAGCGTCAGGAGTTGCCTCTCGACGGAGTGAAGAAAGTCCTTGCCCGCGAGGGTTTCCAAACCGCTTCGTTGGTGATTCCTGCGTTACCAGAATCGCAGCCGGACGAGAACGAACTTGATCAGCTGCTTGGTCGGGCTTACGCCGAGATGGGCGGTCGACCGTCGGTGGTCATGGTGTTTCAGGACCCCATGCAAACTGCGCTCAAGATTCATGAATCGCTCGCGCTGGCACTGGAGCGCCATCACGTCAAGCTGATTAAAGTTTCCGAACCAAGAATCCAATCGATTCGGGCCTGGATCAAAGCTGCACGACACGAGGCGCGAAAACCGCAGAATCGCTTCTTGCGTTACAAGCGCCGGCATTAAGCCGAAAGCGAACTGGCCTGAATGTGAAAAAAGCGGATAACCTTCGTTTCAGGCGAACCAAGGAAAAACCTGAAAGTGCATTTGATTCGATAATTTTCGTCTGGTAGCCTTGTTGCAAGTCGAAGCGAGTTGCCCTACCCGCTCGATCGCCTCCCAGAGAAGGCTTCCCAACTCTCTTAAGTTTTACAGCAGTCAGCGCTGTGATTTCCTTGAAAAAGGACCACGCTAACCAGAGCGGGTGCTGATATCTGGTACGATTTCCGTGCATCAGTCGTCGATGCGCTCCTTACGTTGGACTGCTCCCGCGCCGGGCGGGAAGGCGACACCCGGCAACAATTCCATGGCATCAGTCGTCGGTGCCCCTCCTTGGTTGGCTGCTCTCGCGCTGGGCGGGAAGACGACTCCCAGCAAGAATTCGCAGCATCAGTCATCGATGCTATCTCCTGTTAGTTGCTGCTCTCGAGTCGGGCGAGGTGATGACACCCGACACTCCGCTTAGCGGCACTCATTCCCGGGTTCGATCGGATGCACAGTCCAGATGAGATCGCAGCGACATTCCTTCGTTTCTTTCCAGACCTGGAACCTGAGGCCTTGACCCAGTCAGGCCAAAGCGATGAAGCAAGGCTGTACAGGCATCTCTGCGGGATGTATCGGCAGCCAAAGGAATGGGATCAATTCGACCTGGCGATGGAGTCCCTCGTCGAACTCCTCGACGCGGCCCGGGCGCCCTACTTCATCCGCTACACCACCGCTCGTGATTTCCTCATCGACAAAAGTAGGTTTGATCGCTGGAGTTCACGCGTTCAGGGCCCAGACATAGCGCTTGCATCCGGCGGTACCCAGGACCAACGGTTTGCTGCCATCGAGCCCCACTTCACCGGTGAGGGTAACGCGCTGGTCGACATCGGGTGCGGCAAGGCCTTTTACCTTCGCAGACTCGCACCACGGTACGTCCAGTCAATCGGCTTCGAAGCGCAGACGACGGAGCGCAACAGAGCCTCTCAGGTGCTGGCAACCGACGGACTTGACACCGTGACGCTGGAAGGTGCTTTCAGCAAGCAGTTGCTACCTGAGTACGCTGACGTATTGCTCACCGAAGTCGTGGAACACGTCCCCTATCCAAAAGCGATCGAGATCGTCCGTGCGGTCAGTCAGCAACTACCGCGACTTCTCGTCATCACTGCACCCAATCGCGAGTTCAACTCGAACTATCGACTTGAGGAAGGCTTTAGACACCCTGATCACAAGTGGGAACCCACTCGTGCTGAGTTCGTGCGGTTCGTCCAGCAGGCGACGCAAGGGTTTGCCAAGGCGATCGCGTTCCGCAGTGTGGGCGACAGGGTTGCAGGCATCTCTACCTCGTTGATGGCTGTTGTGTCGTACGCCTGAGCGCCGGCATGCGTGGCCCTCCCGGTTGAGGGTCCGCTAACCTGAAACTGGTTCGCCTTGGATTTTTCACATGCGTCAGGTTGCATCTCCCCCACGCAGATCTAACCTAAGGGAGTTGTGAACATGGCCGCATTGCTTGTCTCCGCAGAAGAACTGAAGCGAATCCTGCTTCGGAAGGCTCGTATCGAGTCCAAGACACAGGTGTGTGCGCTCTTGCGCCCGCCTGCTCGTTGATCCAAAACCCGATCTTGCATTCCGCTCGATCGGGTTTTTTCTTGTCAGTCGGCCAATAGCTATCCTTACTTACCTCGCGCCACTGCAACTTCTGCGAGACGCCCTTCTCATTCCCCATCGTTTAGAGCATCCCTACCCTTTGCCCGCATCCCAACCACCCCGCCATTCCTCTCAATTTAACCCAAGAGCACGCTTTTACATGCCTTTCAAGTCTGTTAGGCTTGCATGCAGTAGCACAACCGCCTATGTGAATGCACTAACAATTGCCAAGAGAAGAGCAACATGAAAGTAAAGTATGCATGCACAACCCCTGCGGAAATAATCGCGTACCGCAGCAAAAAGAACATGAATCAAACGACCTTCTGGAGTCGTGTCGGCACCACGCAATCCGGCGGGTCGCGGTATGAAAGCGGTCGAACGATCCCAACCCCCACGAAGATCCTCCTGACCATCGCGTACGGCACAACCAAGCAGGCCGAAGCCGTTGTCAAGGCTCTTCGGGACACCACCAACCAGAAATGAGGCCTAGAAAGTGCAAGGCGAAGGAGGCGCCGGGAAGCGCCATCATCAGCCGTCCGGCCTGCACCGCAACCTCGAACTCCTCATCGATCCCGATTGGCTGCCTGAGCAAGCGCCGGCAGTCGTTGATCTACTGCCTGCACAACTGCGGCAATCCGTCCGTGCGCGACGAGATCGTTCGCCGCGCTGAAGC
>ERZ761603.914-NODE-914-length-23250-cov-79.422936_pt1 | contig 23250 bp, 18 predicted proteins | sample MGYA00511879_ERZ761603 | MGnify/ENA primary metagenome ERZ761603 (study PRJEB28899, sample SAMN02850040) | bioreactor sludge metagenome | biome: EBPR Sludge; feature: EBPR Bioreactor; material: flocular biomat | place: Australia: Thorneside Wastwater Treatment... | reverse complement strand
ATGAGCAGCAACGCCGCGAAGAAGCAGGAGAAGGCGCAAGAGAAGGCGGCCAGGCGGGCAGCGTTTCAGGCCGAGGAGAGCGCCCGGCGCCAGGAGAAGGCCACCGAGGACGCCAACAAACGGGCCGACGAAGCCGCCAACCGGACGAGCGCGAGGCGCGCGGACAGCAGCGCAGCGGGTGACGCCGCGGCGCAAGCCGGCCGGGGCGGGGTGTCCGGCACCATGCTGACGGGGCCGCAGGGCGTGTCGCCCGACGCGCTGCAGCTCGGTCGCACGACGCTGCTGGGTATGTGATGTTTCCCACCCCCGACAATCCCCGCCGGCTGCTGCGCGAGCGCTGGACCGCGCTGACGAGCGAGCGCTCGAGCTGGCTGGATCACTGGCGGGAGATTTCCGACTACCTGCTGCCGCGGTCGGGCCGCTTCCTGATCACCGATCGGAACCGCGGCGAGAAGCGGCACCGTGCGATCTACGACTCAACCGGCACCCGCGCGCTGCGCGTGCTCGCCGCCGGCATGATGGCCGGGATGACATCCCCGGCGAGGCCGTGGTTTCGGCTGACGACATCCGACCCGGAGCTTGACGAGTCCGCGGCCGTCAAGGCGTGGCTGGCCGATGTCACGCGCATCATGCAGATGGTCTTTGCAAAATCCAACACGTACCGCGCGCTCCATGCGATGTACGAAGAGCTTGGCGCATTCGGCACGGCCAGCAGCATCGTGCTCGCGGATTTCGACACGGTCATCCATCACCACGTGCTGACCGCCGGCGAATACGCAATCGCCACGGACGCCAGGGGCCGCACGGACACGGTGTACCGCGAATTCCAGCAGACGGTCGGCCAGCTCGTGCGCGAGTTCGGCGCGGAGAAGTGCAGCCACACCGTGCGCAACCTCTACGACCGCGGCGCACTGGACCAGTGGGTGACGGTCGTGCACGCGATCGAGCCCCGCCGGGACCGCGACCCGTCCAAACGCGACCGGCAGAACATGGTCTGGCGATCGACCTACTTCGAGGCCGCCGGCAACGACGGCGCCTTGCTGCGCGACTCGGGCTTCCGGGACATGCCGGCGCTCTGTCCGCGCTGGGCCGTGGCCGGCGGCGACATCTACGGCAACTCGCCGGGAATGGAAGTGCTCGGTGACCTGAAGCAGCTCCAGCACCAGCAGCTTCGCAAGGCGGAGTGCATCGACTCGCAGACGAAGCCCGCGCTGCAGGTGCCTGCGACAATGAAGGCGCGCGACATCGACGTGCTGCCCGGCGGGATTTCGTTTGTGGACCTCGCCGGCGCGTCCGGCGGCATCAAACCCGCGTTCCAGAGCACGCTCGACCTCTCGCACCTGCTGGTCGATATTCAGGACGTGCGCGAGCGCATCAAGGCCGGCTTCTACGCCGACCTGTTCCTGATGCTGGCCAACGGCGCGAATACGCAGATGACCGCGACCGAAGTCGCAGAGCGGCACGAGGAAAAGCTGCTGATGCTCGGGCCGGTGCTCGAGCGCATGCACAACGAAATCCTCGACCCGCTGATCGAACTCGCGTTTTCCCACATGGTCGCCGCAAACCTCGTGCCGCCGCCGCCGGAAGAATTGCAGGGCATGGAAATGAACGTCGAATTCTTCGGGATGCTGGCCCAGGCGCAAAGGGCGATTGCAACGAACTCCGTCGATCGCTTCGTCGGCAACGTCGGCGCCGTCGCGGCCATGAAGCCGGAAGTGCTCGACAAGCTCGACGCCGACCGCTGGGCGGACGCCTACGCGGACATGTTGGGCATCGACCCGGAAATGGTCGTGCCGGGCGACAAGGTGGCGCTCATTCGGCAGCAGCGGGCAGAGGCGCAACAGGCGCAACAGCAGGCGGCAATGCTCCAGCAAGGCGCCGACGCGGCGCAGAAGCTGGGAAGCGTGGATACGACCAAACCGAATGCGCTGACGGACATTACGCGCGCATTCAGCGGCTATACCTGACGGGGCTAACAAACATGGGCGACATAATCGTTGACGGCAGTATCGAATGGCTGAAGGACAGGGACACGGGCGAAGTTGTCGGGTACAAAGACGCGCGCGGGGCAGAGCGGTTCCCGTTCGTGCAAACGTTGTACCAATCCGGCGGCCCTTGGTGGATTCCCGGTGGCGACGGCGGTTCCAACGGCCTGAGCTTTACCGGTACTCGTGGGGTTTTCACGCTGAGCGCCGAAGCGCCGATGGCCTCCGCATTCAATGTTCTGGCTTCTGGATGCTATGTCTATCTGCCGGCTGGTGCCGGTGGGTTGGCTACGGGCGGTTGGTATTGGTGCGTGATGACCGATGGAACAAACGGGGAGGTGTTTGCCGATGTCTACTCTGGCACAGGGGAACCGGCTTTCGTCGCATCTCCGACTGCGCTTCCAAACCTATCTGCTGGTCGGATCACACAGGTAACGTCCGAAATCTTCGGGCCTTCATTCACGATGCCAGGCGGCAGCATGGGGCCGAACGGGGTTTCAACGTATACGGTGAAATGGTTTACGTCCAGCACGGCCGGTAGCAAAGCGGTTCGATTGCGTGCCGGAGGCTCTGTAAACTGGTGGGCCGCTGCGATGACAAACACCTTCAATGCTCAGTTGATACGAGCGACTCGCGGCAACTTGGGGACTCCTGGCCGGCAAATTGGCAACCGTGTTGCTACGGCGCATGGATGGGACTGTGGCCCGACTGCTACGACCTACTCGGCCGACGTGACTACGGTTGACACTTCCATTGACGTGACGATGACGGTTTCAGCGCAAATCCCCGCAAACACTGATTCAATCATCATTATCCCGTTGCAATTCATCGTACAGTACGGAGGCTAACCATGCCGATTATCAAATTCCCGAATACGGCTGCTGGCAAAGCACAAGCAGAAGCAGTCCCTCAACCGAGGCACATCATGGAGGGGGCGCGCATCACGGTATTTACCGGAGCAGATATTCCTCCAGCAGAAGCGGTAGCCGACCCGGCGTCAATCGTCCTGACGACTCGGCAACTGATCCAAGGTGCTGATGCGATTGCGCGAGCGCACGCGCTGGCCATCGAGGGGTACATTCGCGGAATCGTCGGAGTCGACGCAAAAGACCCGGCAGACCAGATCCCTGCGACCGGCAATTACTCGCAGATCAAATACTGGAAGTGGCACAACGCGACGATTCGCCGGGGCGATGCGCAAGTCAATGCTTTGCGCGTTGCGATGGGAATCACCCCGGCGGTAATGGATCAAATCTTCATCGCAGGCAGCGGCATGGACCCCTGAGCGGTGCACGTACCGCCAGCCGCCTCGCATAGCCTGCGCGCATGCGCCGATACGACCCGACCGACGTCCACAGCTTGGCCCGCGCGAAGGCCGACATCGACCTGCGCGACAAGCTGCAGCGCGAGACGGAAGAAGCCGACTTCACGTGGCTGATGCACACCCGCCGCGGCCGGCGGATTGTCGACGGGATCATCCGGCGCTCGAGGGCCGGGGACTGCTGCTTCAGCACGAACGCGCTGACGATGGCCTTCTCGAGCGGGATGCAGGTTGAAGGGGAATACCTCGAGCGCATGGCCAAACGGCTGTGCCCCGATAGCTATTTGCTGATGCTGAAGGAACGAAACGATGAGCAACGAAACGATGCTTGCGGCTGACAACACCAACGACGCGCTCGCATCCGCAACAGACGCTGAGCTGCCCGCTACTGCTGCGGGGGATGCCGGCAACCCGCCGCCCGCGGACACTGCGCAGACCAAGCCGGCCGGCGCGCCGGAAAGCTACGAGTTCCAAGCCCCTGAGGGCGTGCAGTTCGACGACGCGGTCATCGGCGCATTCGCCGAAGTCGCGAAGGAACTGGACTTGCCGCAGGATCGGGCACAGATCGTGCTCGACCGCATGGCGCCGCTGCTGCAGTCCCGGCAAGTTGAGCGGATCGAAGCGGCCCGCGCTGAGTGGAAAGCCTCGTCAGAGGCCGACAAGGAATTCGGCGGCGAGCAACTGGCCGAAAACCTGGGCACAGCGAAGAAAGCGCTCGACGCCTTCGCCACGCCGGAACTGCGCGGCTTGCTGAACGAGTCCGGCCTGGGCAACCACCCGGAAGTCATCCGGCTGTTTTACCGGGTGGGCAAGGCCACCAGCGAGGACAGCAAGGTCGTCACCGGCCAGGGCGGACAGGACAACCGCAACGACGCACGCCGGCTGTACGCGGCATCCAACATGAACCCGTAAGGAGTAGCACCTATGGCAACCCTGACCAGCACCAACCCGACCCTTGCCAACATCGCCGCCCGCCTGGGGCCGGACGGCAGGATCGACCCCAACATCGTCGAAATGCTCAGTGAGACGAACGAAGTCCTCGACGACATGACCGTCATCGAAGCGAACGGTTTCACGGAGCACAAGACCACCGTGCGCTCCGGCCTGCCGATCGGCACGTGGCGCAAGCTCAATTACGGCGTGCAGCCCGAGAAGTCCCGCACCGTGCAGGTGAAGGACAGCATGGGCATGCTCGAGACGTACGCCGAGGTGGACAAGGCCCTGGCCGACCTGAACGGCAACTCGGCATCGTGGCGGCTGTCGGAAGACCGCGCCTTCATCGAAGGGCTGAACCAGACGCTCGCCACCACGCTGTTCTATGGTGACAGCAGCCTCGACCCGGAGAAATTCACCGGGCTTGCGCCGAGGTACAGCAGCCTGTCCGCCGAAAACGCCATCAACATCATCGACGCCGGCGGCACGGGCAGCGACAACGCTTCGGTCTGGCTCGTGGTTTGGGGACCGAATACCTGTCACGCCATCTATCCCAAGGGCTCGCCCGCGGGCTTGCAGTCGCGCGACCTGGGCGAAGACACGCTGACCGATGCGGCAGGCGGCCGGTATCAAGGCTACCGCACGCACTACAAGTGGGACGTCGGCCTCACGCTGCGCGACTGGCGGTACGTCGTGCGGGTCTGCAACATCGACGTGTCGGACCTCACGAAGAACGCCGGTTCGGGTGCCGACCTGATCGACCTGATGACGCAGGCCATCGAACTGATCCCCAACATCGGCATGGGCCGCGCGGTCTTCTACGCTCCGCGGAAGATTCGCAGCTTCCTGCGTCGGCAGATCGCGAACAAGGTCGCGTCGGCCACGTTGACGCTGGAGTCGGTCGCCGGCAAGCATGTGGTCACGTTCGACGGCATCCCCTGCCGGCGCACGGATGCCCTCCTGCTCACCGAGGCGCGCGTCACCTAAACCGCAGCGGCAGCACCGACGGGGGTGGGGAGAACCGCCCCCTGACAACGATTTTCAGGAAAGGAAGCACAATGCTCATCGACAAAGCCCTGCAGGTTTCCAACGAACAAGCCGTCACGTCGTCGGCCGCTTCAACGGATGTCATCGACACAGGCCAGACGACGCCCGACCTTGGCGTCGCTGACCTCTACCTGGTCATCACCACGGACGAGGCCGCGACGGCTTCGGGTTCGGCAACCGTCACCTTCTCGCTGCAGGATTCTGCGGACAACTCGAGCTTCGCGGATGTCGCCGTTACCGCGGCTATCGGCAAGGCGACGCTGGTCGCGGGCTACCAGCACGTCATTCCGCTTCCGACCAAGCTCCGCCGGTACCTGCGGGCCTACTACACGGTCGCAACAGGCCCGCTGACGGCCGGCAAGTTCTCGGCGCAGATCGTTGCAGGCTACCAGCAGAACGTGCCGAAGCCGGACAGCTCGAAGATTGCCTGACGAGGGGGACGATAGATGAAAGTCGTCGCCCTCAAACCGGGCTATCTCGGCAAGCTGCGCCAACCGGGCGACGAATTCGACGTCCCGGAAGGCAGCAAGGCTTCGTGGTTCGTTCCCGTGGTGGACGGCGGGCCGGAAGTCGAACCGCCGGAAGTCGAACCGCAAGCCCGTGCACCGAAGGGCGCGGCGCGCGGGCGTCGGGCTGTCGAAGACCTCGTCTGACCGTCGCCGCGGGCTGTGCGTAGCACGCGGGGGCCATGCGCCCCCGTTTTTCTGGAGCCTTGAAAATGGCCTCTGACGTCGACATCTGCAATCTTGCGCTCGCCCGCCTGGGCGATAGCGCCACGGTAGCCAGCATCGACCCACCCGAAGGGTCCGCGCAGGCGGAGCACTGCGCCCGCTTCTACCCGATCGCGCGCGACACGCTGCTGGAGGCGCATCCGTGGAGGTTCGCAACCCGCCGGGCGCAACTCGCGCAGCTTGACGTGCCTACTTGGACCTGGGATTACGCCTACGCAGAGCCGGCTGACGCGCTCAAGCTGCTGTCCGTGCTGCCGGCCTCTGCGGCAAACGACACCGACACCGAGGAGTTCGAGTCCGAGACAACGGCCGACGGCACGCCGATCATTCTCACCAACCTCGAGGATGCCAGTCTGCGCTACGTCGCCCGGGTGACAGACACGACGGTCTTCTCGCCGATGTTCATTGACACGCTGGGGTGGATGCTGGCCTCGTACCTGGCGGGGCCGCTGATCAAGGGCGACACCGGAGCGGCAGCGGGCAAATCCTGCCTGCAGAATGCGTTTGTCGCGCTGCGCCAGGCGCAGGTGTCGGACGCCAACCAACGCAAGGTCCGGCCGGAGAAAACCCCGTCCTGGATCGCTGGCCGCTGACGTGGCGAACGTCCGCACCCTCCAGCGCTCCTTTGCCGGCGGCGAAGTCTCGCCGGAAATGTTCGGCCGCAGCGACGACGCGAAGTACTTGTCGGGCCTCGCGAAGTGCCGCAATTTCATCACGAAGCCGCAAGGTCCGGCGGAGAACCGCCCGGGGTTCGCCTTCGTGCGCGAGGTCAAGGACTCGACGAAGCGCACCCGTCTAATTCCCTTCACCTACTCGACGACGCAGACGATGGTTATCGAACTGGGCGCGGGTACGTTCCGGTTTCACACCCAAGGCGGCACGCTGTTGAGTGCAGGCACCCCGTATGAGGTCGCCAATCCGTATGCCGAGGCTGACCTGTTCGACGTTCACTACGTGCAGTCCGCGGACGTGATGACGCTCGTGCACCCCAACTACGCGCCGCGCGAACTGCGCCGGCTGGGCGCGACGAACTGGCAACTGACGACGCTCTCGTTCGCTGCGCCGATTTCTGCGCCGGGCGCGCCGACGCTTGTTGCCGCCGGCCACACTGCCGTCAAGTACACCTACTACTACGTCGTCACGGCGATCGACGCCGACGGCATCGGCGAATCGGCAGCTTCGACCGCCTCGAGCGCGGGAGGCAACCTGTACGAGACGGGTGCCACCGTCACGATTTCATGGTCGGCGGTGACGGGCGCATCCCGATACAACGTCTACAAGCTGCAGGGCGGCCTGTACGGGTACATCGGCCAGACGGCGGGGCTATCGATCGTCGACGACAACATCACCCCGGACCTGTCGCAGGTGCCACCGATCTACGACGCCATGTTCAGCGGTAGCGGGGACTACCCGGGCGCCGTCTCATATTACGAACAGCGGCGGTGCTTCGCCGGCACGACGAACAAACCACAGAACATTTGGATGACGAAGTCGGGTACCGAGTCGAACATGAGCTACTCGTTGCCCGTGCGCGACGACGACCGGATCGCGTTCCGGGTGGCCGCGCGCGAGGCGAACACCATTCGCCATATCGTGCCGCTGACGCAGCTCCTGCTACTCACGTCGTCGGCGGAGTGGCGCGTCACGTCGGTCAATTCGGACGCCATCACCCCCAGTACGATCAGTGTCCGGCCGCAATCCTACGTCGGCGCATCCAACGTGCAGCCGACCATCATCAACAACACGCTCCTGTACGGCGCTGCCCGCGGGGGTCACGTGCGCGAACTGGCCTACAACTGGCAGGCAAGCGGCTTCATCACCGGCGACCTGTCCCTGCGGGCGCCGCATCTGTTCGACACCTACGACATTGTGGACATGGCCTACGGCAAGGCGCCGCAGCCGATTGTCTGGTTCGTCTCGTCTTCGGGCAACCTGTTGGGGCTGACCTACGTCCCGGAGCAGCAGATCGGCGCGTGGCACTGGCACGACACGGACGGCGCGTTCGAGTCGTGCGCGGTCGTCGCCGAGGGCAACGAGGACCGGCTGTACTGCGTTGTCAGGCGCACGATTGACGGAAACACCGTGCGCTACGTCGAGCGCCTGGCCTCGCGGCACTTCGACGCGCAGGCAGACGCCTTCTTCGTCGACTGCGGGGCGACATACTCGGGCGCACCGGCGGACGAAATCAGCGGGCTTGATCATCTGGAAGGGAAGGTCGTCAACATCCTCGCGGACGGGGCGGTGCATCCGCAGCGGACGGTGACGGGCGGGGCCATCACACTCGACGCTGAGGCAAGTACCGTGCAAATCGGGCTGCCAATTGTCGCGGACCTCGAGACGCTGCCGGCGGTGGTGGCGCTCCGCGACGGCAGCCTGGGGCAAGGGCGCGTCAAGAACGTCAACAAGGTCTGGCTACGCGTGCATCGGTCATCGGGCATCTTCGTTGGCCCGGACGAAAACACCCTGGTGGAAGCGAAGCAGCGCACCACAGAACCCTACGGATCGCCGCCCGCACTCAAGAGCGACGAAATCGAAATCACGCTGACGCCGACGTGGGGGGCCAGCGGTCAAGTATTCGTGCGCCAGGCGGACCCGCTGCCTCTGACCATCGTCGCGATGTCCGCTGAAGTCGCGCTCGGCTGACACCAGCGCGGTGCACGTAGGGCACGCCCCCGGGGGTAGGGTTCGCCATCCTCACACGGAGCCGCAGCGATGGGTTTCAGCTCGATGCAACTCGCCACCACCAGTCTGATTACGCAAATCGGCGGGGCGGCGACATCTGCCATTGGCGCCCGCAGCAGCGCGTCGGCGCAGCGCACGGCGTTGAAAAGCCAGGCGGCGGTCGCCGACATCAACGCTCGCATCGCGGAGCTTGGCGCGCAGGCGGAACTGCGGCAAGGCCAGCGGCAAGTCGGCGCCCTCACGCACCGGGCGGGGCAGCTCAAAAGCAGCCAACGGGCGGCGATGGCGGCCAACGGTATCGACCTCAGCACCGGCACCGCGGCGGAGATTCAAACGTCGACGGACATCATGAAGGACATCGACGTGAACACGCTGACGCTCAACGCCATTCAGTCGGCGTGGGGCTACCGCACGCAGGCTGTGAATTACCAGAGCGAGGCAGCGATGAAGCGCAGCGCGGCCAAGGGCATCAACCCGGGGCAGGCGGCCTTCACGTCATTGCTGGGTAGCGCCGGCAGCGTGGCGAGTTCCTGGTACGCCCTCAGCAAGTCCGGCGCCACCGGCGGCGACAAGCCGGCTGGCTGGGACTCGAGCTTCGACAACCCGGCAGACTACGGATAACCACATGGCCCGCGTCCCCACTTACGATAGCTTTCAAGCATCGCCGGCGGCGATGCCGCAGGTTCGCGTCGTCGCGCCAAACGCTCCCGATACGGCGGGCTTGCAGGCGCAGCAGACCGGGCGCGCGATGGCCTCCACCGGCCAGGCGGTCGGCCAGATCGCCCTCGACATTCAGCAGCAGGCGAACCAGCTACGCGTCGACGATGCGCTCAACCGGGCGCGCGAAGAAGCGCTCCGGCTGACGTACGACAAGGACGCCGGTTTTCAGCACCAGAAGGGGCTGACTGCGCTTGAACGCCCGGACGGGAAGCGCCTGGCGGATGAGTACGACGAAGTCCTGCAGAGCAAGCTGTCTGCGCTCGCTGCCGGGATGGGCAACGACGCACAGCGACAAGCCTTTTCGCTGCGGGCCAACGACATCCGCACAGCGTTTCGCGGCAGTGTCTTGCAGCACGAGGCGCAGGAGTTCAAGACCTACGGCTTGTCCGTATCCGAGGGCGTGCAGAGCACGGCGCTTCGCGAAATCGGGTTGAACTGGCGCAACCCCGACGCGGTGAACGCGGCCGTCGAGCGCATCCGCGCGGAGACATACCGGCAGGCGCAGATTCTCGGCAAGTCCGCGGAGTGGCAGGACGCGCACGCGCGCAAGATCACAAGCAACGCACACAAGGTCGCCCTGCTGGCGGCCCTGGAAGCGGGCGCCCCGGACTACGCGGACTCCTACCTGCGCAAATACACGGACCAGATGGACGCGGACGACATCCTGTCGGTACGTGGGCACATCACCAAGGAAGTCGACCAGTTCGTCGCGGTCAAGAAAGCCGGCGAAGTGCTCGACCGCATGCAACCGCGCATTCAAGTGGGCGAGGCTGAACGCGCGTTCAACATCGCGCTTGGCACCGAGTCCGGGAATCGGCAGTTCGGCGCGGACGGCAAGCCGCTGACATCACCGAAGGGCGCTGTGGGCATCGCGCAAGTAATGCCCGGCACCGGCCCGGAGGCGGCCAAGCTCGCCGGGCTGCCGTGGGATGAGGGCCGCTATCGCAACGACGCGAACTACAACCGGGCGCTCGGGCTGGCCTACTTCCAGAAACAGCTTCAGGCCAACGGTGGCGATCTGGCCAAAGCGTATGCCGCCTACAACGGCGGCCCCGGCCGGCTCGCCGAGGCGGAGAAGCGCGCGGAGAAAAACGCCATGCTGGCGAAGACCGACCCCGGCGTGCTGCCCCGCACGTGGCTGGACTTCATGCCGGCGGAGACGCGCGCCTACGTCGCAAAGAACATGCGCGAGTTCGGCGCGGGCCAGGGCCAGCCGCCGCGGCCGACTCTCGCGGAGTTCGACGACGCGCTGCGCGCAGACCCGGCGCTCGCGGCCAACCCGGCGCGACTCAAGCTGGCCCGGGTTGAAGTCGAGCGGCGCTTCGAGGAGCAAACCAAGGCCATCAAACAACGTGAAGACGAGGCGACCGCCGCCGCCATGCGCGGCATTGTCGAGAATGGCGGGCGGTGGTCTGATCTGCCGCCGTCCGTGCGCGGCGCGGTCCCGGTCAAGGAAATCGACAACCTGATCGGCTTCGCGCAGAAGATCGCCAAGGGGGACGATACAACGAGCCCGTGGCTGTACGCCAAGCTCGCCGGCAACCCGCAAGGCCTCGCGAAGCTGACAGACGATCAGTTCTATGCGCTTCGCCGGGAGTTGTCCGAGGCTGACTTCAAACACTTCGCCAATGAGCGCGCAAAGCTCACCGGCCGGGCGCAGGGCGGCAGCGGGCCGGGCGACTTGAACTCGCACGCGATCAAGCAAACGCTCGACAGCCGGCTGCGGATGCTCGAGATTGACCCTTCGCCGAAGGACGACGGGGGCAGCGATGCCGCGCGAGTCGGGGCCATCCGGCAGTTCGTTGACCAGTACTTCGCCGCGGCGCAGGCTGAAGCGGGCAAGAAATTCAGCGACGCGGAAGTGTCGGCGCACCTTGACGCGCTGCTCGCAAAGAACGTGAAGTTCCGCGGCCTGCTGTCCTCGAACTCGAGGCCGATGCTGACGGCGAAGGCCAGCGACATCGACAGCGCAACCCGGGAGAAAATCGCCGCAACCTACAAGCGGCAAGGCATCGACGACCCGACCGATGCGCAGATCCTGCTTGCCTACTGGAACCTGAAAGCCCGCCGATGAGCGACACCGAATACGACGCCGCCGTCGCGGCTGCCCTCACCCCGGAGCCCGCGCAAGCGGCGCGCGTCGGTTTTGATGCCGCGGTCGATACCAACCCGGACGCCTACGCCGAAGCCCGGCGTGTTGCCCGGCGCACCGGCGTACCCGTCGACACCGCGCTCGCCTTGCCGAAGGACGTAGCGCGCCAGGCCGCGCTCGGCACCATCGACTTCGACGCCCTGGCGAAGACCGCGCCGGCTACCGCAAGGCTGATCGCCGATCACGACCGCGCGCGCCTGGCGCACGACAACGTCGACAACATGGGCGAACTCGAGCGCAAGCTGCGGCAGTTCGGCGGCGGCGCGCTCGAGGGTGCGGGTATGGAGGTCGGCGGCACGGGCCAGCTTCTCGACATCGCGCAGCGCAACACCCTGGGCGGCCTAGCGAATCTCATCCTCCCCCGGCCGATGGCGCGCGGCCAAGCGACGAACGAGTCGGTAGTCGGCCCGCTGATCGGCGAGGACTGGCGCACCGTAGGCGGGGCGATCAAGCGCACCGCGAGGGACGACGTGATGGTTCCGGCGGCAAGCCAGACGTTCGGGGACAAGGTGGCCGCAGGGCTCGGTCAGGTATTCGGGCAGATCCTCATGTTGCCGTTCACGCGCGGCGCCGGGCTCTACGCGCAGGGCGCCGACGCGATGGCGGAGAAAATCGCCCCGGACATCGACGCCTCGCAGGGCCGGCAGGACTTGGCGGTGCTAGGCGGCGCAGCGATCACCGGGATAACCGAGAAGTGGGCGCTCGACCGCCTGCTGGGGCCGCTGGCCGTGCCGATCAAGAACCGGATCGGGTCGAGCCTCGCACGGATCGGCGTTGCGGCTGCCGCCGAGGGCGGGCAGGAATTCACGGAGAATGTTCTGCAGGACACGCTGCGCGTTGTCCTGACCAACCCCGACGCGCCGATCGACATCGGCCAGTCTGTCGAGGAAGGCGGGGTCGGCGCGACGGTGGGCGGCATTGTTCGGTCGATCGTCGAGGCGGGGCTGCACATTCGTACGCGCGGCGCACGCGCGGAAGTGGGCCAGCAGCAGGCGGCGGAACTGATCGGCAACTTGAACCGGCTCGCGGCGGCGGACAAGGTGCTGGCGCGCGACCCGGAAACGTTCGAGCAATGGGTTGCAGAGGCGACCGAGGACGGCCCGGTCGGGCAGGTATTCGTCGACGCCCGCGCGCTGATGCAGTCCGGCGTCGCGGAGCAAATCGCGGAACTGTCGCCGGCCGTTGCGGAGCAGTTGCAGACGGCGCTCGAGACGGGCGGCGCAATCGCCATTCCGATCGAGGAATACACCGCGCGGATTGCCCCCACCGAGTTCTCGGCCGGGTTGCTGGATCACCTCAAGGTTGACCCCGAGGGCTTCAGCCGCGCCGAAGCGCAGGAGTACATGCAAAGCGGCATGGCGGCGGAGTTCGAGGCCGAGGTCGACCGCACGCTGGCGGAGAAGGAAGGCAACGCCACGTTCAAGGCGTCGGCGGACGCGGTGAAGGCCGAAGTCAAAGGGCGGCTCGACGCGGTGAAGCGCTTCCGCCCGGATGTCAATGACGCCTACGCAACGATGGTCGGCAGCTTCTACGCGGTGACGGCGGCGAAGGTCGGCGGGACGCCCGAGGAGCTGTTCCAACGCTACCCGCTGGCCGTCAGCGCGGAACGTGTCGCCGGGACGGGGTTTGATCAGATCGCCTGGCACGGGACGCCGCACGTCTGGCCGCCTGAGCCTGGGTTCCCACACGGCCGGCCGAGGCTCGACAAGATGGGCTCCGGCGAGGGCGCGCAGGCGTATGGGTGGGGGTGGTACAGCGCGCAAGCGCAGGACGTGGCGAAAGGGTATCAGACCACTCTTACCGCTGACCGAGGTTTTGATTTTGGCGGCAAAAGCGGTCTTACAAGAGAGCAAGTCCAAGACCTAGTAAACGCACGGGAGGGCAAAAAATACCTTGATGGTGTTTCGCTCCCTTCTGGAGTAGCAGACCGCGTAATAGATGACATTGTGTACGGAAGCAAAGGCCGTCCATTGCCGAGACAATACAAGCCGGGTTCAGAGCGCGCCGCGTTGTATCAAAAGTTGGTCAATGAAATTCGGCACACTGATGATGGGTCACTCTACCAGCTCGACATCCCCGACGACGTGATGCCGAAGCTGCTGGATTGGGACAAGCCGCTGAGTGAGCAGTCTAGCCTTGTGCGCGATGCGCTGAAACGATGGGCTGAAAGTGCTGCCGGCAGGTGGGAAACCGGGCGGATGGGGGAGCGGCGATTTGTTGAGCCCGGGCGCAAAGTAAACCTTGCGTTACGTGGCGCTACCGCAATGACTGGCGAAGCATTTTACGGAATGGTTGGCGATCAAAAATCCGCCAGCGAAGCACTAAAAGCTCTCGGCATCCCCGGTCTGCGTTACCTAGACGGTAGCAGCCGCAACAAGGGCGAAGGCACCTACAACTACGTCATTTGGGACCAAAACGTCCTCGATCGCATCGCGCTGCTGGAGCGCAACGGCGAGAAGTTGGACGCGCTGCGCGAGGCCGACACGGCGGCGCGCGAACTGAACCAATCCGGCGACGCCCCCCGCGGGCGGTTCAACCCGGACACGTTGACGGTAACGCTGCTCAAAGGCGCGGACCTCAGCACGTTCCTGCACGAATCGGGGCATTTCTTCCTGGAAGTGCAATTCGACCTTGCCGAGAAGCTGCGCCAGGACGCGGAAGCGCTCGGGGCGGACACGCTGAAACCCGGCGAGCGGCAGCTTCTCGCCGATACCGACGCGCTGCTGCAGTGGTTCGGCGTGCCGGACCTCGCCACGTGGTACAGCCTGGACTTTGAAGCGAAGCGCGGACACCACGAGAAGTTCGCGCGCGGCTTCGAGGCGTATCTGTTCGAGGGCAAGGCGCCGAGTATCGAACTCCACGGGCTGTTCCAGCGGTTTCGCGCGTGGCTGTTGCGCGTGTATCGCGAATTGAAGAACCTCAACGTCAAGCTGACGGATGAAGTGCGCGGCACGTTCGACCGGATGCTTGCCACCAGCGAGCAAATCGCCCTCGCGGAGCAAGGCCGGAACATGATGTCCTTGTTCGCGTCTGCGCAGCAGGCCGGGATGACGCCCGAGGAATTCGCCGAGTACCAAGCGCTCGGCACCAAGGCGACGGCGCAGGCTATCGACGACCTGCAGGCGCGCGGCATGCGGGACATGGCGTGGTCACGCAACGCCCGCGGGCGCGCCGTCAAGCGCCTGCAGAAAGAGGCGCGGGAGAAGCGCGCCGAGGTGGAAATGGAAGTCCGCCGCGAGGTCATGAGCCAGCCGGTCTATCGCGCTTGGCAGTTCCTGACGGGCAAGCTCACGGCGGACGATCGGATCAAGAACCCGGAGCCGCCGAAGTCCTCGCCGGATGTGCTCGACGAAACCATCGACTCGTTGTTCGTCGCTGTCGCCAAGCTGGGCGGCATCGACAAGGCGGAAGCGCTCGGTACGTGGGGCATAGACCCCGCCGACAAGCCGCAGTCGGGTGTGTTCGGGAAGCCCGTGTGGCGTCAGGACGGCGGGTTGTCGCTCGACGGCATGGCCGAGGCGCTGGCACAGTACGGGTATCTCGACCTGGACCCCAACGGCAAGGTTGACCCGCGCGACTTCGAGGAGCGCTTCAAGTCGGAACTGGCCGGCAGCCCGGCCTACTCGAACGCTTACGACTACGGCAGCCAACAGGCCGTGCGCCCGGGCGATCAACTCGCCAATCCGCAAGCGCTCGGCGCGGCCCGCCTCGCTATCGCCGAAGTCGAAGCAATGGGGCTGCCACCGGAAGTCGTTGCGGCGGTCAAGGCGCGCCGGATGACGGCCACCAACGGGCTGCACCCGGACGTTGCCGCCGACATCATCGGCGACTTCACGTCGGGCGATGAACTGGTGCGCGCGCTGGCCGAGGCGACCCCGCCGCGGCAGGAAATCGACGCGCGCACGGACGCCCTGATGCTCGAGCGCTTCGGCGACCTATCAAGCCCCGAGGCGATCGAGCGGGCCGCCGACGAAGCCATCCACAACGACGTAAGAGCGCGTTTCATCGCGACGGAAGCCAACGCCTTGGCGAAGGCCACGGGAAGGCCACGTGTGCTCGCCAGTGCGGCCAGGGAGTATGCCCGCGCGGTCATCGCCAGGCTGAAGGTGCGCAACGTTCACGCCGGGCAGTACACCAACGCGGAAGCCCGGGCGGCGCGCGCTGCGGCGAAGGCATTTGCCCGCGGCGACACTGCTACGGCCGCAGTCGAGAAGCGGAACCAAGTTATCCACAACGCGGCAGCACGGGCCGCGCTCAACGCCCTCGCGGAAATCGACCGCGGGTTGCGCTACTTGCGCAGGTTCGACACCCGCACCGGCAGCCTCGACGCGGACTACGCCGACCAGATCGAGCGCCTTCTCGAGCGGTTCGACCTGCGCAAGTCGCAGAGCAACAAGGCCGTCGACAAGCGCGCGGCACTCGCGGAGTGGATCGAGGCGCAGAACGACATGGGCCTCGAGCCGGACATCTCGCCGGATCTGGCGAATGAGGCGTTTCGCACCTCGTACAAGAACCTGACCGTCGAGGAATTCCGCGGGCTTGTCGATGCGGTGCGCCAGATCGAGCACCTTGGCAGGCTGAAGCACCGGCTGCTGACGGCGCGCGACAAACGCACGTACGAGGCCATCCGCGACGAACTCGCCGCCAGCATCAGGGCAAACGCGAACGCGCAGGGCCGGCATGCGGACACGCGCACGGACACGCGCACGGCCACTACGTTGACGGGCCGGGCGCTGGAGCAAGTATCGCTGTTCTGGGCATCACATATCAAGGCTGCCACGTGGGCGCGCGTGATGGATGGCGGCGTGGATGGCGGCCCGGTATGGGAGCACTTCGTGCGAGGGGCGAACGAGCGCGCCGACCGGGAGGCCACGATGCGCGCCGAGGCCACGACCAAGCTGTCGGAAATCCTCGCCCCGGTCTTCGCGCTTGGGCCGATGGGCGGCAACGGAATTCACTTTCCGACCATCGGGCGTAGTCTCAACCGCATGGCCCGGCTGGCCATTGCGCTCAACGCCGGAAACGCGAGCAACCTGCAGCGCCTGCTGGGCGGGGAAAACTGGACCCCGGCGCAGCTGCAGCCGGTCCTGGAGTCGCTGTCCCCCGCGGAGTGGCAGGCGGTTCAAGCGATATGGGACCACTTCGAGAGCTACCGGCCGCAGATCGCCGACAAGGAGCGACGGGTCTACGGCAAAGAACCCGAGTGGGTAGAACCGCGCGCCTTCACCGTTACTGCATCGGACGGCACGACGGTTGCGATGCGCGGCGGCTACTACCCGGTCAAGTTTGACCCTCGAGCAAGCCAGCGCGCCGAGGAACACGCGGACGCGGAAAAGGCGAAGCGCCAGATACAGGGCGCGTACACGTCCGCCACGACGCGGCACAGTTTCACCAAGACCCGGGTGGAGAAGGTCGAAGGTCGGCCGTTGCTCTACACCCTGGCGGGGCTCTACTCCGGCGTCAACGATGTCATCCACGACCTGTCCTGGCACGAGTGGCTGATCGACACGAACCGGCTGCTGCGCTCGCACACCGTTGGGTCGGCCATCCGGGAGCACTATGGCCCTGACGCATACCGGCAGATCAAGACCTGGGTGGAGGACATCGCCGAGGGCGACCAGCCGGCGGCCAACGCGGGCGAGGTCGCCCTCGGGTGGCTGCGCCAAGGCGTCAGTGCCGCCGGGCTGGGGTTCAACGTGATGAGCGCCGCGATTCAGATAACCGGCTTCAACCAGTCCGTCGTCCGCGTCGGGGCGCGGTGGGTCGGGCGCGGTGTCGCGAAGTATCTGGGCGGGCCTGTCGAACTGACACGCAAGGTCAACCAGATGTCCAGCTTTATGGAAAACCGCGCGCGGACCCGGTTTCGCGAGTTGAACGAGCTACGCAACCGAGTGCAGGGCCAGAGCGCGTTTCAGGAGTTCATCGGGCGCTACGCCTATTTCATGATGATGCGGGTACAGCAGGCGGTCGACGTCCCAACGTGGTGGGGCGCGTACGAGAAGGCACTCGCCGGCGGGGCGGACGAAAGCAAAGCCGTTGCTCTCGCCGATCAGGCAGTGCTCGACGCGCAGAGCGGCGGGCAGACCAAGGACTTGTCGGCAATCGAGCGCGGCAACCAACCGCTGCGCCTGTTTACCGTTTTCTACTCGTTCATGAACGCGGTCCTCAACCTGGGCGTGGCGCAGACCATGACCGCGGACACGCCGAAGAAGCGCGCCAAGCTGGCGGTCGACTATCTGCTGCTGTTCGTGGTCCCCGTGGTGCTCGGGTACGCGCTGAAAAACGCGCTGACGCCCGGCGACTCGGGCGACGACGAATGGGGCGATGTCGCGAAGAAGATGCTAGCAGAGCAGTTGAGCTTCCTTTTCGGCCTCATGGTCGTTGTGCGCGAGTTCGCAGAAGTGGGAAAAATCGTCGCCGGCGTGCCGTCGTTCGGGTATCAAGGCCCCGCCGGGGTTCGCGTGGTGTCGGACGCGCTCAAGCTCGCGCAGCAGACCCGGCAGGGTGAATTCGACGACGCATTTCGGAAGGCGTTTATCAACGTCGCCGGGAGTCTGTTCGGCTTGCCGGCGGCGCAGGCGAACCGCACCATCACTGGCGCGCAGGCGCTTGCCGAGGGCAAGACAGACAACCCGGCGGCGATCGCCTTCGGCTTTCAGGAAGCACCGCTAACCCGGGGCGGTGCACGTATCAGCGCACCCGGCGGATAGCCTCGCGGCAATCTTCCGGGGGTTTTCGTCATGACCGTTTCCAGCGCCACCCGCAAAGCGGGGCCGTTCGTAGGCAGCAACACCGTGTCGGTTTTTCCGTTCGCGTTCAAGGTCTTCACCGCGGCGGATGTCTATGTGGTCAAGCTCAACACCAACACGGAAACTGAAAGCGTGCTGGTGTTGAACACCGACTACACGGTGTCCTTGAACGCGGACCAACACACGAACCCGGGCGGGACCGTGGCTCTTTCCGCCGGTGCGCTCGCGGCGGGGTACAAGCTCACGGTTACGTCGAACATCGCGGCTTTGCAGCAGACCGACCTGACGAATCAGGGCGGGTTCTACCCGAGTGTCATCAACAACGCGCTGGACAAGCTCACCATCCTCGTGCAGCAGGCGCTCGAACGGCTCGGGCGGGGGCTTTCGCTGCCCCTGTCGAGCAACACGAATATCGACACGGAACTGCCCGTGCCTGTGGCAAGCAACCTCATTGCGTGGAACGAAACGGCGGACGGATTGCAAAGCCTCGACCCGCAGGGACTCGCAACGATCGTCGCCTTTGGCACCGCCAAGGCCGACGTCTACGACGGCGACGGGGTAACGACGGAGTTCCCCCTCACCAACAGCCCCGGCGCGCTCAACAACCTTGACGTGTCGGTGGATGGCTTGACGCAGATCCCCGGCCTTGACTATACCTGGGCCGGCGGCGCGAGCATCACCTTTACGGCCGCGCCGGCCGCAGGAACGGACAACGTGCTCGTTCGCTACCTGCAGGGCTTGCCGCAGTCGGGGGCGCAGGCCGGCCCCTACACGCCGGGTGGGGTGGGGGCGGTCGAAACAACGATCCAGAGCAAGCTGGCGGAGCGCATCAGCGTCAAGGACTTCGGGGCGGTCGGAGACAACGCGGCGGATGATACGGCGGCGATTCAAGCGGCGATCGACTACGCCGAGACGCTAGTGCTCCAGCAGTTTCAGTCGGGGGCCACGGTCTTCTTCCCCGCGGGAACCTACAAGATCACCTCTGGCTTGACCGTAGCAAAAGACAACGTGGGGTTGGCGGGCGACAGTGTAGCGGCTTCGGTTATCACGGCGGTAAGCCCGACCTTCGACCTGATCACCTTCAGCAAAGGCGGGGGCACGGCAATCTACCGCGCTGCCGTGCGTGACCTAAGGCTCCTGGCAACCGGCAACGCATCCGCCGGGAGTTTACTCAAGCTCGACACCGTGTATCACTCGACGGTGGATAACATCTCGCTCGACGGCGGATACATCGGCCTGACGTGCGACGGGTGCGGGAAACTGATTGTCAACAACCTCGACACTCATCAGACATCGCGCAGCACGGGCACACCGTCGCATGCGGTCAACCTGGCCTCGACGCTGGCGCGCAACAGCGACGTCCACTTCACCAACTTTCAGTTCTATTTTCAGACAGGGAGCACCCCCAACTATGCCATGAACATAGACGGGGCTGACGGGATTTACCTGACATCCGGGCACATGCACGGCGGCGTGTCCTTCACGCCAAGCAACAGCGGCGTCGAAGTGACCTGCGCATCGGTCTTTTTCGACAACGTCTACTTCGACCGCAGTCCACAGCACCACGTCTACCTCACGGGCGCTGCGAGCAACGCTTACCGGAATATCCGGTTTGTGAACTGCACCTTCCGCGACGCCAACCGCGGAATCTACCAAGACAGCACGACGACTCTGGAGCGGCTACTTGTCTCGGCCTGCGCTTTCTACACCCACGCCCACAGTGCAATTCAGCTCACAACGAGCGACCCTGTGGGTGCGGTCATCACCGGGTGCCAGTTCGGCGAGAATAGTTCCCCTACCGCGATGGTTCAACTCAACGGTTCGAACCACATCATCAGCGACTCAGCGTTCAACGGCGGCAGCGGATCGTCGGGCGTTCTGTTCGGGGCAAGCTGCAGCAATTCCATCATCGCCGACTGCAACTTCGCGGGGTGCACGGCGACCGTCCCGATTACGAACTCCGGCACCGGCAACGTCGACAAGAGCACCTACGCCGCAGGCACCTACACGGCGACGGCCCTTGGCGTGTCGGGGACCGTAAACGGGACGGTCGGGTACGCGAAGGACGGGAACCGCGTTACGCTCGACTTCCCCACCATCAGTGGCACGTCGGACGCGACGACGTTTTCGCTTACTGGCGGGCCGAATGCGATCAAGCCTTTGGCCAACCGCTTCGTTATCGTCCGGGCGCAGGACAACGGCGGCGCCTACGTCCCGGCGGTTGCGCAGGTCGGGACCAACGGCGTAGTCACGATATACGCCAACCTCTCCGGGGGCACCTTTACCGCATCGGGCACAAAGTCTATCGGTGCGGGTTCCGTTTCCTACCTGCTCTGAGGGCACAAACATGTGGCCTGCCGATTTCGACGACTTGAACTTCGACCCCCGGAACTGACCCCGCGCTCGCGGGAGAAAGGTGCTCGTGAACGCACTGATGGCCGAGTTGGCCCCCTACATCCTAGCTGGCCTGTTTGGTCTGGTGGGCTGGTATCTGCGCGACAACGCCCGGCAGCACCAGGCCCTTGTTGATGCGGTGCAGGGGCTCGGCAGCACCATAGCCAGGCTGGAGCAGAAGCTCGAGGACAAGGTCGACACGCACGCCAGACGGTTTGATCGCTTCGTGCTGTCGCAGGAAGCCAGACTGACGGCTGTCGAAACACGCTGTGCGATCGAACACGGGGAAATGCCGGACCGTAGGGGAGCGGCGCAGAGGGTCGTCAACTGGCAGGAACGATCCGATGTCAGCAACGCCGGAACGAAAGCGCCTGCATGATCACGATGACGCGCCCACGTTCGCGGCCGGCGGAGTCGCCAGCCTCCCGGATAAACGCCGAAGCTGCAGCCTTGGCGGCGCAGGCGGAAATCGCTCTGCTGCGCAAGCTCCTGTTTCGCTGCGACATCTACATGGCCGCAGTCGTGCAGGAGGCGCTGATCGACGGCCAGCCAGACGCCTACGCCGAGGGGCTGCGCAGGGACATCGCGCTCGCGCTATCAGGCTGATCCAGCGTGGACGCCGACACAGACCGGCGCATAGGCGCCGTTGAGGCCAAGCAGCAAGCCCGGGACGCTCGCTGCGCCGCTTGTCTCGACAGGCTGCGGCGGGAGGTCGCCTTGGCACGGGCGGTGCGTCGGTGGGTTGCTGTGGCTGCGCTACTGGCGGTTGTGTTGGCCGTAGCGGTGCTGGTGTTTGCCTAGCCAGTCGGCATAAAATCGTTTCCGCAACCCAACCACCGCGCACCGTGGTTGCAGGCTTGTAGGGGCGCAAAAACGGCCAGATTGCGGAAACGAAAACCACGCTTCGCCTTGATTCTCTTGACTTTCTCCGAGGACTTGAAGACCGGCGCACGTTGCTTTACAGCATTGTTTCACAAAGGAAATTTCCGGTGGTTTCCGCAACCTGCGGGAATCTTTTCCGCAACTCGCAGCACGGAAGGTCAAGCAGATTGGCGACTGCACCGCTCTTGAAAAGCGCCGAGGCTGGATAAGCCCTTGCGGGTTCGACCCCCGCACCTTCCGCCGTTCGGTCACTTCGCCGCAGTCCTTGCAATCGACAGAAGCAGGTCGCGGAACGCTGGTGGCGTGGCGTTCCTGATGCGCGTCTTATCTTTTCCGCCGACCATTGCGACGACTCCTATCCGCCGCGCTTTCTCGTACCCGTAGCGTTCCACCATCCAATCCGGCAAGCGTTGTTCCCCTTTGGTCCAGTTGAGTTCCGGGAGGTCGCAGTTTGAAGCCACGAGCCATGTAGGTTTCCGGCTTTCGTGCCCGTAGTGGCCTTGCTCAACGTAGCAGACCCACACACCGTTGAAAATGTCGCGCTGCCATCCTGCCCCCATTTTTGGCCGAAGCAACCCGAATGCCTCGAAAGCGCGGCTGTGAGCAGGGTGCTCCAAGATCCCGCCAAAGCGCTTGACGGCGCCAATGGCTGCGGCGAAGCACCCTCCATCGTCCCCGAGTTGAAATTGGTATGGCTTCCTTGTGCTCCCGTGCCAGAACCTACCCCACCTCTGGCACGGCGGGTGTGCAACCACAGGCAGCGGGCCGGCGTAGTTCCTTGCGTCCCTGGCTTCGTCCCATGGGTCTACATCCAGCATGCCGAAGTAGGCCCCGTTAGTCTCAACGTACAGGGCGGCCACAGTTGTCTGCTGTTCTTTCATTTCGTCGGCTTCACCACTTCACCGAGTCGCCGGTAGACGCGCTCTGTGATTTCCTTTTCCGAGTGCCATAGCAGCCGGCTGGCGTGCTCGACCGGAAGCTCCGACGCGGCCTTGGGCCGGATGTCCCGGAACTGAAACCGCCTGATGCGCTCTGCCAGTGTGCGCACGCGGCGCAGCATCCTGGGCGGCAGGTCGCTGGCGGTAGTCTTCTGGTGGTTCATGCCGCTCAGGCCAAAACAAGGTTGATCGCTGACGCGCCTAATGTGCTCACGAGTTGTCTTCAAAATCCTTGATAAATGCGTCTATGCGCGCCTTCGCGTCCTCGAACCCATTGTCGATTTCCTGCCCGTTTCTGCCATACGACGGCCAAAACGTGTCAAGGTAGGCGTTCAATTCCCCTTTTGCGCGCTGCCACGCCATAGCCCGCAACGTCTTTACAACCCTTTCTTCGCCCATCTCTTTCTCCTCTTCAAATCTTCCATCAAAGGCCCGCTGTCTGCCGTACACTTTAGCCGGTTTTCCGCGCCGCCGCTCTCAAGGTAGACACGGATGAAAGATTCGGCAACTTGCGGGACGATTTTAGCCTATCGTTCCGCTTTCGGGCAGGATCTCGAACGCCTGCGCTTCTGCGAAACTCACGCGAAACCCGGAGGCGTTGCGGTGCCCGCCTCCACCATACTGCTTTGCTACTGCAGACACGTCGACACCTTCGTCGGTCGAGCGCAGTCCGAAAACCCGACCGTCAGGCGTGTCCCAATAGCAACCAGCGAACG
>ERZ761603.913-NODE-913-length-23251-cov-93.418262_pt1 | contig 23251 bp, 21 predicted proteins | sample MGYA00511879_ERZ761603 | MGnify/ENA primary metagenome ERZ761603 (study PRJEB28899, sample SAMN02850040) | bioreactor sludge metagenome | biome: EBPR Sludge; feature: EBPR Bioreactor; material: flocular biomat | place: Australia: Thorneside Wastwater Treatment... | reverse complement strand
TGCCGGGCGGAGCCCATCAACCGAAAGAAGGAGTTGTCTGATGAACTGGAAAATCTCACCGCGCCACGCGCTGTTTGCTCTGTTGCTCAGCTTCGGCGCCAGCGGCCCGCTGCTCGCCGCGCCGCCCGATTGCTGTCCTCCTGGCGGTGTCTTCGAGCTGCGCGCAGGACACGTACTGCGCGAGCTGTCGCGCCTGCATGACGAACTCAAACTCAACCCGCAGCAGGAAGCACTCTGGCAGGAGGCCAGCCGGTTCTCGCGCGAGGGCATGGACGCAATGCGCACGCAGATGCGCGGCCAGCGTGCAGCGGCACTGAGCATGCTCAGTCAGCCGAACGCCGACCTGCGCGCCATCGCCGCCCAGATGGACGAAGCGCGCGAAGCGGGACGCAAGCAGCGCGAAGCGAACCGTGAGCGCTGGCTGCAGGTCTACGACAGCCTCGATGCGGTGCAGAAGGAACAGGCACGGCTTTTCGTCAAGAGCCGGATCGAGAGAATGGAGGGCGGCGGCAGGTTCGATCGCCCGCGTCGCTGAAGCAGAGCGCGCCGGCGGGCCGCACGGTCCGCCGGAAATCGCTTGCTGCCCCCGCTCGGCAGACTCGGCAAGAGCCAATCCGGGTTATAATTCAGCGCAATCCGAGGAGCGCTGCAGGACCGTAGACCGACGGTTCGAGGCTCGGATTCTCCCAACGGCGCTCATCCAACCAACCCTGACCGGGGATGGGGCAAAGGGTGGGCCCGGCCGAGACCTTTCTGCCGGCCAAAGCCGCCGCTTTTCCCCCTTTCCCGGTCACCGCTTGCAAGGAGTTCTACCGTGCCGGATGCTTCCATCGAAAGACATGACTACGTTGTTGCCGACCTTCGCCTGGCTGACTGGGGCCGCAAGGAAATCCGTATTGCTGAAACAGAAATGCCCGGCCTGCTGGCGATTCGCGAAGAATTCGCCGTCAGCAAGCCGCTGCAGGGCGCGCGGATTACCGGCTCGCTGCACATGACGATTCAGACCGCCGTTCTGATCGAAACGCTGCTCGCCCTCGGGGCTGAAGTTCGCTGGGCCTCGTGCAACATCTTTTCGACGCAGGACCACGCGGCGGCGGCGATCGCGGCTGCCGGCATCGCCGTTTTTGCCGTCAAGGGAGAGTCGCTCGCCGATTACTGGGAGTATACGCACCGCATCTTCGAGTGGCCGGATGGCGGGTACAGCAATATGATCCTCGACGACGGTGGCGATGCGACGCTCCTCCTGCACCTCGGTGCGCGCGCTGAGCAGGCTCCCGAGGTCCTCGCCAAGCCGACCTCGGAGGAGGAAACGGTGCTTTTCGCCGCGATTCGCGCCAGGCTGGCGAGCGATCCGACCTGGTATTCGCGCCGCCTCGCGGCGGTCAAGGGGGTGACCGAAGAAACCACCACCGGCGTCCACCGGCTCTACCAGATGCACGCGCGCGGCGAACTCGCCTTCCCGGGAATCAACGTCAACGACTCGGTGACCAAGTCGAAGTTCGACAACCTGTACGGCTGCCGCGAATCGCTGGTCGACGGAATCAAGCGCGCCACCGACGTGATGGTAGCTGGCAAGGTTGCGCTGGTCTGCGGTTACGGCGACGTCGGCAAAGGTTCGGCACAGGCTTTGCGCGCGCTCTCGGCGCAGGTCTGGGTGACCGAAATCGATCCGATCTGTGCGCTGCAGGCGGCGATGGAAGGCTACCGCGTGGTCACCATGGATTATGCCGCCGACAAGGCCGACATCTTCGTCACGGCGACCGGCAACTACCACGTGATCACGCACGCGCACATGCTGAAAATGAAGGACCAGGCGATCGTCTGCAACATCGGGCATTTCGACAACGAGATCGACGTTGCTTCGATCGAGGGCTATCAATGGGAGGAAATCAAGCCGCAGGTAGACCACGTGATCTTCCCCGACGGCAAGCGGATCATCCTGCTCGCTAAAGGTAGGCTGGTCAATCTCGGTTGCGCCACCGGTCACCCGTCGTACGTCATGAGTTCGTCGTTTGCCAACCAGACGATTGCCCAGATCGAGCTGTTTACGCGTACCGCCGACTATCCGGTGGGCGTCTATACGCTGCCCAAGCATCTGGACGAGAAGGTTGCCCGTCTGCAGCTCAGGAAACTGAATGCCGTGCTTACCGAACTGACCGACGAGCAGGCCGCGTATATCGGCGTGCCGAAAGCGGGTCCGTACAAGTCCGACCATTACCGCTACTGAGGCTGCCGCTGCAATGAGCGAGAGCCGACGCATCTTCAGCCTCGAGCTGTTTCCGCCGCAGACTTCGGAAGGCGCCGAAAAGCTGCGCGCGGCGCGCGCGCAGATGGCCTTGCTGCGCCCGAAGTTCTTCTCGGTGACCTTTGGCGCCGGCGGCTCGACGCGCGAGCGCACGCTGGAGACGGTGCTGGAGGTTCAGCGCGAAGGGCACAGCGCGGCGCCGCACCTGTCGTGCATCGGCTCGACGCGCGAAAGCATACGCAACATCCTCGAGCAGTACCGCGCCCACGGCATTCGCCAGCTCGTTGCCCTGCGCGGCGACCTGCCGTCGGGAATGGCGCGCCCGGGAACGTTTCGCTACGCGAATGAACTCGTCGAGTTCATTCGCGCCGAGACGGGCGACTGGTTCCATATCGAGGTCGCGGCGTATCCCGAATGCCACCCGCAGGCGAAAAGCCCACGGGACGACCTGCTCGCTTTCAAGCGCAAGCTCGCCGCTGGCGCCAACTCGGCGATCACCCAGTATTTCTACAACTTCGAGGCCTACGAGAGCTTCATCGACCGCTGCCGGGCGATCGGCATCGAGGCGCCGATCGTTCCCGGCATCATGCCGATCGCCAGCTACAGCAGTCTTGCCCGTTTCTCGGACAACTGCGGTGCCGAGATTCCGCGCTGGATCAGACGGCAGCTCGAAAGCTACGGTGACGATAGCGCGTCGATCCGCGAGTTCGGTCTCGAGGTCGTCGGCCGACTGTGCGAAAAGCTGCTCGCCGCCGGCGCGCCGGGCTTGCACTTCTACACGCTGAACCAGGTCGCGCTGACCCGGACGCTCTGGCAACGGCTGGGTCTGAGCGCTTGATGCGATCATGAAGGACTACTACGCCGTGCTGGGCATTGCCAGCGATGCGCCGCTCGCCGAAATCAGGCTGGCGTATCGGCGGAGCGCCCAGCAGTACCACCCGGACCGGAACCGTTCGCCGGAAGCCCCGGAGCGCTTTCGCGACGTTCAGGAAGCTTACGAAACCTTGTCCGATGCCCGGCGCCGGCATGATTACGACGAAAACCGCCGGCGCAATCTGCTCGAAAAGCCGCTCGAAACGGCGCAGGAAATCTGGAATCACTATCTCGCAGGAGTGCTGTCTTGAAGCTGTCCCCTTTCTTCGCCGAGATGAAATCGGCTTACGAAGCCGAAATCGAGGATTTGAGCACCGATTCAGCCGGTAAGGACGTCCTCGCCGAACGCCTGCGCACCAAGCGTGGCCAGCTTGCGCAACTTCTGCCTATGCTCGAGGTCAGTCCCGAGATGGTCGCTGCGGCTTTTCATGGCGGCGTCTTCTTCAGCCAACCGCAGGTGATCAGCGAACTGGTCGGGCGCGAGCCGCACAGGCTGCCGTCCTGGGCAGCGATCAGCGACGCCGTCCGGCTGACGCCGTGGGCCGAAAAACTCGCCGAGATCGTCCTGGGCGACGCGGCTGGCGACCGTTTCCTGGTCATCGCCGCGTGCCTCGAGTATCTGCAGGGCCGCCCGGATTTCTCAGCGCTCGCCGAGGAGAGCGCCGCCGATGCCAATGGTGACAACGCGGGCGAGGACGGCGAAGACGGCGGTCTGGCCGACGACGGTGCCGACTGGCTGGCCGAACAGGGTTTCGAACGGCGCGATCGTTTTTCAGGTGATTGAACGATGAACCATCCAGTCGTTGTCAAGGCGGCCAGGCTGATACACGCGGGCGACATCGTTGGCGCCGAGACCGCGCTGGCTTCGCTCGTCGAAACCGACGGCGATCAGGCGCTGGTCGTCGCCATGGACGAGTTACCGGCCAAGGACCTGCTGGCCGTGCTGCGCGATTTCGACGCCTCGCGCGAATCGGTGGTCAACCTGCTGGTCTCGCCCGAGCAGTTTGCCCGCGCAGTCGTTCTCGAGCGGCGTTATGGTGACGCCAGTCACGAGCGTCTGCACGGCATGATCAACTCGGTTGTTTTCCGCGCCGGCGGTGACCCGGGCGAGTTCATTGAGGCGATTGCCGCACTCGATGGCGGATGCGAGGTGCTCGCCGACTACCTGAGCGATCGCCTGGAAAACCTCGAGCACTTCTTTCGGCACGGCACCTTCGACTTCTTCTCCGAGGGCGACGATGCCACCGCCGGGATGAGCGACGCCGAATGCCTCGACGCCTTGTCCGATCCCGAGATCAATCGCCCGTTTCTGGAGCACAGCGAGGTCAACGACCACGACTGGCTCGAACTGAGCTGGACCTTGCGCTACGAACATCCCGAGATTTTCCGCGACGTTCTGCTCATCCTGCGCGCGCGCAGCAAGGTGGAGGCGCTGCGCCAGGGGAACGACGAAGGTGTTGCCCACAGTGGCGGCGACCGACCCGCTTCGGCCGCCGAGGCGGAGGACGAGTCGGCGCTCTGAGGCCAAGGTCGGCGAGATCGGGAGATTGTTCGGGATGTCAGAGAGCCAGGCGGAGGAAGACCGCCGCGTCGCCATTTTCGATGATCGGCCGTTTTTCGAACGGGCGCTGGTTTACGGTTGTCACCACGGGATCATCGACGCCGAACGCCTGCAGCATATCCGCCACGACGCGCCGAAGGGGATGGTGCAGATCGCCGAGTATTTCGGGACGCAGTATCTGCGCGCCAACATCGAGGAAGCGCGCTTGCGGATGGTCAATCTGGTCAGCCTGTATCTCGAAGATCGCAGCGGCGGCGACCTGGCACGCGCCGCACGTTCGCTGCGCGACAACACTTTCCTGTCGCACTCGCGCGGCGGCTCCGAAATGCTCAAGCGGCTCTGGGCGCTACCCGAGGACAGCTCACATGGCCTGCTGAATCGGCAATCGCAGAAGGATTTTCTCGCCGTCTGGTCGCTGCGCACGCTGGCTGCGTATCGCCAGGTCCTCGCCGAGCGGCAGACGTACCAATCGACGATTTCGGCCGCCCTCTGGTTCGCCGAACAGCTTGGTGTCAGGCCGTCCGAGCTGTCCACGATTGCTGCCGAATCGGTCATCCGCAGCGCGTTGCTCGTGCGCCTTTCCGGCAGCAAGCTGAAGACGATGCCCAGCCTTGGCGAATTCGCCAGCGCGCTCGAAGATTTGCGCAGGAAAGGCCGACCGCTCAGACGGAAGAGCGCGGTCGACGATCTCTGGCCGGATCTGCCGCAGTCGTGTCGCGAGCCGGCCGAGCGTGAGTGGCGCAGGTTTCTGGAGGAGGACCTGCCGCGCATCATCGACGCGTCGCTGCCCCTGGGCAAACTCGTCCAGGACCTCGAACCGCTGTACTTCCTGCGCGACTTTGACGCCGCCGAGTCCGAGCAGTTGATCGTTGCGGCCTCGCGCGAGTGGCAAAGGTTGACCGCCGGCAAGACCGACGACAGCTCGCTGCTCACTGTCTTCGTCTGTCTCGCCGCAGGGATGCCCGGCAAACCCGCCTTGGCTCGCAGCGAGGCGCGCAAGCTGCTGCACCAGGCGCGCCGCGACGGGCTGCAGCGCGAGCCGGTGCTCGCCTTCATCCGTTCGTTCGCGCCCGACCCAATGCAGGACGATCTCGCCGCGCTGTGGATCGATTTCTTCCCGGAAGCGGTGAGCTATCTGCTCGATGCCTCCGATGACACGCTGAGTGGCGCACTCGAGTTTCTCGCCGAGAACTGCGTCGTGCACCCGGATCGACGGGCAGCGTCGGCACGCAAGTGAACTACGGCAAGGGCGGCGGCTGATGCACAACCGGGCGGTCAATCTCGTCTCGCTGACCAGCATCCAGGTCTGCAATGCTTTGCTGCCGCTATTGATTTTCCCCTTCGTCCTGGCTGTCGTCGGGCAGCAACGCTACTCACAACTGGTGCTCGCCGAGGCGCTGGCCATCGCGCTGCTGACCGTCGTTCTGTACAGCTTCGAGGTGGACGGCGTGGCGCAGGTCGTGGGCCTCGACGCGCATCGAGATCACGCCGAAATCTCGCGCGTATTCAGCACGATCGCCTACCTGCGCCTGGCGCTCTTTGGCGCCGCAGGTGTGCTGCTTACCGCTGGTGTCGTGCTCTTCGACATCCAACTGGCGGTGCTCCTTGCCTGTTGGCTACTCGTTCCCCTGAGTTACGCGCTGCAGCCGGGCTGGCTTTACCAGGGGCTGGAACGGAATGCGCCGATCGCCGTGTGCACCGCAACCAGTCGAGTCGCCGCCGTCGGACTGGTTTTTGCACTGGTGCACGGCGAGGCTGACTACCTGCTCGTTCCGCTTCTTGTCGGCGGCGCCTATGTCGCCGGTTCGCTTGCTGCCATGTACCATGCGCGCTCCTCGCTGGGCGTGCGCTTCGTCGCCGTGCCATACGCTGAGCTGCGCGCCGCGCTGTGCTCGGGCAAGGAAATCTTCCTCGGCAACTTTGGCGTGCTGCTCTATCGCGACATGAATGTCGTCGTGCTCGGAGTACTCGGCACTTCGGCGGCGGGCGTCGCCAGCTATTCGCTCGCCGAGAAGATCGCGAAAAGTATCCAGGCGGCAATGCGCCCGCTGAACCAGCTCTTTTTTCCCCGCGCCTTGCACCTGGCCAGGTCGGCGAGCAAGCCCAGTCCGACCGTGTTGCGCCAGTTGCTCCGCCTGACCTGGCCGCAACTCGGTGCGCTCGCCGCTTTTCTGGTGACGGGCTTTGCCGCCTATGGCGTCTTCGGCGACGAACTGCCGTGGCTCAAGCGAATTCAGGATGTGCAGCATGTCGTCGTGCTCGTCGGACTGATGTCGCTGGCGAGTTTTTTTGGAATTTCCAACTTCATGTTCGGCGTTGCCGGACTGAATGCCATGCAGCAGCGCAGTTACCTCTTTCGGGCGATTCTCGCGACCGCAGCGTGCAGCCTCGCCGCGTGCTTCACACTCGCTTGGCTGCACGGCGAGATCGGCGCCGCGGTCAGTTTCGTCCTCGCCGAGGTTTGCCTGTTTGGCTTGATCGTGCGCAAGTACCTCCAATGATTCGTTCGCGCCGTCCGCCTGGCTTGCTGCCCGCCGATCCATCGCTGTTTCCGGCCGTGCGCGAGTAGCTACCGTGGAAATTCTCGACAAGCTGCTCGCCATCGTGCTTTCGCTGGCCATTCTCGGCCAGGCGATCGTCATTCGTCGTCTGGTCGGAACATGGTTGGTTCCGGCCTGCATCTTCTCGCTCTTCTGGTTCGCCTACACCTTCGTCCCGCTTGTTGCACTCTTCTTCGTGCCCATCGAGCCGTTGGCGATCGCCTACATCCTGCTCGCCTGCACGCTCTTTTCGCTCACTGCGCTCGGCCCCGACTGGCAGGCGGCGATGCGTGCGCGACAGAGCGCCGGCAGCAGATTCCGCTACGACACGCCTTTTCTGCGCCACGTCTTCCATGCAACGACCGCTCTTATTCTCCTCTGTCAGTTGGCTGACCTGCTGATCCAGGGGTTCTCGCCAGTGGACGTCGTGCTCAATCCGTTGGGGACTGCGGCCGAATACACCGCGCGCCGCTACGCGGAAGACCTGGAAAAGAACATCTTTGCGCAACTCGGATTGCTTTTCGCCTATCCCGCGGCGACCATTGGCGGCCTGCTTTACGGCGCACGCGCTCAGGGCGACACCGGCTATCGGACTCTCCTGCTCGCCGTACTCCCCTCGTTGGCGATGATGCTGATTCAGGGCGCCAAGGGCACCGTTTTTCTGGCGGTCTTTATGATCTGGGGCGGCGTTCTCCTCACCCGGATCGAGCGCGGCGAGTTCACGCTGGTTGACCAAGGCGGGGTAAAGCGTCTCCTGTTCTACTGCCTGCTGGCGTTTCCATTTCTGCTTCTTTCCTTTCTCTCACGCATGCTCAACAGCATGGACGGCGGAGCAGAGGTTGTGCAGCAATTGGTCAGATACTTTGCTTCCTACACGTCCGCTCATCTCTACGCCTTTTCGGATTGGTTCTCATACTGGACGCTGGGCAGTAGCGTGATGGAATATGTGCTTGAGGAGGATGCTTACGGATTTTATACGTTTACTGCGCTGTTCAAGCTGCTCGGTAGCAGCAAGACCGTACCCATGGGTAGCTATGACGAATACTTTGTCTATGCGGAATTGTTGCAGACCAACATCTATACTGTTTTTCGCGGTCTCATCCAGGATTTCAGTGTTGGTGGTGCGCTCTGTTTCGTGACGGTCAGTGGATTTCTCCTCCACTGGTCGTACTGGCGCTTGCTCGTCGGTAGAAGCCCGTTTTTTTCGGCCGCCATTTTCGTGTTCTCGATCGCTTACTTCTATACCTCATTCTTCATCAGCTTGCTGATCTGGAACAATGTCTATGCCGGTTTCCTGCTGCTTGCCTTCTTCCTGCGCCTGAATGGCGAATCCTGTCGGCGCTGCGCACTTGCCGACAGCCCGGCGCCGGGAGCGGTACCACCAGCAGTTTGCAGTAAGCCCTAGCCTTGGCATATAATTCGCGACCCCCTGCGCGGCGGCGCGAGCGAAGCCGGCGCGCGTCTGCTGCTGGCGAGTAGCCGAGGCAGCTCTTCCAGGAATCCCGGTGAAAATAGCTTACGTCTGTACCAACTTCAACAATACGCATTACTCGCGCGAGGCGGCACGCAGCTTGCTGCGTAACGCCGGTCACTCGTACGCGATAGTCATCGTGGACAACGCTTCGGCAGCCGCATCGGTTGCCCAACTGCAAGCCTTGGCGGCTGAGTTTCCAGACGTTCATCTTATTCTGAATCAGGAAAATGTCGGCTATTTTCGCGGGCTCAATCTGGGAATCGGACACATACGCCGCAGCCATCCGGATATCGAATGGCTGGTCGTTGGCAACAATGATCTCGAGTTTCCGGCCGATTTCTCAGATCGGCTGGAAAGTAACCGCGAGCGTTGGCGAAACTTCCCGGTGATCTGTCCCGATATCGTGACGCCGGCGGGTGAGCACCAGAACCCGCATGTCATCAGCGGAATCAGCCCACTCCGTGAAACGTTTTACAGCTTGTATTACTCGAACTATTTTCTCGGGCGGCTGATTCATCGGCTGGCGATGCGCTTCAGGTCCTTGTCGGACCGCTCCGACGAGAGCCAGTGGGAGATTCCCCGGCCGATTTATCAGGGGCACGGTTCATGCTATCTGCTCGGCCCGGCCTTCTTCTCACTGTTCGAAGAACTTTGGGCGCCGACGCTACTGATGGGCGAAGAGTTCTTTCTGAGCAAGCAGCTTGGTGATGCGGGCCATCAGGCATTCTACGATCCGGCGATCAGGGTGATCCACCATTGGCACGGTGCCCTGAACGATTTGCCCAACAAGCGGCGCTGGGCATTGGCCAGGGATGCGCACCGCGAGTATAGAAAATACGTGAAGATTTTCGGTTAGCCAGCGACTCGCGACAACCGGGCATTGCAAGGCAAGCCGGTTGATTGTTGTGCCGGGCGAGGGCAGGGATTTTGAGTGGAGTGGGAATCATGCGGCAGTATCAGGTGTGCAGCAATTGTGTAATGGACACGAGCGATTCGAAAATCGTCTTCGACGAATCGGGTGTCTGCGACCACTGCATCGGCTTCACGCGCGACGTCTTGCCGAACTGGCACCCGAACGAGCGGGGAAAGGCGCTCTTCGCGCAGCAGGCCGAGCGCATCCGGGCTGCGGGATCGGGTAAACCTTTCGACTGCATCATGGGGATGAGCGGCGGCATGGACAGCTCGTACCTGCTGCACCTGGTGGTCACCGAGTTTCGCCTCAGACCGCTCGTCTTCCATGTCGATGGCGGCTGGAATACCGACATCGCGGTGAGCAACATTCAGTCGCTGATCAAGGGATTGGGGCTTGATCTGTATACCGAAGTGATCAACTGGGAAGAGATGAAGGACTTGCAGCTGGCCTTCTTCAAGGCCGGTGTCCCGCACCTGGACATACCTCAGGATCACGCCTTCGTCGCCACCCTGTACCATTTTGCCAACCAGCACGGAATCAAGTACATCCTGAACGGCGGGAACTTCGCCACCGAGTGCGTGCGCAATCCGCTCGAATGGCTGTATTACGGAACCGATATGGCGCAGATTCGCGACATCCATGGCCGCTTCGGGAGTCGCGCACTGAAGACCTATCCGTTCAGCAGCATCCTGTTCCACAAGTTCTATCTGCGCTATCTGAAAGGCGTACAGGTGGTCAAGCCGCTCAACTACCTGCCCTATACGAAAGCGCTGGCCGCCGATGTGTTGGCGCAAGCCTACGGTTGGCGCCCCTATCCGCAGAAGCACTTCGAGTCGCGTTTCACCCGTTTCTACGAGGGTTACTGGCTGCCGACGCGTTTCGGTTACGACACGCGGCGCGTGCAGTATTCCAGCCTGATTCTCACTGGCCAGATGACGCGCGGCGAGGCGCTCGAGAAACTCGCGCAGCCGGCCTACGACCCGGCAACGATCGACGAGGATTTCGAATACATCGCCAGCAAGCTGGGTATCAGCGCGGCGGAATTGCGCCAGTACCATACGATGCCACTCAAGACGTATCGCGACTACGCCAACCAGGAGTGGCTTTTCGATCTGGGGGCAAAGACCCTGCGCCTGCTCGGCATCGAGAGGGCGATCAAGCGATGATCGCGATCATCAACTATGGCTCGGGAAACATCGCGGCGATTGCCAACATCTACAAGCAGCTCAGGATTCCCTGCCTGATCTGCGACCAGGCGAGCGACTTGGCCCAGGCTGAACGCTACATCCTGCCCGGCGTCGGCGCCTTCGACGCGACGATGCAGCATCTTGCGTCGTCCGGCATGCTGGACGTCTTGGTCGAAGAGGTGGTCGGTCACGGCAAGAAGGTGCTGGGGATCTGCGTCGGCATGCAGATCCTGGCCGAGTCGAGCGAGGAAGGCAGCTTGCCGGGCCTGGGGTGGATCGCCGGGCGAGTGAAGAAGATCGACGCCAGTCGCCTGGTTGCCGGCCCGCGATTGCCGCATATGGGCTGGAACTCGATCCGGCTGCAGGTCGACAGCCCGCTCTTTCGCGGAATCGACGTCGAGCGCGGCTTCTATTTCTTGCACAGCTATTACTTTGCTGCCAGTGAGCCGGCCAGCGTGCTGGCGACGGTCCGCTATGGCGACGAGCTTCCCTGTGCCGTCGGGCGAGGCAATGTCTATGGCCTCCAGTTCCACCCGGAGAAGAGCCATTCGAACGGAATGGCCATCTTCCGGAACTTCGCAGAGATATGAACATGCTTCGTTCGCGCATCGTTCCCTGTCTCCTCCTGCATGACGGAGGCTTGGTGAAGACCAAAGGCTTCAAGGAGGGAAAGTACGTCGGCGACCCCTTGAACGCGGTCAAGATCTTCAACGAAAAGGAGGTCGACGAACTGATCCTGCTTGACATCGACGCCACCAGCGAGCAGCGCCAGCCGGACTTTGCCCGCCTGAAGACGATTGCCGTCGAGTCCAGGATGCCTCTCTGCTATGGCGGAGGAATCACCAGTGCGGCACAGGCGGTCGAGGTGATCTCGCTCGGCTTCGAGAAAGTGTCGATCAGCGCGGCGGCGTTGGCGCGCCCGGCGCTGATCGGCGAGATGGCCAGCGCGATTGGTTCGCAAAGCGTCGTCGTCACGCTGGACGTCAGGCGCAATGCACTGTTCCCGGGCTACTCCGTGTTTACCCACAACGGCCGCAAGAAGCAGAAGACCGACCTCATCGCGTTTTGCCGCCAGGCAGTCGATCTCGGTGCGGGTGAGATCGTGCTCAATTCGATCGACCGCGACGGCGCGATGAACGGCTACGACCTTGATCTGGCGCGCCAGGTGCGCGCTGCCGTGAGCTGCCCGGTTTCCTTTGCCGGCGGTGCCGGCAGCCTCGATCACATGCAGGCGTTGATCGATGCGGTAGGCGTGGTCGGTGCTGTCGCCGGCAGCCTGTTCGTCTTTCAGGGGCCGTATCGGGCGGTCCTGATCAATTATGACCGCCCGCCTGGCGTGCGCCCTGCCGGCGTCTGAGTGCTCGCGTGCGTCGCGCTGCGGTAGTGATCTAGAGAAACAATGAGGCCGACTTGAAACAGATTCTGCAGAACATGGGCAATGGTGAAACATTGCTGATCGAAGCGCCGGCACCCCAGGTACAGCCCGGCAGCCTGCTCATCCGCACGACGTACAGCCTGATTTCGGCGGGGACCGAGCGCATGCTGGTCGACTTCGGGCGCGCCTCGATGCTCGACAAGGCGCGTCAGCAGCCCGAGAAGGTCAAGATGGTGCTCGACAAGATTCGCAGCGAAGGACTGTTGACGACCATCGATGCAGTGCGCAGCAAGCTCGATCAGCCGCTGCCGCTCGGCTACTGCAATGCTGGCATCGTTCTTGCGATTGGCGATGGCGTCGACGGTTTCTCGCTGGGCGACCGCGTCGTGTCGAATGGTCCGCATGCCGACATCGTGCGCGTGCCGAAGAACCTGTGCGCGCGAATTCCGGACACGGTCGACAGCGCCGACGCTGCGTTCACGGTTCTCGCTGCGATCGGCTTGCAGGGAATCCGTTTGGTTCAGCCGACGCTGGGCGAATACATCGTCGTCACCGGCCTCGGACTGATCGGCCTGTTGACGACACAGTTGTTGCGGGCGCAGGGCTGTCATGTTCTGGGGATCGATTTCGACGAGTCGAAGCTGGCGCTGGCCCGCCAGTTTGGCGCCGTCACCTGCAATCCGGCGGCGGGGGCCGATGTCCTGGCGATGGGGATGGCGTTTTCCGGCGGGCGGGGAGTTGACGCGGTGATCGTCACTGCCTCGACCTCGTCCAGCGAGCCGATCAGCCAGGCGGCGCGCATGTGCCGCAAGCGCGGGCGCATCGTTCTCGTCGGTGTGACCGGTCTCGAGTTGAAGCGCAGCGAATTCTACGAGAAGGAGTTGAGCTTTCAGGTCTCGTGCTCCTACGGTCCCGGACGCTATGATCCGGCGTACGAGCAGCAGGGGCGCGACTACCCGGCGGCCTTCGTGCGATGGACCGAGCAGCGCAACTTCGAGGCGATTCTGTCGCTGATGGCCGAGCAGCGCTTGTCGGTCGGCCCGCTGATTTCGCGCCGTTTTGCCTTCGATCAGGCGCTGGCCGCGTACGACGCGCTGCTCAAGGACAAGTCGGCGCTGGGCATCGTCCTCGAGTACCCACCGGCGCAACTCGACCAGGCGCTGGCCACACGCGTCAGCCTGGACGGCAAGGCGCCCGCCGCCTGCGCGCCGGGCGAGCCGTCGCTGGGCGTGATCGGCGCTGGCAATTACGCTTCGCGCATGCTCATCCCGGCGTTTGGCAAGGCCGGCGCGCAGTTGACGACGATCCTCACGAGCGGCGGTGTGAGCGGGGTGCACCACGGCCGCAAGGCCGGTTTCAAGCAGGCAACGACCGATGAAGCCGACATTTTTGCCGACGACCGGATCAACACCGTGATCGTCGCAACCCGGCACGACACGCATGCGGGTTTCGTCGTCCGGGCGCTGGATGCGGGCAAGCACGTTTTCGTCGAGAAGCCGATGGCCTTGAACCTCGACGAGTTGACCGCGATTCAGGCGGCCTACGAGGGACAACTTGCGCTCGGCCGGGCACCGGCCGTGATGGTTGGCTTCAACCGGCGCTTTGCTCCGCTCGTACAACGCCTGCAGCAGTTGCTGAAAGGACTGGTCGGCCCGAAGTCGCTGGTCTACACGGTCAATGCAGGCGCCATTCCGGCTGAGCACTGGACGCAGGATCGCAGCGTCGGCGGCGGTCGCATCCTGGGTGAGGCTTGCCATTTCATCGACTTGGCTCGTTTTCTGATCGGCGCGCCAGTCGCTGACTGGTCGGTAGCGACGCTCGGTGCGCGCAGCGGTCGCGCGGCAGCCAAGGACAGCGCGACGATCACGCTCGATTTCGCCGACGGCTCGCTGGCGACCGTCCACTATCTGGCGACCGGCGGGAAGGTCTTCCCGAAGGAGCGCCTCGAAGTCTTCGCCGGCGATGCCGTGCTCCAATTGAACAACTTCCTGCGCCTCGACGGTTACGGCTGGCCGGGCTTTCGCAACGAGCGTCTGTGGAAGCAGGACAAGGGGCAGGATGCCTGCGCCAAGGCCTTCATCGACGCGATTCGCAGCGGCAGCGGGGCACCGATCGCTTTCGCCGAGTTGCTGGAAGTCTCGCGCCTGTCGATCGAGATCGCCGAGCGCCAGAATGGCGGGGCGATCGGGTGCTGAGACGCGCCAGCACACTGCTGCGTACACTGCCACGCCTGGGCGTTGGCAATGCGGCGCGGGTCGTCGCCTATCGGCTTCTCTGCCGCAGTGGCGTCTATCGTCGACTGCTGCCTGCCGGTCTGTCCTACGCGGGACCTTTTTTCGATTTCCCCGGACGGCCGCCGACTTCCCCCGAGTTGCCGGAAGGAGAACGGCAGGCGTTGATGCAGCGTGCCGAGCGCGTCCTCGCCGGCTGGCTGCCTTTCTTCTCTGCGGGCGAACGGGCGACCGGCTTTCCTCCCGACTGGCTGTGCAACGCCGACAACGGAATTCGCCTCGCGCAGCCCGCGCACTGGACGGCGCTCGACGAGTTCGCGCTTGCCGCGGGCGACATCAAGTACCTGTGGGAGCCGTCTCGTTTTGATGGCCTCCTCTGGCTGGCGCAGGCGTGGGTTCTCGGCGGCGAAACTCGTTTCGCCGAGGGAATCGAGCGTTGGCTGAGCAGTTGGGTGGCAGCGAACCCGTTCAACCTCGGAGTGAATTGGAAGTGCGGTCAGGAGACCGGCATTCGCCTGATGCACGTGCTGCTCGTTGCCGAGTGGCTGGCGCGCCACGCCGGAGCCCGCGCGCTGCCGCCACTGCAGCGTTTCGTCGCCGAACACTGCCGGCGCATTCGGCCAACCCTTCTCTATGCCGTCGCCCAGGACAACAATCATGCGACTTCGGAGGCTGCGGCGCTCTACATGGGTGGCCTCTGGCTGGGCAGCCAGCCTTCGCTACCCACGCGACTGGCCGATGCGGCGCGCGCCTGGCAGCGTTGCGGGCGCCAGGTACTGGAGGAACGTCTGGCCAAGCTGGTCATGTCGGACGGTAGTTTTGCGCAGCATTCGGTGACCTACCACAGGCTGTTGCTCGATACGCTGACGCTTGCCGAGAACTGGCGTCGCCACTTCGACGATCAGCCGTTCAGCGCTTCCTGGTACGAGCGTGCCAGCCTCGCTCTCGCCTGGCTGAGCGCCTTTACCGACCCGCTTTCGGGCGACGCGCCTAACCTTGGCGCGAACGATGGGGCTCGGCTGCTGCCGCTGGGCCTCACCCCCTATCGTGATTTTCGGCCCAGCCTCGCCTGGGCGGCGAACGTCCTGGCTGGCGCCACGCCGCCGTCTGGCGAGTCGGCGACGCTGTCCACCTGGTTTGCCAACATGCCTGCGCCGCCCGCCGGCCATCTGCCGACCACTCGTCGGCTGTTTCCGTTTGGCGGCTACGTGCGTCTTGGGCAAGCACAGCGCTGGGCGCTGCTGCGTCTGCCCAGGTATCGCTTTCGCCCCTCGCATGCCGACGGCCTGCATCTGGACGTCTGGGCGGACGGCCTCAACCTCGTGCGCGACGGTGGCACTTTCAGCTATCGGCCGGCGACGCCGGAAGCCGCGGCGTATTTTCCAGGAACGGTCGCGCACAGCACGGTAGAGTTTGACCAACGTGATCAGATGCCGCGTATCGGCCGTTTCCTTTTCGGCGAGTGGCTGGAGCTGGGCGCCTTCGCTTACGACGAAGCGCGGCCCGACCAGGTCGCCGCCGAATACGTCGACGGCTGCGGCGCGCGACATCGGCGAACCGTTCGCTGGCAACCCGACCGTATCGAGGTCGACGACGAGATTTCCGGTTTCGCCCGCAGCGCCTGCCTGCGCTGGCGTCTGGCACCCGCCGACTGGCAGGATATCCCGGGCGGCGTCAACTCGGCGCTCGCTCGCCTGACCGTGACGGCCGATGTTCCGCTCGATCTGCGGCAGGTGAATGGCGCTGAATCAAGGTGCTATGGCGAGCAGTCGGCGCTGCCGGTGATCGAGGTGAGGACGCAACGGGCGACCGTGCTCAGGACGACCATCGAGTTTCACTGACCGACATGCGAGTTCTCTACTATCACCAGCATTTCACCACGCCGGAGGGCGCCTCGGGCACCCGTTCCTACGAGAATGCCTGCCGGCTGATCGCGGCCGGCCATCAGGTGACGATGGTCTGCGGCTCCTACGCTGGCGGGCGGACCGGCCTGCACGGCGCCTTCGTCAAGGGCCGCCGCGAGGGCATCGTCGCCGGCATCCGGGTGATCGAGTTCGAGCTGCCGTACTCCAACGCCGATGGCTTCGTGAAACGGACACTGACCTTTCTGCGCTTTGCCTGGCGCAGCGTTCTGGTTGCCCTGCTCGAACGCCACGACGTGCTGTTTGCCACGTCGACGCCGCTCACTGCCGGAATTCCCGGTATCGTCGCGCGCTGGCTGAAAGGGCAGCGTTTCGTCTTCGAAGTGCGCGACCTGTGGCCTGAACTGCCGCGCGAAATGGGGGTCATCCGCAATCCGCTCGTTCTGCGCGCGATGGACTGGCTGGAGTGGTCGTGCTACCACTCGGCGCAGGCGTGCATCGGCCTGTCGCCGGGCATCGTGCGCGGCATCCGGCGTCGTGGCGTAGCGCCGGAACGCGTGCATCTGGTGCCGAACGGCTGCGATCTGGCGCTCTTCTCGGGCGAAGAGCAGGCTCTCGAACTGCCCGCCGAAGTCGGCCGGGCGCTTCCGCCGGATGCGCTGATCGCCGCCTTCACCGGCTCGCACGGAATTGCCAACGGCCTCGACGCAGTGCTCGACGCCGCCGCCGAACTGAAGCGACGCGGACGGCGCGACGTGACCCTGCTCTTCGTTGGAGATGGCAAGCTGAAGCCGGCGCTGCTCGCGCGTGCACAGCGCGAGGGGCTCGACAACTGCGTCTTTCTCCCGCCGCTGCCGAAGAAGCAGTTGGCCGCCCTCATGCATGCGCGCATCGACGTCGGCCTGATGATTCTCGACAACGTTGAAGCCTTCTACTACGGGACGTCGCCAAACAAGTTCTTCGACTATCTGGCGGCGGGCAAGCCGGTGCTGACCAACTATCCGGGCTGGGTAGCCGATCTGATCAATGAGAGCGCTTGTGGTGTGGCGGTTCCTCCCGAAGACCCGGCGGCCTTTGCCGACGCCTTGTGCCAGCTCGCCGAGCAGCGCGCGACGCTGGCGGCGATGGGACGAGCGGCGCGCAGCCTGGCCGAGCGGCGTTTCGACCGGCGCCAACTGGCGGAAGACTGGCTGCGTGTCATCGAAGGTGTCCATCGTGGGCAAGCGGCTGTTTGATTTTCTCGTCGCGCTCTTTGCACTGGTCGCGCTGGCGCCGGTTTTTGTCGTTCTTTGTATCCTCGTTCGTGCTCGCCTTGGCAGCCCCGTTCTTTTCAGCCAGTTGCGGCCCGGGCTGCATGGGCAGCCGTTCAACATGATAAAATTCCGTAGTATGCTTGTGGCCGTTGGGACTGACGGCGAGCCTCTGCCGGACGCCGCGCGGCTGACGCGCTTTGGCCGCTGGTTACGGGCAAGCAGCCTTGACGAACTACCCGAGCTTTGGAACGTATTGCGCGGCGAGATGAGCCTCGTCGGGCCGCGTCCGCTCCTTATGGAGTACCTTTCACTGTACACCCCCGAACAGCTTCGCCGTCACGCCGTACGCCCGGGGATTACCGGCTGGGCCCAGGTCAACGGTCGCAACGCGCTGACCTGGGAGGAGAAATTCGCTCTCGACGTGTGGTATGTCGACAACCGGTCGCTAGCGCTCGACTTGAAGATTCTCTGGTTGACGGTCAGGAAGGTCGTTCTGCGCGACGGTATCAGCGCCGCCGGTGAAGCGACGATGCCACGTTTCTCGGGCTCGGCGGTCAGGGAACGCGAATGATCGCCGACTTGTTTGCGGTCTATGGGGCGAGCGGCTGCGGTCGGGGCGTAATGCCGATCGCCGAGCAGCAGTTGCGCCGGCTGGGCGTGCCGGCGGAAAGGCTGGTCTTTGTCGACGACCGCCCCTCCGCGGCGGTGGTCAACGGTCGGCGCGTGCTGACCTATCGCGACTTCCTGGCCAGTTCGGCAGGGCGGCATCAGGTCGTCCTGGCGATCGCCGACGCAGGCTTGCGCGAGACGCTTGCCCAGCGCTGCCGCGACGATGGCGTCGAGTTCTGGTCGGTTCGTGCGGCGAATGTGGTGGTCATGGACGACGTCGAAGTTGGCGAGGGAGCGATCCTGTCGCCCTTCGTCACGCTGACTTCGAATATTCGGATCGGGCGGCATTTCCATGCCAATCTGTATAGCTACGTCGAGCACGACTGTATCGTCGGAGATTTCGTCACCTTCGCTCCCGGCGCAAAGTGCAATGGCAACATCGTCATCGAGGATCACGCGTACATCGGTTCTGGCGCCGTGTTGAAACAGGGGAGGCCGGGCAGGCCGCTGGTCATCGGCCGGGGCGCAGTGGTTGGCATGGGTGCGGTCGTGACAAAGGACGTCGCGCCTGGGACAACGGTGGTCGGCAATCCGGCCAAACTCTTGGTAAAGGTCTGAGCCGGTGCTGGATACTGCGTTTTCCCCGTGGCCAAGTTTCACTGATGAAGAAGCCGACGCCGTTCGTCGGGTCATCCTCTCGAACCGGGTGAACTACTGGACAGGTAGCGAGTGTCGCGAGTTCGAGAAAGAATTCGCCGCGTGGTGTGGCGCGCAATACGCGATCGCCCTGGCCAATGGTACGCTGGCGCTCGACTTGGCGCTCAAGGCGCTGGGAATTGGTCCCGGCGACGAGGTCGTCGTCACCCCGCGTACATTCATGGCGTCGGTTTCCTGCGTGGTGAACGCCGGAGCGCGGCCCATCTTTGCCGACGTCGAGGCGGCCAGCGGGAACATCTCTGCCCGCACGATCGCCGCCGTTCTCAGCGCGCGGACGAAGGCCATCGTCTGCGTTCACCTGGCTGGCTGGCCCTGTGACATGGACGGCATCATGGCACTCGCCGAGGAGCACGGCCTGAAAGTCATCGAGGACTGCGCGCAGGCGCACGGCGCGCGCTATCGCGGGCGAAGCGTCGGAACGCTCGGGCACATCGGCGCATGGTCGTTCTGCCAGGACAAGATCATGAGCACCGGCGGCGAGGGCGGCATGGTGACCACCAACGACCGCGCCTTGTGGGCAGCCATGTGGTCGTACAAGGATCACGGCAAGAGCTGGGAGTCAGTGTATGAGCGCCGCCACCCGCCGGGCTTCCGCTGGTTGCACGATGGCTTCGGCAGCAACTTTCGCATGCTGGAAGTCCAGGCCGTGATCGGACGGATACAGTTGCGCCGGATGGCCGCCTGGACGGCGCAGCGCAACGCTAACGCGCGCGCTATCGCCGAGGTCTGTGCGCGGCACCCGGTGTTGCATGTGCCGACCTTTGCCTGCCGCCTCGATTGCCCTGCCCGTTGTGCGCAAGCCGAGGCTTGCGTGCACGCGCAGTACAAGTTCTACGCCTACGTCCGGGCGGAGCAGCTTGCCGATGGCTGGACGCGCGACCGCCTGGTCGAGGAGATCAACCGGCGCGGCGTCCCCTGCTACCACGGTTCGTGCCCCGAGGTGTATCTGGAAAAAGCCTTCGACGGCGGTGGGCGACCGGCGCAGCGGCTGCCAGTGGCCCGCATGCTCGGGGAAAGCTCGTTGATGTTTCTCGTACACCCGACCTTGACCGCAGGCGATATCGTCGAAACCTGCCGGGTGCTCGATCAGATTGCCGGTGAAGCCGCACGTCCGAGTGCGCGGGAGGCGGCATGCTGAGGCGCTTCCTGGCGTTGCCGCGCCATCAGAAGCAGTTCGTCGCCATGGCGGCGGACTACGTCTTGCTGGTGCTCGCCTTCTGGTCGGCGCTCGTCGTACGTTTCGAAACGCTGAGCCCCGACCTCGACGGCTATGGGTGGCAGATGCTGGCCGCGCCGGTGCTGGCGATTCCCGTTTTCGTCCGTCTGGGGCTCTACCGCGCGGTCGTCCGGTTCATGGAAGACACGGTGGTTTTTGTCGTCGCGGGTGGCGTCACCGTTTCAGTCCTGCTGCTCGCGGCTGCTATCGCCCTGACACACACCCCCGGGTTGTCGCGTGGCGTCCTGGCGATCTATTGGCTGCTGGCGATCGTCTACGTTGGCAGCACCCGCTTCCTGGCGCGCAGTTTCGTCGTGCGCTCCGAGCGCGGGCCCGACGTGCGCAAACGCGTTGTCATTTACGGCGCCGGCAGCGCCGGGATGCAGTTGGCCTGCGCGCTGCGCGCCGGTCGTGATTACCTGCCGCTCGCGCTGTGTGACGACAATCCGGCCTTGCAGCGCACCGATGTCGCCGGGCTGCGCGTCTATTCGCCCGACAGTCTCGAGCGGTTGGTCGCCAGCAAGAGGATAGACGAGGTTCTCCTGGCGATACCGTCGCTCACTCGCGCACGGCGCGCAGAAATCATCGAGCGACTGGAAGGCCTGCACTGCAGGGTCAAGCTGGTTCCGGGAATGGCCGATGTGGTCGACGGTCGCATTTCAGTGGATGCGATCAGGGAGATCGAAATCGAGGATCTGCTCGGACGCGAGTCGGCTGCCCCCGATCCGCAATTACTCAGCCAGTGCGTGACGGGAAAGGTCGTTCTCGTCTCGGGTGCCGGCGGGTCGATCGGGTCGGAGCTCTGCCGCCAGCTCGTTCTCCTGCGCCCGTTGCGGTTGGTCTTGATGGATCTCACCGAATTTGCGCTCTACTCGATCGACCAGGAGCTCAGCTCGCTGTGCGCCGCGCGCAAGCTGCGTGTCGAGGTGGTGCCGCTGCTCGGGTCGGTCAGTCATCAGCGGCGCAACCAGATGATCATGACCAGCTTCGGAGTACAGACGGTTTATCACGCAGCGGCCTACAAGCACGTTCCACTGGTCGAGCACAATCCGATCGAAGGCTTGCGCAACAATGCCGTGGCGACGCGCTGCATGGCCGAAGCAGCACTGGCCGCCGGCGTCGAAACCTTTGTCCTCATCTCGACCGACAAGGCAGTACGGCCAACCAACGTCATGGGTGCCAGCAAGCGGCTGTCTGAACTGATATTGCAAGCGCTGGCCACAAGCGGTGCCAAGACGCGCTTCTCCATGGTGCGCTTTGGCAACGTGCTGGGTTCCTCAGGGTCGGTCGTTCCGCTGTTTCGCAAGCAGATCGCCAGCGGCGGCCCGATTACCCTGACCCATCCGGAGATCACCCGCTACTTCATGACGATTCCCGAGGCGGCGCAGCTCGTGATTCAGGCTGGCGCGATGGGCCAGGGTGGCGAGGTCTATGTACTCGACATGGGAAAGCCGGTAAAGATCATCGATCTGGCCCGGAGGATGGTGCATCTGAGCGGCCTCGAGGTGCGTGACGAGGAACATCCTGAGGGTGACATCGCGATCGAAATCGTTGGCCTGCGGCCGGGCGAAAAGCTCTACGAGGAGCTTCTCATCGGCGAAAACGTCGAGGGAACGTCGCATCCGCTGATCATGCGCGCCTACGAGCATGAGGTTCCATGGTCTGTCCTGCGCGACCACCTGGCAAGCCTGGAGGACGCATGCCAGGCCTTCGACTATGAAAAGGTGCTCGCCTTGCTGCAGTCGATGGTGCAGGAATATGCACCGGCTCGGCATGGCGATGGGCAACTGCTCTGGCGCGCCTTTGCGCGTTTTCCGGGAGCGGGAGTGGCGTTGCATTGAGCAGGGTAAACCTGGGGAAGAGTGCGGAATCAATGACACAAGAAACACGCCTGGCGCAGGATGCGGGAAGTCTGCTCGAACTGTGGCAGGAAGCACAACGACGCTGGCGGCACGTGGCTGCCTGGGCGATCGCCGGCTTGGCTGCTGGCGGTCTGGCCATCTGGTTGATCCCACCGAAGTACGAGGCGATCGCCGTCGCGCAGGTGGGCCAGATCGGCCAGGTCGGGCAACTGGCGAGCGCGCCAGTCGAACCCGCGATCCAGGCTGTCGAGCGCATGCGAACGCCGGCCTTTCAGTTGCGTGTGGCCGAGAGGATTGGGCATGAAGAATGGCTGGCTGACCTGAAGCGCTCTCCAAAAGCGCTCGCCGACGCCGAGCACCTGGTCTTGAACCTCGCCAAGAGTACCTCCGCAATGGGAAACAGCGCGCTGATCGAAGTCAGAGCCAAAGCCGAGACGGCCGACAGCGCGCGCCGAATCGTCGACGCCGCCATCCACGAGCTGGCCAGCAAACATGCTGAAATGGCCAAGCCGACGCTTGATCGAATGCACCTGGATCTGGCAATTGCCCGCGAAAGGCTGGCCAGTGCCGAGAAGGAACTGACTCAGGTGGGGCGGGCGGTTGCCAACGTCGGCGTCAAGGACGACCGCTTCACGCAGCTTTCGCTGATGACTGCCTTGCGCGTCCAGAAGGAGAGCGAGCTCTTCAATCAGCGTCAGGCAATAATGGCACTGCAGACCGCTCTGGAAGCTCCTGCGAGCGTCGGGGCGAAAGCCATCGAAGGAACGTTTGCCTGGGAAAAGGCGGTGAGTCCGAAGAGAGGGCTGCTGCTCACGGTCGGTCTGGTCGGGGGAACGCTGGCAGGGCTGATTTCGGTGTTTGCCGGGCTTGTTCGTCGGCGCCGTTCGGCATGATCCGGGCTGCTCCCGTTCGCCTGGGGGTTGGGCGGAGTGGCGGCATGCCAGACGCCAGCGTGCTTACCCTGTCCGCCTGGCCGCGCTTTTCTTGACCGACTTTTCCCGAGTTGTCGCCATCACCCGCAGGCGGGGGCAACAGGATGATGAGGCTGGTGGGCGGTACTGGGATCGAACCAGTGACTTCCACCGTGTGAAGATGGCACTCTACCGCTGAGTTAACCGCCCGCCCGTGCAAGCCGGGATTACAGCACAAGTCGTCGGCTTGGTCAATGAATCGGGCCCGATCCGGGTGACCAACTCGTTGTCGACTGTTGAAACCTGCACCGGTTTCGGTTTATACTTGACGGCTTGCCTCCATGTGTCATCTACCTTTGATTTTTAACCTGGGATGAGTCGATGCCTGCCATTCGCGTAAAGGAAAACGAGCCGTTCGAAGT
>ERZ761603.911-NODE-911-length-23279-cov-6.503961_pt1 | contig 23279 bp, 36 predicted proteins | sample MGYA00511879_ERZ761603 | MGnify/ENA primary metagenome ERZ761603 (study PRJEB28899, sample SAMN02850040) | bioreactor sludge metagenome | biome: EBPR Sludge; feature: EBPR Bioreactor; material: flocular biomat | place: Australia: Thorneside Wastwater Treatment... | reverse complement strand
TTACAAGGTGACTGGAGTTCAGACGTGTGCTCTTCCGATCTGTCGGTGCGCATTCGCAGCGTGTTGACGTGTGAATCCCGCGTGGGTTGCTGTGCCAAGTGTTATGGACGCAGCCTGGCCAACGGACGTCCGGTCCAGTTGGGCGAATCGGTCGGCATTATCGCCGCCCAGTCGATCGGCGAACCGGGAACCCAGCTTACCATGCGTACCTTCCACATCGGCGGTACCGCCAGTTCGGTATTCAAGCAGCCGCAGATCATCGCCAAGCACGAAGGTATCGTGCGGTATCAGGATTTGCGCACGGTGCGCGCGCTCGACGGCAGTTACATCGCGCTCAACAAAAACGGTTACATCAGCATTTACGATGTTGAGGGCCGGGAACTCGAGCGCTACACGGCGGTGATTGGCGCCGTGATTTCCGTGGCCGACGGCGAAACGGTCAAGAAGGGCCAGAGTTTCGTCAAATGGGATCCGTACAGCGTACCGATCTTGTCCGAACAGAACGGCGTGATCGAGTTCCATGACTTCATCGAGGGCGTGACCGTCAAGAAAGAGATGGACGAGGCCACCGGCATGGAAGGCACCGTGGTGCTGGAGCACAAGGAAGACCTGCATCCGCAGATCATCGTCAAGGACAAGGCCACCGGCACCGTGTTGAGTTCGTATTCGATTCCGGCCGGCGCGCACGTGACGGTTTCCCGCCACGACGACGTCATCGCCGGCGCCATGCTGGCCAAGACTCCGCGCAAGGTGATCCGTACCAAGGACATCACCGGCGGTTTGCCCCGCGTGGCCGAATTGTTCGAAGCCCGTCGTCCCAAGGATGCCGCGGAAATCGCGCGCATTGACGGCGTGGTGGAGTTCGCCGGCACCGCCCGCGGTCGCCGCAAACTGGTGGTCAAGGACCCGGTGACGGGTGACGAGGAAGAGCATTTGATCCCGATGGGCAAACACGTGGTGGTGTTCCGCAACGACCGCGTCAAGAAGGGTCAGCAGTTGACCGAAGGTCCGGTGGTTCCGCAGGAAATCCTTGAAGTGTGCGGCCCGCAGGAACTGCAGGAATACCTCGTGAACGAAGTGCAGATGGTGTACCGCCTGCAGGGTGTGGACATCAATGACAAGCACATCGAGATCATTGTTCGTCAGATGCTGCGCAAAGTGCGCATCACCGATCCCGGCGACACGGAATATCTTTGGAATGAACAGGTTGAAAAGCTCCAGTTCCTGGAGACCAACCAGAAGGCCATGGCCGAAGGCAAACGTCCGGCCGAAGCCTCACCGGTGCTGCTTGGCATCACCAAGGCTTCGCTGGAGACGGAAAGCTTCATCTCCGCGGCGTCGTTCCAGGATACCACCCGCGTCCTGACCGAGGCGGCTGCGCTCGGCCGCGTGGATCATCTGCGCGGATTCAAGGAAAACGTGATCATGGGTCATCTGATTCCGGCCGGTTCCGGCTTCGGCATGTACAAGAACATCCGACTGGTGCCTCTGGCCGAGCCGATTTCCGTGGAGGAAATGCTGGGTGACACCTTCCTGGAGCAAAAAACGCCGTAACATGCAGCAAAAAGATTGTAAGCAGCCGCGGGTCTTGATATTTTTCCGCGCTCTTTCAAAGAAATAGGTAGCTCTTATGCCGACAATCAATCAATTGGTGAAAAGTGGCCGTGTGTTGGCCCGCAAGAAAAACAAGTCGCCGGCGTTGTCCAAATGCCCGCAGCGTCGAGGCGTGTGCCTGCTGGTCAAGACCATGACGCCCAAAAAGCCGAACTCCGCCCTCCGGAAGGTCGCCCGCGTGCGGTTGACCAATGGCGTGGAAGTGACGGCCTATATTCCCGGCGTCGGGCATAATTTGCAGGAACACAGCATGGTGTTGGTGCGTGGCGGGCGCGTGAAGGACTTGCCGGGCGTGCGTTACCACATCGTTCGTGGATCATTGGATTGCAAGGGCGTGGACGAACAGCCGGGGTGGGGGCAGCGCAACCGCAGCCGCTCCAAGTACGGGACCAAGCGCCCCAAGAAAAAATAAGGATTGGTGACAGGTATGGCACGACGACGCAGAGCAGAAAAACGGCCGGTGGCCAAGGATCTTCGCTACAACAGCGAGGATGTATCATTGCTGATTTCCAAGATCATGCGGAGCGGCAAGCATTCCATCGCCGAGGAGATCGTTTACGGCGCGCTGGATCAGATCAAGGAAAAGACCGGCGCGGATCCGATGGAGGTGTTGTTGCAGGCGTTGAACAACGCCAAGCCGCGCCTCGAGGTCAAGTCCCGCCGTGTCGGTGGCGCAACCTACCAGGTGCCGGTGGAAGTCGATGCCGCCCGCCAGTCCGCGCTCGCGATGCGCTGGCTTGTACAGTATTCCCAGTCGCGCAAGGGCGTGCCGATGAAACGTGCGCTTTCGCTCGAGATCATGGATGCCGCCAAGAACCAGGGCAACGTGATCAAGAAGCGGGACGACACCCACAAGATGGCGCAGGCCAACAAGGCATTCGCTCATTATCGTTGGTAACCGTGAATTGGGTCCTTCATGTCCGCCGTGGCCGATCAACCTCCAGAGCAACACGTATCGTCCACGACGGCCCGGACTTCCGCTGAAGGCCGTCCCCATCCTTTAGAATCCATCCGCAACATCGGCATCATGGCCCACATCGATGCCGGCAAGACCACCACCACCGAACGTATCCTGTATTACACCGGCAAGGTGTACAAACTCGGTAGCGTTGACGAGGGCACGGCGGTCATGGACTGGATGATCCAGGAGCAGGAACGCGGCATCACCATTACCAGCGCCGCCACCACCTGTTTCTGGCGCGATCATCAAATCAACATCATCGACACCCCTGGGCATGTCGATTTCACCGTTGAAGTCGAGCGCTCCTTGCGTGTCCTGGATGGGGCGATCGGGGTATTCTGCGGGGTGGCGGGCGTGCAGCCGCAATCGGAAACCGTGTGGCGGCAAGCCCGCAAGTACAAGGTGCCGTGCATCGCCTTCATCAACAAACTCGACCGCAAAGGCGCCCGTTTTCATTGGGTGGTTGATCACATCCGCAGCAAGCTGGGTGTTCCCGCCATTGCGATCCAGCTTCCCATCGGGCAGGAAGAGGCGTTCGCGGGCGTGATCGACCTGATCACCGGCAGGGCTTACCAGTTTGACGAAGCGTCCAAGGGCGCTGAAGTTCGAGAGATCCCGGTGCCGGAAGCCATGACGGGTGACGTGGAACGATGCCGCTCGGCGCTGGTCGAAGCGGTCGCTGATCACGACGAAGCGGCCATGCAGTCGTTTTTCGAACATGGTGATGTACCGCCGGATCTGCTGCGTCAGGCGATTCGCCGCTTGGTGCTCAAGGGCGCCATCCTGCCCGTTACGTGCGGCAGCAGCTTGCACAACAAAGGCATTCAATTGCTCATCGATGCGGTGGTGGATTATCTACCGTCGCCGCTCGACGTGCCGCCGGTGACGGGACATCATCCTAAAACGGAAGAAGTGGTGACCCGCGCCGCCAGCGACTTCGAGCCGACGTGCGCCCTATCGTTCAAGATCGCGACCGATCCGTATGTCGGCAAGCTTGCCTATGTGCGCGTCTACTCCGGCATGCTGAAAAAAAGCGCCTCCCTGCTCAATCCGCGCACGCGAAAGCGCGAAAAAATCATGCGCATCCTGCGCGTGCATGCCAACCAGCGTGAAGACATCGAGGTCTTGTATGCCGGTGAAATCGGAGCCATCACGGGATTGAAGGAAGTAACGACGGGCGACACCCTGTGCGTCGAGCACCAGCCGGTCGCGCTGGAAAATATCACGTTTCCGGAGCCGGTGATATCGATGGCGATCGAGCCGAAATCGCAGGCCGACAAGGAAAAAATGCTGTCCACGTTGCAAACCCTGATGGAGGAGGACCCGACGTTCAAGGTATCCATCAACGACGATACGGGTCAGACCATCATCAGTGGCATGGGTGAATTGCATCTCGAAATCATCCGTGACCGGATGCTGCGGGAATTCCATGTCAAAGCCAATGCCGGCGCCCCGATGGTTGCGTACCGCGAGACCATCAGCGCGACCGGATGGGCAGAGCATGTTTTCGACCGCGAGTTGGCCGGGGCCCGCCAATTCGCCAGTGTCAGTATCGAAGTCACGCCCCGGCCCCGCGGGCAAGGCAACCATGTCGAAATCGCCGCCCGACCGGATAAAATACCCAAACAATTTGTCGATTCCGTGCGGGAAGGCGTGGTTTCCGGTCTTGCCACTGGAATTTTAGGAAATTATTCGTTGATTGATGTAGACGTCTGTGTTAAAGATGGCGGTTTCCATCCGGAATACTCGACGGAAGTCGCGTTCCGGTCGGCCGCGATCATGGCGCTTCGTGATGCGGTTCGGGCAGCTCAACCTGTTCTGCTCGAACCAATTATGAAGATGGAAGTAGTCGCTCCGGACGAGCATCTCGGCGATGTGCTGGGAGATCTCAACAGCCGGAGAGGACGGATCAAAGAGATGGTCGCGCACGATGGTTCGCAAATCGTTCATGCAGAGGTACCCCTCTCGGAATTATTCGGATATGCGACGAGTCTGCGTTCGGCCACGCGGGGCAGGGCGAGTTACAGCATGGAACCATGTCTGTTTGATGTGGTGCCGGAAAGTTTGAAAAACAGCATATTGAGTCGGTAAATCATGAATGGACAGAAAATTAGAATTCGTCTGAAAGCGTACGATCATCGCGTGCTGGACCAGTCGGCCAGCGATATCGTGGAAACGGCCAAGCGCACCGGTGCGCGCGTGGCGGGTCCGATTCCTCTTCCCACGCGGATTGAGCGTTACTGCGTGAATCGCAGTCCGCACGCCGACAAGAAGTCGATGGAGCAGTTTGAAATCCGCACGCACAAGCGTTTGCTCGACATCATCGAGCCGACGATCAAAACCGTTGACGAGTTGAAGAAGCTCAACTTGCCGGCGGGCGTGGACATCACCATCAAAATCTGAGAACGATCATGCAAGGTATCATTGGCAAAAAAGTTGGCATGACCCAGGTGTACGACCAGGATGGTCAACACGTGCCGGTCACGGTGATCGAAGTGGGTCCGTGCGTGGTGTTGCAGCGCAAGCATGCCGACCGCGATGGATACGAGGCGGTTCAGCTTGGGTTTATCGACCAGAAGGAGCAACGCCTTTCCAAGCCCTTGCAGGGTCATTTCAAGAAGGCCGGCGCGGCCCCCAAACGGATCGTGCGGGAGTTCCGCGTTTCCGCCGATCACGCCGCCAAGCCCGGCGACACGGTCACCTCCGAGATCTTCGAGCAAACGACGTACGTCGACGTGCTGGGCGTGACCAAGGGTCGTGGATTCCAGGGCGTCGTGAAGCGTCACCGCATGGGTGGTGGTCCGGCCGCTCATGGTCACACATCACACCGCCGTCCCGGCTCGATCGGTATGCGTACGCAACCGGGCCGCATTTTCAAGAACAAGCGCATGCCCGGTCACATGGGCAACGTGAACATCACGGTGCAGAACCTCAAGGTGGTTCAGGTGCGCAAGGAAGACAACGCGATCCTCGTCCGCGGCGCCATTCCCGGCCCGACCGGAAGCATCGTGGTGGTCCGCAAGGCGATCAAGAAGGGTTAAGAGCAATGAGCAGTCTCCCAGTATGTGATATGCAAGGGAAGTCCGTCGGCACGGTAGACGTTCCGGCCCGGCTTCTCGATACCAAGCGCGGCAATCAGGCCGTGCGCGACGCGATTGTGGCGTACCGAGCCAATCAGCGGCTTGGCACCGCGAGCACCAAGACCAAGGGCGAAGTGGCCGGTAACGGTCAAAAGCCGTGGCGTCAGAAGGGAACAGGCAACGCCCGCGCCGGTTATCGCCAGTCCCCGATTTGGCGTGGCGGTGGCGTGGTGTTCGGGCCGAAGCCGCGCCGGTTCAACAAGGATGTCAACCAGAAAACGATGAAGTTGGCGTTGGCCAAGATCATCGCCGACCGGATCGAAGGCAAGGCGGTGACCGTGGTTGATCAGCTCGCGCTCGCCGACGCCAAAACAAAGAATCTCGCTGCTGTCCTGAAGAAATTCGAATTGAGCCGCGTGCTGGTGGTAACCGACAACGTCAGCAACGAGTTGTTGCTGGCCTCGCGCAATTTGCCCGGAGTTGAAGTGGCCCGCGCAAGCCATGTGAATGTCTATCAAATCGCCCGCTATCCCCGGCTATTGCTGACCAAGGGCGCCTTGAGCGTCTTGGAAAGCCGCACGGGCGCCCAGGAGGCCGCATCATGAAATCCTCCCAGATCGTCATCCAGAAAGTCTTGCTGACCGAAAAGGGAACGCGGTTGACCGAATCGGACAACCAGTACCTGTTTAATGTCCATCCGGACGCCAATAAGATCACCATCCGAAAGGCTGTCGAGGATTTGTTCAAGGTCAAGGTCACCGGCGTGAACACCTTGAACCGCGTCGGCAAGCTCAAGCGCGACCGCAAGGGCCAGTATGGCCGCCGCAATTCGGTTAAACGCGCGATTGTCACCTTGAAAGAAGGCGACAAGATCGAGTTCACCTAAGGAGTTTCAACCATGCCTATCAAGCAACATAATCCCTACACGGCGGCGCAGCGGCACACCATGCTGCCGGACTTCTCCGAAATCACGAAGTCCAAGCCGGAAAAGTCGTTGACTGTGACCAAGGCGAAAAACGGCGGTCGCAACGCGTATGGACGCATCACGGTTCGTCATCGCGGCGGCGGGCACAAGCGCCGTTACCGCATCATCGATTTCAAACGCGACAAGGTCGGCGTGCCGGCCAAGGTGGCGGCGATTGAATACGATCCGAATCGGTCTGCGCGCATTGCGTTGTTGCATTATGCCGACGGCGAGAAACGTTATATCCTGGCTCCGATCGATCTCAAGGTGAACGACGCCATCATGGCCGGTCCACAGGCCGAACCAAAATCCGGCAACGCGTTGCCGTTGGATCGCATTCCCCTCAGTCTGCCCGTACACAACATCGAGATGGTGCCCGGTCGGGGCGGCCAGTTGGTGCGTGGCGCCGGAATGGCCGCCCAGATCATGGCTCGTGAAGGCGGTTTCGCCCAGATCAAGCTGCCGTCCGGCGAGATCCGGATGGTCAACGAACGGTGCTATGCCACGGTCGGCCAGTTGGGCAACAGCGAGCATCAAAAGGTTTCGCTTGGCAAGGCCGGGCGTAAGCGCTGGCTAGGTATCCGCCCGACGGTACGTGGTGTGGCGATGAACCCGGTCGACCACGTCATGGGCGGCGGTGAAGGCCGCGCTTCGGGCGGTCTGGCTCGTTCGCCGTGGGGCCAGTTGGCCAAGGGCAAGAAGACCCGTCACAAACGGAAGACCTCGGGTCGGTTTATCATTCAACGGAGAAAGTAATCGATGACACGTTCGATTAAAAAGGGTCCTTTTGTCGAGGAGAAGCTCCTCAAGAAAGTGGAGAAATTGAATTTGAGCGGCGTGAAGCGTCCGATCAAGACGTGGTCCCGACGCTCGATGATTATACCGGATTTCGTGGGACACACGTTTTCCGTGCATAACGGCAAGACCTTCAACTCGGTGTTTGTGACGGAAAACATGGTGGGGCACCGGCTGGGCGAGTTCTCGCCGACCCGTATCTTCCGTCGCCATGGCGCGGCCACGGACAAGACCCCGACCTTGAAGTAATCCCGTGAAAACGGGTGTGGCTTATATCCTGGCGGGTTGGCTGATCATTGCATCGGCGGCGCGAGGGGAGACAAGCCCGGACAGCGGTTCCCCGCCGGAGACGGCGGATGAAGCGGTCCACGTGATGATGGAGTTGTATGGCGAGAATCAGCGGCTCAAGGAGCAGGTGGTTCGGTTGACGGAGCAGGTGGCGACGCTCGAAAGGAAGTTGGCCGATGCCATGATGAAGATGGACGGCCTGCGTGGTGAGGGAGCCACCGAAAAAGCCGCCCCGGCTGAAATGACGACCGATGTATCGCTCGCGGATGTCGCCAAGCTGACGGTGGTGGAAGTCAATCGGCGGATGGGTGTGGCGGTGGTGCGAGGCGGGGCTCGTGACGGCATGAAGCCGGGCATGCGGTTCTCGGTTGTGCGGGGCGAGGATGTGATCGCCACGTTGCGGTTGGTGGATGTCCGGGCTGATATCTCGGGCGGTTTGATCGAGCGGACGGAGCGGGATCGTTATCCGGAAAGCGGAGATCGATTGGTTTTAAGCAGCAAGCAGGATGGATGAGGTTAACATGGAAGTACAGGCTTTGACAAAAGATGCGAGGATTTCGCCCTCCAAGGCGCGCGACATGGCCCGGACGATTCAGGGTCGTTCCGCCTCGGATGCCCTCAAGATCACGCAGTTTAGCGAACGCAAGGCGGCCTACTATATTGGCAAGACCCTCAAGTCGGCCATCGCGAACGCTGAAAACAACAATGGGTTGTCCGCCGATGAACTGGTGGTGAAGTCCGCCACGGTGGACCAGGGTCATATGATGAAGCGTTTCATGCCTAAAGCGCGGGGTAGCGCGGGCCCGATCCAGAAAAAAATGAGCCACATCAAGATTATATTGACGGATAACAAATCGGCGACAGAATAAGCGATTTTCGTTTTCCGAAAGGAGCATGACTTGGGACAGAAAGTAAATCCGAATGGTATACGGGTGGCAGTCAACAAAGACTGGCGCTCGCGGTGGATTGCCGGCAAGAAGGAATTCGGCAACCTCCTTCACGAAGACATCATGATCCGGGGCATGGTCAAGAGCCGGCTCAAGGAAGCAGCGGTGCCCGAGGTGATTATCGAGCGCTACGCCAACCGGGCCCGCATTACGGTGTTCACGGCCCGACCGGGCATCGTGATCGGCCGCAAGGGGCAGGATATCGAGAAGTTGAAGGAAGAAATTTCCAAGAAGACCGGCAAGGAGATCTACGTCGAAATCCGCGAGGTCAAGGATCCGGACACGACGGCTCAACTGGTCGCGGAAAACATTGCCGTCCAGTTGGAACGGCGTGTCTCGTTCCGCCGTGCCTTGAAACGCGCGGTGCAGTTGGCCATGGACCTGGGCGCCCTGGGGATCAAGGTGCGGGTGGCCGGCCGCCTTAATGGCGCCGAACTCGCGCGCACCGAAGGTTACAAGGAAGGCAAGGTGCCTTTGCACACGCTGCGGGCCAACGTGCAATACGGTTTTACCGAGGCAAACACCGTCGCCGGCAAAATCGGCGTGAAGGTGTGGATCTGCCGCAAGAACGAAGAACCCGTTGTGAAGGAGCAGACTCATGCCGCTTATGCCTAAAAGGGTGAAGTATCGCAAGATCCAGCGGGGCAGCCGCAAGGGCAATGCGACTTCGTGCAACACGTTGAGTTTCGGTGAGTACGGTATCCAATCGCTGGGCCGCACCTGGATCACCAACATCCAGATCGAAGCCTGTCGCGTATGCGTCAGCCGCGCGATCAAGCGCAAAGGCAAATTGTGGACCCGCATCTATCCCGACAAACCCTACACCAAAAAGCCGCTGGAAGTTCGCCAGGGCAAAGGCAAGGGCCCGGTCGAGGGATGGGTCGCGGTGGTTCGTCCCGGCACCATGCTGTTCGAACTGGATGGCGTGCCGGAAGCCGTGGCGCGCGAGGCGTTCCGTCTGGCTGCCAGTAAGCTTCCCATTCCCACCCGGTTTGTCACGCGGAGCATCGTATGAAGAAGCATGTGAAACCATACCATGACGCGACGGCGCCCGAATTGGAGCAGCAACTCCGGGACGCGGAAGCGGAATTCGTGAACTTGAAAATTCAACAATCAACAGGCCGGCTTGAAAAGCCGTCGCGTATTCGTGAACTGCGGCGCAACATTGCCCGCATGAAAACGGTCGCACGTATCAAAGAACTGGCGAAGAGGTAAGTATGGCTGAGGCTGTCAAACGTGGAGTCCGCAAAGTTCGGACGGGCTTGGTGACAAGCGACAAGATGGACAAGACGATCGTCGTGGCCGTAACCGATCGCTTCCGGCATTCGGTGTATGGAAAAACGGTCACCCGGGTGAAGAAATTCCATGCCCACGACGAAAAAAATGAAGCGCATATCGGCGACAAGGTTCGCATCGTGGAAACGCGGCCCTTGAGCCGAATGAAAAACTGGCGGTTGCTTGAAATCGTCGCCAAGTCCGTGCGGGAGGGCTGATCATGATTACCAAGCAAACCCGTCTCGATGTTGCCGATAACACCGGCGCCCGTTCCGTGATGTGCATCCATGTGCTGGGTCAGCGTAAAACGTACGCGCGGATCGGCGACATCATCAAGGTCAGCGTCAAGGAGGCGATTCCGACCGGTATGGTGAAGAAAGGCGAAGTGCACACCGCGTTGGTGGTGCGCACCTGCCAAGCCATCAGCCGGCCCGACGGCTCCAAGTTGAAGTTCGACCGCAACGCCGCCGTGATTATCGATGCCGAAAAGAATCCGAAAGGAACGCGCATTTTCGGACCGGTGGCCCGCGAGCTGCGCGACAAGAATTTCATGAAGGTCATTTCCCTGGCCCCCGAGGTGCTGTGATGAAGGTGCGCAATCAGCGTCGCAAGAAGGTCTCCGTCCACATCAAGAAAGGCGATGTGGTGGTCGCGATCGCCGGCGATGACGCCGCCGGCGGCAAAACCGGCAAGGTCCTCCGCGTGATGCCCGAAAAGGGCCGGGCCATTGTCGAGGGATTGAACTTTGTGAAGAAGCACATGCGTAAGTCCCAGGACAATCCCGAGGGCGGCATCATCGAAAAGGAGGGTTCCATCGCCATTTCGAATCTGAAGGTGGTGGAGCCGGCCAAAACCAAGTCGAGCCGGAAGGGCGATTAACTCAACAGGTAGAGCAACACTATGGTAGCCGCGACAATCATTACAAGCTTAAGGGATCGTTACAAGCAGGAGGTTCGTCCCGCCCTGCAGAAGTCCCTGAATATCAAAAATCCGATGGACATACCCGGATTGAAGAAAATTGTCATCAACATGAGCGTCAATACCTCGGTTGACAAGGATCAGTTCAAGGTCATGACCGAGGAACTGGGCAAGATCGCCGGCCAGCGCCCGGTGGTCACCCTGGCCCGCAAGAGCATTTCCAACTTCAAGCTGCGTGAACAGATGCCCATCGGGGCCAAGGTCACGCTGCGAGGCCAGTTGATGTACGAATTTCTGGAACGTCTGTTGTATGTGGTGCTTCCGCGCATCCGCGACTTTCGCGGGGTGTCGGCGCGTGCATTTGACGGCCGTGGCAACTATACCCTGGGCCTGACCGAGCAGACCCTGTTTCCGGAAATCGACCCCGATCGCGTCAAGCGGACGCAGGGCATGGACATCACCATCGTAACGTCGGCGAAAAACAACGAACAGGCGTTGGAGTTGCTGAAGTTGCTCGGCATGCCGTTTGAGCGTTAATTTCAGGAGGAATCACCTTGGCCAAGACATCACTCGTTGTTAAAGCAAGCCGCCCGCCGAAATTCTCGGCCCGGGCCTACAACCGCTGCCGCAATTGCGGCCGCCCGCGCGCCTACATTCGCAAGTTCCAACTTTGCCGCATCTGCTTCCGTGAGCTGGCCTCCGAAGGCCGGATCCCCGGCGTAGTCAAGTCGAGCTGGTAAACGGAGTATATTCATGAGTTTGAACGATCCCATTTCCGATATGTTGACCCGCGTCCGCAATGCCGGCTCGGCTGGTCATGCCACCACCTTGATTCCGCACTCCAAGTTGAAGGCGGATCTCGCCCGCATCCTCAAGCGCGAAGGATTTATTTCCGATTACGCGGTCGAACAGGATGGTGGACGCAGCTATCTCAAGGTCACGCTGAAATACGCCCGCGGCGACCGGGCGTTGATTCGCGGCTTGACCCGGGTTAGCAAGCCCGGTTTGCGCAAGTATGTGGGCTCCGATGAAATTCCAAAGGTGTTCGGTGGTATCGGATTGGCCATCATCAGCACCTCGCGCGGCCTGCTGACCGACAAGGAAGCCCGGCGCTCCAAAGTCGGCGGTGAAGTGATTTGTTACGTTTGGTGAGGTAATTTATGTCTCGTATTGGAAAAAAATCCGTGGCGGTTCCGGCTGGCGTTCAGGTCGGCCTGAATGGCCAGGTTGTCAATGTCAAGGGGCCGAAAGGCGAATTGACCCTGAATGTGCCGGCCGAAATCAAGGTCTCGGTGGAAAAGAATGAAATCGACATCGCCGCTGTCGCCACAACGCCGTTCGCCAAGGCGATGCATGGGACCATTCGCAGTCTTCTGGCCAACATGGTGCAAGGCGTGCATCAAGGTTATGTGAAGGAGTTGGAAATTCAGGGCGTCGGTTTCAAGGCCAGCGTCCAGGGGCAGAAGTTGAATCTTGCCCTCGGGTTCTCGCACCCGATCGAATTCGATATTCCTTCGACCATCACCATCAAGGTGGCGGACAATACCAATGTGCACATCAGTGGCGCCGACAAGCAGTTGGTGGGCCAGGTGAGCGCTCAAATCCGGTCGTACTATCCGGCTGAACCGTACAAGGGCAAGGGTGTGCGCTACAAGGGTGAACATGTGCGTCGCAAAGCCGGCAAGGCGGTGGCTTAATTATGAAAGTTAAAACCAAGGCAGAATTTCGTACCCGCCGCCACCTGCGGCTGCGCAACAAAGTGGCCGGAACGGCCGAGCGCCCTCGCATGAGCGTGTTTGTCTCGAACCAGCACATATACGTGCAGTTTATCGATGACGAGGCATCGCGCACGCTGGCCTCCGCGTCGACCAAATCTTCGGCGATGGCCGGATTCAAGCGCGCCGATTCCAGCGCGGCCAAGCAACTGGGGCAGTTGGCGGCCGAGGCGGCCAAATCCGCCGGGATTGGCCAGGTTGTGTTCGATCGCGGCGGATTCCCTTACCGGGGCCGCATCAAATTGCTGGCCGAAGCGGCCCGCGAACATGGACTTGTATTTTAAAGGGGCGCCGATATGACCGTTAAACCATTTGTCAAAAAAGAAACCAAGTCGGATTACGAGGAACGCGTGATCCATGTGAACCGGTGCGCCAAAGTGGTAAAGGGCGGCCGCCGTTTCAGCTTTAGCGCCTTGATTGTGGTGGGCGACCGCAATGGCCGGGTGGGTTACGCGCTCGGCAAGGCGAACGAAGTGGCCGATGCCATTCGCAAGGGAACGGAAGCGGCCAAGCGCAATGCCGTTCACATCACCATGAAGGGCAAGACCATTCCGCATGAAATGACCTACAAGTACGATGGCGCGTCGATTTACATGCGCCCGGCTTCGGAAGGTACGGGAGTTATTGCCGGCGGCGGCATGCGTGCCGTGCTGGAGCTTTCCGGCGTGCGCGATGTCCTGGCCAAGTCCATGGGTAGCACCAATCCTCTCAACATCGTTCGCGCCACCATTCTGGGTCTGCAGGGCCTGGCTTCGCGCGAGTCGATTCTGGAAGAACGCGGCGTCGTCGTCGCCTCGAAATAAGGAATATCCGTCATGCAGTTGAATTCCATCAAGAATGCTGAAGGCGCCGTGCGCAAGAAAAAGCGTGTCGGTTGCGGCGAATCGTCCGGTCACGGCAAAACGTCGTGCCGCGGCACCAAGGGTCAGATGTCCCGCTCTGGACACAAGCGCAAAGCCACCTTCGAAGGCGGTCAGATGCGCCTTATCCGCAAGATCCCGAAGCGCGGGTTCAACAACCCGGTGAAAGTGGTTTTCGCCCCGGTCAATCTCGTGGATCTGAACCAATTCGAGAATGGCACCGAAGTCACGGCTTCGTTGCTCGAATCGGTTGGATTGATTCACGATGCCGCTCAGCCGGTGAAGGTGCTGGGCGAAGGGGAGTTGACCAGGAAGTTGGTGGTGAAGGCGCAGGCATTCAGCGCTTCCGCCCTGAAGAAAATCGGGGAAGCCGGGGGCGAAGGGCAGATCATCGCTTAATGGTCCATAAACATGCTATCCGCCTTCGCCAACAGCCTTCGAATTCCTGAACTGCGACAGCGCATATTCTTCACGTTCGGCCTGATCTTCATTTGCCGGATCATCGCCGCCGTGCCGACGCCCGGCGTGGATGCCGTGGCGTTGCGTGCCTTTATCGATCAACTGCACAGCATGGCCGGCGGCAGCTTCGTCGGCATGTTCGACTTGTTTAGCGGCGGAGCGCTGCAGAAGTGCGCCGTCGGTTCACTGGGCATCATGCCGTACATCAGCGCGTCCATCATTCTGCAGTTGATGACGGCGGTCGTGCCAACGCTCGAGCGGTTGGCCAGGGAGGGCGATGCCGGACGCCAGAAAATCACCCAGTACACCCGGTACCTTACCGTGTTGTTGTGCATCATTCAGGGTTACGCGATGGCGGTCACCTTGGAAAATCCGCAGGCATTCGGCGTGTCCACTCCGATTGTCCACATGGAAGGGTGGGGATTCCGGTTGTTGACCATCGTCACCATGACTACGGGCACGATGTTGCTGATGTGGCTGGGCGAGCAGATAACGGAACGCGGAATCGGCAACGGCATCTCGCTGATCATCACCATCGGTATCGTCAGTTCCTTGCCGAGCGCCATCCAGAAGGCCGTGGCGATGTTCCAGCCGGTTGACGGCGTCGTTCAGTTCACGGTCTTTCATGCCGCCGGCCTTCTGGTGATGATCCTCGCGGTGATTGCCGGCGTGGTGGCGGTGACCCAGGCTCAACGCAAGATCCCGGTTCAATACGCAAAACGGGTGGTCGGTCGCAAGGTGTATGGCGGTCAGAGCACCTATATGCCGCTCCGGGTCAACTATTCCGGCGTTATGCCGATCATCTTTGCCCAGGCGATTCTGATGTTCCCGCCCAAGATTCTGGAGATGATCCCGGCGGAGTTCTTCCAGCGCATGGCGTTGCATCTCCGTCCGGACACGACCCTTCACAACATTTTGTACGGGTTGATGATTCTGTTCTTCTCCTACTTCTGGGTGGCCACCCAATTCAATCCGGTGCAGATCGCCGACGATCTGAAGAAACATGGCGGCTATGTCCCGGGTATACGTCCGGGCAAGCCGACGGCGGAGTTCCTCGATCGCACCATGACCCGCATCACCTTGGCCGGCGCGGTATTCCTGACCGTCATCGCGTTGCTGCCTTCGATCATGGCCATGCACTTCCGTGTGCCGTGGATCGTGGCCCAATTCTTCGGCGGAACCAGTCTGCTGATTATTGTCGGTGTGGTGCTGGACACCATGCGCCAGATCGAGTCGCATCTGGTGACGCGTTACTATGACGGCTTCCTGAAGAAGGGTAAATTGCGGGGTCGCCGTTAATCGTATGGATGCGATTGTCCTCTTGGGAGCGCCGGGTTCCGGCAAAGGCACCGTAGCGGAAGACATCCGCACGGCGGTGAATTACCAGCACATCTCGACCGGGGACATGTTGAGGGCGGCCATCAAGGCGGGCAAGGATCTGGGTAAGGAAGCCGCCGGCTACATGGAGCGCGGCGAGCTGGTCCCGGACGAATTGATTCTTAATATCGTAGCCGACCTGATCGAAAGCAGCCCGTCCAGTTCGCGTTACATGTTTGACGGTTTTCCGCGCACGACCGCGCAGGCCGAAAAATTCGACGAATTATTGAAGCGGTACGGAACGAAAGTGACGCATGTTTTTCTGCTTGAGGTAGCGCGTCCGATTCTGGTCCGGCGTATCTGCGGTCGACGGATTTGCCGTTCATGCGGGGCGGTGTACAACATTCACACCAAGCGTCCGGCGGTGGATGGAGTCTGCGATGTGTGCGGAAGCCATGACATTTATCAGCGGGCGGACGATACCGAGCAGACGCTGAACAACCGGCTGGATGTTTACGAGCGCCAAACGGCGGAGTTGATTGACTATTACGAGCGGAAACAGGTGTTGGTGCGGGTGGATGCCGAGGACCGGCTGGCCACCGAGAACGCCATCATGGCGTACTTGAATCGCTGACATGGGTGATGATCTCGTGAGCCGGGGTGAAGATCGGGACGAACTTCTGGAAAAAAAAGAGAAGTTTATTCTGGACGCACGGTTGACGGAAATGATAAACAACGCGGCTTTTCACGCCGTTCTCGACAATGGCCATACGCTTGTGGCGTACCGGTCATACGAGGACCGGAAAAGCCACGTTCAGGCCTTGGCGGTGGGGGATCGGGTGCGCGTGCGCCTGTCTCCGTACGACATGAGCCGTGGTGAAGTGGTGATGAGGCAAGGAATTTGACCATGAAGGTAAGAACTTCAGTAAAAAGAATTTGTGAACGCTGCAAAATGATTCGTCGCAAAGGCGTGGTTCGTGTGATTTGCACGAACCCCCGGCACAAGCAGCGTCAGGGTTGAGGAGTAACACGATATGCCACGTATTTTCGGTATTGATATTCCCGGCAAGAAGCGCGTCGATTATTCGCTTCGTTACATTTACGGGATCGGGCCTGCATTGTCGCTGGAAATCATTGCCAAGACCGGCATTGACGGCGCCAAGAAGGCGGATGACTTGACGGATGACGAGATCGCCAAGATCACGCATTTGTTGCAGACCGAGTATCGGACCGAGGGCGACTTGCGCCGCGAGGTTTCGCAGAACATTCGTCGTTTGATCAGCATCAACTCATATCGTGGTGGCCGTCATCGTCGAGGATTGCCGGTGCGGGGACAGCGCACATCCACGAATGCGCGCACCCGGAAGGGGCCGCGCAAGACGGTGGGCGCCGTGCGCGGCAAGGAAGCCCGTTCGGCGGCCAAGTCATCCGCTCCCGCCGCTCCGGCCAAGTAACGCCCACTCTCATCAAGGAATCATCATATCATGGCTGAAGAAAAAGAAGTGAAAGAGCCGAAGAAGGAAAAGGCTCCCGAGGAAGCAATCGTGGCGGCGGAGAATCCGACGGCGGCCAGCTTGTTGGACAGCACGCCGGCGCCGGTCAAGCGCGTCAAGATCAAGGGCGCCAAGAACGTGCCCATCGGCATCGTTCATGTCAACTCGTCGTTCAACAACACGATGGTCTCGATCACCGATTTGAAGGGCAATGTCATTGGCTGGAGCACGTCCGGTCGTTCCGGATTCAAGGGTTCGCGCAAGAGCACGGCGTTTGCCGCGACGATGGCCGCCCAAGATGCCGCCCGCCAGGCGATGAACCACGGCTTGCAGGAAGTGGAAGTACGGGTGCAGGGTCCGGGTGCGGGGCGCGAGAGCGCCATCCGCGCCGTTCAAGCCTCGGGTATCAATGTCACGGCGATCAAGGACGTCACGCCGATGCCTCATAATGGTTGCCGTCCCCGCAAGCGTCGCCGCGTTTAATCGATTTAGTCAGGAGCATCTGAATTTTATGGGTAGGTACACAGGTCCAGCTTGCAAACAGTGCCGTCGCGAGGGCATGAAACTTTTCCTCAAGGGTGATCGCTGCTATATGGCGAAGTGCCCGATCGAGCAGGGGCATCCGGTTCCCGGCGTGCACGGCCAGCGCCGCAGCAAGATGTCTGATTATGGCGTGCAGTTGCGTGAGAAGCAGAAGCTTCGCCGCACCTATGGAATGCAGGAAGCGCAATTCCGGTTGTTCTTCAAGCGTGCGTCCAAGGGCCGCGGCATTACGGGCGAAAAATTGCTGCAGTTGCTGGAAATGCGTTTGGACAACTTGGTGTACCGCCTTGGTTTCGCGCCGTCGCGCCGGGCTGCCCGCCAATTTGTCCAGCACGGCCATATTCAGGTCAACGGACACAAGGCCAGTATCCCGTCCATGGTCCTGAAGGCTGGCGATGTCGTCCAGGTCAAGAACAGCGAAGACAGCCGCACCTATGCCGGACTTTACATGGACAATGCCGAAAGCCGGGGTATTTCGCCTTGGCTGGCCTTGGACAAGGCCCAGTGTCAGGGCCGCGTCATTCACGTTCCGAGCCGCGAGGAAATCGCGCCGACCGTGAACGAGCAACTCATTGTCGAATTGTACTCGAAGTAAACTCAACGCCACACCATATGAACCGGCTAACGCCCGGTTCTGGGAGATTCGTGTCATGCCAAGAAGACTAGGTCGCTTCGAAATGCCGAAGCGCATTGTTCGGGACGAAAAAGTATCATCCGGTCATTACGCCCGTTTCATCGCCGAGCCGTTTGAAGCCGGTTATGGGCGCACGATTGGCAACTCGCTCCGCCGCGTGCTGCTATCCTCACTGGAAGGGGCCTCGATTTCCACCGTCAAGATTGAAGGCGCGATGCACGAGTTCTGCTCGCTGCCCGGCGTGGTGGAGGATGTCACCGACATCATTTTGAATCTCAAGAAGGTGCTGTTCAAGATGTACAGCCGCGAGACCCGCAAGGTCACGATCAACGTTTCCGGCGTGGGCGCGGTTACGGCGAAGGACATCAAGACGGACGGCACCGTGGAAGTGCTGAATCCCGACCAGCATATCTGCACGTTGGACTCGGATGGCAAGTTCTCCGCCGAAATGGAAGTGCGCATTGGTCGTGGTTATTGCCAGGCTGATTGGAACAAGAAGCCGGAGCAGGAAATCGGGCTGATTCCGATTGACTCCCTGTTTTCGCCGGTTCGTCGCGTGGCGTATGCGGTGGAGAGTACCCGCGTGGGTCGGCGCACCGACTATGACAAACTTGTGCTGGATATCTGGACGGATGGCCGGGTAACGCCGGAAGAGTCCCTGACCATGGCCGCGGCGATCCTGCGCCACCATTTGGATGTGTTTGTGAGCTTGGACCGCGACTTGGTGGAATTCGAAGAGAACGAAAAACAGGTCGATGCCGAGCGGGAAGAATTGCGCAAGAAATTGCAGATGAGCGTCAACGAAATCGAGTTGAGCGTGCGTGCCGCCAACTGCCTCAACAACGCCAACATCACGACCGTGGGCGAATTGGCGCAAAAGACGGAAGCGGAAATGCTCAAGTACCGCAACTTCGGCAAGAAATCCCTCAACGAAATCAAAGCGAAACTGGAAGAATTGGGCCTGAGCCTGGGCATGAGCCTCGACGCCGATCTGTTGCGTCCGGCCGCTGGTGGCGATGGATCCGACCGGAAAGAGTAAGGATGTGTCATGCGTCATCGTAAACGTACAGTAAAGCTCGGACGAACCACTTCGCACCGTGAGTCGATGTTGGCCAATCTGGCCAGCAGCCTGATCGTGAGCAAACGGGTGAAAACCACGTTACCGAAGGCTCGGGCCGCCCGCAGTCTGGTGGAGAAGATGGTAACATTGGGCAAGTCCGGCACCTTGGCCTCACGTCGTCGCGCCTTGTCCATACTGCGTCAGCCCAAGGCGGTATCCGAATTGTTCGCTTCGATTGCCCCGGCCTTCCAGGATCGCCAGGGCGGTTATACCCGCATCTTGAAGTTGGGCCGTCGTTCGAGCGACAGTTCGGAAATGGCCTTGCTGGAGTTCGTGAACTACGTGGCCCCGGCGCCCAAGGCCGAGAAGAAAGCCGACGCCAAGCCCGAAGCCGGTAAGGCCTAGTCGGTCCGGCTGTCCGTAGATGAAAAAGGCACGTTTCGACGTGCCTTTTTTCTTTGTGGGTGGTAGAGGTGAACAGGTCGCTCGTTCGCGGGTCAAATGGATTGAGTTTTGCCTGTTCAATTAGACGGGCGCGAGGCGCTTGGCCGCCGGCGTAGTGACAGAATCTTCGAGGAGTAGATCAGATGGCTGACAATAACAAGAAACATGTTTCAACCAGCACGGCCACGCCTGTTCTCGCGCGGCCGGAAGTCGGGACCATCCTGACCATCCTGTCGGGTCTTTTTTTCCTGCTGTTGGGTATGTTGCTGCCGTTGGTTGGAAAGGCCGGGGTTCAGACGCCTCATTACGGGAAGAATTTCGCCATGTTCCTGACCATCCTACTGATCACGCTGGCGTTGTCCGGTTTGTCGATCAAATCAAAATTGGACCGGCGCGCCATTGATCAGAGTCCCCGTCCATGGCTGTCGATCATGATCGGCACGTTGTCCCTGCTGCTGCTCGTTGCCCTGTTCACCGGCCTGCTCAAAATCTGAGCCGTCGGCCGGGTTCGTCGGGCCATCCCGCAAGCGGGTTGGCCCGTCTGCAGCGATCATCGTTTCGCTCCGGAAATGATTTGCAATCCCGGTGATCTCTCTTTATACGTGATCAACGAATTGCCAATACAATTTCTTGGAGAAACACGATGAATCTGTTGCGGAAAAGTTGGATGGTGTGCTTCGCGTTGGGTCTAGGTTTCGGCGTCGTGGCCAATGCCGCCGAGCGCGATTTATTTGAGGAATCGCCTGCCTATTTCGGTTTCGGGGTGGGGCATGTTAATTTCGAGGGTGACGCACCGGTTCAGGACGACTTTTTCATGGGACTACGGCTTGGATACGATTTCCACCAGTTCTTCGGCATGGAGGCGGGAATCGATTATATGCCGAATCTCGACAACACCGTGTACAAGGAAGGCGATACCCGGTTCGCCCTGGACAGCGATACATCGGCCATGCGGTTCACTCTCGATGCCCTGCTTCATCTCCGCAACACAGAGAACCTCCGATGGGATCCCTACCTGGCGCTGGGCGGCAGCTGGTATCGTTATGCCGACAGTCTGAAGGACGGCAAGGATGAGATCGGTCTTCACGGCGGTGCCGGCCTCTTCTATCACTTCAACGATGCCTGGTCCGTGCGCACCGATTTTCGTGCGATGATTACGGCCGACGACACCGAGTTCAACAGTACGATCTTCGTCGGTGCGAATTATCGTTGGGGCACCAAGGTTGAGCCGAAGTACGTGTTGAGCGGCGGCGAGATCGATAGCGACGGCGATGGACTTACTGATTCCTACGAGGTGCAGATTGGTACCAACCCGTTCGATCCCGACACGGACAAGGACGGGTTGTCCGATGGCGAGGAAGTCTTGCAGCACAAGACCGATCCGCTGAATCCCGACTCCGATTGGGACGGCTTGAAGGACGGCGCCGAGGTGATCACGTACAAGACTGATCCATTGAACCCGGACACGGATGCCGGTGGCGTGAAGGACGGCCACGAAGTGATCGAGGATGGAACGAATCCGCTGGATCCGGCCGATGATCTCCAGTTGTACACGTTGAACATCGAATTCGACTACGACAAGTCGATCCTTCGCCCTTCCGATTACGAGGAAATCGAAGTCGTCATCAAGGTGTTGCAGCGTGATCCCGGCGCTACCGCGCGGATCGAGGGCCATGCCGACAAGCGCAAGACGTCCAAGCGCGATTACAACCAGAAGTTGTCCGAGCGCCGCGCCTTGGCGGTATTGAATTACATCGCGGATGTCGGCGGCATCGATCGCAGCCGACTGACCAGCCTCGGTTACGGCTTCGACCGTCCGGTGGCCCCGAACGACACGGAAGAAAACATGCAGAAGAACCGCCGCACGGAAGTTTATATCCGCAAAGGCAACCAGGCGACGATCGACACGAGCCGCGAGGCGATCAACCTCGAGACCGGCGAGGCGGCTCCCGCGCCGTGATGGTGCGTCGCGAACGCGTGCAGCAAAAAGGGCGGCCATGGGGCGGCCTTTTTTTTGTCCCTTGCCGGCTTTCGCTCGCAGTGCGTTTTATGGCGCGGAAACCGAAGCCTTCCAAGGCACAGTTTCACCGGCCCGGTAGGGGCGCACCGTGCCGTACCGTTCGGGAACGCGCCACGGGGTTTGTTCGATACGGACCTTTTTTGCCGGAGGATTCAGGCGGTAGATCCTCCGGGCGTGATCGGAAAGGAATCCCTGAAGCAGATCAGTCGCCTGATGCCGATGGAAAAACTCGGCGAGGAGGGCGATTGCGACAGGGGCGGTGAACAGGCCGGCCGCGCAGCCGCAGGATTCCTTCTTGTCGACGGGATGGGGTGCGGAATCACTTCCGAACATGAGTTTGGGGTGGCCGGAGAGCACCGCCGCCTGCAGGGCCTCGCGGTCCGCGGGCGTTTTCAGGATCGGCTTGCAAAACAGGTGGGGCTGGAGAAGACCGCCGGCGAGGTCGTCGAGGGTTAGGAGCAGGTGATGGACGGTCACGGTGGCGAACAAATTCTCGTGGCGGTCCAGCAAGGGTAGGGCATCGCGGGTGGAGATGTGTTCCATGACGATACACAGACGGGGAAACCGCCGGGCGAGGCTATCATAGACGGACATGTACTCCCGTTCCCGGTCCATGACGAAGCCGTGGGTTTCGCCGTGGACGAGCAGCGGGATATCGAGTGCCTGCATGGCATCCAGCACCTTGTCGTAAGCCAGCGCGTCGCGCACACCGTGCTCGCTGTTGGTGGTGACGCCTTCGGGATACAATTTCACTCCGATGATGTGGGGGCGGGCCGCCTCGAGCTCGGCCGCGGAATAATCGCGGAAGAAAAGCGTCATGTAGGGCTGAAATGACGGGTCGGTGGTATGGCGCATGATGTCATCGCGATAGGCGATCAGCATGTCGAGATCGGTCACGGGTGGCACGAGGTTGGGCATGATCACGGCGCCGGCGAAGAGACCGGTGGTGGCGGGCAGGACGGCTTGCAGCATGTCGCCCTGACGCACGTGCAGGTGCATATCGAGCGGTGATTGGATGATCCAATTCATGAGGGCGCCGTTTCGATGGAGAAGGTATTCGCTTGGGACAGAAAAGCGATGGGGTTGTGCAAGATCATGGATTCGACTTGTTCGCCCGGGAAACCCCGGCGAAGCATTTCGCGGGCGGCTTTCGGCACGGCCAGCGGATCGCTTACACCCCAATCGCAGGCGCTGTTCATCCAGAGCCGTTGTCGACCGTACTGCTCGATCATATCCACGGCGCGGGCCAGGCTGCATTTGGATTGCGGGTACAGGGTCATGCCGGCCCAGTGGCCGGCATCGAGCACCATGCGGATCGTGTGTTCCTCGACATGGTCGATGATGACCCGGCCGGGATCGAGTTTGGGGTAATCCCGCAGGGCATCAAGGGTCAGTCGGGTGCCTTTGAGTTTGTCTTCGAGGTGTGGGGTGTGGACGAGGATCAGTTGGTTGAACTGCACGGCGAGTTGTATATGTTCGTGGAGGATGGTCAGTTCGTTGCGGCTGTTTTTGTTCAGTCCGATTTCGCCGATGCCGAGCACGTTGGGGGCGGTCAGAAACTGCGGGATCATGGCCAGTACTTCACGGGCCAGGCCGGTATCTTCCGATTCCTTGGGATTGATGCAGATCCAGGCGTAATGCTGGATGCCATGGCGGGCGGCGCGTTTAGGTTCGTGGCGGGTGAGCTGGAGGAAATAATCATGGAAACCCTGGGCGGAACCGCGGTCGAAGCCGGCCCAGAAAGCGGGTTCGCACACGGCACGGCAACCGGCGAGGGCCATGATCGCGTAATCGTCGGTGGTCCGGGAGACCATGTGGGCATGGGGTTCGAT
>ERZ761603.910-NODE-910-length-23287-cov-25.828900_pt1 | contig 23287 bp, 19 predicted proteins | sample MGYA00511879_ERZ761603 | MGnify/ENA primary metagenome ERZ761603 (study PRJEB28899, sample SAMN02850040) | bioreactor sludge metagenome | biome: EBPR Sludge; feature: EBPR Bioreactor; material: flocular biomat | place: Australia: Thorneside Wastwater Treatment... | reverse complement strand
GTTCCAGGGCGGGCAGGGGCCGTCGTAGCCGTAGTAGTCGCCGCGCATGTCGTTATCGCCAGCAAACCAGCTGGTGAAATCGTTGATTCCCTGGCGTGCGTCGTGTGCGGCGTGTGGACCCGGCTTACCGCGCGGCGTGACATCGCTGCAGAACTCGCCGTCCCTGATTTCGTTGAGGCTGGCCGGTAGATCGAACAGCACCCAGTGGAAAAAATCGACGCGCGCGAGCGACGCCGGCACCGTCCTATCTTCCTGATTGACGTCGTCGCCCTGGCTCGGGACATCGGGGTCATGGCAGATGACGGCGAACGACTGTGTGCCGCTCGGGGCGTCGCTCCAAGCCAGCTGCGGGTTGCGGTTGCTGCCCAGGCAGACATGGTGATCGGGGTCGGCAATGCAGAAAGCGAAGTCACCGGGGATCTGCTGCCCGTCACCGAAACTACTACTGCTCAATTTCATGGTTGATCCTCCTGATTGATTACTCGGCCGCGCTGCGTTTGAAGTCGCGCAGGCGAAAACCTGCAATCCATAGTGTAGCGAAATAGACGCCCGCACCGAAAGCAACGAGCAGCGAAAGTCTGAGCAAACGCTGGCTGAGGTTCCAGCTCAACCATGCGCTTTCTTCGCCGACGGCGAACCATAACGCTGTACCCATGCTGAGCATGGCCAGTGCCAAGCGAGCGTAGAACAGCAGCCAGCCCGGTTGCGGAACATAGATCTCGCTCTGCCGCAGGCCGCGAAAAAGCAGGCTGGCGTTGAGAATCGCCGCCAGGCTGATGGCCAGCGCCAGACCGGCGTGTTGCAGCCAGCCCACCAGTGCCAGGTTCAAGAGTTGCGTGGTGCAGAGTGAAATGATCGCGATCCTGACCGGTGTGCGCACGTTCTGGCGCGCGTAGAAACCGGGTGCGAGAACTTTTACCAGGATCAGTCCGAGCAGGCCGACGCTGTAGGCGAGCAGTGCGCTGCGGGTCATCAGGACGTCGTTCGCGGTGAACGCGCCGTGGAAGAACAGTGTCGTGATCAGCGGTACCGCCAGAATTGCCAGCGCCAGTGCCGCCGGCGCGGCGAGCAGAAAAGTCAGCCGCAGCCCCCAGTCGAGCAGCCGCGAGTAATCGTCGTGCTGTTGCGCGGCATGGTGACGCGACAGCGAAGGCAGCAGTATGGTGCCCAGGGCAGCGCCGAGCAGCCCGGCCGGGAACTCCATCAAGCGGTCGGCATAGTACAGCCAGGAGACGCTGCCGGTCGCCAGGAAAGAGGCGAAAACGGTATTCAGCAGCAGGCTGACCTGAGCCACCGAGACGCCCAGCAGGGCCGGCGCCATCAGCCGCAGGATGCGCCGCACGCCCTCGTCGCCGAGCTTCAGCGAGAATCGTGGCAGCATGCCAATGCGCTTTAGCGCCGGAATCTGGAAGGCCAGTTGCATGGCGCCGCCGATGAATACCGCCCAGGCCAGGGCCATGATCGGTGGCTCGAAGTACGGCGCTGCGAAAAGCGCCATGGCGATGAAGGAGACATTGAGCAGCACCGGCGTGAACGCCGGAACGGCAAAGCGGCTCCAGGTGTTGAGCACGCCGCCGGCGAGCGCCACCAGCGACATGAAAAGGATGTAGGGGAAGGTAATGCGTGTCAGGGTGACGGTCAGGGCAAATTTTTCCGGGTCGTCGGCAAAGCCTGGCGCCGAAACGTAAACGAGCAGCGAGGCGCCGGCCATGCCGAGCAGGGTCACCGCCAGGACGAGCAGAAAGAGTGCGCTGCCGACACGATCCACCAGCAGCCGGGTCTCCTCGTTGCCGCGCCGGTTCCGGTATTCGCCGAGAACCGGTACAAAGGCCTGCGAGAAAGCACCTTCGGCAAACAGCCGGCGCAACAGGTTGGGTAGCTTGAAGGCGACAAAGAAAGCGTCGGTGAGCAGGCCGGCGCCAAAGGTACGGGCAATCACGAAGTCGCGAACGAAGCCGAGGGTACGCGACAGCAGGGTCATGCTGCTGACGGTGGCGAGGGTCTTCAGGAGATTCATTGCGGCTCCGGGCGGCGCCTTGCAGGCGCAAAGCCCGTCATCTTAGCGTCTGCGAGTCGGCAAGCAAGACGAATCTACGTCGGATACCCGGTACCCGGGCTGCACAAGCTCGTGCCCCGGTGTCGGGCGCGCGGCGCGCAGCCTCTGATCAGGACTACTGGGCGGCCGGCTTGGCCTCGGCATTGATGGTGATGCCGCGCTGCTGCAGGGCGCTGACCAGCGCCTGAGCATTCTTGTTGCCGGCGCTAGCCAGTTTCTGCGTACCGGCGGCCAGCGAATCGAGCTGCGCGCGCATCTTCTGGGCGTTCTGATAGGTGCTTTCCTGATTGACGCGCAGATTGGCCAGCTGGGATCGTTCCTGATTCAGCTGGCTGGCCTGGAAGCCGAACCAGACGACCGGCGCCAGAGCGATCAGCAGCAGCGGGAGAAAGAGGTTCGTTTGTTGCGGCGGATGTTCGTTCATGGCGCTGACCGTGGCGCAGCCGCTGCTGCTCCGGCGGTGAAAGTGATTCCCTGTGACGCCAGAAGCTCGCGCAGGGCGGTGTCGTTGTCGCGCGCAGCCAGATCGGCCAGCGATTTGATGAGGGACTGGTAGAGCGGTTCCAGTTGCAGGCTTTGCTGGATGTATTGGCCGCGCGTGGCCAGTTCATTCTGAGCTTGCCGGTTGCCGCTGAACATGACCGCGTTAACAACCGCCAGACCCAGTGCCAAGGCCCCCAGGGCGAGCAGGACACGATATTGCAAAGTGGTCAATCGCGGACTCCCGAGAAATTCAAGTATGGCGCCTTGCAGCGGAAGGGCCAGCCACTGGCGGCCAAAGGCGGCAAGAGGCTGGCCAATGTGGATGGCCAAAGACCAAGCGGATTCCTCTTTTTCGAGGAACCCGCTTGGGCCTCTAGTCTAGCATTTCACGCCGACGCTGGAGAAGCATGCCGGCCAAGGACATCGCCAGGAGCAGCAGAGTGCCTGGTTCCGGCACGGTGCCGTTGTGGTCGACGACGTTGGCAAGGATAATCAACTGGCGCTTCTGGGCGATACCAGAGGGATCATGCGCATTGGTGCTGAAGCCGCTGAAGTCGATCGTGTCCCGGAACAGACCGACTTCTGTCGCCAGGTAGCTGAGATCCAGGTCGTCGCTCATTTGGCCGGCGCCCAGACTGCTGATCGGACCCCAGCCGGTCAAGGTGAAGTCGTCGGCCGCGGTGAGGTCGAACAGGCCGCGGCTCAAGTCGTCTGCTGGGCCGCCGACGTTGTTGCTCAGTTTCAGCTTCAGCTCGTTGGTCGAATTCATTGCGATATTGCCGAGATTGAGCGTGAAGGTGTCACCCGATTGCGTCATCGTGCCCAGGCCAGCGAACAAGGAGAAATAGCCATTGGCCAGATTATTCACTTGGGCTCTGACCTGCACGCCGCCATTGGCACCGGCCGAGGCATCGCTCATGTCGGCGTTCTGGCTCAGGAAGCTGACCGTACCATTCTGCGTGAAGATGCCCGCGGTGCTGGTGTTCAGCCCGACGCCAATGCTACCGCTGCTCTGCGCGTTGACTCCGCCGACGGTATTGCTACCGCTGAAGGGGCCGGACACGCCGCTCAGGTTGGCGCGCAGGGTGTCGTTCAGTGCGGTCACCGCGGCCGTGTTGCTCACGGCGATGTTCTGTGCGCTGACGCTGTCACCGACGCGTACGATGCCGAAGTCGACACTGGTGGTGTCGAGTTGTCTCACCGCCTGGGTGTACACCTTGCCTTCGATGCTGACGTTCTGAGAAGCCAGCGTCATCTGGCAGTTGGGCGCGCAGCCACCAACATTGTTGGCGTCGGAGACGAAGCTGATCGTCGCCGAGCCGGCATTGCCGCCCGTGAAGTTTCCAGCGGTGGCGGTGTTCAGGCCGACCACCAGGCTTGAACTATCGGTCGCCCCCGGGTCCAGCAGGTCGAAAGATCCGCTGGCGCTGACCGGTCCGCCGGCCGGAGCGATAGAGGCGTTGAGCGCAGCTTGCGGCGACAGCGTGGCCTGGTTGGTGACGCTGACATTGGCAGATGCTGCGCTGTCGCCTACCCGCTTAGCACCGAGGTTGATCAGCGGGTTATTGACCAGCGGGCTGGCCTGGTTGATCACGTTGGCCACCGTCTGGATAGTGCCACTGACACCGTAAGCCTCGCTGCCGGCAGGGGTCGTCCCCAGACCGTTGCTGACACCGCCGACCGCGCCGGCGCTAGTGTAGTTGACCGCGATGTCGCCTGCCACTACGCCAGCCGACAGGGTGTTGACGCTCACCGTCATGACGCCGTTACCAGCATTGCTGTTGGTGCCGGCGAGTATGCCGTTCAGACTGCCGGTGCCGGTGATCCGACTGGCGCCGGTGCCGCTGGTCGCACCGAAGTCGGCATTGAGGTCCTCGACAAAGCCGGCGGCTCCGCTGGCGGTGTTGCGGATAACGAGGTTCTGGCTGACGCTCTGGCCAACCTGAATGGTGCCGAAGTTCAGCGCCGCAGTCTGGACTGCGCCCGCGGCAACCTGGTAAACATTGCCGTTTACGGTGAGCACCTGGCTGCCGGCGCTGGCGGTGCCCAGGCCGTTGCTGACGCCGTTTACCGTTCCGGCCGTCTGATAGTTGAGCGTCACGGTGCCGGTTTTCGCGCCGGCGGTGCTGTTGTCGACCTGCGCGCCCATGGCGGTGGCGTTGCTGCCGCCGGCGATCAGGCCGAGGATGTTGCCACCACTGATCGCGGCGTCGCCGCTGCTGCCCGCAAAGCTGGCATTCAGATCTTCCGAGAAGGCGCCTGCGGCGGCGTTGTTGCTGACGGTGAAGAGCTGCGTCACCGGCGTTCCGCCGACGCGCTGATTGGCGATCTGTATCGGCGAAGGGGTAGCGTTGCCAGCAGCGGCGTTGTACGCTGCCGCACCGCTGCCAAGGACGATGTTCAGCTTCTGGTCGGGGATGTTCTCGAAGTTGCTGCGCAGGTTGAGGACCTGGCCGGTGAGTGGGGCGAGGGCGCCTGCGGCGGCGGCGGTGAAGGTCACCACCTGATCGCCGGTATTGCTGCCCGGGCCGCCGGTGTTGTAGTTGCCCGCGCTGACGCCGGCGCCAGTGAGGCGGGCGTCGCTCAGGTTGGCGCCGTTGACGCTGGTCTGAACGGCGCCGCGCAGTGCCGGCCCGGTGCTGCCGGTGTTGGCGATCTGGTAGGCGACGTCGTTGGCGCCGACGCGGACGTTGCCGATGGTCAGGGTGGCGTTGGCCGTATCGCCGTTGGTGACCGTGGTGCCGGTGATGACTTGCGCGACATCGCCGCCGGCAAGGATCAGGCCGGCCCCGCTTACTCCCGCGCGGCGGTCGAAGGCGTTGCCCGCACCGGCGGCGGTGTTGGTGTAGTCGGCGTTGATAGTCAGGTTCTGGGTGCCGATGTTGAGCATCGAACCCGCAGCACCCATGAGCAGGCGTCCTTGGGTGTTGGCCACGTTCGCCAGATTCATCACGCTGGCCGGGTCGACCTGCAAGCTTCCGCTGCCGCCCAGCGCGTCGTTAATCGTCAGGGTGCCGTTTTGCGCACGCAGCGTGCCGTCGTTGATCAAGCCGGCCGCGCTGGTGTCGATGGTCAAGGCGTTTGACTGGTTGGCCAGGATCAGCCCCTGATTATTGAGGCCTGTCCGGTTGAGGCCCAACTGCCCGGCGCCCTGGATGGTGTGGCCCGAGGCGTTGGTGAGGACTTCGCTGCCCGAGCCGGAGTTGCCATAGATCCGGTTGTTGGTGCTGTTGCTCATGGTCAGCGTGCCGGCGCCCGTCAGGGTGACATCGCCGTTGAGGGTGAGATCAGTCACGTGGTTGGCCGAGGCCAGTTGCAGGTTGCCGGTGTTGGTGAAAGTGCCGGTCAAAAGGGCGGTCTGGGCTGTGGCGAGTTCTACCTGCCCGGTATTGTTGACATTGTTCAGGTTGCTTGAAGCCTGCACGAAGATCTTGCCATCGCTACTGCTTTGCAGGGTGCCGTTGGTGATGGTGGAGCCAGTGATCAGGACATTGCTTCCGACGGCGTCGATCACTCCGCCAGTATTAGTGAGGTTGGTCCCCTGGATAGTGAGCTGGCCGCCCGCAGCGCGCAGGATGCCGGTGTTGCTGCGGGTAATGCCCGCACCACCCGACAGGTCGATGGTCAGTTCATTCGACTGGTTGGCGACGATCAGTCCCTGGTTGTCCAGTCCTGTCCGGTTGACGCCCAACTGCCCGGCGCCCTGGATGGTGTGGCCCGAGGCGTTGGTGAGGACTTCGCTGCCCGAGCCGGAGTTGCCATAGATCCGGTTGTTGGTGCTGTTGCTCATGGTCAGCGTGCCGGCGCCCGTCAGGGTGACATCGCCGTTGAGGGTGAGATCAGTCACGTGGTTGGCCGAGGCCAGTTGCAGGTTGCCGGTGTTGGTGAAAGTGCCGGTCAGCAGGCCGGTCTGGGCGGTGGCGATTTCCAGTTGCGTGCTGTTGGTGACATCCACCAGATTGCTGAAACCCTGGACAAAAATCTTGTTACTGCCACTGCCTTGCACAGTGCCGTTGATGGTGGAGCCGGTGATGACGATATCGCTTCCCGCGGCATCCAGCAGGCCACTGGGGGTGCTGGTGACGGTGGAGTTCTGAATGGTGAGCACACCGGTGCCGGCCCGCAGGATGCCGCTGTTGCTCATTCCGGCGGCGCTCACGTCGATGAGCAGGCCGGCTGACCCCTCGGCCAGGATCACTCCCTGGTTGTCGAGTCCTGTCCGGTTGACGCCCAACTGCCCGGCGCCCTGGATGGTGTGGCCCGAGGCGTTGGTGAGGACTTCGCTGCCCGAGCCGGAGTTGCCATAGATCCGGTTGTTGGTGCTGTTGCTCATGGTCAGCGTGCCGGCGCCCGTCAGGGTGACATCGCCGTTGAGGGTGAGATCAGTCACGTGGTTGGCCGAGGCCAGTTGCAGGTTGCCGGTGTTGGTGAAAGTGCCGGTCAGCAGGCCGGTCTGGGCGGTGGCGATTTCCAGTTGCGTGCTGTTGGTGACATCCACCAGATTGCTGAAACCCTGGACAAAAATCTTGTTACTGCCACTGCCTTGCACAGTGCCGTTGATGGTGGAGCCGGTGATGACGATATCGCTTCCCGCGGCATCCAGCAGGCCACTGGGGGTGCTGGTGACGGTGGAGTTCTGAATGGTGAGCACACCGGTGCCGGCCCGCAGGATGCCGCTGTTGCTCATTCCGGCGGCGCTCACGTCGATGAGCAGGCCGGCTGACCCCTCGGCCAGGATCACTCCCTGGTTGTCGAGTCCTGTCCGGTTGACGCCCAACTGCCCGGCGCCCTGGATGGTGTGGCCCGAGGCGTTGGTGAGGACTTCGCTGCCCGAGCCGGAGTTGCCATAGATCCGGTTGTTGGTGCTGTTGCTCATGGTCAGCGTGCCGGCGCCCGTCAGGGTGACATCGCCGTTGAGGGTGAGATCAGTCACGTGGTTGGCCGAGGCCAGTTGCAGGTTGCCGGTGTTGGTGAAAGTGCCGGTCAGCAGGCCGGTCTGGGCGGTGGCGATTTCCACCTGCCCGGTATTGCTGACGCTGGACAGGTTGCTCGAACCCTGGACGAAGACCTTGCCACCGCTGCTGCTCTGTAGGGTGCCCCCGGTGACCGTGGAGCCGGTGATGACGACGTTGGTTCCGACAGCGTCGATCACCCCGCCAGTGTTGATGAGGTCGCTCCCCTGGATGGTGAGTTGGCCGCCGGCAGCGCGCAGGATGCCGGTGTTGGTACGGGTGACGCCCACCCCACCCGACAGGTCGATGGTCAGTGCATTCGCCTGGTCGGCGACGATCAGGCCCTGGTTGTTCAGTCCCGTCCGGTTGAGACCCAACTGCCCGGCCCCCTGGATGCTGTGGGCAGACGCATTGGTGAGGACTTCGGTCCCCGAGCCGGAGCGGCCGTAGATCCGGTTATTGGCGCTGTTGCTCATGGTCAGCGTGCCGGAGCCGGAAAAGGTGGTGGTGTCGCCGATGAGCAGATCAGTCACGTGCGGCGCGGAGTTCAGGCCGAAGCTGCCGGCGTTGCTGACATTGCCGAGGATGGTCAAGGAGGTCGCGGTGTTCATCCCCAGGCTGTCGCCGCTGCTGATGCTGAGATCATTGATGGTGGCGCCAACGTTGAGGCTGACCACCGAGTTGGTCAGATTGCCGTTATCGATGAAGACATTGTCCGCGGAGCCGGGCAGGCCCGCTTGGCTCCATGATCCTGCAGGGCTCCAGTTGCCGGTGCCGCCATTCCAGACGAAGTCAAGGGCGGAGGCGGGGGTGGCTATTGCAGCCATTGCACCGAGAACGGCGATGTGAATCAGCTTGCGGTGCATGGGGTAAGAGGTGCGCATGGATGTCTCCTTGGGTGGCGTGCTGTACGCCGACGGCGAGCGATGCCGGCAGGAAAGATAGATAGAACGATTCAATGCTGTTTCAAAGAGCAAGTCTTATGCCCGCTGACAAGGGCTTCCTGCGCGGCAACGCATGTTTGTGTTGTATCAACGACGTACGAAAACAACCATGGCACGCTACGGGAGATTTGGTGGCGGTATGCGTCGGTCGGGTAGCGGGAAGCTGTAAAACGCAAGAATGGTGCATTTGCACTATCACCGAAGGCATTGTTGCGGCGCCGATTCTTTGGTGCAGAATGCGCAACATGTTGATGGTCGACGCGTACGCATTGAACCGCTTGATCCTGCGCATGTACCGCGAGGGGCGCGAGGTGCCGCTGGGCAGTTTTCAGGCTTGGGCCCTGGAACAGCTCCAATCGCTGCTGGCTTTCGATTCGGCCTGGTGGGGGAACGCGGCGGTGGAACCTCCGGCACTGCACGAGGTATTTCTGCACAACTGCGACGAAAGCATCCTGCGGGACTATCCGCCTTGGCTGGAACAAGACTTCTTTCGTGCCGCCCTGGTCGCTTCGCCAGGCGTTACGGTCAACATGAGCGACCTCACCACGCGCGCACGCTATGTACGCACGGCGCTGTATCGCCAATTGGGGCGGCGTTTTAAGGTGGAGTGGTCGCTGGGAACGCTGCAGATGGAGCCGAGCTCGTCGCTATACGAGTTCCTTACGCTCTGGCGTCACGACCGCAGGCGCCCTTTCTCCGAGGCCGAGCGGCAGATCAAGGAATTGGTCATGCCGCATCTGGTGGAAATGCATCGTGCGGTGCGCTTGCGCCACTTCCTGAGAATCCCCAACGTCATCAATCGGGAGTGGGCCGTGGTTGACGCGCGCGGTATTCTGCACGAGGCCTCGCCGGCGTTCCTTGCGCTCATGAGCATTCTGTGGCCGCACTGGCCGGGGAGTGCCCTGCCAGAGCCTCTACTTCCGTCCGTGTGTGCGGGACAGGCGTATCTCTCGTCAGAGTTGCGTCTGGATGTTACCTCCTGCGGTCACCTGCGCTACCTCAGCACTCGATCGGACGGCGTGCTGGCGCAGCTTTCCCCTCGCGAAGGGGAGGTCGCCACCCGCTATGCGAAGGGGGAGACCTATTCGGCAATTGCCAGCAGCCTGTCGCTTTCTCCGGCAACGGTACGCAATCATATTGCCCATTGCTTTCGCAAGCTGGGGGTCAATAACAAGGCTGAATTGGCGCACCGACTCGAAGGCAAGGCCTGAGTCTGGCGTTGGACAAGCGCTGTTGACTGCCTTACTTCCTACGCTTCGGCGCTGGCGCTTCCTGCGTTGGCTCGTAGCCGCTCAGTTCCATGAACCCGACGCCGCTGTGTGAGCCACTCAGCTTGATGGCCCCTTCCCAATAGACGTTCAGCGTCGTCGTGCGCGAATCGAACTCGCTCGCGCGGATCACCGGATCCACCTGTAGTTGCAGCCGTTTCGACGGAATCGCCACGCTCCAGTCCATCGGATAAGTGACACCCGAGGAAGGGCTTTTCCAGCTGCCGGAGGAACTGAGCGCAATGTCGGCATCGCCGAGCGCGCTGACCATTCCGTTCCTGGCGTACGTCCCCATGCGCTGCACCGGTTTGCCCTGACGATCGAAGAGCTCGAAGATCATGATATCGGCGCCATCGGTCAACTGCAGCGCAAACCAGTTCCAGCGCAGGTCGGCGGCTTCGAAGTCGCCCCATTGATGGTCGAACCACACCTCGCCGAGCACTGCCTTCTGCTGGCCGTCGAGGGTCAGCGTGCCTTGTACGCTCATGCGTGGGCGCGAGGTGTAGTAGCTCTTGCCGGCGGCCGCAAAGTCGAGCAGACCGGCGATCGGCGTTCCCGGAGCCTGGTGCAGGATCGGCGGGTTCTTGTCGACGAATTGCAGATCGAGCGCGAAATCCTTGCCGGCCATTTTCGCCAGGTGCTTTTCTCTGTTGCCCTGCAGCTGCCAGTCGCCGAAGCTCAGGTTGAAGCCGTCCAGGCGCCCATCCGAAGGGTTGCCCGCTGTCCGTGCCTGTTCGGTGTAGCGCTTCTCGGTCTGATGGTCGAGCAGCGAGCCGTGAAATACGGTATGAGTCAGCGTTCCGCGGCGCAGGAAGCTGGCCAGATGAAACGAATACTTCTCGCCGGAGTTGGTTTGCAGGTGGCCGCTGTAGTACCACCATTCGGTGAGCTTGTCGTGCACCGCGTCGTCAGCTGGCAGCGTCACCGGCGGCAGGTTGCCGGCCTTGGCGCTGGCCATAGCCGCTGCCCGAGCAGCCGCGCCAGTGGTCAAAACCGGGGGTTCAGAGCGGATGAAAAGCGTCCACACGATGGCCGTCAGAATCGCCAGCCAGCCGGCCACGACCAGCCATCGATAGCGCCGAAACCAGCGTGCCGAACCGGTCTTGGCTTTGCCACGGCTGAAGCGTCGGCTGCCGTAGGAGCTACTCGTCTGCATGCTCACGTGAAAGGTCCCTCGGTGGTTGACGGTTTGTTTCAACAACGCCCTTCAGGCCGCCAAGCCAGGACAGCGTCGCATCCTCCACTTGCGCGCGCTGTGCCCGTGCGGAGAAGGTGTGATCGGCATCGGCGATATCGACCCGGCGGACCTTGGAGGCGTTAGCGAGGCCTGCCCAGGCCGGGTCGCTGCCGGCAAATTCGAGAAACTCCTTGGCGGTGTAGTCCTGTCCGCTGAGGATCAGCAGCAGCTCTCCGGGAAACTGCCGCCAGCCTTCTGCCATTCGCTCCTGGAAGCTGCGCTTTTCAGGAGCATTGCCTGGTGCCCGCGAACGTCGCGCCAGCAGCGCGTTGTCGAACAGGGTGCGCAGCGATTTCATGACTTCCATGCGACCGCTGAGCAGTTTGCGCCAGAACTCGCCTTGCAGCAGGCGCTGGCCGTAGTAGTGCTTGATGTGGGTTTGCGCCAGGCTGACTTCCGAGCGCACCCATGGGTTGAGCAGCACCAGGCCGGCGATGCGCGGATCGTGGCTGGTCTGGACGTACAGCAAGGCGGCCGAGGCGGCATCGCACAGGCCCCAGAGAACGATTCGCTGCACCGTCGGGCAGTTGCGCTGCAAGGCTTCGATGGCCGCGGCGATGTCAGCCGACAGGTCTTCGAAGCTGCGCATGCTGCCGCTGGCGTCACCCATGCCGCGATGGTCGAAGCGCATCGCCGGATAACCGGCGCTGGCGAGACGCCTGGACAGCAACAAGAACTGGCGGTGACTCCCGACCCGGTACTGGGGGCCGCCGACGATGATCAGTACGCCGCAGCTGGCCCGCTCTTTGCCTACGCGGTCGTCGGCAATGGCCTCGGCGGGGTGGCCGTCAGCTGTGCCGGGCGGGCAAGCGTTGTCGCCGCCGGCAGAGGCTTGATGGCCGGCGCAGAGCATGGCCTGGGGCCGGGCAATGATTGCCGGCAGCTGCTCGCCGGCAGAGGTGAAGAGTAGGGCTTGTTCGCTGATGTTCATGCCGGAACCGCCTCGCAAAGGGCGCGCAGGCTGGCTTCGAGCAACGCCGGACACTCGCTGATCTCGGTTGTTTGCCAAAAGGCGGGACCGCTCACTGCCGTGCCGCGTGCTTCCTGGCCGGCTGCTTGCCACTGCGTGAGCCGAGCGCTGGCGGCCGGCGATAGGCTGGCATCCGGCCGCCCGGAGATCTCGATCCACTCGACGCGGCCCGAGCGGTGCGGTAACAGGAGTTCGGCCTGTTCGAGACCATGCGCTAGCGCCGGGGCGAGCGCATAGCCCGCGATCTCGACGGCTTCTCCCTGCCGGAGCTGGCCACGCAGGTTCTCCATGACGCCTTTGCTGTCGCTGGAAAGCATTGCCGAGGCCGCTTTCAGGCGCAGGAACTGCTGCAGAAACTGCTTGCCCGAGACGACCGGCTGCCAGAACAGCAAATTGACCGGCGCTTGCATGCGGTGCGCCGCCTCGTTGACCAGCAGGCAGCCGCTGCGCAGGCCCCATAACCACAGCGGTGCTGACGTTCGCTCCTGCAGCCAGGCGCAGGCGAGTTTGACGTCGCTCAGCCATGCTTCCCAGGTGGCGTCGCCGAAGTCACCGGAACTGTCGCCGCAACCAAGCAGATCGATTTGCAGAACCGTATAGCCGGCTTTAGCCATCGCCCTGGCCTGTAAGGCTGCCATTCGTCGCGATTTGTTGAGTTCTTCGCCGAAGGGATGGACGTAGATCACTGCACCACGTGGTTTCGCCGCCGGCTCTGGCGAGTAGAGCAGCGCAAAGCGCTGGCCGGCGGTGCTCGGCAGGAAGAAGGCTTCGCAGGGCATGGTCGGCCTACTCAGACGCTCAGCTTGCCCTGTACGAAGTCCAGCAAGGTGCCGAGCGACGCAAAGACCGTGCCGTCGATTTCGTCGTCGTCCACGGCAAAGCCGAAACGTTCTTCCAGGGTTGTGATCAGCGCGACCACGGCCATCGAATCGAGTTCCGGTATGGCGCCGAGCAGCGGTGTGTCCAGCGTGAAGGCGCTGGCACGCCCCTTGAGGCTCAAGACCTCGTCAAGCACTGCGATCACCTCGTTCTTGATTTCCATTTCTTCTCCTGTAGCGGGATTGCTGCCGCGCTCCCTATTCCGTATTGTGCATTGCCCATAGCGCATTCGGCCTGGCAGGCCGGCGCTGGTCAATCGAGCGCCGATTATAGCGAGTCGCTTGCCGACTGGCCGTGCGATAGGTCACGGGGTGAACGCCACGCCGGGGATCCTCCTTCTCCACACACGGGAGGCGCGACGGGCAGGGCATCAGCGTCAGAGCCTTGCGCGCTGTGGCGTATTTCGCGCGTGTGCGCCGCGGTCAGGCCTTGCTGGTCGGCTTGGCGGATGAGACACTGGCGCCCAACGTCAAGTAGTCAGGCGTGGCCGCGACAGCGCCAGCCGGCAGCAGCGACCCGTTTCCTGGAGTTACGAATGAGCGACTCGACCTTGCCGACGCCTGCCGCGGCAGCCACCGCACTACCTGCCTTCGAAAGCAAGATCGTCGCCCCTGACGAACTGGCCGGGCGCCTCGCCGCCGTGTCGCGGCCGCTGGTGTTCACCAATGGCTGTTTCGATATCGTCCATCGAGGGCATGTGACGCTGCTTGCCCAGGCACGTGCCCTCGGCGCGGCGCTGCTGGTGGCGGTGAACTCGGACGCTTCGGTCAAGCGCCTTGGCAAAGGCGAGGAGCGTCCGGTGAATGCTCTGCCGGACCGGCTGGCGGTTATCGCGGCGCTTGAATCGGTGACTCTGGTGACCTGGTTCGACGAGGATACGCCACTGCAGCGCATCCTCGATTGCCGGCCCGAAGTGCTCGTCAAAGGCGGTGACTGGCCGGTCGAGAAGATCGTTGGCAACGGCGAGGTCAGCGCCTGCGGGGGGCGCGTGCTGTCCTTGCCGTTCCTCCACCAGACGTCAACCACCACGCTGCTCGAGAAGATCCGTCGCCTCTAGCCGCCTGGCGCCTGCTGCCGGTCAAGGATGTTGTGGCGCATCCTGGACGATGCCGGATGCTGATCAGTCGCGTTTCAGCAGATCTTTGAGGTTGGCGAAAGGCTGGCCGGTCGCTACGGTCTTGGGTTTCGCGCCAGACGAATCGATCCCTGCCTGACGCGCGGCGTCGGCGTCAAGCTGGCGCGAGTGCTCGTTGTCGTGGCAGTAGAGGCATAGCAACTCCCAGTTACTGCCGTCCACAGGATTGTTATCGTGGTTGTGGTCGCGGTGGTGGACCGTCAGTTCGCGCAGGTTGTGGTGGCTGAACTCACGACTGCAGCGCCCGCAGATCCAGGGGTAAATCTTCAGTGCCCGTTCGCGATAACCGGCCTCGCGGCTCTGACGATTGCGCACTGCGTCGGCGATGAGACGATCGGTTTGGGCGCTCTTGGTATTGTCGTTGGCCATTTTCTGGACCCCTTGATGAGTGAATACGGTCGCTGGTGGGTGGGCTTTCGCGCTGCCGTTAGACGCGCACGGCGATCAAGGGTACGCGCATCTCGCTGCTGCTGGTGCCGCCGTGTACGCCGAGCATGGTGTAGCGCTGTTCGCCAGGTAGCCAGTCCTTGATCGTCCAGTTGTCCTTCATCAGCAAGGTGTAGTCGCCAACTCTCGACGCCAGCGCGCGATGGTAGGGAGGCGGGCCAAAGCAGCCGGCGGCGATCAGCTGCTCGCTGGCGTAGAGGTGGCAGGCGCGGCCGAGGTGGCGGCGGACGTAGGTTTCGAAAGCCGGCCGCTTGGTCTCGGCAACGTAGCAGTAGGCGACGCGCCGCTCGCCGCAAAGCGGCCGTTGCAGCAGGGCGGCGAGTTGCGGATGGTCGTCGAGGTCGATGACTCGTCGCCGCGGAGAATCGATGAAGCCGTGGTCGGCGGTGACCAGCAGCCAGGTATTGCTGCCGCGTAGCCGCCGTCGCAGCTCGCCGAAATGGCGATCAAACGCGGTCAGCGTCTGCTGCGCCTGACGGCTATCCGTCCCATAGCGGTGCGAGTGGGTATCGAGATCCGGATAGTAGGCGTAGATGTAGCGCGACTTGACTTTTTCCTGGGTCAGTTCGTAGATGCTGGCGAAGAGCTCCGGCAAGGCGCGATAGGCGATGCTTTGCGCGCCGCGCGCGTGCCAGCGGTTGAAGGCGCTGCCGGCGATGCTCTGCGGGGCGATCACCCAGGATTCGCGGTTCAGCGTCTGGAACAGCGACTGATGTTCGAAAAGCCGTGCCGGCAGCTGCTCGGGCAGGGCAAGCAGCGGTCCATCGCGGGGGGTGAGCGGCAGGATGGCCAGCGTCTGGTCGATCTCGTCGAGGTGCATGTGCCAGCCGGTCAGGCCGTGCTGCGCCGGGGCCAGGCCAGTCATGAAGGTGGTGATCGCACTGGCGGTCGTCGAGGGGAAAACCGAGGTCATGCTGCCCAGCTGGTGGCCTTGCAGATGCAGCTTGGCGGCGTGCCGGCTCAAAGTCCGCTGGCCGAGCCCGTCGACGACCATCAGCACGATATGCCGTGCGCGGGCCAGTTGCGCGGCCGACAGCAAGGCCAGCGGCGGGTAGTCGCAGCGTGCGCTGCCGCAGGCGGTGGCGATGCTCTGCATGAGATTGACGATGCTGCCGCCACCGTAGTCGGGGAGTAGGGTCGAGCTCATCGGGCAGGTATTCCAGCAGGCCTCGGCCGGCCCGTCAGTCCGCCGCTGGCGGGATGCCGCGGCCGGCGGCATAGCTGCCGGGAGCGTCCTCGATCGCTTTCAGTGCCCGCTCGCCGGGTTGCCGCGCGACGACCAGGGAACTACCGTCGGCCTGCGCGAGCAGCCATTGCTGCCAGTCGGGCCACCATGAACCGTGGTGCCGAGTGGCGCCGGTCAGGAAGTTGTCTGCCTGCTCGGGCAGGGGGCTGCTAGCATTGGTCCAGTAGCCATGTTGCATGGCCGCGGGCGGATTGATCGTTCCGGCCAGGTGGCCGGAACCGCCGAGCACGAACTTGACCGGACCGGCTGGCAGCTGCGCGCCGCTGTAGGCGCTCTTCCAGGGGGCAATGTGGTCTTCGATGGTGGCCAGGAAATAACATGGCAGCTTGACCCGCGAGACGTCAATGTCCACTCCGGCCAGGGAAATGCCACCGGGCTGACACAGCTTGTTGCCCAGGTAGAAGTTCTCCACATAGAAGCGGTGCAGCGCCGTCGGCATGCGCGTCGCGTCGGCGTTCCAGTGCAGCTGTTCGAGCGGGAAGCGCTCCCTGCCGAGCAGGTAGTTATTGACCACGAAGGACCAGATCAGGTCGTTGGCGCGCAGCATTCTGTAGGTGTTCGCCAGCTTCGCGCCGTTCCGATCCCGAGAGCGGGTGGTCTTGCTCTTCGCCGCGGCTGCTGCGTCGGCAAGCGTGGCCAGCTCTCCGGGTTCGGAAAAGTCGATCAGTGTCCCCAGGAAGGTCGCGGAAGCCGCGCGCTTGTCGCGGTGGGCGGCCATCCAGGCGAGGGTGGCCATCAGCAGCGTGCCGCCAAGGCAGTAGCCGACGAGATCGATCTGTTTCTCGCCGGTCGCCTGCTCGACGGCGTCGATCGCTGCCAGCACGCCGTCGACGAGATAGTCGGAGAAGCTTTTTTGGGCTAGTCGCGGGTCGGGGTCGACCCAGCTGATGATGAAGGTCGTAAAGCCCTGTTCGCTTGCCCAGCGGACGAAGGAATTGCTTTCGCGAAGATCAAAGAGGTAGTACTTGTTGATCCACGGTGGCACGATCAGCAAGGGCTTCCGGTGTTGATGGCTGCCGGCTGGCTGGTACTGAATCAATTGCAGTAGCTCGTTCTGATAGATCACCTTGCCAGGGGTGCTGGCCAGGTCTTCGCCGAGACGCAAGCCGCCACTTTTGCCGGGGAGCAGGCGAGCGAGCCCTTGCTCGTCGCCTGCGGCCAGATCCTTGAGCAGGTGCTTCAAGCCCTTGAGCAGGTTCTTGCCCTTGCTTTCCACCGTTGCGCGCAGTACTTCGGGATTGGTGAGGGCGAAGTTGGTTGGCGATAGGGCATCGATATATTTTCGGGTGAGTGCCGTTACCCGTTGCTGGGTGGTCTCGTCCAGCCCCTCGGCCCTGGCCACCGCCTGCTGCAGGTGGCGAGCCGTGATCAGGTACGACTGCTTGATGAAATCGAAGAGGAAGTTGTCCTCCCAGGCTTCGTCATCGAAGCGTAGGTCGTCCGCATCCGGGCTGGCGACGGCGTGGAAGGGCATGCCCATGCGGCGGAGCGTGCTCTGCTGCCATAGCTGGATATGGTCACGCATCACCGCCATCTGCGTTTGCGCCAGGCGGTAGGGGCTGGCCAGCACGCCTGCCGAGAGATCCATGAACGCCTTGGCGAGCTCGAATTCCTCGCTGGGAAACCAGAGGCCTTTCCTGGCTGTTTTCTTCATGTGCCGACGCAGCAGCCGCGACGCGCGCTGGGCGACTTCCAGATAGCTGTTGGCGACCTCTGCGGGTGCAGGCAGGGATCGGTCTTGGGCACTCGCTGGCGGCAATGTCATGGTCAGTGTCCTGCGGGTCTTCCTGGTGGCCCGGCCGCAGCCGGCTTCTTGACGAAGCGGATCAGGCCGTTTTCGTCCTCGATGCGCAGCAGTCGACCGGCGTGTTCGAGCCGATTGAGATGGGCGATTGCTTCACCCATGGCGAACATCGTCTGATGGGTGTCCAGATCGCGCGCGAAGAGGGTCATCAGCAATTCGGCCGCGCTGTGCGGGCTGGTGCACTGCGCTTCGAGCACCTGCAATCGCTCTTCATGATGTGCGTGCAGGGCATTGACCCGGTTCTCTATGCCGTGAAAAGGCAAGCCGTGCGACGGTAGCACCAGCGTTTCGGGAGGCAGTTCGCGGTAGCGGTCGATCGAGTTCAGGAAATCGCTCAGCGAGTCGGCCAGCGGGGTAACCGCGAAGACGCTGATATTGGTCGAAATCTTGGGCAGCAGCATATCGCCGGAAATCAAGATTCCCAACTCACGGCAGTAGAGCGCTGCGTGTTCCGGCGAGTGGCCGAAGCCGAGGCGAACCTGCCAGCGGTGCTTGCCGATGCGCAGCTCGTCGCCGCCAAACAGGCGCTGGTAACTGGTCGGCAGACTCGGTACGCCGCGGTTGTAGTTGCCACTGCGCCGTTCCAGCGCCGCACAACGGTCGGCGTCGAGTCCATGCGCGCGAAACTGGCGCAGCATCGGCTGATTGCCGTGCCCGCCGACTTCGTGCCAGACCGCGTGCGCGGTCAGATACTCACCCAGCGTCATGCACACCGGCGCACCGGTCTGTTCCTGCAGCCAGGCGGCGAGGCCGAGGTGATCGGGATGAAAATGGGTGACGATAATGCGTACGATATGGCCACCACGTTTTGTCGTGCCCAGCCGGGCAAGAATCGTCTGCCAACACGCCTTGACCGTATCGAGGGCGAAACCGGTATCGACGATCGTCCACCCGTCGTCGTCCTCGAGCAGCCAGAGGTTGATGTGATTCAGCGCGAAGGGCAGCGGCATCCGCAACCAGTGGATGCCGGCAGCGACCTCGAGGCTTTCTCCGGCGGCTGGCAGGGTGGTAAAAGGGTAGTCGGGGAGCATTGGGCCGTGGATTGTAAAAACGTCTGAAATCTATAAACTTGGCCGCTCAGGAGGCTGGCCCCTGATGGCCTCTGCAGCGAAACATTCTACACGTGATCAGACTCTGGACAGCTCCGTGGTGGACCAGCAAGCGACGACCTTCAGCATTTCCGATCTGGCGCGCGAGTTTCACATCACGCCGCGAACGATCCGTTTCTACGAAGACCAGGGTCTGCTTTCGCCGATGCGCGAGGGGCGTACACGGGTCTTCACGCGCCGTGACCGCACTCGTCTGAAGCTTGCCTTGCGTGGCAAGCGGCTGGGCTTCAGCCTGGTCGAAATTTCCTATCTGATCGGTATGTACGACCGGGCGCGCGACAAGAATACGCAGTTGTCCGAGTTTCTGAACGGTTTGCAGCAGCGCAAGGAGGCGCTGCTGCAGCAGCGCGAGGACATTGAGGCGGTGCTGCAGGAAGTCTGCAACTTCGAACAGCAATGCAGGCAGCTGTTGCTGGCCCGCGCGGCCAGTGAATCGGCCACAACCGTGGTCAGCAGCGGTACCGGCAGCGGGGTGAGCAAGACGGCCAGCACTGCCGCCGGTAAAGCGGCGAAAGCCGACAAGGCGGCGTGAGCGCGCCGCGCGAAAGTAGTTGACGTTTACGTCAACGTCACTTTAAATGGCGGCCATGCACAAAGCTCAGGATCCCGATTTTTCCGCACGTGTCCGCGCCAGCTTCGATCGCCAGCAGGCGATGCTGCTGATCGGCGCCCGCATGGCGGTGATCGAGCCCGGTTACACCGAGATCCATTTGCCGCACAAAGCGGAGATCACGCAGCAGCATGGCTACATCCATGGTGGGGTGGTGGGCATGATTGCCGATTCGGCGGCCGGTTACGCCGCCAGTACGCTGACCACCGCCGAAACGAGCGTGCTGACCGTCGAGTACAAACTCAACCTGCTGGCGCCGGCCGAAGGTGATCTGCTGATTGCCGAGGGCTCGGTGGTCCGCTACGGGCGGACGCTGATCGTCACCCGCGCGGAAGTGTTTGCCGTGTTGCACGGTCGCAAGAGCATGTGTGCCCTGATGCAGCAAACGATCATCAGCGTGCATGGCAAGAAAGAGCACCAGCGCTAAGCCGCATTCAAGCCCACCCAGGCCCACTCAAGGAGCACGAGACATGGAATACCCGAGCCTCAATTTTGCCCACGGCGAAACCATCGACATGCTGCGCGAAAGCATTCGCAGCTTCGCTGCTGACGAGATCGCGCCGCGTGCCGAAGCCATCGATCGCGACAATCTGTTCCCCGCCGATCTGTGGCGCAAGCTCGGCGACATGGGATTGCTCGGGATGACCGCTGACGAGGCCTACGGTGGGACCGGGCTTGGCTATCTGGCGCACATCATCGCCATGGAAGAGATCTCTCGGGTGTCGGCGAGCGTCGGCCTCTCCTATGGGGCGCACTCCAACCTCTGCGTCAATCAGATTGGTCGCAACGGCAACGCGGCGCAGAAAGCGCGCTACTTGCCGAAGCTGATTACCGGCGAGCATGTCGGCGCACTGGCGATGTCCGAAGCCAATGCCGGCTCTGACGTGGTGAGCATGAAGCTGAGCGCCGAAGCGAGGGGCGATCGCTTCGTGCTCAACGGTGGCAAGATGTGGATCACCAATGGCGGTGATGCCGACACGCTCGTGGTGTATGCCAAGACCGATATCAACGCCGGGCCGAAAGGGATCACCGCGCTGATCGTCGAAAAGGGCATGAAAGGTTTTTCCTGCGGCTCGAAGCTCGACAAGCTCGGCATGCGTGGTTCGAACACCTATCCGTTGTTCTTCGACGATTGCGAAGTGCCGCTGGAAAACGTGCTTGGCCAGGTCAACGGTGGCGTGCGCGTACTCATGAGCGGCCTCGATTACGAGCGCGCGGTACTTGCCGGTGGCCCGCTCGGGATCATGGCCGCGGCGATGGACCTGGTGCTGCCCTACCTGCACGATCGCCGCCAGTTCGGGCAGGCGATCGGTGAGTTCCAGTTGATGCAGGGTAAGGTCGCCGACATGTACACCACCTTCAACGTCTGCCGGGCCTACGTCTATGCCGTGGGCCAGGCCTGTGATCGTGGCGAAACGACGCGCAAGGATGCCGCTGGCGCGATCCTGTACGCCGCCGAAAAGGCGACCTGGATGGCCGGCGAGACGATTCAGACACTCGGTGGCAACGGTTACATCAACGAGTATCCGGCCGGCAGGCTGTGGCGTGACGCGAAGCTCTACGAGATTGGCGCCGGTACGTCCGAGATCCGCCGCATGCTGATCGGCCGCGAACTATTCACCGACACTCGTTGAGGCGCCGTACGCCGTGCATCATGCCGCCCCCATTGGGGCGCGGCGGCTAGCAGCAAGCTGTCGCCAGCGCTGCGCACCGTTCCAGCAACCATTCTGCAGCCTTTGCACGCTGCTTTCAGGAAGATCATGACGACCACTCTGCGCCACCTTTCCGCCGACGACAGCGCTGCCGTCGAACATGTTCGCCAGTTCTTTCGCAACTACGCCGCCTGGCTGGGTGTCGATCTGTCGTTCCAGGGTTTCGAGGAGGAAATGGCTTCGCTGCCGGAAGCCTATGCTGCTCCCGCTGGTCGCCTCTTCTACGCCGAGCGCAACGGCCAGCCGGCTGGCTGCGTCGGTATCCGAGCGCTCTCGACGGGTCTCTGCGAAATGAAGCGCCTGTACGTCGAGCCCAGTCAGCGCGGCGCAGGGGTGGGCCGTGAACTGGCTCTGGCGGCGATCAAGGCAGCCAAGGAAATCGGCTACAAGCGGCTGTTGCTGGACACTTTGCCGGCGATGCGCGTGGCCGTCCGGCTTTATCGCGAATTGGGTTTCCACGAGGCACCGGCCTACTACCAGACGCCGATAGAAGGGACGATGTTTCTCGCTCTCGACCTGCAGAACTGGACCGAGGAAGAGGTGGCCAACGAAAATCTCTTCCACCTCTTCGACTTCAACCGCGCTTGGTCGAATCGCATGCAGGAAAGTGATGCCGAGTATTTCATGCGCCTATCGCGGCTGCAGACGCCGGAGTATCTATGGATCGGCTGTTCCGATTCGCGAGTGCCGGCGAACGAGATCGTTGGTCTGTTGCCGGGCGAGATCTTCGTCCATCGCAACGTTGCCAACGTCGTTGTGCATACCGATCTCAACTGCCTGTCGGTGATCCAGTTCGCGGTCGACGCGCTCAAGGTGCGGCACGTCATGGTCGTCGGCCATTATGGCTGCGGCGGCGTCAAGGCGGCGCTCAATCGCGATCGCGTCGGCCTGGTCGACATCTGGCTGCGGCACGTCCGTGATGTCCATGACAAGCATCTCGCGCGCGTCGATGGTCTGCCGCCTGAAGACCGGCACGATCGCCTGTGCGAGCTCAATGTCCTCGAGCAGGTGGCCAACGTCTGCCAGACCTTTGTGGTCCAGGACGCCTGGCAGCGGGGCCAGCCGCTGACTGTGCACGGCTGGATCTACGGTCTCAAGGACGGTTTGATGCGCGATCTCGGGTTTACCGTACACCGCCAGGAAGACCTGCTGCCTACTTATCTGACAGCACTCGAAGCCTTGCGGGGCTGAGCGTGGCGGCGTCCTTGTCAGCGGTTAGCGAGCGCGTGGCCGCGTCGCCGGCGACCTACTTTAAACTGGTGGCCGTGGCAGCGCTGTGGGGGGCGACCTGGGTCGCCGCGCGCGTTGCGGTCAGCGAGGTCGCCCCGCTGGCCGTGGCCAGCTGGCGCTTTCTGCTTGCCGCCTTGGTTCTCGGCACCCTGCTGGTCGTTCGCGAAGGCTGGCCTCGCTGGTCGCTTGCTCAGTGGCTGACGCTGACCGCGATGGGAGCAAGTGGCATTTTCCTCTACAACGTCTGCTTTCTTTACGGCATGACCATGATCCAGGCCGGTCGTGGGGCACTGGTCGTGGCGCTGACGCCGGCCCTGATCGCCGCCAGCGATTGTCTGTTTTTCGGCGCGCCAATGTCGCCGGGCAAGGTGCTTGGCATCGGCCTTGCTGCTTTCGGCTGCCTGCTGGTGGTCACCAATGGTCATCCCTATCTGCTGATCGCTGGCGAGGTGGGCCTTGGCGAATGGCTGATCATCGGCTGCGCCGCGATGTGGACGATCTACACTTTTCTCGGGCGGCGCGGTACGCGCTCCCTGTCACCGCTGGCCATGACTTTCGGCGCCAGCGTCACCGGTTGGGTGATGTTGACCGCCGCGGCGCTGCTGCAGGGTTCGCTGTTCTCGCTGGCCGAAACCTCCTGGCGTGGCTGGAATGCGATCGCCTTTCTCGGGCTTTTCGGCACCGCCTTGGCCTTTACCTGGTACGCCGAGGCCGTGCAGCGCATCGGTGCGACGCGGTCGGCGGCGTTCATCAATCTGGTCCCGGTCAGCGCCGTTCTACTAGGTGCCGTCTTGCTCGGTGAGCGCCTCGGGTTGGTGGTACTGAGCGGTGGTGCGCTGGTGATTACCGGCGTCTACATGACCAATCGCGCCGGCGCGAAACTTGCGGCCGGTGCCAACTTTAAGGAGAAAGCTGCATGATTCTGACTCAGGAACAGGAGATGATCCGCGACTCGCTGCGTGAATTCGCACAGGAGCGACTGGCCCCCTTCGCCGGCGAATGGGACCGCAATCACACTTTTCCGGCGGAGGCCTTGCGCGAGCTCGGCGAACTTGGTGCGCTCGGGATGGTGGTTCCTGAAGAGTGGGGCGGTGCCGGCATGGACTACATGTCGCTGGTGCTGGTGATCGAAGAAATCGCGGCCGGCGACGGCGCCACCTCGACCATCGTCAGCGTCCAGAACTCGCTGGCCTGCGGGATCACCA